>WNGA01006831.1_pt1 | contig 23154 bp, 19 predicted proteins | sample 5400061 | NCBI WGS metagenome assembly WNGA01 (sample SAMN13153366, study PRJNA577476) | soil metagenome | isolation source: 100 cm soil or saprolite under grassland replicate 2 | place: USA:California | collected 2016-06-15
TTCATCGCCAGACCTACATCGGCCATTGCTAGGGCAGGGGCGTCATTGGTCCCGTCTCCTATCATTGCGACAATTCTCGTATCGGCCTGTTCCCGCTTGACGATGTGATACTTGTCTTCGGGTTTCGCCTCTGGTTGGTACTCGTCAATTCCCACTTCCGTTGCTATGCTCTTGGCGGTGAGCGGTTGGTCGCCGGTTATCATGACCGGTCTGATGCCCATCACCTTGACCGCCATGATCTTTTCCCTGATATCGGGTTTGAGAACGTCTCTCAACCTTACAATCCCGATCGCCTCTCGATTTCTCGAAAGTGCCATGGCTGTGTCTCCAGCTGCCGATATGTTCTGAACGATCTTGTCGTAGTCCGCGGGAACAGATTTGACAATTTTCTTGATGGCATCAGGAGCGCCTTTGATGATTTCTATCTCATCGGATCCGATTGGGACGCCGCCTTCCACGTGGGGTTCGAATTTTCTCCTGAGCCTTCCTCTCTCTCGGCCGGTCCCTCCGCTCTTTGGCAACATGAATCCAGTGCCTCCAGCCAGTTTGACGCCGCTAGTTCTGGTGCTGGCGCTGAACTCGTAGACCTCGGATGCGTCCAGAGAGTTCATTTCCTTTGGAACAAACCCATTCTCGTAGGCTAGCCTGATCAGGCTTCTACCTTCGGGAGTATCATCATGCCACGAGGATAGGAAGGCGGCTTCACCCACATCCTTCTCGTTGAATCCGGGAAATGGTACAAATTCGACCGCCTGCCTGTTACCGACCGTGATTGTTCCTGTTTTGTCGAGAAGAATGACATCAGTATCTCCTGCAGTCTCGACTGCCCGACCGGACTTTGCTACGATCTTTTCCTTGTAGAGCCTAGATATTCCAGACAGCCCTATTGAAGGTAGAAGGGCTCCTATCGTCGTGGGCAAGAGGCACACGTAGAGCGCTATGAGGACCGAGAGATCCGCTGCGAGACTCAGAACCAGAGATACGCCTAGCAGAGCCCCGATAAGAATCGTGAAAATCCCCGTGAGTCCTATCAGGACAATTGTTACGGCTTGCTCGTTCGGTGTCTTAGGCCTCTTGGAGGACTCAACCATTCTAATCATCTGATTGATGAAAGTCTCGTCAGGGTTGACCGTGACCTTCACAGTAAGTGTGTCGCTGAGAACCTGCGAGCCTCCGATCACATCATCTCCCGGTGCCTTTCGAACCGCAGTTGACTCTCCCGTTAGGAGAGACTCGTCAACCATCGCGATTCCCTCAAGGACCTGAGCGTCAATGGGAACCGTGTCACTCTTCTCTAGAAGAATTAGGTCATCTTTGCGAAGCTCTCTTGAGGGAGTCAGAACGATTCGTCTAGATCCTTCCTCGATGAGAATCTTCTTGCTAGATACCTCCATCTCAAGTCTTCGAAGGCTGTTCGCAGTGTTCTTCGCCTGACTCTCTGCGAGTGCATCTGACAGAGTGCTGAACCAGACTGTGATCAGGAGGATCAACGCCACCTCCACGTAGAATGACTGGAGGGAGGGGCTTGCAACCCCGGGAAATCCTTCGGGGTAGATAGCCATGGCCGCTACGATGAAGAAGGTGATTTCCACGATCAACATCACCGGGTTAGCCACTAGCCTAAGCGGGTTCAGGCGAACCAGCGAATCGATAAACACCCTTCTCGAAACCAGCGCCGGTCGCCGGACAAACAACATCCTGCTGAATCTTGTTGCCATGAATCTTTCCCTAGAACCCGTTTGCATGTCCTTGGAAGAACTCTCGAATTGGGCCTAGCGCTAGAAACGGAAAGAAGGTGAGAAGGACGAGAACAAGTATGCTTCCCACAATGACGATTGAGAAGAGAAAGCTGTCAGTCCTCACGCCGACATCTGTTGTAAGTCTCTTTCTATTGATCATAGATCCGCCTAGAGCGAGCAATAGACCGATGGGTGCGAAACGCCCCAACAACATAACAATACCTGTTGAGATGTTGAAGAATGGAGTGTTTGCGGATGCTCCGAGAAAATCGCTTCCATTATTGGCCGCTGCTGAAGTAAACTCGTAGAATATTTGGGTGAACCCTACCGGGTTAGTTCCAACGCCGATCGCGCTCGCAGCCCCAGTTGAAAAGGCGAGGACCGTCGGTATGAGGATGATGACCGGGTGGACGAGAAACGCGAACATAACCAGCTTAACGTCTCGGGAAGTTATTTTCATCCCCAAATACTCTGGTGTTCGGCCGGACATGAGGCCAACGATGAAGACTGTGAGGACGATGAACATGACCATGTACATCACCCCCACTCCTTTCCCGCCAGGAGTTGCTTGGATCAGCATTCCATTGAACGCCGAAAGTATGACCAGCGGGTTCACGCTCGATAGAGATGCGTTAACTGATCCAGTGGTCACTGCTGTCGTGACAACCGTCCAGAAGACTGAGAAGAAGCCACCAAAACGGACTTCCATTCCCGGACCCACAACTGGGAAGCTAGGGGTGAAAGCGATCAATAGATCCAGCGCAAAGAGGGCATAGGCACCCCAGAGTATGGGACGACTTTCTCGTTTCTTGCCGATCAGTTGGCCGAATACGAAACAGAGTGACGTTGGAATTAGCAGCATCAAGAAGATCTGGAATATGCCGGATGCAGGGCTCGGGTTCTGGAATGGATAGGCGGAATTTGTCCCATAGTATCCTCCTCCATTTGTACCCAGTTGCATGATGCTGACAAGAGAGGCGACCGGTCCGACTAGGATCGTCTGGGTCGCACCCTCAACAGTACTCACGATCCTCTCGTATCCTGTGAGAGTCTGAGGAACTCCGAGGCCGACAAATACTAGGGACGCCACGAAGCATAGAGGGAGCAGTATTCTTGTCAGAGATCTCGTAAAGTCAACGTAAAAGTTACCCAAATCCTTCGATCGGGCGATGAACCCTCGAATCATCGCGATAGCCACGGATATTCCCGTAGCTGCACTAGTAAACTGCAAGAACTGGACGGCCATCATCTGGCTAAGATAGGAAAGACCAGGAAATCCAGTTAGATTACTACAGTTAGGGAGTTGAATGCAATTTCCCTCTCCATTGTAGTGTTGCAAGTTGGTGTTAGTGGCAAAGCTGACGACTTGCATGAACGCCAAGTCCCATGAGAGACCTGGAAACCCTTGAGGGTTCAATGGAAGAACGCCTTGAACTGAGAATATTACGAATGCGATTGCCATCTGGAAAATATTGACAATGACTGCGGCGAGAAAGTATTCTTTCCAGCCCATACCGTGAGCTGGATCAACGCCCACCAGTCTATAGATTCCTCGCTCGACAGGGTTGAGTATCTTGTCGAGGCGACTAGGTACTAGCGTGAATACTCTAGTAATGTGTGGAGACAGGAGTCGGCCCGATAAGATGGCTATGACCAGAATCGTGATGAGTATGAATAAATTGCTCGGGTCGATCAGCCGCTAACAGCCTCCATGGCACGGCCTCAGAGTTCATTGCGAGTTAATCTATTTCCGGTGACTGAAGGAAGCCGCTACAGCCGAGGTCGCGTTCAAGACATCGCCGTTGGACCCGGAGCCCTTGTGGGTTTTTAGAACAATCGAGCTGACGGTGCTCTTGACGCCCTTGACCTTCATTATCTTGTTCTTTAGTACATCTCGAAATTCCTCAATGTCTGAAGCTGAGACAACAGTTACAATGTCAAACTCGCCAGTGACCTCGTAAAGGTCGACTACCTTGTCGAGACGGGATAGAGCTTGGACTACATCGTCCATATACGGCGATTCCACGAATATGCTAACGAACGCGATGAGTGAGGCCATGTTGACTCGACTGGCTTCGCACCCGCGGCCCTTGCGGTAATTTATGCATTTCTTGCGAGAAAGCTAGCCATTCTCAGCTTGCTCTAAACATCCCTCGCGCGACACACCGAAGATTCACAATTGAATGGTCAGCTTTCAGTAGTCGCAATCGAGTTTCCATTCAAACGGCGGGGATGTTGCAACAACTAAAATCCCGAGGCCTAGGTTACAACGAGCTTATGCCCGGACGGGTTCTCAACGATGCAAATGAGCAGGAGCCTAGCTCTAGCCATGAGTTCGTCCATTTCACCTATGCCTCAGGACGACTTCCGAGCAAGCTGGAAGACGAGCAGGACCAACTCAAAGTTGGCCCAAGAGAAGACTTTCTCCTCGATGTTGCAGCTCAGCATCGGCGAGGGAGTAAGAGCGGCGCTGGGCCAGGCAATCCTCGGAGTTCTAAACAGCCAAGGCCTATTCAATGAAGCAACCGCTCCAAAAGAGTTTCACAGGAAATTACAGACGGTATTCGGCAACGGCGCAACGGTCCTCGAAAAAGTCATCGTCAAAGATCTGTTCCGGAAGCTGAACATTCCATACAATTTTCAAGATCGCTTCGACTATGGTGAAGCTCTTGAGAGGGCAAAAGAAGCCTGTGTGGTGGAGGCTCGAACAAAGTGAGCGCAGCGCAGATGCTAGAAACGCTTCTCGCCTCGGAGATCACGGGAGACCTGCTTGTATTGTTCCACCGAAACCCTGGACTCATCGACACACTCGACGGCGTCGCACGCCGCATTGGAAGAACAGGCAATGCGATCGAAGAAGACGTCCGGAGTCTCGTGAATCTGGGTATGCTAAAGACAAGGAGGATTGGTCGTTCAGAAGTCTTGCTCCTCGACCGTGCCAGGGACAGGGAAGTCTTGGACGCTATCGCGAAGCATCTGAGGAATCTGGAAGGAGTCGAGAAAATTGACAACGCCAAGTTCTAGAACAGAAGTCTCTGGATTCGCCCAGTTCTTCACTGGAAAGGTCGAGGAAGGCGAGAGGGTCCTAAGTAATCTCAGAGACGATCGTGGAGATTGTGTGTCTTCTGGTTCCGCTCAATCTAAAAGGGATAGGTTGCACTCCTTATCCTCATACTTTCTCTCCATTTTTCTTCCCATCCAACTGTGAATCTGCATATTCTGATAAACAAGCTTGATTGAAGATACTGCGGAAGCAGTTGTTTCAATGGAAGCTCACAAGACCATACTAGATGTCATTGGAAACACCCCTCTCGTCCGACTGAACAAGGTCTCGCAAGGTCTCAAACCCACCATTTTCGCGAAGCTGGAAAACCTCAACCCAGGTGGAAGCGTTAAGGATCGAATCGGAATTGCAATGGTTGAACAAGCGGAGCAGAAGGGACTCCTAAGACCCGGCGGGACGATCATAGAGCCAACATCTGGAAATACCGGAGTTGGATTGGCAATGGTTGCCTCCGTGAAGGGCTACAAGATGATCTTCGTCATGCCCGACAAGATGAGCGAGGAAAAGAGGAGCATCCTACGGGCATACGGAGCAAAGGTCGTGGTGACCCCTACAAACGTTCCCCCAGAATCCGCTGAACATTATACCAAGGTCGCGGAAAGACTGGCGAAAGAGACGCCGCACTCCTACATGCCTAACCAATATGAGAACCGAGCGAATCCCGACGCTCATTACCGGACAACAGGACCCGAGATCTGGCGTCAGAGCGAGGGAAAGATAGACGTTCTTGTCTGCGGCATGGGAACCGGAGGCACCATCACCGGAATTGGCCGATTTCTAAAGGAGAAGAAAAAGGGCCTGAAGGTTGTCGGAGCCGATCCGGAGGGGTCAATCTTCTACCCACGTTACCATGGACTCAAGGAAGAGCCCCACCAGTACAAGGTGGAAGGGATAGGAGAAGACTTCATGCCCGGGACAATGGACCTCTCGATTGTGGACGATGTCGTCCAAGTCTCTGACAGGGACGCGTTTCGCATGGCCAGACGACTGGCACAAGAAGAAGGAATACTGGTAGGAGGGTCGGGGGGGACAGCAGTTCATGCCGCGGTGAAGGTCGCAGACCACTTACCTGGGGACAAGACGATCGTAACGCTGCTTCCGGATACCGGAAGGAACTACCTCAGCAAATTATTCTCTGACCAATGGATGAAAGAACAAGGCTTTCTGTAGCATCAAACGAGGAGCTTGAGTTGAGGGATAGGGACGTGATGAATCTCTTGGACCAGCTCGAGCTGTACGCTTTGCGAGTTGGAGGGGGGAAAGCAAGCCAGAAGGATTACTGGTTGTTCGTATACAAGAGTATGAAAAGTGGCCTTCTAATGACGAAGTCTATGGAAAAATATCTGAAGTACAAGCTACAAGGTCTCGGAGCAAAGCTCCAAGACTAGACTATCAACTTCTTCAAGCACAGGAGTCAGGCGGTAACAATCCGGCCTGATTTGAGGAAGACCTTCGACGCGGCCTCGTGTACGATGTCGAGATTGTGCGTGGCGACCACGCATGTTGTCCCTTCGCTCTGAACCATATCAGTAACCAGTTGCATGAGTTGTCGGGAATTCTCTTGGTCAAGGTTTCCAGTGGGTTCATCCATCAAGACCAGTTCTGGCCTGTTAGCCACCGCTCTGGCCATGGCCACACGTTGCTGTTCTCCAGCACTCAACTGGGAAGGCCGGCGCCGTTCCTTACCCGTAACTCCTACGCGGCGAAGCAGTTCTTCAGCACGATCTTTCCTCGCTGCATCTGGCTTTCCTTCGAACATCATCGTAAGCATAACATTCTCAAGAACCGTTAGTTCATCGACAAGATTGTAGTTCTGAAAAACGAAGCCGAAGGAATTCCTCCTGAGCTTGGAGAGTTTTCGCTCGCTCATGTTCGAGACCTCGACCCCCTCAAAGTAGATCCTCCCTGATGTCGGCTTGTCAAGTCCGCCTAGAAGGAAGAGTAGCGTTGTCTTGCCTGAGCCTGATGGTCCGTAAACCGCGAGCAGCTTTCCCCTAGTGATCTGCATGTTTACATCGTCTAGCGCGATTGTTTTCTCAAGTCCATTCCCGTAGGTTTTGCTGAGGCCTTCTGTTCTTAGAATGACCGCGTCATCCAAACCGGAAGACCTCTTGTGGCCGGACCCTGGCAATTCTGAGCGCGGGATAGATCGCCGCGGCCAATGAGACTGATATTGCAAGAAGGATGGCGTAGATGAAGGTGGATGGCACCAGGATGATGGCGACATTGATTTTTTCTGCTACGGGTATTGAGACTAGATTGAGAACGGCATAGGAGATTCCTAGTCCAAGCAGCGTTCCAAGAATTCCGATCAAGAGCGACTCATACAAGACGAGCCTGATGATCTGGCTGGAGGAAGCTCCCGTGGCTTTGAAGATGGCGAAGGCTCGCATTCTCTCCCGGAGGTTGTTGAGGTTCGAATTCATTATCCCCAGAACAGCGCTGAGAGACACGATGATGGTTATGTCGGTCGCGATCGCTTCGAGAGAAGCGAATATGGGTGAGATCTTGGAGGGGGCCTCGCTTGTCCTGAACGCATCGGTCGTCGGCAATAGGGTCCGTATCTGCCCGATTATCGTGTCAACAGTCCGCGGGTCTTGGGTTGTGACCACGATCATAGACGTCTGGTTAACCCAGCCGATCAACTGCTGGGCGACAGAATGTGGGATGATGAGCGAATAGTCCATCCAAGCATTGGTCTGATAAACTCCAGCAATGCTGTAGTTGTACCCATCGAGAAGGAGGGTCTGACCTGCGCTCTTTCCGACCGTTGAAGCCAGAGCCTTGCCTATCGAGAGTATTCCTGACTGGTTGGATGCGATCATCGTCCCTGCAACCATAGTGTACGTGAGCATGCGAGGCACTAGAGACGGGACTACGCCAGCGATCACGGCCTGATTATTGTCAACAGTCATCTGGGCCACGGCTACCGGGGCCGCCAAGCTAACTCCGGATATGGTCTTGACGGTGTTCGCGTAGGATACCGGGACCGTGCTGAAGAGCGGGAATGAGGCTCCTTTTTTTAAGACATCAATCTCGCCTCCCAGGGAAGACACACTCCCTGAGACGTTAATCTCGAGCGTTGCAACGAGGGATTGAACGCTCACGTAGGTTAAGATGAGCGCGGCTAGTCCTATGATCGTCAGAGTCGTTCGAGCTGGCCTGCGGCGGAGTCCCCGGGCTGTAAAACGGATGAGGCTGAATGGGGTCAAGCTATTGCGACTAGTTACGATCTCGGAGAAAAAGATAGACTATGGAGAGGTCGGGGTTCCAGTGGCGGGGGGTGGCGTGTAGGGCTGTGTTGGCACGAGGCTTGGTGTCCCATGTCTCCGCCTCTTTCCCACAAGGATGCCCCCGATGATGACTACCGCTGCGACAGCGACGATCGCGCCTAAGGTTACCCATGGGATGGATGCCGGTTGTGTTGTTGACTTTGTTGGGGCGCTGGCGAATACTCCGAAAAGACTAAAGTGGTTGACCATTCCTTCCACATAGTTCTGGCTTGGGTTCCTGGCAACGTTGTCTAAGGCAACCCAGCCGGCTCCGTTCCAGTAGTAGGGTGTGATCGTGCTCACGTTGAGCCCTTGAATCTGGTTTGGTGTATAATAGAATCGAATTCGGGCGCTTAGAATTATGGACACGTTGGCATTGACCTGGGTGTAGACTCCGAGAGTTGACAAGCCTGAGGGTGGGTTTCCGCCTGGGTTCGACGAGAGCTGTATCACTTGAACAGCAATAGGGGTAGAAACATTCATTGTGATGGTTGTCTTGATTTCTGGGACGTTTTGTGTTCCGTCTAACAGCACATTTGTTCCGGGGGACTGATTGGGGAAGAGCCAACTATTTCCGCCTTGGATGAAATAGACGTAGTCATTCCCGTTGTTATCGTACAAGCCAGTATTGCCAAGACCGTCCGTAGCTCTGATGCGGTAGAACACAGCCGCTCCTGGGCCCTCGGCTGGAAGGGTTGCGGCGTAAATGTCTCCAAAGAATGGCTGCGGCGTTAGCGCTGACTGTCCCGTAGCAATGTAGGCGAACTGCGATTGTCCCTTTAGGTACGAGGCGTAAACCGGCGTCATCGGAACCGAGGCCCAGCTCAGTTTGTCTGTTGAATATTCCATGTTGACTGAGCTGACCCCACTACCATCATAGACCTGGCTCCAAATGTGGACTAGGTCGCTCGAGGTGGGAGCGAACGGGCTGGACCAAGGGGCGCTAACAGTTGGCGCGGCAGCGTCAGTGGCAGTTATTAGCCCCGCACTTGAGGCGGAGATCTGTGCCTGTCCTTCGGGCAAGAGCGACCCGGTGGGCGTTCGATAGTTGTAGAAGATTGTCGGGTTGGGAGCCGCGAAGACGGGGTACAAGCCACCTGCGGTAGTTTGTATCCCTATCCTGAAGTTCACTTTCTGGCCGGGTCCAAGACTGTAGAACCAGCCGTTGAAGTAGGATCCATAGCTGGTTAGGGCAGGGGAAGGAGAGGGTGCTGAGGGATTGTTCAGGGGAGTGTAAGATGTGAGCTGGTACTCGAAGTTCGACACTGGGGATGACCCTGTGTTAGTCACTGTCACAATTGCCAGGGCCGTTGACCCAGCTGTGACCAGGGGGGTGGGGGTGGCAATGTCTACTCTTAGGCTAGGATTGAACCCGGGGATGGCTGGGTCATAGATTAGGACGTTTTGGTAAAGATAATCGTTGAATCCGGCCGTTCTAGATTGGTTGTAAGACCATGTCAGCGGGAGGGAATAGGTCGAGACTCCGCCGGAGAAGTATATTCCTGCCGCGGAGGCCGTGCCTGTGAAATTCACCGTCTGAGAGGTCCTGGGAGCCATGTCGGGGACGAGCTTCGATGCGACGCCGAGGGATAGTTGGCTGCCCGGATAATTCACTGCCGTTGCGTTGATGTTCGTGTATGTTACGTTTCCGGCATTGTACAGATGTAGGCTCACGGTTGTCGAGGTCTTGTTAGCGATGAATGCGGGGTCAACTGTGGCATAGCCTTTGAGTTGGCCTGCCGGATAGAATGCGAATGGGGTCGAGGATGGAGAGGGATACACTCCAAGTAGCGGCCCTGTATAATAGAACTGGAATGTGTTTGAGCCGGCCTGGGCTGTGACGTTGCTCGCGGTCTCGAACAGGTTCGTACTGTTCGCCTTCACAATGTACCAGCTGGAATAGCTGGTTCCGGGCGCGATTGTGCCTGGTGAGAAGGTTACGGTCTTGTGGTCGGCAGCCTCGGTGATGAAGGGGCCCGTGCTGATGACCGGGAGTACGCAGGGTGATGGGCCTGGGAAGATTCCAAAACACGACCCGGAGGTTTGAGGGATCATCGAGCTAACAACAACGTTGTCCGCGGTCTGGGGCCCGGTGTTTGTCACGCGGAGGTTTACCTGAACCAGACTCTGGTTCTGAGCCACATACAGGAAGCTGATCCTCGAAACGTTCATCGAAATGTCCGCAATCGGTACGATGGTTGGAGCTCCAACGGTAATGGGGACAGGTCGAGACATGGTTGCGTATTCGCCTTCTAGCGGACGGTTGGTTCCGGTCGCATCTGTCGCACTGCTATAGGCGATTCTCTCGGGTGTTATGAAGAGCGTACCGGTAACGTTGAACACGTATGGATAAGACAACGTTAGGGTTCCACCCGGCGAAATGGTGGTGGGGGTGACGAAGGCAACAGGAAGGAACATCCCCTCAGCGTTGTATTTTACGGACCCGGTAAAGTTCGCGACGAGAAGATACCTTCCATTAGGAAGCTGTGGGACGTTTAACCAATTGTAGGAGAATCCCCCTGTCGCGTTGGTGGATACGGTTGTCAATGGGCGATTTGTGCCGTTGAGAAACTCGTACGAGAGCGATATGGTCGACGGCGGAGTGATGGGTTTTCCCGTGGCATTGAGCAATGCCCCAGAGATCAAAGTGGCTCCGCCACGGGGAAGAGCGCAGGGAAGGCAGTACAGTCCAATGTACGAGGACCTCGGATTCTCCGGCTGAGGAGGAAGACTTCCCGGAAAGAGATAGACGCTCGTCTCTGTAACGTTCGGGAAGTTAATGAAAGTCAATGTCATGGTAAGGTTAGACCGAAGAGGTGCCGGTCCTCCAGGGATGTTGTATGGAATTACCGGGCTCCAGGACTCCCCCCCGCCGATGATCTGGTTCGGAGTGGCCGCGGACTGCATTAGGCCACCATTCAACTGTGTGAACACATGAGTGAGAACTACCGGAGCGCAACCATCTACGTTAGTAAGGCCAAATGAGAAGTGGGTCGTGTTTCCGTTAAACGGAGAGTAGAAACCGGAGAGGCACGGCCCAGGTTCCTGAGTGTTTCCAAATCCTTGCGGGTACAGGAACGCTTGGGCGTCCGGGTTGAGGTCCTCTACGTTGTAGTACGTGGATCCTGACGGGTTACGAATGGTTACGCTGACATTCCCAATCTCTCCGTAGCCAGGGTTTACTGGGCTAACGGCCTTGGACACTGTGAGTGGCCCATTTGTTTTCACGTTAGGGGCTATGCTGAACTGGGTCTGCCAGTTGTAAACATAGCTCGAAGAATCTAAGAAATCGGCACTCAGCGTGAAACTCTCATCTGGTCTGTAAGACTGGAAGAGGAAGGATGTGGAATTGGCGGCCAGAGAGGGAAGGGTATTGATGACATACTGAATCCCTTCAACATTAGGCTGACTCAACAAAACGAGGCCCGAAAATCCTAACGAGAGATGTAGATTCGTTGCGCCCAGAGGTCCGGTATTGTTCAGTTTGAGAGTGAGGGTGAAGGGTTGACCAACGTTGGGTGTTGACGGCGTAGTTGTCCACGATGCATCAAGAACCGGGGAGTCGAAAGCAGGGTAGTGGAAAGTTACGGAAACATCCGGGACGAGCCTCTGCGTGGTCCCCACCCAGGGGAACACTCCTACGACGAGCGTTGTTCCGCCACTGGATTGGACAAACATGTTGCTCGGCCTAAAGCTCTTGACTTGGGCACCGCCGGGAAGTGATGCAGCGTAGGTCTCGTTGGTTGTAGAGCGGATTCCGTTTGTCTGCCCTACCAGTGACCCGAAGCTTAGCGTGTGGTCTTGGGGTAGAGAGAAGCTTAGAGCTTTCTTGTGAATTACAATTACTCCGGTTGAATTGAGTGCAAACACGGGGGCTATTGCCGCCCCGATTGAGGCGATGCCTAGAACGGCTGAGCCAATGCCAGACAGGCTGAACGCCGGACTCACAGGGTAGGTTATCGACTCCAGGCTGTTGAATACGACGCTAGAGGCGGATTGGAGTAGGAGAGAAGCGCCATAGTGACCTATCATTGCCGACTTGGCGCTTGTCAGGGCAACAAACTTGCTGACGAAGGAGGAGTACGAAGTGAAATTCGAAGCGAAAACAGAGACTGGCAGTGTGAAAGGGCTCGAGGTAATTGCTTCGAACGATCCCGGTGCCATTCCAAAAAGTGTCTGTATATCAGAAACTATTGCAAGAGCGTTGCGTTGCACGCCTTCGATTATCAGGACCACATGGTACGGTGCAAGGGTGTTGGCAGCGCTGGTGATGTTTATTCCGGTTGTGCTGGCCAAAGCGCTGTTGTTGATATTGCTGGCAATCAGCGTTACCCCGACGTACTTGTAGATCGGATTGGTGAGGTCCCATGGAATGATTGTCGGATCCAGAGCGTAGAAACTGCCAGTCGCCACGTCTCCCTTCGTGCTGACCTCCATGGCGTTCACCTCAAAGGTTGGAGGAATCAAGGTCCCAAGACTGGGACCGGCTTTGGGCGCAGGAACGCTCCAGAGAACTGCCAGAGAGAGGATAATCAACAGAGATGAACGGTAAAACGAGAACCTCAACATGTCTCACAGACCCTCGTATTCCTTCGGCTATTAATGATGCTGGTAGCAATATTGTTCATCGAAACGCTTCATGTCTGTCTTCTGTCGGCTCCATATGCAGGGTTAGGTTAAATCATCAATCTTGCCCTGTATGTTACTCATGCGGTTTTCAACCAAAGCAATCCATGCAGGACAGGACCCAGATCCTGCCACAGGCTCGGTCACCGTTCCCGTCTATCTTACTTCAACATATATGCAACACAAACCCGGCCGCGAGGGCAAGTACGTCTATTCGCGAACGGCGAATCCTACGCGTAACGCTCTAGAAGAGAGCTTGGCAGCGCTGGAGGATGGCAAGGTTGGTCTTGCCTTCAGCTCAGGCCTTGCGGCGACAACAACCGTTCTAATGCTTCTACAAAAGGGAGACCACGTAATCGCTGGAGACGACATCTATGGTGGAACCTACCGGTTATTCGACCAAGTTCTCCGAAACTACGGCCTACAATTCACCTACGTGGACCCAAGATCTCCTGACAAGGTGGAGACGGCTGTTCGAAAGAATACCAAGATGATCTGGATCGAGACACCCACTAACCCACTGATGAGAGTCGTGGACATTCGTGCCATCTCGAAGATCGCGACCAAGAATCACGTAATGCTAGTCGTCGACAATACCTTTGCAAGCCCGTATCTTCAGAACCCGTTGAAGCTTGGCGCGGATATCTCTGTCCACAGCACGACGAAATACCTCGGAGGCCACAGCGACCTGATCGGCGGTGCCGCGATCACAATCGATACTGATGTCGGAAAGCGTCTAAAGTTTCTGCAGAATGCCGTCGGGGCTGTTCCAGGACCCTTAGACTGCTGGCTGGTATTGCGAGGAATCAAGACACTATCTGTCAGGATGGATCGTCACAATTCCAATGCGAAACAGATCAGCGAGTTTCTCCTAAAACAACCCAAAGTGGAACAAGTCTACTATCCTGGCCTGCCAGACCACCCACAACGCGACGTCGTCAAGCGCCAGATGCGAGGCTACGGTGGAATGCTGAGCTTCGAACTCAAAGGAGGATTCCGAGAATGCGAAAAACTCCTGACTAAACTTAGCGTCTTCACCTTGGCAGAAAGTCTTGGAGGAGTCGAATCTCTCATCGAACATCCGGCTAGCATGACTCATGCCAGCATCCCGCGTCAGAGAAGAATGGAGCAGGGAATCAAGGACACTCTCATACGCATGAGCGTCGGAATAGAGGACGTTGAAGATCTACTTGACGATCTTCAAAGAGGATTCAAAGGCCTTTAGGCAGAAAGGCCTCCGCACTAACCGTCACCACAATAGCGCAATCATTCGAGCCAGGAACGGTCCAGATTTAAGCTGACTCCTAGGAGAATGATCATGATGTCCGGCGTGAAGGAAGAATAGTAGAGGTGAAAATATTGGAGAATGAAATTCAACCCAGGTCTTCGAGAGGATTTTCGCTTCGGTCAATACTACTATTGGTCCTTCTGGTCGGGGTAGGCGCAGGTGCTACAGCCTATGCGATCAGCGCTACCTTTGCAGCTAGCGGTAGTTCGACAGGCATCACACAACAAAGTACGAGCACAACCAACGCAACCACTAGCGCGCACAATTGCACCCTGGCTTCACTAGGTTAGCCGCATAGTCAACACACTTACGTCTTCCTTCAAATTCCCCATTTTTTTCAATCAAGTCCTGAAACCATAGCCACGGCGGGCGAGTTCACCTTGATCACTTCTTCCAGACTTCTCCGCCCGTATACGGGTCGAGGAAGTTTAGCTGCATGTCGAGGACTTGCTGGTAGACTCTGCCGGCGTCTGTTCGAGAGTAGTGAGTAATTCTACCATCAGTGCTGGCTAGGATCAATGATGTCCTTGTAAGAATGCCGCTAGGTCCGAGCAGCCTATCAAACGCCTTGTCATCTCCACCGAACGGTCCGTTGAGCAGGGTGCTCTTTGGACACTTGTCGGCAAAAACCTCTATCATCTTCAGCACCGTCAGTCTCTTCTCTGCCTCTTTCCTTGTTTCCGGTGAGAGGGGCACTTCTCATCGGCCGAGTTTCTCAGCCATGGCCAACAGTCTGGAATATCTTCTTCGCAGGCCTAATAGGCTGTAGATGGAGATCACAGAAAGCAGGAACAAGACAACCGTCAGAGCTGTCTCCACTACCGCTGATGCGTCCACTGACAGACGCATCGGAAACCCGGATCCCCCTGGCTGAGCAAAATATACGAAGAAGAGCAGCCTCAGTAACGACGATATGGCTAACAGGAGGGCGAAGGCAGCTATCAAGGCCTGGGTAGTGATCGTTCTCAACAGGTCGTCAGCCATGTGGGCCGCGTCCTCCTTGAAAGCGGCCAATACTTCTTTTAGCAACGGATCCTCGATTGACGACAAGTTCTATCCCTCTTCTCCGTGGAAATGAAACGTGCTTACACTCGATTCGCGTTCCAGTGAATTTAAGCAGATTCCTAGAAGCGACCAACTCTCCTATCGACGAATCTCGGTCGTTGGAACGATAGGTTCCGGCAAAACCACGTTTGCCAGTAAATCAGCCCAACTCCTTGAAGTTCAGCACATCGAGCTAGATGCTCTTCACTGGGAACCCAACTGGGTAGAAGCGCCCAACGATCTCTTTCGAGAACGCGTCAAGCAATCCTTGCAAGGCAACTCCTGGGTCGTTGACGGAAACTATCATCAGGTCCGAGACATTGTCTGGAGCCGGGCGGACACGGTTGTCTGGCTGGACTATCCCTTCAGAACCATTATTGCTAGATTGGCCAGACGGACCCTGAGGAGAATCCTCACTCACGAGAAGTTATGGAACGGCAACCAGGAGCACATTCGAGGATTGTTCACTCGGGACTCCGTGTTCTTGTGGGCTGTCCGAACCTATCGAAGACGTCGGAGACAATACCCAGCTCTTCTAAGCAGACCAGAGAACTCTCATCTCGCAGTCGTAAGGCTCAGATCACCCGTGGAGGCGACAAGATTTCTGTCCACCCTCGGACAACCGGGAGACTTGACGAGTTGAGTCAGGCTAAACCGAACTATTCAGAGCATCTCCGAACCACACTAGTTTCAAAAGGAATCTGGCACCGCTTCATAGAGTTCAACGAGTCCGTAAGAACCGTCGAAGAAGCCGCGAGAAAAGTCTCTGCAGACAAGATCATAAAATCCATCGTTCTCGTAGGCTCAGACAAGAAACCCATCCTAGCAATTCTCCCAGCGAAAAACAAAATCAGCTACAAGAAAATCAAAACACTGCTCAAAGTCAAAGACGTGCGCCTTGCCCAGCCTGATGAGGTTCTGGAACACTCAGGCTATCCAGTCGGAGGAGTACCGCCGTTCAACAAGATCAGTCGAATCCTTCTCGACCCAACCGTTCAGCGAAACGCAAGAAGCATCGCCGGTGGAGGGGATCCGGACAAGCTTGTGGAACTCGAGACCAGAGACATGCTCGAATTCTTGGATCCACTTTCCTGAACTCGTAAAGGGTTGCGCCCAGAGTTAGCACCGCTATCAGTGATATTACTCCATAAGCTTGCGAGAACGAGTTCCATACGTATCCCGTCATGATCAGATCGCGAATCGCGTTCACTGCAAAGCTAATCGGATTGTACGCGGAGACATTCTGCATCCACGCCGGCATCAATTCTGGCTTCATTAGCGCCGTACTCATGAATAGGAGAGGAAAAGTTAGGGTTCCAGCTATTCCGAACACTGTCTCAGCACTCTTGGTCCTGAGTCCCAGGGCCAAGGATATTCCAGACCAGGCAAGGCCGAAGAACGCCACAGTGACCAAGATGAGTATGTAACCGAGGATTCCCGTAGCAGGGAATACGCCCAGACCATAAGCTAGTACCAGTATGATGAGCGATTGGGCAAAAACCCTGAACGCATCACTCAGCAGTCTACCTAGGAGGATAGAGGCACGACTGGCAGGAGTGGCAAGTATTTTGGCGAGAAATCCAGACTTGATGTCGTCAACAATGGCTGTTCCAGATTGAAACGCGCTTGAGAACGCATTCTGAAGAACAATCCCTGCAGTGGCAAACAGAGTATAGTTTACGCCTAGGAGAACGCCGAACGAGCTGAATAGTTGTGTGAACAGGAGGAGGAAGATTATCGGTTGAAAGAGGGAGAAGAACAGTAGTATCGGGTTTCGTACGAGCTTCTTCATCCAGCGCAGGAACATGTAGTAAGTGTCAGAGATGAACGTCATCTTTCCGTTCTATCTCCTTCTCCGGCCGAACATTCCGGATGCCCTTGACTTGTCGATCTCCTCGGGCCTGATTCTCCTTCCCGTGTGTTTGAGAAACACGTCGTCGAGGGTCGGACTGGAAACTCCGATTGAAGCGAGCTTGATCCCTGCACCATCAAAGGCCCGGACAATGTCGGGGACCAAGAATCCCCCGTTCTTCGCGTAGATAACAATCCCTTCGTCAGAGTCGACGACTTCCGTGATTCCCCCTAGATTGCCTAGGACTTGCTTGGCCTTGTCCTTTAGAGCCCCGGTTCCCGGGTTGCCATTCTCGAATCCCAGCGTGATACGGTCCGCGCCGATTTCCGACTTCAGTTCTGAGGGGGAGCCTTGTGCAACAATTTCGCCGTGGTCTAGGATGGCCAGTCGGCGGCACAGCCGGTCCACCTCTTCCAGATACTGTGTCGTGATGAAGATCGTAATTCCTTCCTGGTTCAACTCCTTGAGATACGACCATACCGTTGCCCGTGACTGCGGGTCCAGGCCAGTTGTAGGCTCGTCTAGAAAGAGAATTTTCGGCTTGTGAACAAGCGTAGAAGCGAGGTCAAGTCTTTTCTTCATTCCACCTGAGTAGTAGGCTGACCGTTTGTCGGCCGCATCCTCTAGGTCAACGACCTTGAGAAGCGTGTTTACACGCTCCTTCAACTCTTCTCCGTGCATCTGATGCAAGTGTCCTTGGAGTATCAAGTTCTCCCGCCCGGTCAGATCCTCATCGATAACCGTGTCCTGCATCTGAACGCCAATTAGCTTGCGGACCTTTTGAGCATCATGCTCAATATCATGTCCAGCCACGTTAGCCAACCCGGATGTCTTCCGCAGGAGAGTAGTAAGGATTTTTATCGTGGTGCTCTTTCCGGCACCGTTCGGTCCGAGAAACCCGAAGAACTCGCCGTCATCGACTTTGAAAGATATTCCTTTGACAGCCTGGGTGCCATCGCCGTAGGTTTTTACGAGGTTATCGACTTGGACTGCTGGCAACTCTCTTGAGCCCCTATCGTATTAGATATATCGCATCCGATATGGGTTTATATAAATAGTTCTTTCGACCAGTTTTTACGAAGCGGGTTTATTAGCGAAAAGAGCCCGGTGCTAAGGGTGTGTATGGCTAGTTCTAGGACGGCAAAGAATCGAAGCGCACCGATTCACAGCGTTCTAGCACATCCGCAAGGGATTCCCAGAGGTTTCCTACGTCTCTATGTCCTGCACCGAATTGCAGAGAGACCCGCTCACGGATACGATCTATTACAGGAGATCGAAAACAAGACAGAGGGCGTCTGGAGGCCTGGAGCCGGCTCAATCTATCCGATTCTAAAGGAACTTGTTGCAGGAGGATACATCAGAGCAGGATCCTACAAGAAGACTGGAAAACCACAACACGTCTATCATATCACTCCTGAAGGACGCGCGCTCTTACAGCAATCAAGCGCGATGCTTATGAAAACCGGACAAAACTGGGGAGCGATGAGGTCCATACTCATAGAACTTGTCGATCCGAAAAACATTCCAACAATGTTCATCCATATGACGGCGGGACAATTCGCCTTTCTTCGCGGTATCCTCGAATCAAAGAAGGACAGGATCCCGCGCAGGGAAATCCAGGTCATGCTGAAAGAATACGCCCTTAATCTCGAAAAACAGCTCGATTGGACCAAACGGACGCTCAAGAAATCATGATGATTCGCGAATTCAAAATCGACGACTATCTCATAGTAGCCGACCTCTGGCAAGCGGCGGGTCTAATCCTTCGTCCAGGGGACGAACTTGAAGATGTCAAGTTGAAACTCCAACGAGACCCAGACTTGTTCTTAGTTGCCGAGCAAGACGATACGATCGTGGGTAGCGTAATAGGAGGATGGGACGGAAGACGAGGCTGGATTTTATCACCTCGCAGTAAAGCCCGACCACCAACGGAAAGGGATCGGACTCGGGCTCGTTCGCGAACTCGAGAAGCGTCTTGCCTCCAAAGGGGCGAAGAAGGTGAACGCTCAAGTCTACAAGCGGAACGAGCGATCCTCTGAGTTCTTCAGGGCTATCGGATACGAAACACAGCCCGACCTAATGATGATCGGGAAACAGCTAAGAAAATAGGGAAGAGGGAGCGACAGGCTCCAGCGCTAAGCGGTCACATCTGGAATAGCATTTCGTTTGATATTCCAGTCTCGCTCCAGAAGCTCCCTCCCTCTACAAGGTCCCAGAAGAGAACGAACTGGTCTGCAAATGGTTGCTGTGCATCGGTTTCTAGGACAATCGGTCCAATGTAGTGGCAATCTGCGCAGTGATAGAGAGATCCAAGGGAACCTCCGAGCCAGAGGAAGACCTCTTCGGAACCGCATATCATACATCTTCGCATTTCGACGCGCTCACCTCTACGAATGCACATGGAGCGCAGGAACTATTCTATTCTCCTAGTAATCCGCTTAAACGCCTGAGCAGTCCGAAGATCAATACTCCCTCAACGTATGCTCAAGAGTAGAATATTCCGTAGAGAATATATTCCAACGGGAATGATGATAATTTCTCTCATGGGCAAGAGTCAATAGTCTCGGCCCTTAGGGGGTCTCTTCGGCGAAGCTTTTTTGCAGAGCCTGACTCCGCGGAATATTCTCCGTGGAGCCCTCCTAGCCTTCTTCCCGTGGGCACCGGCCTACCTTTTCGAGAGAGCGAACTTCTGGTTTGGACAGACGAACAACGGATACTGGTACTACCAGTTTTCCCAGACGAGGCTCGAAGCCTACGTTGTCTCCTTTGCTCTCGGAGGAATACTTGTAGCATATCTTCTCCGGCCGCGCTGGGCGGTTATCCAGGTCTTCTTCAGTGCTTCGCTAATCTATGTTCTATTCTATCTCGCCTGTCCCACTTATCTGGCTGGGACGATTTGGAGGTCGGAGTGCTATTCCTTTGGGCCCGACGGTCTAGCGGGGGTGCGTCTTTGCACAATGATGTTTTCGTTCGGAGGATTGCCAGCGCTCGTCAGAGCGTCCTACAAGGAGGACAAGCTGAACAAGCGGTGGCGCCCATGGATTGCGATATCTGGTGCATTCATCACATCCGTGGTCACTGCATGGTTTCCGCTTACAGCATGGTTCTCCGGTGTCACCTATCTTGCGCCACTCGTCCCGTTTCAGGCAGCACTCCTCTTCGGAGTCTCAGAAATAGCGGCCGGAATTCTAGCCGCTAAAATAAGCCGATCTATATCAGTCGCAGCAGCTTCCGGCGTGACCTCGGGCCTCTTCCTATCCGGATTTCTCTGGCCCTTACTCTGTCCATCCTGCGACAGGAGTCTACTGTTTCTGATCGTTCCCTCGTGGGGATTCTTCGCTCTGATCGGAGGTGTCCTCGAACTCGGTCTCCCTAGGAAACTAGGCGTCGGTCCATTGAGGCATTTCAATCCGAGACTAGAAGACATCCGCCGTGTTGGAATCGCTGTGGTCCTTCTCTTCTCGTTGTGGACCCTCATATCCTTTGGATTCTGGGACCCGAGCGTCCTCTACGCCACCAGTATCTCTCCGGGTCCCGGGCGCCTAACGTTTGGAACGCCTACCTATCCATACGTGGCAGGCTACTACAACTCAACCCAGTACAGGATTTGTTGTGTTCAGATCGGAGTAAGCTTCACCAAGGTGGACTTGAAGTCGCTAGCTCCAAACAACTTTCTAATGGCCGGCATGGGAGTCCAATCCCCCAACTGCTGCATTGACGGTTGGGATTTCGGATGGAGGGCCGACGTCTTCGTGCTACCCAACGGGACCCTTGTAGTTTCCGGCTCCACTTGGGAGACCTGCGATGGAAACGCGAACTGTGGAGGAATAATGTGGGAACATCTCAGATATCACGCTGAGCGCGGGATCAATCCCGCGAACATTTCAACGCCGGTGTATCTCAGGATGATGTGGCGATATGACAAGCCGAACTTTCATGCAGATTGGTACTATAACTATACTGGACAGCCATGGACACGGTTTGGCAGCTTCGTGCCGGACTTTCGAGAAGGCCCGTATTTCGATATCGGAATAGTCGGGGTTGGGAATTATCCCTCAGCCTATGCCTTCTTCTACCAGTTCGGAGTGGCAAGCAAGACCCAGGTCCCGGGTTGGTCAGTACAATTGCTCTACCCATCGTTCGTAGACCCTGATGGCTCGTGGAGATTGATGGAGAGGGCCAACATCATCCAGGGATGGCATTCATATTGGAAGGCGAACTACCGTTGGGGAGGAGAACCATACTACGGGGTCTCTGCGCAGGCAAATGCAAATGACAAGACCCTCCCCCCAGGTATTCTACAATTGACATACTCAGGAATAGGAACTCTACCGGAGAAGACCGTTCTCTGGTAGTGTTGAAGATTCTAGCCCTCGGGACTCCCCGTCGAGAGTATCAACGGGAACAGGTTTATCGGATAAAGGCTAGAATTCGGCCCTATCTCCGGAATTATGGAGCAACGGTCAAGCTTTGACGGACTTGTTCGGCTCGTATGGTCGAGGCGTGTCGGGACGTGACGACGTCGTATCATCCCTCGAAACGCTCTGTCCAATGTGCCTGAGAGTTCGGAAGCTCTCAGGAGAGAAGAAATGTGCGATACATGTCAAAGCAGATTTTTTGGCATCGCACCATCCCGAATTCGACTTGAAATCCATCGCAGGGTCAAGTCCCCCAGGGGTCTTTGTAGGAAGATTCGGGTATCCAAACGTCTCCGTTGGACCGATGGTGCCATCGATCTCCGGCGACACTGAGATTCTTGACACTCCTGAGCAGTGGATGGGCAAGGGTTTCGATGAGATTGTAGATTTCAGGTACAGTTTGCTTCGAGGCTACGCCAAGGCGAACGTCTCAGACGCTCAGAAGGGAGGCAGATTGATTGAGACCTTGCAGGACGTGGCCATGATGACGAAACCTGTTGATACAGAACTCGTACTTGCTCGACCTCCTCGAAAGATGTTGGACCTGCGGGAGGATTCCCAGCCCTTCGGTCCCATCGCGCCCCTGACCTCATTTCATGCCGGCAATTCCTCCGTAGACAATAGGATCGAGAAAGCGTTCTATGATGGCGATCTCCCAGCCGACGACGCTGTACTCCAGCTCTACAGAAACGGTGTCATGGTGACCCGAATTCAGCGAGCATTTAGCCTCGGCATGTTTGGCGAGAACAAGAGACGGAAGCTTGTCCCAACGCGATGGAGCATAACAGCAGTCGACAGCAACCTCAGCCTCAAGCTGATGGCTCGCGTGAGACACCACCCTCTCATCGACGAATACCGAGTCTACAAGTATACTTATCTCGACAATATCTACGTAGGACTTCTAACTCCTGAACACTGGAAATTCGAGTGGATCGAGGCCTGGTTCGAACCAGAACTGCTTGCCACTAGTTTTCCCGACGTGAACATGGCTGAGGACGTAGAGAAGAGCAGCTATGTTTCTCCGAAAGGATATCGGCCGGTGATGCTGGGTGATTCGGAAGGATTCCGAGGACGGAAGACCTACGCCAAGCCTGGCGGTTGCTACTACTCAGCAAGACTCGCGGTTTCTGAATATCTCGATGGGATCGGAAAGCAAGCCGGTGCAATAATGTTGAGGGAAATCCATCCAGGCTACATAATGCCTGTTGGGGTTTGGAATGTTAGAGAAAGCCTGCGAGCATTATTCAAAACACCGTTCGAAAGATTCGACTCCATGGACGTCGCGTTGAATCATGTGAGCAGCAATATTTTCGAGATACCTAAGCGTGGTTGGCTAGAAACATCGGCGCTCCTCCAGAACGCGTATTTTCAGCGGAAAATCAGCCAATTCAACTAAAGCTAGGAGGGTCGTTCCGTGACCCCTTGTCGGAAATCTCCCTATCCCTCCACAATCGACCAGACGCGGTAAATGCTTAAGCATGACCGTTTCCAATCACGATTCCGTGATTTCTACCAAGGACCTTGGAGAAGAACTGGCGAAGATATCTCTCGACCTTGCAAAGCGAGACAACGCAAGCTATGCCGAGCTGAGACTCGTTAACACTCGATCTGAAGCTATTAGCGTCGTCAACGAGAACCCGGCCAGCGAAGAAGCGAGCACGATTGGGGTTGGAATTCGTGTTCTCTACAAGGATCTGGGCTGGGGATTCGCGGACACCGATGAACTTGAGCATGATAGCATTAGAGAGACCACTAAGAAGGCCCTCGCTCTCGCAAGGGGGGCGTCCAAGCTCGGGATAAAAGTCACGCGCGCCGCTGAACCCGTTCACGTTGACAAGTGGGCAACACCGG
>WNGA01011536.1_pt1 | contig 23152 bp, 19 predicted proteins | sample 5400061 | NCBI WGS metagenome assembly WNGA01 (sample SAMN13153366, study PRJNA577476) | soil metagenome | isolation source: 100 cm soil or saprolite under grassland replicate 2 | place: USA:California | collected 2016-06-15
CACGCCCACCTTGAGGGCGGGGGCGTCCCAGCCCTCGTTCAACACCTCGCACGCGGCCAGCGCCCGGATGCGTCCGCGGGCGAAGGCGTCGAGGACGGCATTGCGCTCCCGCTTGTCGGAGTGGGCGGTGAGGGCGGGGACCAGGAAGCGCGCCGAGACGTCGAGCGCCATGCGGTTGGAGGCGGTGAAGATCACGCACTGCTCGTCGGGGTGCAGGCGCAGGACGTCCTCCACCACGCGCAGCTTCTCGGCCGAGCGGTGCAGGAGGGCGAGCTTCCGCCGGTAGGCCCGGAGCGTCTCCCGCGCATCCGCGTCGGTGCGCGACAGCCGCGTGAGGTCGGTCCACTCGAAGTCCGGCGCCTCGCGGCGCCGCTCGGCGAGATAGCGGCGGACCGTGCGCGAGCAGCGATCGAACTCCGCCTGCTCGGCCGCGGCGAGGTGGATCGGCACGCGGACGAGGCTGTAGTCGGCCAGCGTCCGGCCCTTGGCGGCCGGGATCTCCTCCCGGAAGGCGACGGGGCCGATCAGCGAGTCGAGCAGCTGCTCCCGTCCGTCGGCGCGCTCGGGGGTGGCCGTGAGCCCGAGCCGCATGGGCGCGAGGCAGTCCAGCGCGCTCTCGTGCAGACTCGGGCCGGGAAGGTGATGCGCCTCGTCGAAGACGATCAGGCGGTAGCGGTTGCCCATCTCCTTCATGTGGATCCAGGCGCTGTCGTACGTGGTGACGGTGATGGGCCAGATCTCGCGGCGGCCGTCGCCGAGGACGCCGGCGTCGAAGCCGAGCCCCGCGCGGATACGCCGCTGCCACTGGTACATGAGGTCGCGCAGCGGCGCCACGATGAGCGCCGACACGCGGTGGCGGGCGATGATCCCCAGCGCGATCTCGGTCTTGCCGGTGCCGGTGGGCTTGACGATGACGCCACGGCGGCCGGCCTGCTCCCAGGCCGCGATGGCGGCGTCCTGATCGGGCCGGAGCGGCGGGAGAGCGGGCCGGAGCGGCGGGCAGTCGAAGAAGCGCTCCGCGTGGTCGTCGAGCGAGAGGCGGTACTCGGCGGCGTCCTCCCGGAGGCGCGCGTGGTTCAACGCCTCGGTGCGCCACGCCCCGACGCGCTCGTCCCAGGCCAGATAGCGCGGGACCTGCGCCGTGCGCGGCGCCGACAGCACCAGCGAGCCCCGGTCGAACTCGAGCGCGGCGACCGGTCGCGGGCCCCCCGCGGCCCACCCGGCGGCGGGCGGTACAAGGCGTCTTGCCCGGGCTCTGCCCTTCTTCCCCATCGGGCGCTCGCTCACCGCGCGAGCCGGTCGATGGCGGCGCGGGCGAGCCGGTCGGCCCGCTCGTTGAGCGGATCGCCGCTGTGCCCGGCCACCTTGTGCCAGGTGACGTCGTGCCGTTCCGCGAGCGCGATCAGCGCCTCCCAGAGGTCACGGTTCTCCACGGGCTTCTTCTGGGCATTCCTCCAGCCGTTCTGGCGCCAGCGCACATGCCACTTGTCGCGGAAGCAGTTGACCAGGTAGGCGCTGTCGCTGTACAGCGCGACCGTGCGGCGGCCCCCGAGCGCGCGGAGTCCCTCGAGGGCGGCCCTGAGCTCCATGCGCTGGTTGGTGGTCGAGGTCTCGCCGCCCGAGAGCTCCCGTTCCCGGCCGTCGTCGATGACGATGGCGGCCCAGCCGCCGGGGCCGGGGTTCCCCGAGCAGGCGCCGTCGGTGTAGATGGTGACGGGACCCGGCTCAGCCACGGCCCCTCACCCGTGCCCTCTCCCCCGAGAGGAGAGGGAACCCTGGCGCGCGGGAGGGTGAGGGGGTGCGGCGATCAGGGGACCCAGTAGAGGTAGCGGCCGCAGGACTCGCAGTGGATCAGCGCGCTCTGCTGGCGGAGCTCCTGGAGGCGCTGAGGGGTGATGGTCACGCGGCAGCCGCCGCAGAAGTTGGGCTTGGCCACCTCGGCGACGGCCACGCCGCGATGGCGGAGGAGCTTGTCGTAGTCGGTGAGGACCGAGGCCGGGAGATCCCGGGCGAGCTGACCGCGCTCGCTCTTGACCACGGCGAGGTCGGCCTCGACCTCGCGCAGCCGCTCCCCGAGCGCCGCCTCCTCGCCGCGGCCCTGGGCCTCGCGCGCCTTGAAGCGCGCCTCGGCCTCCTTGACCTCCACCGTCACGCGTTCTTGCTGCTCCATGAAATTCAAGATCTCTTCCTCGATCCGCGCCTTCTCCTGCTTGACTTCCTCGATCTCGGACAGGACGGCGGAGTACTCCTTGTTCGTCTTGACCTGGTAGAGCTGGCCCTCGTACTTCTGCCGCTTGATCCGGTTGTCCTCGAGGTCTTTTTCCTTGGCGCGCTGGCTCTTCCTGGCGGCCTCGAGCCGCGCCTTGCCGGCCTCCACGGCCTTGCGCGTCTCGTCCACGGCCGCCTGCACGGCGGCGATCTCGCGGGGGAGCCGGGCGAGCTCGCTCTCCAGCCCGGCGATCCGCGTGTCGAGCGCCTGCAGGTCGATCAGCGTGCGAAGCTGAGCGTCCACCCTATGACCCTCTCCGGAAGGAGCCCCTCACCCTGACCCTCTCCCCGGAGGAGAGAGGGAAGCCGCCGCGGGCGCCAGCCCGGGTGCCCGACCCCGATGGTGGGCCCACTTGGACTCGAACCAAGACCGGACCGGTTATGAGCCGGGGGCTCTGCCAATTGAGCTATGGGCCCGAACGTCATGATAGCACCTGGGGCTCAGGACTAGGACTCCAGGAAGCTGCGGAGTTTTTTCGAGCGCGAGGGATGGCGCAGCTTGCGGAGGGCCTTGGCCTCGATCTGCCGGATCCGCTCGCGGGTGACCGCGAAGTCCTGGCCGACCTCCTCCAGCGTGTGCTCGCAGCCGTCCGAGAGCCCGAAGCGCAGCCGGAGCACCTTCTCCTCGCGCGGCGTGAGCGAGTTCAGCACCTTGTTGGTCTGCTCGCGCAGCGACAGCCCGATCATGCTCTCGACGGGCGAGCCCACCTGCTTGTCCTCGATGAAGTCGCCGAGGTGGCTGTCTTCCTCCTCGCCGATGGGCGTCTCGAGCGAGATCGGCTCCTGGGCGATCTTCAGCACCTTGCGCACCTTGTCCACCGGCACTTCCATCTTCACGGCGATCTCTTCCGGCGTCGGCTCCCGGCCGAGCTCCTGGACGAGCTGGCGAGAGGTCCGGATGAGCTTGTTGATGGTCTCGATCATGTGCACGGGGATGCGGATGGTGCGAGCCTGATCGGCGATGGCGCGGGTGATGGCCTGCCGGATCCACCACGTGGCGTAGGTGGAGAACTTGTAGCCGCGGCGGTACTCGAACTTGTCCACCGCCTTCATGAGGCCGATGTTGCCTTCCTGGATCAGGTCCAGGAACTGCAGCCCGCGGTTGGTGTACTTCTTGGCGATGGAGATGACGAGCCGCAGGTTGGCCTCCACCATCTCCTTCTTGGCGCGCGCGGCCTTGGCCTCGCCCGCCTTGATGACCTTGACGATGTTCTTCAGGTCCTCCGCCCTCGCCTGCGCCAGCTCCTCCGCGCGCTTGATCTTCTGCTGGGCCACCCAGACCAGGCGGTCCTTGATCGAGGGGGACCGGCCGGCCGCCTTCTGGTAGAGGTCGCGGTCGCCGTCGTCGCGGTCGTCGTCCGAGAGCGAGGAGAGGAAGGCATCCACGGCGGTGGGGGCCGGGCGCCGGCCGTCGGACCAGAGGGCGATCTCGCGCTCGGCGCGCTGGATCTTCTCGACGAGCTTCTTGAGGTCCTGGCTCCACGCCTCGAGCAGAGACGGCTGGAGCGTGAGGCCGCGCAGGATGTGGAGCACCCTGACCTGCTTGCCCTGGGCCTGGCCCTCGACCTTCTTCCAGGGCGCCTCGCCCCGCTTGCGCTTGCGGCCTCCGCTCTTGGCCTTGATGCGCCGGACATCGTGGAGGAGCTTCTCGCGCTCGCGCAGCAGCCGGTCCACGTGGCCCAGCTCGCGGATCACCGAGCGGCGCAGCTCCTCTTCCTTCTCCTCGGTGGATTCCTCCTCGGGGTAATCCACCACGTCCTTGATCGGGATGAGCTCGCGACGCAGCTCGTCGCGGAGGACGTGGATCTTCTCGATGGCGAGCGCCGTGGAGAGCGTGGCGCCGGTGGCCTCGTCCTTGCCCTCCTCGATGCGCTTGGCCAGCGTGATCTCGCCCTCGCGCGTCAGGAGGGAGACCTTCCCCATCTCGCGCAGGTAGAGCCGCACCGGGTCTTCCGTGCGGCCCACCGGCCCCGGCGTCAGGTCGATGCGCCGGTCGGTGGTGTCATCCTCGTCAGTCTCGGCCGGCGGCTCGATCTCGGATGGGAGACGGACGCCCTTGGTCGAGTCCACCAGTTCGATGTCCATGGAACCGAACATCAGCATGATGTCGTCGAGCTGATCCAGCGAGACCACGTCGGAGGGCAGGGCGTCGTTGACCTCGTCGTAGGTGAGGAAGCCCTTCTGCTTCCCCTTCGCAATCAGCTTGTCCAGCTCCTCGATGCGTGGTTCGTCCGCCATGGCTGGCTGTTCTCCTGATGGGGGTTTCGGTGCCGTCATCAGCCGGCCTTCCCGCCCGCCTCGGGCTCCGGGCGCGCCACGGCCAGCTCCCTCATGGCCTCGGCCTCTCGCTGGAGCTCCCGCAGCTCGGCTTCCACCTCGGGCATTACCGGACCGCCCGTCGCCTGGGCCCGGGCGATGGTCTCCCTCACTTCCCGGACGCGGTCCCGGCGGCGCCGGATATGGTACCGCTTCCGAAGCTCCAGGACCTGACTATGTGCGTCTCCCCACTCCCGCTCCTCGATGAGCAGCGCGGCCAGGAGACCTCGCTCTCCGTCGCCGCTGAGCTCGCTCATCAGGGCCTCGGGCGGACCCGAGGTCCGGCGCAGGGCGGCCAGCAGCGCTCGGAGCCCCGGATGGGCGAGGTCCGCGTCGTCGAGGATGGGGAGCAGCTCGGTCCGCGCCTCCTCCACGTGCAAGAGGAGGGCCAGCAGATCACGCTCGGCCAGGCTGGGCGGAGCGAACGCGGCCGCCGTCGACGGGACGTCGGCCGGGCGCTCGAACCGCCGGCCTCGGGCCCGGGCGCCCTCCCGCTGCTGCGCCTCGATCCAGAGTTGCGTGGCATCGACCCCCAGCCGCCGGGCGGCTTCGCGCGCCATCGCCGTGGCTTCCTCGGCGCTCTGCACCTTGGAGAGGAGGAGCGCGACCCGCGCGTGCGCCGTGGCGCGGCCGCGCGCCGTGCCGAGGTCCTCCTCGGCGAGCGTCCGCTCGAGGACGAAGGAGAGCAGGGGGCGCGCGGACTCGAGCCGCGCCGAGAGCGCGGCCGCTCCCTCGGCCCGGAGCAGGCTGTCCGGGTCATGCCCGTCGGGGAGAATGGCCACCTTGATGGCGAAATACCCGGGCCGCTCGAAGTCGCCGGTGCGCGCCACCGACCAGCCGAGGTTCTGGAGGTCCATCGTGTCGGTCAGCATCTCCTCCAGACGCGTCGAGGCCTTCTGGCCGGCGGCGTCGGCGTCGAAGAGCGCGACGACCTCCTCCGCGTGGCGGCGGAGGAGCGCGAGCTGAGCCGGGGTGAACGCGGTGCCGAGGGCCGCCACCGTCTCCCCGAAGCCGTGCTGGTGGGCCATCAGGCAGTCGAGATAGCCTTCGACGATGATGGCGCGGTTCTTCTCCCGCATGCCGGCGCGGGCCACGTCGAGCCCGTACAGTGTCTGTCCCTTGACGTACAGCGGTGTCTCCGGGGAGTTGAGGTACTTGGGCTCCTCTCCCGCGAGCGCGCGCCCGCCGAAGGCGATCACCCGGCCCTGGGAATCGCGGATGGGAAAGAGCAGCCGCCCCCGGAAGCGGTCGTAGAAGCCGCTCCCGGTCTGGCGCGGGAGCACAAGCCCCGCCTGGGCCAGCTGGTCCGGGGCGATGGAGTGGCTGGCCATCGCCGTGAGGAGGACATTCCAGCCCTCCGGCGCATAACCGAGCCCGAAGCGTTTGGCCACCTCGGGATCCACGCCGCGCGTGTCCAGGTACTCGCGGGCCTTCGCCCCCTCGGGCTGCCAGAGCGACCGGGAATAGAACTCGGACGCGAGCGCCATGATGCGCCGGAGCGTCTCGAACGTGCCGTCGGCCTCGGGCTCCCGCGTCGTGGGCAGCGGGACGCCGGCGCGCTCGGCCAGCGCGCGGACGGCCTCGGGGAAGCCGAGCCGGTCGTGGCGCATGAGGAACCCGAAGGCATCGCCGCCGGCGTTACAGCCGAAGCAATGGAAGATGCCGCGCTTGGGATTGACGGTGAAAGACGGGGTCTTCTCGGCATGGAAGGGGCAGAGCCCCTTCCAGTGCTGGCCGGCGCGCTTGAGGTTCACGAACTGGCCGACCAGCTCCACGATGTCCAGGCGAGAGCGGATTTCGTCGAGGAGCTGGGGGCTGAATCCTGCCATACTATGCGCCCGTCGGAGAAACGGTCTGCCTAGAGCGATGAGAAGGGTCCAGCTGCAAGGCGGCGCCCGACGGCCGCACGCGAGGCGTACTCTCTGTACGTTGAGCGTGCGGCCGAGGGCGCCAACGCCGCAGATGGGCCCTTATCATCGCTCTAGGCTTGCCCCAGCATGGCGACGGTGGCGCCCGCGCCACCTTCCTGGGAGGCGCCCGGACGGTGCTCGGCCACGAGCGGGTGGGCGCTCAGCACTTCCTCAACCGCGCGGCGCAACGCCCCGGTGCCTTTGCCGTGGATGATGCGAACCGATGGAAGGCCCGCCAGGAAAGCATCGTCGAGATACTTCTCCAGCAGATCGCGCGCCTCTTCGCTCGTTCGTCCGATCAGGTGGAGCTCGACCGCCACCGCGCTTCGCTCGGGCATCTGGATGCGGGGCGACCGCGCGGGAGCGGCCGGCGTGGTGGTCCCGCCGGGGCGAATGACCCTGAGCGCCTGGAGCGGGACCCTGACCGTCAGGGTCCCCGCCCTCACCGTGGCGGTTCCTCCATCCACCGCCAGTATCTCCCCTTTGAGCCCCAAATGCGCGACTTCTACCTGGTCGCCCGGGATGACGGGGCGGCTGGCCGCGCCCGGCGCTCCGGGCGGCTCGCCCGGGATGGCTTCGGCGCTCCGGGCGACCTCCCTCAGCCGCTTGCGGCGCAGCGTGAGCTCGGCGCGGGTCTTCTCGCTCCCGCGCAGCCGTTCCCATTCCTCGTTCACCGCTCGCCGGATCTCGCCGAGCCTCTTCTGCGACTCGGCCTTGGCGCGGGCGACGGTCTCGCGGGCGGTCTTCTCGGCCGCCGCCAGCTCGGCCTCGGCCCGGGCGAGGAGTCCCGCGCTCTCGGCCTCCCGGCGCTCGATCGACGCGGTCCGCTCGGCGTCCCGCCGGTCCCGGTCGTCGAGCCGGGCGAGGAGTTCCTGGAGCTGGCGGTGCTGGGTCGAGCGGTAGGCGTGAGCGCGCTCGATCAAGGCCGGCGGCAGCCCGAGGCGCGCGCCGATCGCGAGCGCGTAGCTCTGGCCCGGCCGGTCGTAGACCAGGCGGAACGTCGGGGCGAGCCGGTCGGCGTCGAACTCCACCGAGGCGTTGCGCGCGCGCGGATGGCTCGAGGCGAAGCCCTTGAGCGGTTCGAGATGCGTGGAGGCCACCGACAGCGCGCCGCGCTCGGCCAGCGTCTCCAGCACCGCCTGGGCCAGCGCCGCGCCGTCGTCGGGGTCGGTGCCGGCGCCCAGCTCGTCCAGCAGGACCAGCGACTGCTCGTCGACATCCTCGAGCACGAGGGAGAGTTGCTTGACGAAGGCCGAGAAGGTGGACAGGTTCTCGGCGACGCTCTGGTCGTCGCCGACGATGGCGAAGACCTGGGCGAACACCGGCAGGCGCGCCCCTTCCCGGGCCGGCACGTGCAGTCCCGACTGGGCCATCAGCGCCAGGAGGACCAGCGTCTTCAGCGTCACCGTCTTGCCGCCCGCATTGGGCCCGGTGATGACGAGGACGGGCCGCGTCCCGTCCAGCTCGACATCCACGGCCACGACGGCGCGCGCCGGCTCCTTCCAGCTCTGAGCCAGGAGGAGCGGGTTCCGCGCGTCTCGGAGCGCCACCACGCGCTCGGGGCCGACTTCCGGCTCGGTCGCCTCCATGCGCTCGCCGAGCAGGGCGCGCCCGAAGATCAGATCGAGGCTCCCCACGCCGCCAACCAGCGCCAGGAGCGCGGGCAGAGCGGCCCGCACGGCGTCGGTGAGCGCGGCCAGGACGCGCAGCGCCTCGCTCTCCTCCTCGCGCATCGCTTGCACCAGATCGTTGTTCGCCTCCACCACACCCTCGGGCTCGACGAAGAGCGTGGCCCCGCTCTGCGAGCGGTCGTGGACGATGCCGCGCACGCGGCCCTTGGCTTCGGTGCGAACGGGCAGCACGTAGCGTCCGTGGCGGACGGTGACGTAACGCTCCTGGAAGGTGCTCTCGGCGGTCGGCGACTGGAAATATCCCTCGAGCGTCCTCACGATGTCCTTGCGGAGGTCGCGGACGCGCTGGCGCAGCCGGCGCAGGCTCGCGCTCGCCTCGTCCCGGAGCCGCCCATCCTGGTCCAGCGAGCGCCGGAGCAGGTCGCCGAGCCCCTGCTCATGGGGGAGAGCGGTGAAGGCCGCGTGGAGATCGGGCGCGACGTCCGCGATGCCACGGCCGTAGGCCCGCAGGCGGGCCGCCGCGTCCAGCACGGGGATGAGCGCGGCCAGCTCGGCGCCCTCGGCAACGGAGCCCGGAACGCGGACAGACTCGAGCATGGGTCGCACGTCAGGGATCAGCTCCCACGGCGGGACGCCGGAGAGGTGGAGCGCGGCGCGCGCCTGGCGTGTCTCGGCCAGGGCTTGCCGGATCTCTTCCAGGTCGCGTGACGGCTCCAGCCCCAGGGCATGCTCGCGCCCCATCGGGGTGTGGGTGTCGCGGGCGAGCAGGGCCTGGACCTGGGCCCACTCGACCCCGCCACCGCTCGCGACTAGGCGGACATGCGCGCCCGTTTCTGAGCCTTCTGGCGTGCCGCCAGCGCCTTGCGCTTGCACTCGACGCTGGGCTTGTCGTCATGCTCGACGATCGACGTCGTCACGTACTCTCCCCTCCCGGGGGCCGTCGAGGATCCGGCCGTTCTCGGCGGTACACGTATATACCACGCTCCACAAACCGCGCGCAATTTGTCGCGCATCCGGGTCAGCAGGGACACGACCGGGCGGCCGGGCCTCGTTTACCTGAACAGCGGCGCCAGGACCAGGGCGACCACCGACATCAGCTTGATCAAGATGTTCATGGCGGGTCCCGAGGTGTCCTTGAACGGATCCCCCACCGTGTCGCCGACGACGGCGGCCTTGTGGGTGTCCGACCCCTTGCCCCCGAGATTGCCCTCCTCGATGTACTTCTTGGCATTGTCCCACGCCCCGCCGCTATTGGCCATGAACAGCGCGAGGAAGACGCCCATGAGCGTCGCGCCGGCGAGGAAGCCGCCGAGGGCCTCCTTGCCGAGAACGAAGCCGATGACGGGGGGAAGGACCACGGCGGAGAGGCCGGGGACGATCATCTCCTTGAGGGCCGCGCCCGTGGCGATCTCCACGCAGCGGGCAGTGTCGGCCTTGGCGTGGCCGTCCATGAGGCCGGGGATCTCGCGGAACTGACGCCGCACCTCCTGGACCATGCCGAAGGCGGCGCGCCCCACGGCCTTCATGGTGAGGGCGGCGATCATCATGGGCATGATGCCGCCCAGGAAGAGGCCGATCACCGTCCTGGCCTGGGTGAGGTCGATGGTGTTGAGCCCCACGCTCTCGGTGTAGGCGGCGTACAGGGCCAGCGCGGTCAGCGCCGCCGAGCCGATGGCGAAGCCCTTGCCGATGGCGGCGGTGGTGTTGCCGAGCGCGTCGAGCTTGTCGGTGATCTTGCGCGTCTCGGGCCCGAGGTGCGCCATCTCGGCGATGCCGCCCGCGTTGTCGGCGATCGGCCCGTAGGCGTCCACGCTCATGGTGATCCCGATCGTGGCGAGCATCCCGACCCCGGCCAGCGCGATGCCGTACAGCCCCGCCGCCTCGAAGGACACGTAGATCGCGGCGCAGATGGCCACCACCGGGAGGGCGGTCGACTCGAGCCCGACGGCGAGCCCGGAGATGATGTTGGTGGCGGCGCCGGTCCGGCACGACTCCGCGATCTCCATCACGCGCTTGCCCGAGGTGTAGAGCTCGGTGAGATAGCCGATGACGGCGCCCGCCACCAGCCCGGCGACCACCGCCATGACCGAGCTCAGGCCGGTGCGTAGCCACCACGCCACGCCCACCGTGAGCACGATCAGGACGGCGGCGGCGATGAGGGTGGCGTTGCGGAGCGCCGCCTGGGGGTCCATCCGCTGGAGCACGCTCATCGAGACCACCCCGACGGCCGAGGCGCAGAGCCCGGCCATGACCACCACGATGGGGAACAGCATCCACTTGAAGGGGCCGGGCAGGGTGGCGCCGATGGCGATGGCGGCCACGATCGAGCCCACGTAGGACTCGAAGAGGTCGGCGCCCATGCCCGCCACGTCGCCCACGTTGTCGCCCACGTTGTCGGCGATGACGGCGGGATTGCGCGGGTCGTCCTCGGGAATCCCCGCCTCCACCTTGCCGACCAGGTCGGCGCCGACGTCCGCCGACTTGGTGTAGATGCCGCCGCCCACCCGGGCGAAGAGGGCGATGGAGGAGGCGCCCATGGCGAAGCCGTTGATCACGACCGGGTCCGGCCAGCGGAGGAAGAAGAGGCCCAGCCCCAGGATGCCGAGGGACGCGATCGTGAGCCCCATCACCGACCCGCCGTAGAAGGCCGCGGCGAGCGCCTTGTCGCGGCCGACGGCGCGCGCCGCCTCGGTGGTGCGCACGTTGGCCTTGGTGGCGGCCGTCATGCCGATGAAGCCGGCCAGCATGGAGCAGGTCGCGCCGGAGACGAAGGCGAGCGCCGTGTACCGGCCGATGGCGAGCGTCAGGAGCGCCGCCACGACGACGATGAACCACACCAGGATCGAGTACTCCTTCCTGATGAAGGCCATGGCTCCGGTATGGATCGAGTCGGCGATCTCGACCATCAGGCCGCCCCCGGCGGGCAGGGCGACGACGTGGCGGTAGACGCCCAGCGCCATCAGGAGCCCGAGGAGACCGAAGACCGGCGCGAGCTGACTCAACTCCATGTCCGTCGTCTCCTCGTATCCCGAGTCAGAAATTAAAAGACCTAGGCGCGCCTTTCCACCAGCTTCAGCGCGAGGTCGACGGCTTCGGCGCAGGCTGCCTCGACCGCGTCCCGCTCATCCGGATAGAAGGGCGACAGCACGTGGTCCACGACCCGATCCTTGTGCTGCCCCGGCGGCGCGGGGCGCCCGATGCCGACCTTGACGCGGCGGATGGCGTCGGTGCCGAGCGCCTCGATCACGGAGCGCACGCCGTTATGGCCTCCTGCGCTCCCCTTCATGCGGGCGCGCACCTTCCCCAGCGGCAGGTCGAGGTCGTCGAACACGATGACGAGATCGGACGGCTCCAGGCGGAGCCGGCGGCTCGCCCGCGCCACCGCGAGCCCGGAGACGCTGGCCCACGTTGTGCCGGGTGTCGCGATACTCTGGCCCAGGGTTGCCAAGCCCGATGATCGCCTGGGCCACTTACTTCTTCTTCTCTTCGCGACCGCCTTTCTCCTCGCCCTCTTTTTCTTCCTTCGGCTTGCGCTCGGTGAGCACTTCCGGCTCTGCCGGCGCGGCCGCCACCTCGGCCACGGCAGCCGGCGCCGCCACCTCCTCGGCCGCAGGCGGCGCCACGGTGGCGACGGCCTGGTTGGGGTCGTTCAGGATCCGCACCCCTTCGGGCGCCTTGAGATCCTTCACGGTGAGGACGTCGCCGATGCGGAGGCCGGTGACGTCGGCCTCGAGCACCGCGGGGATGTTGCCCGGCAAGCAGGAGACCTGGACCTCGCGCAGGATCATCTCGAGGATGCCGAAGGTCTCCTTCACGCCGGCGGCCTCGCCCACGTGGTGCACGGCCACGGAGACCTGGAGAGCCCGGTCCATGGCGACTTCCTGCAGATCCACGTGGACCAGGTTCTCGGAGACCGGGTCGTACTGCAGATCGCGGATGATGGCCATCCGGGACTCGCCCGAGCCCTCGAACGACACGCGGAGGAGCTGGGTGCTGCCCTCGTGACCATGGATGAGACGATAGATGTCGCGGGGCGCCACCGTGACGTTCACCGCCTGGGCGCCGCCGTACAGGATGGCCGGAACCTGGCCGGCGCGCCGCAGGCGCTTGGCGTAGGCCTTGCCAATGCCCTCGCGCTTCCGGATGATCAGCTCGCGCATTTCCATGATCGCCTGCTCCTGGGGTCAGACTTTGACTTCTTAACAGCGCCAAGCGCCACGATCGCGCATTGTTTAGAAGTCAAAGTCTGACCCCGGTTTGGATTAGACGAAGAGCGTCGAGACCGACTCCTCGTCGTGGATACGGCGGATCGCCTCGCCCAGGAGCGGGGCGACCGACAGCACGTGAACATTGGGCAGCCGCTTCTCGGGCGGCAGCGGGATGGAGTTGGTGATGATCAGCTCCTCGAGGTCCGAGCCGGCGATCCGGCTGATGGCCGGCCCGGAGAGCACGGGGTGCACGCCACAGGCCAGCACCCGCCGCGCGCCCTCGCGCTTGACCGCCTCCACCGCCTGGATCAGGGTGCCCGCGGTGTCGATCATGTCGTCGATGACGATCACGTCCTTGCCCTTGACCTCGCCGATCAGGTACATGAACACGGCGACGTTGGGGCTGTCGCGGCGCTTGTCGATGATGGCGAGGCCGGCGCGGAGCCGCTTGGCGATGGCGCGGGCCCGCTCGACTCCGCCCGCGTCGGGAGAGACCAGGACGACGTCCTCCAGGTCCTTCTTCGCCAGGTAGTCGATGATGACCGGCGCCGCGAAGAGATGGTCGACCGGGATATTGAAGAACCCCTGGATCTGCCCCGCGTGGAGGTCGATGGCGAGCACGCGGCTCGCCCCCGCGGTGGTGATCAGATCGGCCACGAGCTTGGCGGAGATCGGCACGCGGGACTGCGACTTGCGGTCCTGGCGCCCGTAGCCGTAGTACGGCAGCACGGCCGTGATGCGACGGGCCGAGGCGCGCTTGAACGCGTCGATCATCACCAGGAGCTCCATCAGGTTGTCGTTCACCGGCGGGCAGGTGGGCTGGACGATGAAGACGTCCTCGCCCCGCACGTTCTCGTTGATCTGGACGTACACCTCGCCGTCGGAGAAGCGGGAGACGTCGGCGTCACCCAGCCGCACGTCCAGGTGCTGGGCGATCTCCTCGGCGAGAGGCCGGTTCGCGTTGCCGCAGAAGAGCTTCACCTCGTAGGACATGGCGTCCCCCTTCTACTCTTGTCCTGGCTCCCCCGCAGTTGGCTGGGGCGGGAGGGATCGAACCTCCGTTGCGGGGTCCAAAGCCCCGAGTCCTACCGCTAGACGACGCCCCATCGTCATCCCGTCCCGGTTTACACCGCGCGGATCGCCGGGCCCGAGTGAGTCCGCACCGCCCAGCAGGCCCAGTCCGCCCGGCTGACTCGTCGCCGGATCTGGCGGGCATGGTCGAGCGAGCGCGCCATCCCGACCACCGTGGGTCCGCTGCCTGACATCACGGCGCCCAGCGCGCCGGCCGCCAGGAGCGCCGCCTTCATCCGGCCGACGGCGGGCAGGCTCGGCGCCACGAAGCCTTCGAGGTCATTCGTGAGCGCCGCCCCCACCCGGACCGCGTTCCGGGTGCGCAACGCCTCCACGAGCCGGCGAGTCGCGGCAGGCTCGGCGCGCCATCCAGCCGGCACGCGCTCGTACACCTCTGCCGTGGAGAGGGGAACGCGCGGATTCACGAGCACCAGCGCATAGCCGCCGGCGGCCGGCAACCGCTCCACGCGCTCCCCACGCCCGGTCGCCAGCGCGGGGCCGCCGGTCAGAAAGAACGGGACGTCCATGCCCAGCCGCCCCGCCAGCTCCGACAGCCGCGCGCGCGGCCACCGGAGTCCCCACAGCCGATTGAGACCCCAGAGGGTGGCCGCGGCGTCGCTCGAGCCGCCCCCCAAACCCGCCGCCACCGGGATACGCTTCCTCAGCCGCATCCGGGCGCCCGCCTCGACGCCGGAAACCTGACGGAGCAGCAACGCCGCGCGGACGATCAAGTTGCGCTCGTCGGCGGGGAGCGCGGAATCGTCCGTTTCCAGCGAGATGGTCGGAGCCGCCTCCAGCGTCAACCGATCGAAGAGGTCCACCGTCTGCATCACGGTCGCGATCTCGTGATAGCCGTCCGGTCGCTTGCCCAGCACCTCGAGCGCCAGGTTGACCTTGGCCGAGGTCTGGAGCACGAGACGACGGGGGCGTCCCGCCCGATTGGACAAGGTGAAAGCCTACCACGCAGCGCGGCGAAGTGTCAACGGAAGTCTTGGATTCTAACGCGTTCCGGGACAGCGAGCTTCAACAACTCGGCATCGAAGCCGACGTTGATCCGGGGGGCCCGGTACTTCACGACGACCTGCAGCTTGCCATCAGGCGTCGTCAGGGTCACCCCCGCTGGAGCCGAATCAGTGGCGCCGTCGGCGAACACCACGCGCGCCGGATTGGCGCCGCCGGTCCATTCCGCCGCTCGCGCTCGCCCACTCGCGGGATCGAACCAGATGCGCTGCGCCGCCTCGGCGCTCCGCAGCGCGAGCGACGGCCCCATCTCGTCAGCCGCCTGCAGCTCGACGGCCAGGGGATCCTTGATCGGCAGGACGTGGCCGGAGAGAATCGCCACCAGCTCATCGGGGCCCAGCGCCAGCCCGAGCCAGCGGCGGGTGGCATCCGGTGAGGCCGGGAAGAGGTAGGCGCGCTCGCCCAGCACCTCCCAGACCGTGAGCGCCTTCGCGTCCCCGGCCACCACGAGCACAGGAGTGCCGAACGGCGAGAGCGCCTCGAAGCGCAGGGATGACGGGGCGCGCAGCAGGAGCACACCGGCCAGACGCTCGACCCGGTCGCCGCGCCGGACCGTGATCTCGGCGAGGCTGCGGAGGTCCCTGAACCCTTCCCACCCCCGCTCGAGCAGGTCGCGCGCGGCCGAGGCATCGGGCGAGACCGGCTGGGGCGCCGGTGGCGCCGAAGCGCAGCCGGATTGAATCAGAGCCCAGCCGAGTCCCAGGGCGAGGAGGGTGCCCGCCGCGACGGGGTTACTTCTGTTCGGCCTTCGGCGCGCCACCCTTGGCCCGCAGCTGGTTGTCGCGCGCCTCATTCAGCTTCTGCTGCACCGTCTCGGCGGTGGGGCCCTTGGGATCCACCTGGAGCGAGTGTTCCCAGGCCCCGATGGCTTCCGCGGCCATGCCGTTCTTGATGTAGGCGTCGCCCAGGTGATCGTAGAGGACGGGGTCATCCTTGGCGAGGTTCACGGCCCGCTGCAGCTCGCGGAGGGCCTCGGGATACTTGCCCTGCTGGTAGTAGGCCCAGCCCAGGCTGTCGACGAAATACCCGTTCTCCGGCTCGATGGCCAAGGCCTTCTCGATCAGCTCCACGGCCTCGGCGAGGTTGACGCCCTTCTCCGCGAACATGTAGCCGATGTAGTTGTAGGACTCGGCGTGCTTGGGATCGATCTGGAGCACATGCCGGAACGTGCGCACGGCCTCGTCGAAGCGCTGCTGCTTCTCGTAGACCACGCCGAGCTGGAAGTGGAGATCCTTCTGCTTGTCGTCGAGCGACAGGCCTTCCTGCAGGACCGACACGGCGCGGTCGTACTGGGCGGCCCGCTGGAGCGCCGTCCCCAGGTAGAGGAACAGCTCGGGACGCTTGGGCTCCAGGTTCACGGCCTCCTCGAGGATCTTGATGGCCTCGTCATAGCGCTTCGCGCGCCCGTAGAGGAAACCGAGCTGGACCCGGGCGTCGATGGAGCGGGGATCGGCCTTGAGGATCTTTTCCAGCTCGATGCGGGCTTCGTCCTCCTTGCCCGAATCCATCAGGGCCGTGGCGAGGAAGTAGCGCGTGCGCAGGTTGGCCGGATCCAGCAGGACCGCGTGGCGGAAGGCGGCGACCGCCTGCTCCCAGTGCTTCTGCTCGTAGTGGATGGCGCCCAGCTTCATCCACACCCGCGGGTCCCGCGGGAGTGATTCGGTCAGGCCCTCGATCTCCTCCTGCGCCTCCCCGAGCCGGCCGAGGCGGACGAGCAGGTCCCCCAGCCGCTCGACGAAGCCCGCGTTGTCCGGATTCGCCTTGATGGCCTGCTTGTAGACCTTGATGGCCTCCTCGGGCTGGTTGCGCGTCTCGTACACGTAGCCGAGCGCCGACCAGGAGGCGTCGTGGTCGGGGTCCAGGTCCGTCGCGTGCCGGAGGCGGTCGAGCGCCTCGTCCCACTTCTCGTTCTCGATGGCGACGCGACCCAGGAGGTAATAGGCCTGAGCATTGCCGGGCTGGACGCCGACGAGCCGCTGCAGCACGGCGCCCGCCTTGTCGTAGGCCTTCTGCTCGAAGTACTGCTGGGCCAGGGCGAGGTAGGCGTCCTGCGACTGCGGGTCGAGGGTGATGGCCTGCTCCAGCTCCCGCTCGGCGTCGGGGAATTGCTTCTGGCGCCGGAGCATGTCCGCCAGCGTCAGGCGGGCCGCCTGGCTGGCGGGCTCGAGCGCGACGGCCTTCTTGGCCGCTTCCAGCGCGGCGGGCATGTCGCCGGTGCGCAGGAGCCACTGGGAGAGCTGCACCCACAGGAGCGCCGTCCCCGGATCTTCCTTGATGGTCTCGCGCAACTCGACAATGGCGTCCTGGATCCGGCCCTGCCGCGCCGCGATCTGGGCGATGCTGAAGTGGTAGTACGCATTGGCGAATCGCTCGCGGTACGTGGAGCGCCGGATGGGGCGGCTCTCCGGACGAGCCTCGACGGACGGAGACTCGGTGGGGGAGGCGGTCATACAGCCGCCGAGCCCGAGCGCGACCCCGATCGCGGTCCAGCACACGGCGGTTTTCACGGTGACGGTGTGGGGTATCCGCGGGCTCATGAGTCCTCTCTCTCGGCCGGACGTGAATCCTCGCGACGACGGCTCGAGTCAGGCCGTCGGCGCGCCAGCAAGTCTTTGGTCAGGAGCCGCCGGAGGGAACCGACGAGCGCCGGATCGGGCAACGAAGCGACCATCGCTTCGACGACCTCGGTCTCCTCGTGAGTGAGCCGTGCCCGGGACGCGGGGCGAGGGTCCGCCCTCGGCGGGTCGACACCGGCCGGGACCACGCCGAGCGCGACCCTCAGCGAGGCGACGACGGAGCCGAACCGGGTCTGGAGCGCGGCGAGCAGCTCGCCCGACCGGAGTGTCATCTCGTGCAGCCACGGGGAGTTGTCGACGGTCACGTCAAGGACACCCGCCTTGAGCTGCCCCGGCCGGGAGCGACGCCCGAGCTCCGGGCCGGCCAGCCGGCTCCAGTCCCTCCGGATGCTCTCCTCGAGCAGGCGATCGCGCAACTCGGGCAACGCGGCGACCAGCACATCCCGGACCCGTACAGGGCTCGATCGCTCGGATGCAACCATCGTGGAACCATGATACTTGAGCCTCCAGGCTCTCGCTACCCGCAAAGCGCGGGCCCAATAATGGCGTGAAAGACACGGCGAAGCAAGTGCGCCCAGTACCCAAATTGACTCCGCGTTGACGGGCATTTATAGTGGCGCTACCATGGCGCGGCCCAGGCGCGGGGACAGCCTTTCCCTGACCATCGACGATCTGGCTTTCGGCGGCGAAGGCGTCGGCCGCGCCGACGGCTACGTGATCTTCGTCCCCGGCGGCGTCCCCGGAGACCGGGTGCGCGTCCGCCTCGAGCAGGCCCGGTCGCGCTTCGGTCGTGGCGTGATCGAATCCATCACAGAGCCGTCGCCGCATCGCGTGGAGGCGCCCTGCCCCTATTTCGGGCGGTGCGGGGGCTGTCGCCTCCAGCACGTGGCCTATCCCGCCCAGCTCGCGTTCAAGTCGAAGCAGGTCGCCGACGTGCTCGAGCGGCTGGGCGACCTCAGCGGGTTCGAGCTCCGCCCGATCATCGGGGCGCCCGAGATCTACGGCTACCGGAACAAGATGGAGTTCACCGTGACCCGGGCGCCTCGCGCCGAGCGGCTCGCCGGGGAGGGACGGGACCCGCGCCCGCTCGCCGCCGGAGAGGGCGGGGGGAGGGGGCAGGTCGTCGTCGGGCTGCACGAGGCGGACCGGTACGACTCGGTCCTCGACATCGAGCGCTGCCTGCTGCAGTCGAACGAGATGAACGCGCTCCTGGATGAGGCGCGCCGCTTCTTCGTCGAGCAGGGGCTCTCCGCCTACGATCAGGAGAGCGGCGAGGGTCTCCTGCGCTTCCTGATGCTGCGCGAGGGCCGGCGCACGGGCGAGGTCATGGCCAACGTCGTGACGGCAGGGCCCGCCGTCTCCGAGCTGGCGCCGCTGACCGAGCGCCTGCGCGCCCGCGTTCCGCAGACCAGCAGCGTGGTGATGAACGTGAACCCGAAGAAAGCGAGCGTGGCGGTGGGTGTCGAGGAGCACCTCCTGGGCGGGCGAGATCATGTCCGGGAGCAGGTCGGTGGCCTCACCTTCCAGATCTCGGCGAACTCGTTCTTCCAGACCAATACCGTGCAGGCCGAGCGGCTCTTCGATCTGGTCCTCCAGTCCACGGAGCTCGGCGGCGAAGAGACCGTCATCGACCTCTACTCCGGAACGGGCGCCATCAGCCTCCTCCTGGCGCGGCGCTGCCGCCGGGTGTACGGCATCGAGGTGGCCCAGGCGGCCGTGGACGATGCCGCGCTGAACGCGGCCGCCAACGCCATCGACAACTGCACGTTCCTGGCGGGCGAGGTCCGCTTCGTGCTGCCCGCGCTCATCGCCAAGGGCGTGAGCGCGGAGGTCGTGGTGGCCGACCCGCCGCGTGCCGGCTTCCACCCCAAGGCCCTGCACGCGCTCCTGCAGCTCGCTCCCCCCCGCATCGTGTACGTCTCGTGTAACCCCTCGACGCTCGCGCGCGACGTGGGCGAGCTGGTGCGGGGCGGCTATCGCCTGCGGTGGGTCCAGCCGGTCGACATGTTTCCCCATACGCCGCACATCGAGGCGGTCGCCCGCCTCGACAAGCCCGCCTAGACTAGCCGCCTGTCGGAGAAAAGCGATGCCACCGAGGTTCGAGCGCCGGCTATGCCGGCGCAATCGATTTGCTGGGGGGAGGCTTCGGAAGGGGGGCGAAGCCCCCCGCCGAGTGTCCTAGCACGGTGTGAAGTCGTACCTGCTGCGCCGCGGCTGGCAGTCGGGTCTGGTGCTCCTCGGGGTCTCGGCCGTCGTCTTCCTCATCCTCCATCTGACGGGCGACCCGGCGCTCCTGCTGCTGCCGCCCGACGCCACCGCCGAAGACCTCGCCAAGTTCCGCCAGGCCATGGGGTTCGACGATCCCGTGGCCGTGCAGTACCTGCGCTTCCTCAAGGGCGCGCTCCGGGGCGACTTCGGGGACTCGCTGCGTCACGGCGAACCGGCCATGGGGCTCGTGCTCGAGCGGCTGCCCGCCACCTTCGAGCTGGCCGGCGCCGGGCTCCTGCTCGCTCTCTGTCTGGCCATCCCGGCCGGCATCGTCTCGGCAGTGCGCCGCAACACGGCCGTGGACTACGTGTCCACCATCGTGGCGCTCCTGGGTCAGGCGATGCCCACCTTCTGGCTCGGCATCATGCTGATCCTCGTCTTCTCGGTTCGTCTCAGCTGGCTGCCGTCGTCCGGTCGCGGTGACCTGGAGCACCTGATCCTGCCCGCCCTCACCCTGGGCCTCTTCACCACGGCCCGGATCACGCGGCTCACCCGCTCGGGGATGCTGGAGGTGCTGGGGCAGGACTATATCCGCACCGCCCGCGCCAAGGGCGTGAGCGAGCCTCCGGTCGTGTGGAAGCACGCGCTCAAGAACGCGTCCATCCCGATCGTGACCATCGTGGGGATCGAGCTCGGGACGCTGCTCGGCGGCTCGGTGATCACCGAGACCATCTTCGCCTGGCCCGGGGTGGGTCGTCTCTCCGTCCAGGCCATCTTCAACCGCGACTACCCGGTGGTGCAGGCCGCGGTGTTCCTCCTCGCCAGCACCTTCGTGATCGTCAACTTCCTCGTGGACGTGGTCTACACGTACCTGGATCCGCGGATCAGGTTTCGATAAATGCCATTTCAAGCTCGCCTCGCGGCGCTCCTCGCCTGCGGGTCTTCCGATCATTTCACGCTCGCCTCGCCTGCGGCTGCGGCTCGCACGGCCACGGCCGCCGCTCGGCTCGCACTGCCATGACCCCTCCGCCATCGGTGGCGACGGAGTCGGTGGCGCTGGCGCCTCCGCGCCCGTGGGCGGAGCGCGAGTGGGCCGTGCTGCTGGGGCGCTTGATCCGGCGCCGTACGGCGTTGTTCGGCCTCGCCGCCGTCGCGATCGTGATCCTCGCCGCCCTCTTTGCGCCCGCGCTCTCCCCGTTCGATCCACTCGAGCAGGACATCAGCCAGCGTCTCAAGGAGCCGGGCTGGCAGGACGCCCAGGGGCGGGCCCATGCGCTGGGCACGGACCACCTGGGGCGCGACATCCTGGCGCGGATCATCTACGGCTCGCGCATCGCGCTCATGGTCGGGCTCTCCGCCGTCCTCATCTCGGGCCTGCTCGGCATGGCCATCGGGCTCATCGCGGGCTACTTCGGCGGGCGCGTGGACGACTTCTTCATGCGGCTGGCCGACATCCAGCTGGCCTTCCCGTTCATCCTGCTCGCCATCGCCGTCATCGGCGTGCTCGGGCCCAGCCTGCGCAACATCATCATCGTGATCGGGGTCTCCTCCTGGGTGGTCTACGCGCGCGTGGTGCGCGGCGAGGTGCTGTCCATCCGCGAGCGCGAGTTCGTCCAGGCCGCCGTCGCCCTCGGCAGCCGGGACGGGCGCATCCTGGTCCGGCACGTGCTGCCCAACGCCTTCACGCCCTGGCTGGTCGTGGCCACGCTGGACATGGCCCGGGTGATCGTGATCGAATCGGCGCTCTCCTTCCTGGGGCTGGGCGTCCAGCCCCCGACGCCCACCTGGGGCGGGATGCTGGCGGACGGGCGGGTCTATCTCTCCACCGCGTGGTGGCTCGCGACCTTTCCCGGGCTCGCCATCCTGATGACCGTGCTCGGCATCAACCTGTTCGGCGACGGGCTCCGGGACACGCTGGACCCGAGACTGAACGTGTAGCGACAACTGTGAGGGGGTGTCTCAGGCCTCGCCCCGCTGCCAGAGCCGTGAGCGGGCGAGGAGGCCAGCGAGGACGAGCAGCATGCACCCGGCCGGATAGACCGCGGCCGCGCGCGGGCCCGTGAACGCGGCGAGATAGCCGATCAACAGCGCGCCGAGGGGCGCGCCGCCCATCAGCCCCAGCTGGAACAGCGAGAGGATGCGGGCGCGGTGCGTCTCGGGCGCGGCTGCCTGGACGATGGTGCGACCCTGCGTCATCACCACGCCCGCCCCGAGGCCCCAGATGAGGCAGAGGAAGAGGAACGCCGGGAAGGGTCCCGGCCACGCCATCGCGGCGAGCACGCCGGCTCCGAGCGCGAGAGCCACCATGATGGCCCGGCCGGGGCGGCGGAGAGCGCCCAGCCGGATCTGGGCCAGCGTCGCGGCGATGGTCCCACCCCAGAAGCCGAAGCTGACGAGGCCACGGAGCCCCCGGCGTAGCCGTCGCGCACGATGAGGGGCAGGAGCACGAGGAACGCCCCGACGTAGAGCACGCCCACCGCGAGGTTCGCGACGAGCACCGGCCAGATGAGATCGGAGCGCACGGCCGCGCGCAACCCGTCGCGCATGGCGGCGAGGCGGCTCTGGCCCGGCGCATGCGCGGCCGGCGGTGCCGCGGGCAGCCGCCCAGCCGCCAGGCCGCCGAGCGCGAGGAGCGCGGCCTGCACGGTCAGCAGCGTGGGGGCGCCCACCGCCCCGGCCGCCGCGCCCGCCGCGATACCGCACAGCTGGGCCGCGAACTGGGTCGCGGTCATGACGGCAACGGCGCGGCCGAGGCCGGCGCCGGCCACCCGCGTCAGGATCGCGTCGCGCGCCGGGATGACGAAAGCGCCGAGGGTCCCGACGGCGAGGCCGTAGGCGATGAGGCCCCCGTAGGCCAGCCACCCTCGCGCGATGGCGAGGCCCAGAAGGAGCGGCGGCAGGGCCACGAGAAGGTGGCCGCGGACGAGGAGCCGGCGGCAATCGGCGCGGTCGGCGACGGCGCCGCCGAGGAGCATGAAGAGGATGGAGGGTGCCATCAGCGACATCTGCGCGATGCCGACCCGGGCCGGCGGCTCATGGAGCACGACGGTGACGAGCCACGGGAAGACGATGGTCTGCATGCCGAAGCTCGCGAACCAGGACACGATGCCGGCGAGGTACCAGGGAAAGGCGCGGGCAGGCTGGCTCACCGATGGAGACCTTACCACGGCTTGAAGCGCGATCCGGGCGACCTGTGCTCACTGCTCCGTTGTAATGGAGAGCGAGTAATTGAGGAATAGCTCGACATTCCGGTCATCCGCCTGCCGCACCATGACAGGACTCTCGAGACCTTCCAGCTTGACACTCCCCCTGCCGGAGAGCGTTTCTCGCGCTTTCATGATTTCCTGCGCGATCAGCCCGAGCAACTTCGCCCGATACTGCTCGGGATTTTCCACCGCCAGTTGGAGCCTCCCTACCTCACACCTGGCCTTTCCGGGCAAACGCAACGCTTCCACAAAGCGCGCTGCTTCGGCGCCTGCTGCAAAAATGTTGTCGCGCTCTTTGCTCAGCGGCACGAGTAGGTGAATATCGGCGGCGGCTGCGGGCTGACTCCACGATCCCGAACTGATGCCAAACGCGCTCTTGTGCTGAGACAATGACGCGACGCCCGTCAAAGCTCGGAACTGGCCATTCTCTTTGGCCCTCTGGGAAATCATCTCGATGGCCTGGCGGGATTCCTCGTAGGCCAACGCGGAATTCTTCTGCTCGCTGATAACCTTGATGGGCACTGAAACAAAGTCAGCGGGGATGGCCAAGGCCACGGCGACGGTCCTGGACGCAGGTACCGCCACTACCACGACTGGGCCGCCGCTCCCTGAACTGATACTCGCCAATGCTGGCGCTGCCGCAACGACCAGTGACATGGCTATGACGAACATGTGCATAGCAGTTGTCCTTTCATTTTTGGCTTCTCGCTCTCGTTAAATTCAGCGGAAGGCACGTTG
>WNGA01003944.1_pt1 | contig 23118 bp, 21 predicted proteins | sample 5400061 | NCBI WGS metagenome assembly WNGA01 (sample SAMN13153366, study PRJNA577476) | soil metagenome | isolation source: 100 cm soil or saprolite under grassland replicate 2 | place: USA:California | collected 2016-06-15
GATCCGCGGCATCATCGAGAAAATCCAATCCCCCATCCAGAAAGCCCTGGACAAAGTCGTCGGCGTCGTCGCCAAGAAAGCCAAAGCATTAGTTGGCAAGGTTAGGGATCTCGGTAAGAAAGGTCTGGCGAAGGTCAAGTCGATGCTGCCAGGTGGGAAGAAGCCCAATGACCGCACGGACGAGCAGCAGATTGCGGACCGAGACAAGGCCCTACGTGAGGCGACGCAGCTTCTCAAGGATCCAAATCTGAAGCCAAAGGACGTGACAAAGCAGCTGCCCCGTGTCAAGAGCACGTACAGGCTTAACGAGCTGCTCGTAGTGACCGACAGCAAGTCCGAAGGCAAAGAGGTTGATCACGTTGTTGCCAGAGCAATCCCGGAGGCGTCCGGGCCGCCCGTGTCCAAAGAGCTGTGGTCAGAAAAAGAAATTCAGCAGCTTGTCGGGCAGGCGAATGCACAGAAGAATCGATCGCTAACGGAGCTGCAGAAGATCCCGAAGAGCGAGATAGAAACGAAGACGGTTGCGTGCGCTGGAAGCAGCACAACTACCAAGAGTGGTTGGGGCAAGGAGGGCGATCTCGAAAGCGCTGATCCGGCTCGGCGACAGATTGCGGCGCAACAGGCGTTTACAACAGCCAACCTGGGGTTCGAGCAGGGGGCGCGGCAGCGCGGCAACATGCCGCGGATGATGACGGGGGTCGGCGCTACGACGCCGGATCCGATCCAGGAGATTGACTGGGACAGGACCGAAGCCGGTGACGCGCCTGACAAGCAGGCTCAACCAAAGGGCAAGGCAAGCGAGTATCAACGGCCCGATCGCCTGGCGCCCGGCGAGGGTTACGACCCACGACGAGCTGGCTCGTCTGACTGGGGCGTCCCTGGTAAATATGTGCTGTCGCATGCCGAAAAAGGGGCATACGAACTTACCCAGGCGCAGGCTATTGGCGTCAGCCGCGGAATGTGTCCCGATTGCCAGGCCTTCTTTGTGGACAGAGCCCAGACAACACAGAAAGTCATCGTTGTCGCCGATCCCGCGATGGCGCGAGTCTTCCTGCCCGACGGCACGATGATGCGACGCTAATGGCGAGCAAGCCGCCATGCCAGCCAAGGTCAGCCTACTCGTGAGAAAAGAAGAAGGCCAGCGGCGCGCCCAGGCAAAGGCCGCTAGCAAAGCGCTCGACCCGTTTCAGATCAACGTCAACCTGGACTGTGAACACTGATGTTTGCTGATCTCGACGAGACCATCCGAGACCTACTCATCAAAAACGTCCCCATCGACCTCACCGAGGTGGATATCTCGTTCGAGGCGCCGGATCGGGAGTGGTCGGGACGGCTCTCGAGGCCTACCGTCAATTGTTTCCTCTATGACGTCAACTGTTGTGGCGGACGCTCGTGGCGCTCTTCAGGAACCTGATCATCCCCGAGGAGTCGCTGCGCGGCCAGCTCCGCAACCAGACATTTCCAACCAAGGCCGTGGTAGTACAGCCCAGCCAGGCGCGGGCCAACCCCGCCGAGCTGTGGCAGGCGCTCGACAACCGCATCAGACCAGCGCTCACGTACACCGTGACCGTCCCCCTGGACCAGGATCTCGTGTTCGAAGCGCCGATGGTCTTCACCCGTCGCACGCGGCTCTTCGGCCAGGACCTGGACGAACCAGCCGCCGAAGGCATCCAGATCATGGGCCAAGTGCGCGACAAGTCCAACACCGAGCGCGGCATCCCGGGCATCACGGTCCTGCTCCGAGAAACAGGCGCCGAGTTCATCACCAATGCCGACGGCCAGTTCGCCTTCAAGACCCGCGAGGGCGCGATCACGCTGATCGCGACCGCCCCCACCGGCGAGCAAGCAACCCGCCAGGTCGACGTGCCCGCCCTGGAGTACGACCTCGAGTTGTAGCCCAGATCAGCTCACACCCGGCGACGTGGTGATTCTTGTGACGCTGCGGTGTGACAGTTCTGCTTTTCTCTAGCCCGCCGTTCCCCGGGGGGAGAGCCGAGCCCAGGGGGTGAGCCATGCACGGTTTCAAGAACGCTGCCAAAGGAGTAGGGCATGCCTGAGTACCTGTCGCCTGGTGTCTACATCCAGGAAGTCGACAGCGGTCCGCGCCCCATCGAAGGGGTTGGAACTGCGACCGCCGCGTTTGTTGGTTTCGCCGCTGGCGGACCCGCCAACACCGCGACGCTGGTCACCAATTGGAACCAATATGTCAGCACCTTCGGCAAGCTTGAGAAGGGACGTCTGAATCCACACCGCGAGGGCACCTACCTGTCGCACTCGGTGTACGGCTTCTTCCTGAACGGTGGCGGGCGCTGCTACGTCACCAACATCGTCCCCGGCCAGAACGGGAAGAACGGCAAGAGCGGCAACGAGACGCCCGCACTGGCGCTGCCCACCCGCGCTTCGAAGGCAGTCACCTCGCTGACCATCAAGCCCAAGGGTGAGCTCGGCCCAGACATCGTCGTCGACGTCCTGCCGCCGAGTGGGGATCCGCCGCCAGACGCCGCCTTCACGTTGCGCATCAGCGTGGGCAACGACGTCGAGACGTACGAAAACGTCAACCTCGGCAAGAAGGGCGCCAAGCCCGTCGCCGAGGCGCTCACCGCGAGCAAGCTGGTCACTGTCGTCGAAGAGGCCGCCAGCGGACCGCTGGCCGACCGTATCCCAGAGTTCAACAGCTACACGCTGTCGAATGTTCAGCCCACGGTCGAGCTCAAGGTCCTGCCAAGCGACTTCGCGGGCGACGTCGTGGAGCGCACGGGCATGGAAGGCCTGCAGGTCGCCGAGGACGTGACCATGCTGTCCTGCCCAGACCTGATGTCCGCGCGCAAGATGGGTCTGCTCGACGATATCGGCGTCCAGACCGTGCAGAAGGCCATGATCGATCACTGCGAGAAGATGGGCGATCGCATGGCTATCCTGGACGCGCCACCCGATCTCAATCCGCAGCAGATGCTGAAGTGGCGCGACGAGACCAACTACGACTCCAAGTACGCGGTCCTGTACTACCCGTGGCTGAGCATCGGTGGCCCCGATGGTGAGCCAATGGCCATTCCGCCGTCGGGCCACTTAGCTGGCATCTACGCCCGCAGTGACAACGAGCGCGGTGTCCACAAGGCGCCCGCCAACGAGATCGTGCGCGGCGCGCTCGGCCCCGTCTCGCCGACCACCAAGGGTGAGCAGGATCTGCTCAATCCGAAGGGTGTCAACTGCATCCGCTCGTTCGTTGGCCGCGGCGTTCGCGTGTGGGGTGCGCGCACCTTGAGCAGCGATCCCGCCTGGCGGTACATCAACGTCCGCCGACTGTTCAACTTTGTCGAGAAGTCGATCGAGATCGGCACCCAGTGGGTGGTATTCGAGCCGAACGATCCGGACCTGTGGGCCAAGATCCGCCGCGACATCGGCGCGTTCCTGACTGGCCTGTGGCGCGAGGGCATGTTGTTCGGTGCGACACCGGGCGAGGCGTTCTTTGTCAAGTGCGATGCCGACCTCAATCCCGCCGATGTGCGCGATCGCGGGCAGCTGTTCATCGACATCGGTCTGGCGCCAGTCAAGCCAGCCGAGTTCGTCATCTTCCGTCTGAGCCAGTTCGCTGGTGGTGGGGCCTAAGCCAAGATAGTTCGCTTCATCCTGAGGCGAAGCCGAAGGATCTACACTCAGATCCTTCGCTCCGCTCAGGATGAGGCCTGCATTCGGAGAGACAGATATGGCAGAGATCAAAGACGGGCTGATTTCCTCGTTTTTCAGCCTCGAGGTCACGGGCAAGCTCGTGGGTGCCTTCCGCGAGGTGACCAACCTGGGCAGTGAGAACCAGGTCGTCGAGGACAAGTCCCGCGGACCTGATGGCAAGTACATCATCAAGAAAATCCCGGGCACCTTGAAGTGGAACGACATCACCCTCAAGCAAGGCATGACTGACAACATGGACATGTGGAAGTGGCGCAAGCTCGTCGAAGAAGGCAAAGTCGACACCGCGCGCGCCAACGGCTCCATCACCATGTACGACACCGCGGGCGCGGCCATTGCACGGTGGGAGCTGGTCAACTGCTGGCCGTCGAAGCTCAGCGGCCCGGCTGGCAAAGCTGATGGCAACGAGATCGCGGTCCAGGAGCTCGTCCTCACCCACGAGGGCTACGAGCGGACCCAGTAAGGTCGAGCGAGCTCGCGGGCGGAGAGAGGCTGAGCTATGACGGTTGCGGAACCAGCCACCCTGGTGCGTACCGACGTCGAGTTCACGCTGCCGCTCGGTTACGTCGACGAAGCCGGCCGCATCCACCGTTCGGGTGTGATGCGGCTGGCGACTGCCCTGGACGAAGTGCAGCCGCTGCAGGATCCCCGGGTGCAGTCCAACCAGGCGTACATCAGCATTCTGCTGCTCAGCCGCGTGCTGACCAGGCTTGGTTCGATCCAACCGGTTCCCGCCAGCGTGGTGGAGCGGTTGTTTTCGGCCGACTTCGCCTACCTGCAGGACCTGTACGTCAGCATCAACGAGGCAGACGAGAGCCTGGCCGAAACGCAGTGTCCAGATTGCGGGAGCCGCTTCGCGGTCGACCTCGCGGGTGCCTGAGCTCGTACCACCCTCGCCAGGCGACGCCGGTGGGCAGTCTGCGCCCGGCGGCGCTGCTGGCCCGTCGGCTATCGACGTGCCGAAACTCGCCGAGAAAGTGTATCGACTGCTTCTTGCCGACGCACGACTGAGCGGCGCCCGCGCTGACCAACGGCCATTCGGTGCGCTGCGCGTGGAGGTCTAACCATGTCCGGCAACGGAATCCTTACCGACTTCCCGCCGCGCATGCTCAGCGCGCACGCGGCGAATCGTTTCTATGTCGAGATTGGCGTGATGAGCTTGTCGCCAATCATCGCCGTGTTCACCGAAGTCAGCGGTCTGCAAGTCGAGATGGAGGTCTTCCCGTACGAAGAAGGCGGCAACAACAGCTTCGTGCACAAGCTGCCCGGTCGACTCAAGATCGGCAACGTCACGCTCAAGCATGGCATGACGCGCTCGAACGACTTCTTGCGCTGGTGTCTGACGCCGATCACGCGCGGCGATCGGCCCGTCGAGCGCAAGAACGTGACCGTGTGCATGTTCGACCAGATCGGCATCCCGGTCATCCGCTGGAATTTCGATGGCGCCTATCCGGTGAAGTGGACAGGTCCACAATTCGTCGCCGATAGCACCACCATCGCCATCGAGTCGGTCGAGCTCGCGCACAACGGAGTGAGCGTCGACACGCTCTAGCGCGGCATGGTCGTACTGATTGGCAGGTCGGCCCTGGCCGGGCTGAAACTCGAGCGCTGGTTGGAGCAACGCCACGCGCTGGTGCGGAGCGCGCGGCCTGCTGCGGTGGGCCCGCGGCAGGTTAGCCCGCTCGCCACTGGCATCGCGCAAACGCGACCGCTGCGGTTCTTGAGGCCGGTGCGGCTCGCGGCGCAGCAGCCCGCGGCAGCGCCACAGCAGCCTGCGCGAACGCCAGGGCTTGTGCCGCCACCTCCGTCCCGGCCGCAGCCGGTATTGCAAACGCTGCCGACGCCGCCCGCACCTTCCGAGGCGGGCTACGCGCTCGAGGCTGCCGATTTCCCCACTTACAATTCGCCTGCGGCCGCGCTCGCTCACGCGGAGGCGACCGAGATCGTCGAGCCCTCCGAGCCGTGGGCGGCGGACGAGATCGTCGAGCCAGCCGAGCCGTGGGCGGCGGCGGACGAGCTCCTTGAGCCTGCCGAGCCGTGGGTGGAAGCCCAGGCCGCGGAGCAGACGTCGAGCGTGCAGTCGGCCACCGCGCCCGTCGTGATGGAGCAGGCGCCGCCGCCGCCCGCGAGTGTTGCCGAACACGCGAGTCTGCCGCCGCTCGACCTGCCGGACATCGCCCAGGGTCGACCGTTCGAAGTCCGCACCGCGCGGCGTCGCCCCATCGTGCGGCCTCCGCAACAAGCAGCCGCGCCATCCGACCTCGGCCCGGCCGAGAACCTGCCCGCCTGGCTAGCCCATCGCGCGACGCTGCCGGCTGAGCCCGTCGTGCCGGCCGCCGCGGTGCCCGATGCCCCCGCCGTGGCTGACGATGATCGCCTGCAAGGCCTGGCCGCCGCGCTGGGCCTGCGGCGCGAAGTGCCACCGCCGGCTGCGCAGCCCGTCGCCGCGCCGCCGCCTCCACGTGCGCCAGCAGCTGCTCAACAAACGTCGGCGGGAGCACCGATTCCTGCCGCCGCGCCCGTGGTTGACGACGCCGGTGCCCGCACGCAACCCGAACCCGCCCCGATGCCGCCGGCGGACGCCAGCGCACTGCCGCCAGCGCCCCTGCACGCTGCGCAGCCCGCCGCGGCAGCAGCACAGGAGCACTCCGCCGCCGTGGCACCGTCCGCGCAGCCCCCCGAAGCGTCCGCACTCGCGCAGCCCGCCGAAGCACCAGCCGCCGCGATGGCAGCCGCCGCGCCGCCCGCCCCGGTGGCATCATCCGCTGAAGCACCAGCCTTCGCGCAGCCCGCCGAATCGCACGCACCGGCCGCGCAGCCCGCCCTGGCGCCTGCACCCGCGGAGTCCGCCCCGGTTACAGCCGCGGCCCTAGCGGCCGTCGAGGCGCACGCACTGGCCGCGCAGACCGCCGCGGCACCCGCGCAGGCGCAGCCGGCCGACGCGCCAGCATTAGCCGGGGAGTCAGTCCCGTTGGCATCAGCAGCCGGCGCGCTGCCGCGAGTCGAGGCGCACGCCCCAGGCGCGCAGCCAGCCCCGGCGCCAGCCGCCCTGGCGCTCACCGACGCGTCCGCTTTCGCTCAGCCTGCCGAACCGTCAGCCGCCGCGCCGCCGGCACCCGCGCAGCCCGCCACGGTGGCCGGCGCAGACCTACCGCCTGCCCCGGCGGCGGCCGCGGCGCAGTCCGCCCAGGTGGCAACAACGGCACAGCCTGCCCCGGCGATAGTCGCGGCGCAGTCCGCCCTGGCAGCACAAGCAGCCGCGGCGCCCGCCGTTGCGGCAACCCCAGCGCAGCCCCCCACCGCGGCAACGCCAGCGGAGCCCGCCGCGGAATCAGCAGCAGCAGCAGCGCAGCTCGCCGCGGAATCAGCAGCAGCAGCGCAGCTCGCCACGGAATCAGCAGCAGTAGCGCAGTCCGCCCGCGTGGCAGACGCGGCCCCGCCGTCCGCCGAGGCGCACACGCAAGGCGGACAGCCCGCACCCGCGCATGCACAGCCGGCCGACGCGCTAGCAGCAGGCGGGGAGTCCGCCCCGTTGGCGGCACCAGCCGCGCACTCCGCCGCCGTGGCCGCAGCCGCGCAGCCCGCCGAATCGCGAGCACCTGCCGCGCAGCCCGCCCTGGCGTCTGCAGCTGCGGAGTCCGCCCTGGTGACAGCCTCAGCCGTACCGGCCGTCGAGGCGCTCGCGCTGGCCGCGCAGCCCGCCGCGGCACCCGCACATACGCAGTCCGCCGACGCGCAAGCAACAGCCGCGGAGTCCGTGTTGTTGGCGGCAGCACCCGCCCCAGTGCCGCCCCTCGAGGCGCATGCGCAGGCCGCGCAGCCCGCCCCACTGGCAACAGCCGCGCAGCCCGCCCCACTTGCAACAGCCGCGGAGTCCGTGCGGTCGGCAGCAGCCGCCCCAGTGCTGCCCGTCGAGGCGCAGGCTCAGGCCGCGCAGCCCGCCCCACTGGCAACAGCCGCGGAGTCAGACCTGGTGGCAGCAACACCCGCCGGAGTGCTGCCCGTCGAGGCCCGTGCGCAGGCCGCGCAGCCCGCCCCACTGGCAACAGCCGCGGAGTCAGGCCTGGTGGCAGCAGCCGCGCAGCCGACCGCCGCCGCGGCAACACCAACAGAGTCCGCCGCCGGGGCAACACCAGTGGAGCCCGCCGCTGTGGCAACACCAGCGCAGTCCGCCCCTGTGGCAGCCGCGGGGCAGCTCGCAGCGGTATCAGCAGCAGCCGCGCAGCCGCCCGCTGAGGCTCGCGCACGTGCCGGGGGATCCGCCCCAGCGACAGCCGAAGCCAGGCAGCTCGCTGAGCCGCCGGCGCCGGCCGCGGAGCCGCCGGCATCGGCCGCGCAGCCTCGGGTCTCAGTCGCAGCCGCCGCCCAGCCGACCGCCGAGGCGCCTGTAGCAGCCGCGCAGCCTGGCCACCTGGCAGCTGGAAGCGAGCAGCCTGTTCAGGCTGGCGCGGCACCGATGGCCGCACACGCGGCTGAGCCAAAGTACCAGAGCGTGCAAGAGGCCGCGCAGCAAGCTGTCCGCGAGCGGCCCCCCGAGGTGTTGCCCGAAAGTACGCGGCGGTTCTTGCAGCCGCTGGTCGGCATCGATCCCGCCTCTGCTCGGGTGCACCTCGCCACGCATGAGACACCCCTGACGGGCAAAGCAGCCGCGACCCACGGCGATGACGTAGTCCTCGCACCCGGGCAGCACGGGCAGTCACCCGAGTCCCTGGGCCTGCTGGCGCACGAGCTGACCCACACCGCTATCGAACGCGAGCCTGGATTTATCCCACCGGCCGTCGGCGAAACAACGGTCAGCCGCGAACAGGAAACGCTGGCGCAGCAGGTCGAAGCGCGCGTGATCGCCGCCGCGCACAACCTTCAAGCGGAGCAGGGGACCGCGGGCGCACCCGACGTCCCACCCACCACGACCCAGCAGCAGCCGCCAGCCGATGACCGCTGGGGCGGACTGCCCGCGCCGTGGGAGCCGATGCCGGAGTGGTTCTCCACGGCGTTCGGCGCACCGCCGCCGGGAGGACCCGACGTATCAGTGGCCAGCGGTGCGTCGGCGCCGCCCGCCCTGGTTGGCGCAGGGAGCGGCGGGAGCAACAACGCAAGCGGCGGCGGCAGCGGTGGCCGCGGCGGCGACGGTGGCGGCATGGCCTTCGCCGATGAGACGCGCTCGCTGGACACTGGATCCGACTCAGCCTCAGCGGCGGCGGACTCGGGGGCAACGCCAGCCCAGGTCGAGGCCGACCTGGACGCGCTTGCCCGGCAGGTGTACTCGATTCTCAAACGCCGGCTGTCAGCCGAGCGCAGACGCGGTGTTTGACCGTCAGAAAGTGAGGCAGCGTGATGACGACAAGTCCGGTGAAAGCTGAGATCCGCAAGATCAAGAAGGGCGGCGGTCTCGACAGTCCGATCCAGTGCATGTTCAACCCGAAGGAATACTCCTTCAAGAAGAGCAACACCTGGACCGACAAGAAGCCGACCGGCAAAGACGTTCCCGAATTCCAGTTCGGCGGCGGCGAGCCGGCCAGCCTGACGCTGCAGCTCCTCTTCGACACCTTCGAGTCCGGTAAGGACGTCCGCCGCGAGTACACCGATCGGTTGTGGGAATTGATGATGATCGACCCGGAGCTCACGGACATGACGACGGAGAAAGGCCGCCCGCCGCTGGTCCGGTTCATCTGGGGCAAAACCTGGTCGTTCGACGCGGCCATCACCAGTATCAGCCAGAAGTTCACCCTGTTCAGCGAGGCGGGCACACCGCTGCGCGCCGTCCTGGATGTGACGTTCCTGCAGGTCATGGACGCGAAGCTGTACCAGCCACAGAACCCGACGTCGGGTGGCCAAGGCACGGGTCGACAGTGGACGGTGAAGGAAGGCGACTCGCTCGCGTCCATCGCCTACGCGGAGTACGGCGATTCCACCCGCTGGCGCGCCATCGCCGAAGCTAATCGGCTGGTGCAGGTGCGCCAGCTACGCGTCGGCTCGACCCTGGAGATCCCATCCCTTGTCTGACACGACGCGGCTCCAGGCCCAGTTCTATATCACCATCGATGGCCAAGCGGTCAGCGCGGAGATGCAGAACAGCCTGACCGAGGTGACCGTCGAGAGCAGTCTCCACCTGCCCGACGCGGCCACCATCACGCTGACGGACAAGAACGGCAAGTGGGTTGATGAGCCCCTGCTCATGCCCGGGAAGTCGCTCAAGGTCGCGGTCAAGATCGGCGAGAGCCGAGCGGACCTGTTCGACGGCGAGATCGTCGAGATCGAGTCTGACTTCTCCCCCGGCGATCGAAGCACGGTGGTCCGCAGCTTCGACCGGTTGCACCGCCTCGCGCGTGGCCGCCAGGCGCGCTCATTCCTTCAGATGACCGATGGCGACATCCTGGCCAAGATCGCCGGCGAGTGCAGCCTGCGGCCCCGTGCGGGCAATACGCCGACCGTCCACGACTATGTGCTGCAGGACAACGTGACCAACCTGGAATTCCTGCGCCAGCGCGCCGCGACGCTCGGGTATTTGCTGTTCGTCGAGGGCAAGGAATTACACCTCGAGCCACTCGGCGAACAGAAGGCGGAGATCGAGCTCGCCTTCGGTGAAACGCTGAACGAATTCCATCCTCGCCTGACCACGGTGGATCAGATCAATGAGGTGAGCGCGCGAGGATGGGATCCCATGCAGCGCAAAGCCGTGGTCGGCCAGGCGAGCAACGGCCACAGCGGACCGAAGGTCGGCCTCGACGGCACGGGTGGCGACGTGGCCAAGAAGGCCTTCAGTGTCACGGCCAAGCTGCTCGTCGCCGATCGGCCCATCCGCGAACAGTCCATCGCCGACAACCTCGCGCAAGCCACACTGGATCGGCGCGACGCCCGCTTCATCGAGGCCGAGGGCACGGCGATTGGGACTCCAGGCCTGGGCGCCGGTGTCTCGGTCAAGCTGTCAGGCGTGGGTGCGCGTTTTTCAGGCACCTACTTCGTGACCGCCACCACGCACTCGTACGACGCCAAGAGCGGGTATGCGACGCGCTTCGCGGTCTCCGGCTTCCAACCCGCGACGCTGATGAACCTGCTGGCCACCGAGCACGACGGGGCGCCACCACCTCGCCTGGGCCTGGTCATCGGCGTCGTGACCAATAACCAGGATCCGGACGGACAGTGCCGCGTCAAGGTGAAGTTCCCGTGGCTGACGGACGACCACGAGAGTGACTGGGCACGGCTGGTGACGCCGGGCGGTGGCGCCGAACGCGGTCTCGAGTTCGTGCCGGAAGTCAATGACGAGGTGGTCGTCGCCTTCGAGCATGGCGACATCAACTATCCCTATATCCTGGGCGGGCTCTGGAACGGCAAAGACGCGCCGCCGAAGAAGAACGACCAGTTCGTGGAGAGCGGCAGTGGCAAGGTCAAACAGCGCATCATCCGCTCCAGGACGGGCCATATCGTGACGCTCGACGACTCGGACGACCAGCCAGGCATCAGCATCGTCGACAACACGGGCAAGAACAAAATTCAGTACGACTCCAAGAACAACAAGCTGACCGTCCACTTCGAAGGCGACATGCTGTTCGAGGCACCACAAGGCGACATCGCCGTCAAGGGCAAGACGATCCACCTCGAAGCGACCAATGAGTTTTCGCTCAAGGGCCAGTCGGTGGAAGCCGAGGCGCAACAAGCGTTCAAAGTGAAGGGTGCGAACACCGAGGTCGAGGCAACGGCGGCTCTCAAGGTCAAAGGCGCGACCGCGGACGTAACTGCCTCGACCAAGATGACGCTCGACGGCGGCGGCATGGCCGAGCTCAAGGGCGGGCTGGTCAAGATCAACTGATGAGTGAGCTGAGCTGATGCCTCCCGCCTCCGTGATGGGTGACAAAGCGCCAGGCCTGTGCACCCACATCGTCGCCGTGCCAGCGCCGCCGGGCCCACCGGTACCCACACCATTACCGCATCCGTACGCGGGCACGATCCTGATCGGGTGTATCAATACGGTGCTGATTGGCGGCAAACCGGCGGCGGTGCTGGGCAGCGGCTTACAGAACGTTCCGCCGCATCTGCCGACGCCACCAGGCGTCTCGCCAGTGGTGCCGCCCACCAACGACGGCAAAGTCATCAAGGGCAGCGGGACGGTACTGATTGGTGGGATGCCGGCCGCCCGAATCGGCGATACGGTCATGCCGTGCACCAACAGCGCGCCGCCAGGCACAGCGACCATTGCCGGGCCAGGCGCACCGACAGTCATGATTGGCGGGTAAGGGGGAGCGAACGGGGTGGCGAGCAACGGGCGTTTCGACATCATCGGCTCGGGCTGGGCGTTTCCACCCGGCGTCGACTCGCGCGGCCGCATCGCGCTGGCGCGCCAGGAGCGTGATGTCGAAGAGGCGATTCACATGATCCTGCTGACACCCAAGGGTCAGCGGGTCATGCGACCCGAGTTCGGCTGCCGCATCCACGAGCTGATCTTCGCGCCCAACGACGCCAACACGGCTGGCCTCGCGATCTACTACGTCGAAGATGCGCTCGGTATGTGGGAACCGCGGATCCGCGTCGAACGCGTGTCCGCCGAGCCGGATCCCACCAACAGCGGCCGGATGTTGATCGAGATCCGGTATGAGATCAAAGCCACCCACGACCGGCGGTCGCTGGTCTTTCCGTTCTATCGCATTCCTGGTGAGGTGCCCGTCGATTGAGCCCCGCCACTGTGAGTCAGTCCATGCACGAGGAGGGGTGAGGACAGGACCATGCCACTGCCAACGCCCAAACTAGACGACCGCCGCTTCCAGGACATCGTCGACGAAGCCAAGAGTCGTATCACGCGCTATTGCCCCGAGTGGACTGACCACAACGTCAGTGACCCCGGCATCGCGCTCATCGAGCTATTCGCCTGGATGACCGATCTCATGCTCTATCGCGTCAACCAGGTGCCCGACAAGCTGTACATCAAGTTCCTCGAATTGATCGGTGTTCGACTCGAAGCGCCACGCGCTGCGCGGGCCCCGGTGACGTTCTACCTGTCAGCCGCACAGCCCACGGATATCACCATTCCCGAAGGCACAGAGGTGGCAACGGTCCGGACAGAGACCACGGCGGCCATCATCTTCACCACCGAGACGGCGCTCCACATCCGCACACCGCAGGTGCAGGGCTCGTTCACCCGTCGCGCCGCGGCGGAGCCGACCGCGAATGGTTCGTCGGCTTCGACGGTCCACGATGTCAAGAAGCTGCGGAATGGCAACCACAAGGTGCCCGTCTTCTCGCCCAAGCCTGTGCCAGGCGATGCCTTCTACATCGCCCTCCAGCGAGATCACAGTCAACACGTCCTGGCGCTGCTGCTCGCATGCGAAACGGCCAGCGGAGCGGGCATCGATCCACAGGATCCGCCGCTCGAATGGGAGGTCTGGGGTGGCGAGCAGGCCGGCTGGCTGGCGTGCGAGCTCGAGTACGACGGCACGGGTGGATTCAATCGTGACTTCGGTGAGGTGATCATCCACACACCCGCGATGGCGACCGGTGAATTCGGCGGGCAGCAAGCGTATTGGCTGCGCTGTCGACTCACTCCACCGCGCTCCGCGCAGCAGATGTACTACGCGTCGCCGGTGATCGAGCGGATGGTCGTGGAGTCGCGCGGTGCGACCGTCGCGGCGCGCCACGCGACTAGCATCCGCGGCGAGGTCCTCGGCCAGAGCGATGGCACGCCTGGCCAGACGTTCTCACTGCAGCACACGCCGATACTTGCGCGTGATCCGCGGCAGGATTACCTGGTCGTGGAGCAACCGGGCAGTGAGCCCGAGATCTGGGAGGAAGTAGAAGACTTCGCGGAATCGCGCCCCGACGACCGCCACTACACCCTTGACAGCGTCGACGGCACCCTCAGCCTCGGACCAACGCTCTTGCAGCCGGATGGCGCCGTGTACCGCTTCGCCGCCACTCCACCCAAGCGCAGCTGGCTGCGCTTCAGCCGTTACCAGCAAGGTGGCGGCGCCATCGGCAACGTGCCGCGCGGCACGCTCACCGTCCTGAAGACATCGATTCCGTATGTCAGTCAGGTCGTCAACCGCGAGCCAGCTGTCGGCGGTCGCGACGCACAGAGTCTGGACGACGCCCGCCTGCGCGCGCCGCACATGCTGCGAACGCGAACTCGCGCGGTCACTGCTGAGGACTACGAGTACCTGGCGCTGCAAGTGCCTGGCGTGGCTCGCGCCAACAGCCTCGCACCGGGCTCCTACCCCTCGGCGCCGTCGGACGTGCCGCCGGGACAGGTTGTGGTGCTGGTGGTGCCGCAGCTGGCGGAAACGAATGGTCGCGTGGCCGTCGAGGATCTGGCGCTGCCAGCCGACTTGCGGGCCGCTGTGCAAAGCCATCTCAATGACCGGCGCGTCCTGGGCGCGAGTCTCGAGGTGCGCGCGCCACGCTACGTCGAGGTCACGGTGTCGGTTTCACTGCGCGTGGCCGATACCAATGATTTGTTCCTCGTAGATCAGGTGTCCCGTCACGCGCGGGCAGCGCTCTACCAGTACCTCAGCCCGTACACCGGTGGACCCGACGGCCAGGGCTGGCCGATTGGCCGCGATCTGCACGTGTCCGAAATCTACGCCAACCTGCAGCGCATCCCGTCGGTCGAATACGTGGAGGAGGTGCACGTCAGCACCAACGATCCCGATGCACCGGGCAGGCCGGTCGAGGTTGCGCCACGGCTCAGTCTCGACCCCGACGCGGTGCTGTGCTCCGGTGTCCACGTGGTGCAGGTGGTGTGACGTTGGATCCGCGGCCAGGCGAGATACATCCAGGCACGGCGCAGCCACCGGCCCCGTCGCACGCTGGCGAAGCAGCGGAAGCCGAGGTCGCGCAGCTGGTCGTCGAAGTAGACGGGCGGATCGAGCGCATCTTTGTGCTGACCGGCGCAGTCGTCACCATTGGCCGCACCCCAGGCAACTCGCTGCCCTTGCAGCATGAGGCCGTCTCGCGCCTGCACGCGGAGCTGCGGGTCACGCCCGAGGGCCTCATTGTGACTGACATGGGCAGCAAGAATGGCACGTTGGTGGGCGCAGCCCGACTCGCCCCTAACCAGCCGGTGCGGCTGGCGCCTGGCGGCGTGTTCCGAATTGGGCCGTATGTGCTGCGCTACGAGGTGACGCGAGCTGGAGCCGCGCACGAGGCCGTCTCGGAGGTTGCCGAGAAGCGGTCGGCGGCGAATGCCGACATCGAGCCACTACCCGCGGGCCCACCCCCCAGGGTGTACTCGCCACCAGCCCCGCCGCGTGAGCGAATGCCAATGTCGCTGCCCAACACTGGTGTCAGCAAGTATCTCGACTTCCTGCCGATGATCTTCCACGAAAACGACTTCATGAGTCGGTTTCTGCTGATCTTCCAGTCGATCTGGGAGCCGCTGGAGCAGCGGCAGGACCACCTGGCTATGTACTTCGACCCGCGCACGTGTCCAGCGCCGTTCCTGCAATGGCTGGGAGGTTGGCTCGGCATGACCGGTGTCGGACCGCGCTGGTCAGAGGGCCGCTTGCGGACACTGCTTACCGAAGCCGTCGAGCTGTATCGATGGCGGGGCACCCGCTACGGATTGACTCGCATGATCGAGGTGTGTACCGGCATCACGCCGGTAGTCGCCGAAACAGCTTCCAACCCGAACGTATTGCACATTCGCGTGGCCATACCGCCCGAAAGCGAAATCGATCGCGAGACGCTCGAGCGGCTGGTGATCGCGAACAAGCCCGCGCACACGGCCTACATCCTCGACGTCGCCGCCTAACACGCTGACGAAAAATCCTTCGACAGGCTCAGGACGACCCTTCGACAGGCTCAGGGTGAGCGGGAGCCCATTCGCAGCCGCTCAGGGTGAGCGGGAGCCCATTCGCAGCCGCTCATGGTGAGCGGGAGCCCATTCGAAGCCGCTCATGGTGAGCGGGAGCCCATTCGAAGCCGCTCATGGTGAGCGGGAGCCCATTCGAAGCCGCTCATGGTGAGCGGGAGCCCGTTCGAAGCCGCTCATGGTGAGCGGGAGCCCATTCGAAGCCGCTCATGGTGAGCTTGTCGAACCATCATGGTGAGTTTAAGCAGTCGAATCCAGAGCGGGGACCGCTTTTTCATCAGCCTGCTAAGCCAGAACCAGGCGAACGATCGCCTATGGTTACTGGGAGATGCTGGCGCTGCTTCCAGCACTCACCTTTGGCCTCGCCGCGTGGCTCAGCAGTCGGCGCCTAGCCGACTGGCGCGTCGCGTTCCTGTACGCGGCCCTCGCCATGGGAGTCTTGCTGGTCATCCTCACGGAGGGCCTGAGCGTGATCCAGGCGCTGACCGCGCCCGCACTCACCGCGGCCTGGCTGGGCGCAACGCTCGTCTTCGGCGTGATGATCCTGCGCATGCCCCACGCGCGTCCGCGTTGGCGCAGCTGGCTCGCACACGGTGAGCCCGAGTCACTCCTCGTCGAAGCCTGTCTTCCCACGCTCGGGCTGCTGGTGCTCATCTTGCTCGGCACGGCCATTGTCTCCGCGCCGAATACGGTGGACTCGATGGCGTATCACCTGGCGCGGGTCGCGCACTGGGCCCAGGACCAGACCGTGGCGCCGTACCCGACCAACATTCGGCGCCAGCTTGCGCTGGCGCCCGGCGCCGAGTTCGCCATTCTGCACTTGCAGCTCCTCAGCGGCTCCGACCGGTTCGCGGCGCTCCCGCAGTGGGCCAGCATGGTTGGCGCCCTCGTCGGTGTCTCGGCCATCGCCGCGCAACTGGGAGCACCGCGGCCAGCGCAGATCCTCGCTGCGCTCGTGTGCGCATCGCTGCCGATCGGTATTCTCCAGTCGACCAGCACTCAGAATGACTATGTTGTCGCGTTCTGGCTGACCTGCGTCGCCTTCATCGCGCTGCGCACGAGTCGCGCTCAGGATGTGCGGGCGTGCCTGCTCGGCGCGGTTGCATTCGGCGTGGCATTGGGTCTGGCGATCTTGACGAAGGCCACCGCCTACCTGTTTGCCGCGCCACTGGTGATCTGGTTCACGTGGACGACGGCGCGCGTGTGCGGGCGGCGGGCGTGGCAACCGCTCCTGATTGTCGCGAGCTTGTGCGTCCTGCTCAACGCGGGCTTCTTCGCGCGCAATCTGGTCCTGTTCGGCTCGCCGTTTGGCGTGGCCGACGAGGGTGCGCCCGAGCTGCGCTACACCAACGATGCGCTGACCGTGCCGCTGTTGCTCTCGAACATAGTGCGCGGCATCGCGGTGCAGGCGAACGCGACACCGAGCGCGAGCCTCAATCAGGTGACCGCTAGCGTGGTGCGCGACGTTCACGGCTGGCTGGGCGTGGACATTGCCGATCCGCGTACGACGTGGGACAACGACAGTGTCGAGGCGTTGCGGCCACTCGCGGCGTTCGACGAGACCGCCGCGTCCAACCCGGTGCACCTGCTGCTGCTCGTGCAGTCCCTGGCTGTCCTGGCCGCGCGGCCCAGGTCGTTTGGTGCGCAACCGTCGCTCTACGCCCTGGCACTGGTCGCTGGCTTTGTCTTGTTTTGCGCGATCCTGCGCTGGCAGCCCTGGCACAGTCGACTGGAGCTGCCGCTGCTGGTGCTTGCGTCACCGTTGATCGCCACGGTTGTGTGGCGTTTGGCGCCCCAGTTCGGCAGGGTCGTGGCGCTCGCCGCGACCCTGAGCATGTTGCCGTGGGTCACGTACAACTACGCTCGACCGCTGATCGGGCCGAGCAACATCGCGGTGGTGAGCCGTGAAGAGCAGTACTTCGTGTTTCGACCCGAACTGCAGTCTCCATTCGTCGACGCGGCGAGCCTGCTGGCGCAGCGGGACTGCCAGCAAATCGGCTTGCAGGCAGTCCACGATCAGTGGGAGTACGCGTTATGGGCGCTGCTGCCCGGGCGCGAGGCCGGGCGGCCGGTCCGCATCGAGCACATCGGCGTGGCCAATAGCTCGGCGGCGTTCGCCCGCGCGGATTTCACACCCTGCGCGGTGGTGGCCCTGGTCGACCCGGCCGTGAACGTGTCCGACGCCAGCGACCGTTAGCCGCGCTGCGCTCGAATCGCCGTATCGAGCGTGTACTCGAATACGGTGACCGCGTCGCTGAACGTGAAGCGTTCCTTGGCCGGCCGCAGATACGGTTTGGCCGGTCGCTCCCAGACGAGATCCACGCCACACAGATCGGGCCACGGTCGAAGTCCTGTGCGGGCCAGAACCCGGTCGAAGCTCGGCGCGACACCGCTCGCGTCGGTCGGATGCACGATCACCTCTGGCCGTCGCTCGATCAGCCATGAGTACGCATCCATCGACTTGCGCACCGACCCGATGTAGTCCTTGGCATCGAGCGCTTCCTCGGCCGCTACCAGCAATGCGCGCAGCTCCGCGTCCGCCACGTCAGTCGGCCGAGCCATCTCAGATCGAGCTGTTGATCGGAAACTTGACGCCCTCGAGCTGCCGCGCGCGCCATTCCTGGTGCTCACGGTGGCGTTCCCTGAACTCGGGCATCACCTCGCGGGCGAACAGCTCCAGCGACTCCATGATGTCCTCGTGCTTGCGATCGCCGCACTGCGAGAAGAACAGCAACGCATCCACGTGCGCCGCCTCGTACTTGAGGCAGTTCTCGCGTATGAACGCGGGTGAGCCGATGAAGTTGCCGCGGCGCCCCATTCGATACAACGCGCGAGCGCTCTCGTCCTCGGGCTCCAGTTGGTCGGCTGCCTGTTCGGCATCACTGCGACGGCGGAACTCGCGGTAAATGTTGTCGCGGCCCGGCGTGAGGTGGCCGTGCATCCAACCGAACACGAACCCGAAGTACTGCGCCCCGCGCAGCCCGCGGTCGACGGCCTCCTCATCGGTCGGCGCGCACATCATGTTGCCGACCGTCAGCAGCGCCGGGTTCATCGCCTGACCGATGGGCTCGCGACAGGCTCGGATGAGCTCGAAGTAGCGGGTTGAGCGCTCTTCGGCCTCCTCTGGCGACTCGAAACCGAAGCCGAGTGCGCCCATTCCCAGACGGGCCGCGAGCATGACCGTCTCGCGTCGCGAGGCCGCCACCCACACCGGTGGATGCGGCTTCTGGATGGGCTTGGGGATGACGTTGCGCTCGGGCATGCTGAAGTGCACGCCCTCGTAGCCCGGGTAAGGCACGCACGTCATCATGCGCAGGCACTCGCGCGTTGCCTCCTCCCACGCCTCCTTCTTCTCGTTGCGCTTGGTCAGGAAGCCGCCGAACTCGGTCTCCGTCGCGCCCTCGCCGGTGCCGAACTCGACTCGGCCATTGGAGACGATGTCCAGCGTGGCGATGCGTTCGGCCACGCGCGCGGGATGGTTCTGGCGTGGCGGCATCTGGATGATGCCGTGGCCGAGGCGGATGTTCTTGGTCCGCGCCGCCGCCGCTCCGAGGACAACTTCGGGCGCGGTGCTGTGGCAGTACTCCTCCAGGAAGTGGTGCTCCGTAAAAAAGACGTAGTCGTAGCCAAGCTTGTCGGCCAGCTCGATCTGATCCAGTGCCTGGTGGATGATCTTGCGCTCGTCGTCCGCGTGCCACTGGTCGGAATCGAGCGGCCGTGGAGTTTGCAGTTGAAAAAGCAGCCCGAACTTCACAGTTTTAGGAACCCTAAGAACCGCAGCGTCGCCGCGTACCTCACAGTCTTAAGAGCCCCAGAGTCGCCGCGTACCTCATAGCTTTAAAAGCCCCAGCGCCGCGGCGTAGCGCGGATCGTCACGGCGGAACACATCGGGGTTGATCCCGCGCACTACTGCCATATGGTAGGCCAGCATTTGCACGGGCACGACGGTCAGCAGTGGCGATATCAGCTCCGGCACGCTTGGCAGCTCGAACGTATCCATCGACTCAATGCGCTGGCCGATCACCCACACGCGCGCGCCCACGGCTTCGAGCACCCGCGCGATCTCGTGCGTGCGTGCCGACGCCGTACCCGCCACATGGACCACCACCGCGGCATCGTCGGCGTTCACCGCCACCAGCGGCCCGTGCAAGAACTGCTCGATCGCCAGCCCGTCGATCCAGCCCTGGGCAGCTTCGCGCACCTTGATCACCGCTTCGATCGCGCTCGCCTCGTTGGGTCCACCGCCGACCGCGTAGATGCGCTTGTTGGCCACCTGGTGGGCAATCGCGTTGACTTCCTCTTCACGTGCGAGCGCCCCTTCGACCTGCTCGGGCAACGCTTCGAGGGCCGAGCGGAGCTCGCGTGTGGCGGGTGCCTGGCGTGACTCGCCGAGCGAGGTTGCAATCTGCGCCAGCACAAACATGGCCGCCAGGTGCGAGGCCGTAAAAGCCGCCGACTTCTCGCGCTCGACCGTCCGCAGGATCTGCTGCGAACCCGCGTGCTCGGCGGTCAGCGAGCCGATCGAGATGCGCGTCGCACCCACCGCTTCGGCTCGCTGCAGCGCCTGCGATGAATAGGTCTTGACCCCGCTGTGGGCCATGACGATGACCGCGTCGTCGCCGCTGAGCGCGAACGACTCGGGGTACAGGCTGAAGTCGAAGGACGACACGGCGCGGGTATCGCAGTCCGCCGCGCGCAGCAGCCAGCCGCCCATCAACGCCGCGTGATAGCTCGTGCCGATCCCGACCACGAAGACACGTCGCGCCTTCGCGAGCTTCTCCGCCGCTTCCGAAGCAGCGGTCCAGCCGTCAGCCAGGAGCCGTCGCAGATCGCTGGGCTGGCGGTGCATGGTCTGATACATCGCCGAGTCAGTCGTGGGCACATTCACGCTGTGTACGTTACGCGGCTCTGAATCTCGGAAGCCGCAGGGCGATGGCGCCGACCAGTGCGGCGCAGGCGCTGGCGTTCAACGCCACCGCGATCGGTGCGCCAACAAGGAGCGTGGCGGCGCCGATTTCGAGCGTGCCCAGCGGCGCGGAGCCGATCGCCAGCGTGAGCGCGCCCATGGCTCGGCCGCGCAGGTGGTCTGAGGCGCTGCTCAAGACGATCGTGCTCTGCAAAGAGGCGAACGCGGACTGAGCCAATCCGCTCAGCGCGATCAGCGCCAGCGCCAGGGGAAAGCTGCCCGAGAGCGCGAAGCCAGCCACCGCCAGGCTCATCAAGCACGACCCCACCCAGAAGAACAGCCCCGAGCGCGGCACCCGCCCCGACGACGCAATCGCCGCCGCTCCAGCCAGCGAGCCGATGCCCGAGGCAGCACCCAGCACGCCCAGGCCGATCGCGTCCACGCCCAGCACATCGCGGGCAAAAACCGGCAGCAATTGCTGGTACGGGAACACCAGGATGTTCATGCATGCGCTGATCAGCAGCACGCCCACGACGACCTGGTTCGCCGCCAGGCTTTTGAGTCCATCGCTCAGGTAACGCAGCATCGGGCCGCTCGCCACGTGCTGGGTGTGTTGGGCTAGCGGCATCAACCTCAGCAGCACGATCTCCGCCACATACAGCAGCGTCATCAGCCAGAACGCGGCGGCGGGACTGACGTACGCGATCAGTGCCCCCGCAACGAGTGGACCGATGATGCGCGTGATGTTCATCGACACCGCCTCGAGCGCGATGGCGTTAATCGTCAGCTCACGGCCCACCAGGTCCGGGATGAGCGAGCGGCGAGTCGGCCAATCGACAGCCCACTGCAACCCGAGCAAGAACGTGGCGAGCAGCGCGAAGGTGTAGTCGAAGCGGTCGGTCGCCAGCAGGATCGCCGTGGCCAGACAGACGCCAAGCCCGAGCCCCTGGGCGGTGATGAGCAGCCAGCGGCGGTCGAAGCGGTCGGCGATCGCGCCACCCATCAGCCCGAACAGCATCAGCGGCAGCCAGCGCACCGCGCCGATGACCGCGACATGCCACGCCGAGTTGGTCATCTCCAGCACCACCCAGCCGAGCACCACCTGGTCCATCCAGCGCGCCTGGTTCCACAGCACCGACGCCGCCCACAGATAGCGGTAGCTCCGCGACCTGAAGGTCAAAATGGGCGCAAATCCGCGGCGTCCGCGGGCAGGCTCCACCGCCGTCATACGATCTCCTGAGGGTACGCGGGGCGATACACTCGCGAGCGACCTCTCGGGGGAGTCAGTATGAAGCTACCTATTCACGGCGTAGTCCTCGCGGCGGTCCTGGTGTTTACAGCGTGCGCACCCCAGACGCCGGCGGCCTCCAAACCTGACCAGTCCCAGCAGCAGCAGGCGCAGAACGGCGGCATCATGCGGGTGGTCGAAAACGCCGAGGGTGGCGCGCCGATCGGCACGCCCTGGGAGATCCGCGGCATCGACACCAAGCTGCCCAAGCCGGCCATCGAAAACCTCCTGCGAGAGGATCCGAACGGCAACTACTCCGGCTGGCTCGCCGAGTCGTGGGACGCCGACGCCACGAAGAACACGCTCACGCTCCACCTCGCCAAAGGCGTCAAGTTTCAGGACGGCACCGATTTCAACGCCACGGCCGTGAAATGGAACCTCCAGCACGCAATCGACGCCAAGAACATCACCGGCTGGAAGTCGTTCGACGTGGTCGACGATTCGACCCTGCGCATCAACCTCGATGCCTACCAGAACGACTACTTGAGCGCGCTGTCGGGCACCACGGTGGGTGGCATGATCTCGCCCACCGCCTTCGACAAGAACGGCCTCGATTGGGCGCGCGCCAATCCCGTCGGTACCGGCCCCTTCAAGCTCGACTCGTTCGAGCGCGGCAGCAAGCTGCGCTACGTGAAGTGGGATGGCTACTGGAAGAAGGGCCTGCCGCACCTCGACGGCATCGAGTACCTGTTCATCCGCGACTCGATGACCCAGCAGACGGCGATGCTTGCCAAGGGTGACCAGCGGGTAGACGTGCTGGCATCGACCTCGGGTGAGCAAGCGGCGGCGCTGAAGGCGCAGGGCCTGAACGTGGTGAGCATGCCCGTAGGGCCTGTCTCGTTGATTCCCGATTCCAAGAACGCCGACTCACCGCTGTCGAAAGTGAAGGTGCGCGAAGCGATCTCGTACGCGATCGATCGCGAGTCCATCGCCAAGGCGCGCGGGTTTGGCTACTGGCAGCCGGCCTACCAGCTGCCGAATCCTGGCTCACCCTCGTACCTGGCCGATTTCGCGGGCCACAAGTTCGACGCCGCCAAGGCCAAGCAGCTGCTGGCCGAAGCGGGCGTGCCGTCCGGGTTCAAGACGAAGATCGTGATCATGCCCGCGCTGGTGGATAAGGACGCGATGACCGCGGTTCAGGCCAACCTTGCGGCTGTCGGCATTACGGTCGAGCTCGAGACGCCCGACAGCGGCGGCTACACGCAGATGCGCTTCAACGGCGGCTGGAGCAACGGCTTCCTGGCGCAGCACACGCGGGCGTTGGCGACCTTCAACATCACGTACAACTTCTACTTCCCCGAGCAGACCGGCCAATTTCCGCCGCTCATGCGCCCGGCTGGCTTTTTGGACAAACTCGCGGTGTCCCTGAAGACGCCCGCGCCCGATCCCAAGCTGGGGCTGGAGCTGACGAAGATGCTCACCGACGACCTGACGGTGATCCCC
>WNGA01005096.1_pt1 | contig 23114 bp, 17 predicted proteins | sample 5400061 | NCBI WGS metagenome assembly WNGA01 (sample SAMN13153366, study PRJNA577476) | soil metagenome | isolation source: 100 cm soil or saprolite under grassland replicate 2 | place: USA:California | collected 2016-06-15
CTCGCCGACCTCGGCGCCGACGTCATCCGCATCGAGCGGGCGGGCGGCGGCGAGGATCGGTGGGTGGCGCCGGTGGCCGAGGACGGCGTGGGCGCGATGTACCTGGTGATGAATCGCAACAAGCGCGCGATGACCCTCGACCCCGCGTGCCCGGAGGGTCGCGAGATCGTGCGGAAGCTGGTGGCCACCGCCGACGTCGTCGTCGCGAACCTGCCTCCCGAGGTGCTGCGCTCGCTGGCGCTCGATCTCGAGAGCCTGCGCCGCGTGAAGGCCGACATCATCCTCACGACAGTGACGGCCTTCGGCGCCGGTGGACCGTGGAGCGGCAAGCACGGATTCGACGGCATCGGGCAGGTGATGTGCGGCTCGGCATATCTCACGGGCACGCCGGAGCAGCCGCTGCGAGCCGCGGTCGCGTGGGTCGACTGCGGCACGGCGTCGCTCGCCGCGTTCGGCACCCTGGCCGCGCTCATGGCCCGCCGGCAGACCGGTCGGGGGCAGAAGGTGGAGGGCGCCCTGCTCCGGACCGCGATCGCCTTCAACAACCCGACGCTGGTCGAGCAGCAAGCGATCCGGGTCGATCGAGTCGCGACGGTCAATCGCGGCCAGACGTCCGCGCCGTCCGATCTGTTCCGCACCAAGGACGGCTGGATCCTCGCCCTCGCGATCGGAGAGCCGATGTTCCGGCGGTGGGCCAAGCTGATCGGTGAAGACCACTGGCTCACCGATCCGCGGTTCAAGGACGATCTGGCCCGGGGCGACCACGGCGAGATCGTCTCCAAGCGGATGTCGGAGTGGACGTCCGAGCGCACGACCGCGGAGGCGCTCGCCGAGCTCGAGGCCGCCCGGATCGCGGCGGGTCCGCTCTACTCGCCGCAGCAAGCCCTCGAGGACGAGCACGTGCGAGCTGCCGGCCTCCTCGTGGACACCCAGTACCCGGGCCTGCCCCAACCGGCGCCGCTCGCGCCGACCCCGGTCGATCTCTCCGAGACGCCCGGGCGCTTCCGCCACCGCGCGCCCACGCTGGGCGAGCACACGGACGAGATCCTGGCCGAGCTCGGGTATCGCCCGGAGCAGATCGCGGAGCTGCGCACCCGGAACGTGATCTGAGAGGAGGTCGGGCGGTGAGCGCGCTCGCCGTGCGCAATCTCGAGAAGTCGTTCGGCGGGCTGCGCGTCACGTCGGACGTGAACCTGGCCGTCGAGCCCGGCGAGCGCCGCCTCATCATCGGTCCCAACGGCGCCGGCAAGACGACGCTCTTCAACCTGATCACCGGCGAGCTCCGGCCCGACAGCGGCTCGGTGACGTTCTTCGACCGCGACATCACGCGGGTTCCCAGCCGCCGTCGCTTCCACCTGGGCATCGCTCGCACGTACCAGATCATCACGCTCTTCCCGGGCGAGACGCTGCTGCGCAACGTCACGCTCTCGCTGCTCGGCTTGTCACGGCGTCGCTGGAATCCGTTCGTCCGGCTCGACCGGCAGGCGGCGCTGATCGCGCGGGCTCGGGAGACGCTGGCCCGGGTCGGGCTCGATCACCTCGCAGATCGGCCGCTCGCCCAGACCTCCTACGGCGAGCGGCGGCGCGTCGAGGTCGCCATGGCGCTCGCCCAGACCCCGAGGGTGCTGCTGCTCGACGAGCCCTTCGCCGGGCTCTCGACCGACGAGCGGCGCGACGTGCTCCGGCTGGTCACCAGCATCTCGCGCGACGTGACGATCGTCATGATCGAGCACGACATGGACGTGGCGCTCGACTTCGCCGAGCGCATCACCGTATTGCACTTCGGCGAGGTGGTCGTCGAGGGCACGCGCGGTGAAGTCGTCGCGCACCCGCGGACGCGCGAGATCTATCTGGGCGAGTGACGCGCGGCCGGTGCGGCGGCCTGCGCGTCGGCGCGTGCGAGCAGCCACTCCAGATGGATCTTCAGGTGGTAGAGCTCGCCCATGAGGCCGTGCGGTGGCGGCGGCATCTGCGAGACCTCCGCCTGCACACGCCGGAGCCGCTCCGCTGCGGCTCCCGCCTCTTCCGGCGTGCACTGCGCGAGCGTGTGGTCGATCTCGTGCACCAGCCGGTACCACCTGGTCACCCGCCGCCGCATCTGCGAGTTGTAGAGCGAGGGCAGGATGCGGATCAGCGGCAGGAAGAGCCCGACGACCGGCAGGACCAGCAGCGCCCACCGCTCGACGGTCACGGCGATCCAGAAGGGGAGGAATCGCTCCAGGAACGGCGGCCCCTTCCGGAGGTAGCGCCGGGCCACCTCGTGGAGCGGCAGCTCGACGAACGCGTCGGAGGGGAACGCGTTGGGCGCTTCGAACAGGCCCGGGCGACTGTGCACGGTCTCCGCGGTCTTCAGAAGAAGGCGCACGATCACGGGGTGGACGTCCTCGCGGACGACGAGCGTGGCGGTTGCCGCGAGCAGGGTGACGTCGCGGTCGGGTACGTCCGAGACGAGGTCGATCACACCCTCGCCGAGCGTGACCGTGGACAGGAAGCGGTACCGGGTCGTGTAGGCGATCGTGCGCCGGACGCTCCAGAGGCTGACGGCCGGACTGAGCAGCAGGTGCCGCACCAGGGGCACGCTCGGCGCCATGATGAAGAAGGCCGCGTCGATCCGGCCCGTCTCCAGCGCTGCCGCCGCGCTTTCGCTCGTGAGAGCGAGGAGTGTCGAGTTCTGCGCGGTGACACCGCTGTCGCGGAGGAGCCGCACCGCCAGGGGCCGGATGCCGCTCCCTTCCTCGCCGACCTGGATCCGGCGGCCGCGGAGGTCGGTGAGGCCGTGGAGAGGCTGGGTCCGCCGGTGGAACAGCCACACCGGCTCGTAGTAGAGACTCCCGAGAGAGAGCAACCCGTCCGTCGGCGCGGCCTCGGCGGTGCCGCCCTGGACGAAGCCTGCCATGGCCTGGCCAGAGGCGAGGCGCTTGAGCGTCTCGACGGACCCTGCGCCGGTCATGATGTCGACCGTGAAGCCGTCCGCTTTCGCCAGCCGAGCGTACTCCTTCGCGAACATGTGGTAGGCGCCGTTCTCGCGACCCGCGCTGAAGGTGACCCGCCGCGGTGGCAGCGGCTCGACCATACGGTTGAGCACCGCGAAGACGCTCAGGGCGAGCGCCAGGGCCGGCACGATGACGTAGGCGAGCTTCTTCCAGTCCACGGCACCAGTCTATGAGGGGGAATCGTATTGACGTCACAGGATTTTTGGGCTTGCCGTGCCGAGCCGCTGGTGGTTGGATTACGCACCAACACATGGGTACGGTTCGAGCGACCGGTCTGGTCAAGAGGTTCGGCGCCGTGGTCGCGGTGAACGATCTGAGCTTCGAAGCGAAGGCCGGGGAGTTCCTCACACTGCTCGGCCCCAGCGGCTGTGGCAAGACCACCACCTTGCGGCTGGTCGCCGGACTGGAAAGACCCGATCGCGGCGACGTCGACCTCGGCGGTCGGACGCTATCCGCGGCGGCATCGGGACTCTTCGTGCCGCCGGAGCGGCGCGGCATGGGGATGGTCTTCCAGAGCTACGCGATCTGGCCGCACATGACGGTCTTCGAGAACGTGGCGTTTCCGCTGCGAGAGCTCCGCGTGCCTCGCGCGGAGATCCGAGACCGGGTGATGGCGATCCTCGGCACGGTCGGGCTGGGCGGTCTTCACGAGCGCCCCGCGCCCATGCTGTCCGGCGGCCAGCAGCAGCGGGTGGCGCTGGCGCGGGCCCTGGTGTCGAACCCGGAGGTGCTGCTGCTGGACGAGCCCCTGTCCAACCTCGACGCACGCCTGCGGGAAGAGATGCGCTTCGAGCTGCGCGACATGCAGGCCAAGCTCGGCATCACCAGCATCTTCGTGACGCACGATCAGGCGGAGGCGATGACGCTCTCGGATCGCATCGTGGTCATGAACGCCGGGCGCATCGAGCAGGAGGGCACTCCGGAAGAGGTCTACCAGCGGCCGGGCACGCGATTCGTCATGGACTTTCTGGGCCGGGCCAATCATCTGCCGGCCCGCATCGTCCGCGGCGACGATGGCACCTGCGTCGCGGAGGTCGAGGACAGCGGCTTCTGCCTGCCGGTCGGCAGCGCGGAAGCGTGGCGCGACGGGCAAGAGGTGCTGCTGGCGTTCCGCCCCGAAGGCGCGGAGGTGCGGGCGGCCGAGCGAGACGGTGCCTGGGTCGGCGTGGTGCGATCGTCGGTGTACGTCAGTGGTCACGTCGAGTACGTCGTGGACCTCGGCAAGTTCACGGTGAGGGCGACCGGTCTGGCCGAGGGGCGCCGAGGAATCTGCGGGCACAAACGGGGGGAGACCGCGATGAAGACGCGGAGATGGGCAGCGCTGATCTCGGGGCTGTTTGTGTCGGTCGTCACCGTTGGAGCGGCGCCGGCGACGGTCCGGGCGCAGGCCAAGACTCCGGCCGCCGCGCCGGCGGATTCCTCCGCGTCGCCGGCGAAGTTCCAGGCCGCCATGGCGGAGTGGAAGAGCAAGATCGTCCCCGCCGCGAAGAAAGAGGGCGAGGTGATCTGGTACAGCTGCGCCCAGGCGACCGAAGCTGAGGGCACTATCAAGGCCTTCAACAAGGCGTATCCCGAAATCCAGGTGAGCCAGGTTCTGGGGCCGGGCTATCAGCTCGTGGAAAAGATCAGCACCGAGGCCGCGGCCGGCCGCGTGCAGGCGGACGTCTACCAGTGCGGCGGGCAGAGCGGTCGGACGATCGCGTGGCGGGGCCTGGGCGAGGAGTTCATTCCTCCGACGGCGCTCGACCCCGCCGTGAAGTGGCGCTGGCCCGTCATGAACAAGGAGACGCATCTCGCTGGCGTTTTCGCGAGCGTCAGCGGCCTGAACGTCAACACCCGGCTGGTTCCGGCGGAGAAGTACCCCAAGAGCTACTGGGATCTCGTGCGCGACCCCTACTGGGTCGACCTCATCAAGCGCAAGCGCGTGGCGTTCACCGATCCCCGCATCGCCAACATCGGCGTCTACCACGTCTATGGGCTGAAGGAAGTGAACGGGAAGGACTACGGCGAAGGCTTCGTCCGCGAGTTCGCGGGGCTCAAGCCCAAGCTGCTCGGGTTCAACGAGTCGGGCGAGGTGGCGCGCGGCGAGCTCCACGCCATGCTCGGGGGCCCCTGGCGCGTAGAGTACAGCATGGGTACCGTGCCGATCACGAAACTCTGTCTCGAGCCGGGCTGCGTGAGCACGCAAGCGCCGCTGTTCGCCGTCGTCAAGAGCGCTCCGCACCCGAACGCCGCCAAGGTCTTCGTGGACTTCATGCTGAGCCGCGAGTACGCGGAATGGCGGGTGCAGGCGCTCGGCAACACGCCGGCCCGCGCCGACGTGGCGCCGCGCCCGCTCGACGATCCCGCGAAGCACAAGCTGCAATTCGCCGGCGACGACAAAGCGGAGCGGCAGATCAGCGAGGTTCTCAAGTGGGTCATCGCGTCTAAGCTCTTTGATTATTAGATGGGGGGCCCAGAAATGGCCCCCCATAGCCCCCGGTTCTGACATGGCTGTCACGGGAGTCCGCAGGGCGCGGGTTTTCGGGTGGCCGCGGATGGCGGCGTGGGCTTGGTTGCCGACGCTGCTGCTGATCGCGGTCGCCGTGCTCACCGTGACCCCTGTCGTGACCGCGTTGCTGGCCGGGTTCAGGGACGCACCGCCCGGGCGCCCCGGAGCCATCTCAGTCGAGTCGATCCATGCCTCGTTCGCGGTGATGGCGCAGCCGGACGTCTGGCGGATCCTCTGGACCACCGTCTGGCTCTCCACGGTGCGAGCGGTCCTCGCGCTGGTCCTCGCGGTGGTGCTGGCGTGGATCATCGCGCGCACGGACTGCCCCTTCCGCGACCGGCTCGAGTTCCTGCTGATCCTCTCGTTCTTCTTCCCGCTCCTGGGCAAGGTGCTCGGCTGGGCCCTGCTGCTGAGCCCCCAGAAGGGATATCTCAATCAGCTCCTGCGCCAGCTTCCGTTCTTCGCCGGCGACACGGGACCGCTGGATATCTTCTCCTATGGTGGGTTGATCTTCGTGAGCGTCACCGGGTGGGCCACGCTTCTGACCATTTTCCTGGTCCCGGCGTTCCGGAACATGGACGCGGCGCTCGAGGAGTCGGCTCGCATGTGCGGCGCCTCGCCGCGACGGACCGTCCAGCGGATCCTGGTGCCGCTCCTGCGCCCCGCGATCCTGGCGGCCTTCATCCTGTCGCTCACCCGGCTGCTCTCCTCGTTCGAGACGGAAGTGTTCCTGGGCACCAGCTCGGGAATCTACGTGCTCACGAACAAGATCTACGAGCGCATGGTGCAGATCTTCCCGCCCGACTTCCGGACCGGCATGACGATGGCGGTCATGCTGCTCGTGATCACCTTCGGGCTCGTCCTCGTGAACTGGCGGTTCCTCGGCAAGCGCGACTACACGACCGTGACCGGCCGGGGCTACTCGGCGCGCCCGATGGCGCTGGGCAAGCTGCGCTGGGTCGCCTTCGGCTTCGTGGTGCTCTTTTTCGTCGTGTCGGTGGTGTTGCCCGCGGTGATGCTGATTCAGGTGAGCTTCATCCGGTTCATCGGGCTGGACGTCTTCGACCCCGCGAGCTACACCCTCGACAACTGGCGCCGGATGCTCACGTTGCGGGTGAACCGGCTGGCGCTGACCAACAGCCTGGTGATGAGCATCGTCGCGACGACGGTCGGCATGGTCCTCTATTCGCTGGTGTCCTACGTGGTCACCAAGAGCCGCTACCGGGGCCGGCGCCTCCTCGACCTCGTGGCCTGGGTGCCCTGGGCGGTGCCGTCCCTCGTGCTCGGCCTCGGGATCCTCTGGGCCGTGCTGCTTTCGCCTCTCGCCATCCTCTATGGCACGCTCACGGTCATGATTCTGGCCCACATCGTGCGCGGCTTCCCCTTCGGGACCCAGATCATGGGCTCGAGCATGATCCAGATCAGCCGCGAGCTCGAGGAGGCGGCGCGCATCCACAAGGCCTCGTGGACCTCGACCTTCCGGCGGATCTGGCTGCCCCTCGTGAAGAACGGCTTTTTGGCCGGATGGGTGATCCAGTTCACGGTCTCGTTCAGCGATCTGGCGACGGTCGCGTTCCTGTACGGCGCCAAGTCGACGGTGTTGCCGACGCTTTTCCTGAGCCAATGGTCCAACGGGCGCCTGGAAGAGGCGGCGGTCGCGGCGCTGATGATGACGGGCGTCGTCCTCGCGGTAGTCGTGCTGGTACGGCGGCTCGTCCAGGGCAACGTGCGTACGACGACGGTGGCGTAACATAGGCGGACGGGAGGAAGACGATGCTTTCCAGAGAAGACAACGAGCTGCTCTGTCGCGTCGGCCCCGGCACTCCGGTGGGCGCTATGCTGCGCCAGTACTGGGTACCGGCCCTCATGTCGAGCGAGCTGCCGGAGCGGGACGGTGCGCCCGTCCGCGTCCGGCTCATGGGCGAGAACCTGATCGCCTTCCGCGTCACGTCCGGCAAGATCGGCCTCATCCAGAACCATTGTCCGCACCGCGGCGCCTCGCTCTTCTTCGGTCGCAACGAGGAAGAAGGCTTGCGCTGCGTCTACCACGGCTGGAAGTACAGCTGCGAAGGCCACTGCGTCGACATGCCCAGCGAGCCGGAGGAGAGCAACTTCAAGTCGAAGATCCACGCGACCGCGTACCCGTGCGTCGAGCGCAACGACATCATCTGGACCTACATGGGGCCGCGCCAGACGCCGCCGCCGTTGCCGGATATCGAGCCGAACATGCTGCCCCGGGGCGAGTACACCGTGCAGAAGGTCTTACGCGAGTGCAACTGGTTCCAGGGGCTCGAGGGCGACATCGACACGAGCCATCTCGGGTTCCTCCACCTGGGCGCCATCAAGCCCGAGCAGACGACCCCGGGGACGTTCGACTACTACAACGTGGCCGACCGCGCCCCGAAGTACGAGGTCGTCGACACCGAGTTCGGCACCTCCTACGGCGCCTACCGCCCGGCCGAGGCGGACACCTACTACTGGCGCATCGCGCACTTCCTGTTCCCGTTCTTCACGATGATCCCGACCGGCATCCTCGGGATGCAAATCCTCGTCCGCGCCTGGGTGCCCGTCGACGACGAGCACATCATGTTCTGGAGTATTGCCGCGCCCCGCTCGCGCCTGGGCTCGGGGGCGGCGGGCGGCGCGTCCGGGCTCAACGCCGGCGGCCGGGCGGTCGCGGCGGCCGGCGCCCGGCCCGGCGGCTTCGAGTTCCTGCCGGATACGACGGACTGGCTCGGCAAGTTCCGGCTCACCCAGCACAAGGACAACGACTACCTCATCGACCGTAAGGCGCAGCGCACCGAGAGCTTCACCGGCATCGCCGGCATCCATCAACAAGATCAGGCCGTCACGGAGAGCATGGGGCCGATCTACGACCGCACGCAGGAGCACCTCGGGACCTCCGACGGCATGGTCATCCGGACACGTCGACGGGTGATCAACGCCGCCAGGGCTCTCCGCGACAACGCCGTGACACCACCAGGCGTCGACAACCCCACGGTCTATCGTCATCGCTCCGGCGGCGTGATCTTGCCGCGTGACGCCGACTGGCTCGAGGCGACGAAAGGGCTGCGCCAGGCCTTCGCCGCGCCCACGCCAGAGAAGAGCGTCGCGCCATGACGGCGGCGGCGGGAGCGACAGTCCTCAAAACGGCGCTCGCGACCTACGCGCACACAAAGGGCCTGAAGGACGGCACCGTGACCGCCCCGGGCATCCGCCTCGAGCACGTCGAGGTCAGCCCTATCGTCGGGGCATTTCGGAGAATGGTCCGCACGCTCGAGTTCGATGTCTCCGAGATGGCGATCACGACCTATCTGACCGCCAGGGCCCACGGCAAGGCGTTCACGGCTCTCCCGGTGTTCGTCATGCGCCAGTTCCACCACGCCCCGATCGTCTACAACGTGCAATCCGGGGTGCAGTCGCCGAAAGACCTGGAGGGCAAGAAGGTCGGAGTCCGCGCCTACACCGTGACGACCGGTGTCTGGGCGCGCGGCATCCTGGCGACGGAGTACGGCGTGGACCTCGACAAGGTGACCTGGGTCGTGGTCGATGAGGAGCACGTTCAGGAATACCAGAAGCCGGCGAACGTGCTGGATCGGCCGGGCGCGAATCTTGGTGAGATGCTGGCCAAGGGCGAGCTCGCGGCGGCCATCGGCGCTGGTCAGATCGACTCTCCCGACGTCAAGCCGCTGATCCCCAACCCCCGCGAGGCCGAGGCGGCGTGGTATCGGAAGACCGGAATCTATCCCGTCAACCACACGGTCGTCGTGAAGGACTCCCTGCTGCAGGCCGATGCGACGCTGGCGCCGCGACTGTTCGCCGCCTTCAAGGAGGCGAAGGCGATCTTTCTGAAGCAGCTCGGCTCGGCCGCCCAGCTGTCGGGCGACGCTCAGGTTCTGGCGCAGCGCCGCAGCATCGTGGGAGACGACCCGCTCCCCAACGGCGTGGCCCGCAATCGCAAGGCGCTGGAGGCCGTGATCCAGTTCGCCCGGGACCAGAAGATCCTGCCGCGCACGGTCGACCCGGAGGAGATGTTCGCTCGCAACACGCTGGACCTGGAGTGATCCGTCGCCTTGACGATCGAAGCGCGCGGGGACTAGGATGCTCGCCTAATCGGAAAGAATCACGGAGGGCGGCATGATCATCGATTGTCACGGCCACTACACGACCGCGCCGAAGGAGCTCGAAGCCTACCGGCAGAAGCAGATCGCCGACCTGAAGGACCCCTCACACGTCGCCGTGAAGGGGACGCTGAGCATCAGCGATGATCAGATCCGCGAGTCGATCGACAAGGCGCAGCTCAAGCTTCAGCGGGAGCGCGGGACGGACGTCACAATCTTCTCGCCCCGGGCGGCCGGCATGGGCCACCACATCGGGAACGCGACCACGAGCCTGCACTGGTCTCTGGTCTGTAACGACCTGATCCATCGCGTCTGCTCCCTCTATCCCCAGAACTTCGTCGGCGTCTGCCAGCTGCCGCAAACGCCGGGCGTGCCGCCGACGAATTGCATCGTGGAGCTCGAACGCTGCGTCAAGGAGTACGGGTTCATCGGCTGCAATCTGAACCCGGATCCATCGGGCGGCTACTGGAAGGATCCGCCGCTGACCGACAAGTGGTGGTACCCATTCTACGAGAAGCTGGTGGAGCTCGACGTGCCGGCGATGATCCACGTCAGCATGTCCTGTAATCCGAACTTCCACACGACGGGCGGCCACTACATCAACGGCGACACCACGGCGTTCATGCAGCTCATCACCGCCGACCTTTTCAAGGACTTCCCCAGCTTGAAGTTCATCATCCCGCACGGGGGCGGGGCGGTCCCGTACCACTGGGGGCGCTACCGCGGCATCGCTCAGGATTTGAAGAAGCCGCTCCTGAAGGACCACCTGCTGAACAACGTGTTCTTCGACACGTGCGTCTATCACCAGCCCGGGATCGACCTGCTGTTCAAGGTCATCCCCATCGACAACATCCTGTTCGCGTCGGAGATGGTCGGCGCGGTCCGGGGCATCGACCCGGAGACCGGGAACTACTACGACGACACCAAGCGTTACGTCGAGGCGCTGCGGCTCAGCGACGAGGACCGGCGCAAGGTCTTCGAGGGCAACGCGCGCCGTGTCTACAGCCGGTTGAAGAACAAGATTCCCGCGTCACGATAGGAGACGACTCATGACCGAGATCCCGCGGCTCAACGGTGTCATCAAGGCCCTCGAGCAGGGCAAGACCGCCTTCGTCGGCTTCGCCTCGCCGGACATCGAGACCGCCACCGCGCTGGCCAGCTCGCCCTTCGACGGCGTCGCGTTCGAGATGGAGCACGCGCCCATGAGCCCGCCGGTGCTGCGCGACGCGCTCCAGTACATGTTGGACCGGCGCCAGCTCGTGCAGGGCGGGACGCTGGCTCCCAGGGTGACGCCGCTGGTGCGTATCCCACCGAACGGCGGCGAGATGAACCAGTGGATCGCCAAGCAGGTGCTCGATATCGGCGTCTTCGGCATCATCTTTCCGCACGTCAGCACCGTGGAAGAGGCACGCAACGCGGTCAGCGCCTGCCGGTATCCCCGCCTGCCGGGCGCTCCCCTCTACGACCCGCCGGGCATCCGCGGCGACGCCCCGACGCGCGCGGCGCGCTACTGGGGGCTCAGCCAGCCGGAGTATTACGCACGGGCCGACGTGTGGCCGCTCGCCCCGCAGGGCGAGATCCTGGCGATCATCCAGTGCGAGGACACGAAGGCGATCGAGAATCTCCCGCGGATCCTCGACCAGGTCCGCGGCATCGGCGTGGTCCTGATCGGGGAAGGGGACCTGAGCCAGGAGCTCGGACACCCCCGGGAGTACGAGCACCCCGTGGTGGCCGAGGCCATCGACCGCATTCTCAAGATCTGCAAGGACCACAACGTCCCGTGCGGCCACCCGCACCCGGACGCGAAGAACATCGAGCGCCTGATCGCGAGCGGCTACCGCTTCCTCATGCCCAGCACGCCCCGGTCGTTCGGCGTGCTCGAGCAGGGACGCAAACTCGCCGGCCGGAGCTGAAAGGTCAGCGCAGGATCGGCTTCCGGAAGAGAATCTCCCGGACGCCCGATTTCAGCAGGAGGGAATCGAAGAGCTCGAGGCCGGCGAAGAGGTGGTTGATGTCGCGGTTCTGCAGGACCCACCGGCGGGTGCACGCGGAGGGGTAGAAGCGATGGCGAAGATGCGTCTCGTCCTCGATGAAGTACTTGGTGTAACGCGTGTCGTCCGACGCCCGGGCGCCGAAGAACCCGAGTAGCACGCCCTCCGGCCGCAGCATCCGCTTCAGCTCGCCGGCGAGAGCGCTTGCCGCCGCCGGCGCGAGGTAGTCGAAGACATCCCAGCACAGCACGGCGTCGACGCTTCTGTCGCGCAGCGCGAAGCGCCCAGCCAGGAACTCCGGAAACCGATCGAGAGCGCCTTCCTGCGCGTGGCGATCGAGATCCGCGTAGAGGTCCTCCACGTGGATCTTGCAGCCGATGCGCTCGCCCAGGAAGGCGATGTTGGTGCCGATCACCGGGCCCAGGTCCACCAGCTCGGCGGCTGGTCGCGCGAAGACGAGGGACAGGAACTTTGCGAGCGTCTTGCTCGAATAGACGGGCTCGGCGGCGACGGCCGCGCCGGGACGCGGCTCGACGACGACGCGCCCGTTCCCATCGTCGGGTCGAGCGACTGGCCGGCTGAAACGGGACACGAGCCCCGAGAGCCTCCCGTTGTGTTGACGGTCGTTCAACGCCGGCTCAGACGCGGATGAGGTCGTTGGTCACAGAAGTCGCCGGGGGCACCGACGGCTTCGGCTCGGGCTTGCTGAACGCTCCGAGCGTCCGCTCCACCGAGCTCGGTTGCTTCGAGCTCGATTGCTCCTTGCGCTGCATGTCGATGCTGCCGCGGAAGTGCGACCCATCGGCGATCGCGACCCTGGGAGCCACGATATCGCCGTCGACCGACCCGTTCTCCTTGATGTCGACCTTTTCGCTCGCGGTCAGGTTACCCGTCACCTGACCGAAGACGACGATCGCCTTGGCGGAGACCTGCGCCTTGATGCGTCCGTTCGAGCCGACCGTCAGCACGTGGTCGCGCAGCTCGATCTTGCCTTCGACCTGGCCTTCGACCGTGAGGTCCTCGCTGCCGCTCAGCTCGCCGTTAATGACGATACTCTTCCCAATGCTCGCCAGCTCTTCGTTCATAGGCCGTTGTTCCCCCTGTGGCTGATCGAATCCACCAGACTGCACTGATGAGTAGGACGGTGCCTGCACCGGATTAACCGGGACACTCGTCGGCCGTAGCGGCTCCTCTCGCTTCCACACCATCACTGCACCTCCGTTTGCGCCGCCCGTGTCCGTGCTCGGGATCAATCAGAGCTGCCGGCGCCAGTCTGAAATGAGGGGCTGAGTATAACTCTGCCGGGGCCGATTCAAGGCACGTTCACGCCGCTTTTTTTCGTCCCGTCCGTTCTCGGGTACCTCGCGTGCTCCCGGCTCCAATTAACGCTGCGTGGTATCGAGCAGGCTCGAAGTGGTTGCAACTCTTGTAGTTTCTGCGGTGCCCAGGAAGGCGGCGGAGTACGCTAAGGGAGAGCCATGACGAGCGTTCGCGCGAGCGCGTGCATCGTGGGCGGGGGGCCGGCGGGGCTGATGCTCGGCCTGCTCCTGGCCAAACGCGGTGCCGACGTCCTGGTGCTGGAAGGTCACGAGGACTTCGAGCGGGAGTTTCGCGGGGAGGTGCTGCAGCCGAGCACCGCCCACCTGCTCGACGCGCTGGGCCTCCTGGAGTATGTGCTGGCCCAGCCCCACTCGATTCTCGAGGTCGGCAAGATCAGGCTGAACGGCAAAGAGGTCGGCGAGTTTCGCTTCAAGAAGATCGCCCCCCGGTACCCCTACGCCATCTGGATGCCCCAGCCGATCTTTCTGGGCGCGCTTCTCCGGAAGGCCGAGCCGTTCCCGTCCTTCCAGTGCTGGATGGGCGCCAGGGTCACGAAGCTTCTGGAGGAAGACGGCCGGGTGGTGGGAGTGAGCGGGCTCCGCCACGGCAAGGAGCCCTTCGAAGTCCGGTCAGACGTCGTCGTGGGCGCCGACGGACGTTACTCCGCCGTAGCACGGCTGGGCGGATTCGAGCCCGAATACGAGCATCACGACTTCGACGTCATCTGGTTCACGATCGAGCAGCCTCCGGGCTGGGCGAGCACGTTCTATGTCTCGCTGGGCGAGGTCCGGGGCCTCATGCTGCCCAAGTACCCGCACCACATCCAGGCCGGCATCGTCCTGCCCGCCGGCGAATGGAAGCGCTGGCGCCAGGACGGAGTGACGGCGGTGGCCGAGCGCGTGCGGCGCTTCGATCCGATCTTCGCCGGGTTCGCCGACACCCTCCGCGACTTCACGCCGTTTTTCCCGCTGGAGGGCATCATCCGGCTCATGCGCGAGTGGGCGCGTGACGGCCTGCTCCTGATCGGCGATGCCGCGCACACCATGAGCCCCGCCGGCGCCATCGGCGTCAACGTCGCCATCGCCACCGCAGCGGTCACGGCTCAGGAGCTGTACCCGCGCCTCGGGCATGGCCCGATCAGGCGCGAAGATCTGCAATCGGTCCAGCGCCTGCGAGAGAACGACGTCCGGACGCTGCACCGTCTTCAGCTCGGCGCCCAGCGGGTGCTGCTCAGTCAGGGAAGCAAGAAGCTGATCGTGCGGTGGCTCGTGGCGAAGGCGCTCCCGCTGTTCTTGCAATCGCCGCTTTTGCCCAGGGTGCAGCGCCGGATCTTCTTCGGTGCTCCGCTTCCGCCGCTGGACCCCGCGTTCAGCTTTCGCGAGCCGACCGGGGTGGCCGCCGGGTGATTTAGAGCCCGCGCCGACAGGGAGTGACCGACGGCTCGGCTTGCTCTACAATCCCGGCGACACTATCTCGACGCAGGAGGCACACATGGCTCGGGTGACGATGCCGCCGTGGATCCAGGCGCTCCAACAGCGTGATCCGGAGTTCGTCGACTCCTACATGGCCCAGCGCGAGCGCATCATGCGCGACGGGGCCATTCCCGCGAAGTACAAGCACCTCATGACCATGATCGTCGATGCGCTCCAGTCGCACCCGGACGGCGTGGCGAACATCGCCAACCGCGCCCGCGGGGCCGGAGCCTCGGAGGCGGAGATTCAGGAGGCGGTCGAAGTCGCGTATCTCTTCGGCGGAACGCCGGCGCTGGTGACCGCCATGAACGCGTTCCGCACGTCATAGGAGACGCTCCATGGATCTCGGACTGGCCGGCCGGGTGGCGATCGTCACGGGCGGGAGCCGGGGCATCGGCAAGGCGATCGCCCACGAGTTGGCGTCGGAGGGCGTCGACGTGGCGATCTGCGCCCGGGATCGCAAGGCGCTGGACGAAACGGCCGAAGCGCTGACGAAAGCGACCGGACGTCGCATCGTGCCGATTGTGGCCGACACGACCAGCTGGAAGTCGGTTCAAGATCTGGCGGAAGCTACGCTGGCCGAGCTCGGGCACATCGATATTCTCGTGAACAACGCCTCGACCCCAGGCGGCATGGTGCGCGGAGCCCTGGCGGAGGCCGACGACGATGTCCTGCTCGAGGACATCAACACCAAGGTGGTCGGCTACATGCGGTGTGCGAAGGCGGCGGTCCCTCATATGCGGCGCGGCTGGGGCCGGATCATCAACATCGGTGGGCTCTCCGGCCGCCGCTCGGGGAACCTCAGCGGCCTGCGCAATGCCGCCATCGTGCATCTGACCAAGACACTCGCCGACCAGCTCGGCCCCCAGGGCATTACCGTGAACCTGGTCCATCCCGGCGCCACCCGCACGGAGCGCACCGACGCGGAGACCGAGCGCCGGGCGGCGACCAACGCGATCCGCCGCATCGTCGACGCCCGGGAGATCGCTCAGGTCGTCACGTTCCTGGCGTCGACCAAGGCCGCGAACATCACCGGCGTGGCCATCGACGCCAGCGGCGGCTCGATCCCGGTGATGTTTCAGTAAGGCTCAGAGTTCGCGACGGCGCGGGGTGCTGAGTCAGCGCTCGGGCCAGCGCGGCGCCGCCAGCTCGACGCGCCAGACTGGACCCTTCAGGTACATCGGCCCCTCAAGCTTCACGAACGCGGGCGCGGGCCCGGTCGTGATCCAGTAGCGCAGGTCGGGCGGGTCCTTGCCCATGAGCGACGCCACGACGCCGGTGAGACCGCGCAGCTCTATCTTTACGAGGTAGCGCGTGGCCGTGCGCGCGACGTCGCCCACGAAGAACTTGTCTTCGCCCTCCGCGCGCAGCTCGGTGTCGAGAAGGTACGGCTTCGGCGTGAACGCCAACATGTGGCCGGCGGAAGCCGTGCCGGGCGTCAGGTTCTTCAGAAGGGAGAGCATGAGCCCGTTGTGGAGGTCTTCCGGCATGTCGATCTTACCGTCGTCGGTCTTGTCGTCGACCTTGGCCCGATAGCGGCCGGTGTCGCGATCGAAGGTCACCTCGGTCGACGCGGGAAAGGACGGGCCGCGCTCGATCTGATGATAGCTCATCACCCGGAACACCTTCTGCTGCGTGAACGTCACCGTCTCGTCCCGGAGGGAGCCGTCCTTGAAGCGGAACACGAGGCGGCTCTGCATGCGCTGCCTCTCAACGGGCGCCTGCACGAGCTCGCCATAGGCGAGGACGTCGCCGTTCGCCCCGCGCAGCGTAAGGAAGGCGTGGGTGATGGTCTCGGCGTAGCGGACGGCGACGGGCGCGGCCGACGCCGACTCGCTCGTCAGCGCGACCGCGAACAGGACACCGAGCCCCCATCTGCGCACGCGAAGCACAGTCACCATCGCCCGGCGCGCGGTCGCAACGCCATGGCCTCACTCTACGGCCTCACTCTACGCAACGACGGATTTTCGTGTCAACGTGCCCGGAAGGATGCGGCTCAGCGCGCGCGGATGTTTCGGTAAGGCGGGCGATCGTCTCCTTGAAGGAGATAGCTCACTCCATGTTCCTCCCGCCTGGACCGCGGAGGCCGATGACGTTTGCCTGTAATCCGTTCTCCGAAAGCGCTCGCATCGGAAGCGGGATCCAGACTTCCCGGCTGTAGTTGTACTCGTACACGACGCCGGTAGCCGTCAATCCGTAAAGCACGGCGCCTTTCGGAGTCACCGCCGTCGCGATTTGCGCGAAGCTGACCGTCTCGACCGCCATCTTTCCCTCCTGGAGGAATCCAAAGCTCTGCCGCCTGCATTCCAATCGCCTGGTCCCTGAATCCATTGTTGCCACCAGAGCCCGCGTTGGAGACCGAAAAATTGCTGTGTCAGCTCCCGGTCTATTGCGTCGATACCTTGGGACCTCGAAGTGCGCGGAATCATTGGGGCAGTGTCAACACTTGCCTCGCTCACCGGCTCTGTATTCGCTTCCTCGTCGCGGCATCGCCGGTCGTGAGGCCCGGCACGCGTGCCCGAACCCCACGACCGGCGCTGAGAAGCAGGTCACTACTGGACTGGATTCCGCTGGTCGGGAGTGAGCTTGGTCTTCCAGGCCGGCGGGAGCTTCTGCACCCAGCCGTGGTAGACGACTGGGATCGGGAGCACGCCCTGACCGCCCATCCCCAGGTGTTGCGTCGGAGTGTCGTCGATCCGCGTAAAGTTGCCGGCCGTCAGCAGGACCCGGCCCACGATCTTGGCGTCGATCGGGTTGCCGTCGTTGTCGGGATCGGGATCCACGACGATGAGGTCGTTCGAGAACTTGCTGGACACGTAGGCGTAGTAGCCGCCGCCCTGCTTGGCGCCGAAGTTGACGCCGTGGCAGCCGGCGCTGCACGGCAGCGACCGCACCACGGTATCGGTCGCGGTGTCGATGATCAGGATAGTCGCCGTCAGGGTGTTGGCGGTGATCATGTACTTGCCGTGCGGGGCCACCGGGGTCTGGATCGGCAGACCGCCGATGAAGGGGGCGCCGCTGCCGCCCGGATCGAGCGGAGCGCTCCCGGTGACCGGATCGTAACCAGCAAGCAGCGGGATGGTCTTGGTGGCCACCTTGTTCGGGCCGTCGTGGCACGCCGGCGCGCCGATGGAGATGCAGGTGATCGTGCTGTCCGCGTAGTTCGAGACGTAGTACTTGCTGGCGTCGGGCATCATGCCGCTGGCGATCGGCAGGTTGCCCGCGGATACCTTCGCCGTGATCGAGCCGTTCACGAGGTTGAGCTGCGTCGAGTCGTTGGTGTTGGAGTTGGGCGTCACCATCTTCGTGCCGTCGAAGCTCATCCAGTGGGCGTGCGGCTGGGCCGGCCGCTCGAAGTCGAACTGGGTGGGGATTCGCCGCTGCACGTGCGTTCCGCCCGGCGCCAGCTCGATGACGGCGTCCTCGCCGTTCAGCGTGACATGGACCTGGTCGGTGTCCACGCGGGTCATGACGTGGGCCGGCGACTCGCCGATGGCGATGTTCTGCAGAACGTGGCCGCTGAGCCGATCGAAGACCGTGAGCTTGTCGCTGAACCACTGGGTCTGGTAGATGAGGCGCTGATCACGGTCCGTCCACATGTTGTGGGGGTTGTTCAGGTTGACGTCGGGCAGGCCGAACTTCTTGGTGACCTGCCACGTGCTGGCGTCCACGGCCGTGACCGTGCCCGGCTTGGTCTTGGTGGCCGTCTTCTCGTACTGCGCGTCGACCCACACTTCCCCGACTCCGGGCTGGACCGGGTCCACCGGGCCGGCGATGGTCGTGTTGATGGACAGCGCGGAGAGATTGACCACCGCGCCGCCGGTCAGGCGAACGTCCACCGCCGGCAGGTTCACCTGCCACTTGAGCGTGGGGTTGGTGTCCGGGTTGCGGTCCTGATAGTTGGCCGGGTTGGTGATGAGGAAGAAGGACCGCAGCAGCCGCACGCCGAGGTCGCTGGCGCTGGGAACCGTCAACCCGCTGAGGAGCGAGATGTTGTCTCCGACGTCGAGTCCGGGCGTGTTGGGATCGTCGACAACGGTCGCTGCCAGCATGAACGGATGCAGCTTGCAGACGAAGACATAGAGGCCGGGCTGGGTGAGCGTCACCTCGGCGCTCTCGCCCTTCTTGAGCGCTTTCGGCTGATCGAAGGGCATGCCGGGCGCTCCCGTTGGGAAAACCAGGCTCGTGAAGGTGTGACTGGTGTCGGTCTCGGCGCCGAGCGTGATGCGCACCGTGTCACCGGGCTTGACCACCGCCAGCGACTCAGTGCCAGCGGCAACACAGCCGACGCCCCCGACGCACTTGAACCAGGAGCCGGGCTCGTCGGTCGCCTCGAACTCGACGACGTCCGACTTGGCGCGGCCGATGCCGCCGCCGACGAGGAGCACCACCACGGCCGCGGCCGGCGCCAGCCGGCGGCTCCAGCGGCGATGGCGCGGAGACGACGGGGACGCGTCCGAGACGACCAGCCCCATGAGCGTGAGCGGCATGGCCGCTACCAGAGAGATGAGCGCCTCGCGAACGCTGTAATCGAGGAAGCGGCCGAGGTTCGCGCTGATGGAGGCGGCCATGGCAAGGGCCGCGGCCGATCCCCCTCGCAGCCCGGCATCGATGAGCGCGTGGCCCACGATGGCGGGCACCATGAGCGCGGCGAACCCGACGGTGATGAGGGTGGTGCGCGCGACGAGGCCGACGATTCCGAGTTCCCCCAGATCCATCCAGCGGAACAGGCGCAGCCCGGCGACCACGGCCAGGACGGCCAGCGGCCAGGCCAGCGCCCCGTCGCGAAGCGCGTGGGAAAGGTGGCCGGCGAGCGGCACGCTGGCCCCCGTTGTCCATGAATGCACGAGGTGCTGCCAGGCGATCGTCCCGAACGCGAGGACCGATGCCATGCCGAGGCGAGTGCGCCAAACGTTGGTTGCCATGTCATCCTCCGTGTTGCGATTTTTGAATTTCGTGCCTTGGGCTAGGGAGGATGGCAACGAGGGTGCCAGACGCGATCGAGACTCACCGATGGCTCGCAAATTCTTGTCAACACGGATGATCGTCGTGTGAGCCCACCGACCGCGGAGCCGTGAGGACGGGCGCCGCGTTCCTGACATTTCGGGACCGTCCCGAAATGTCGGGAACGCTCTCGACTCAGCGCTTGCGGGAGATGCCGAGCTTCTTCATGCGCGACTCGAGCGTCGTTGCGGGCAGCCCGAGCAGCTGAGCGGCCCCGCCGTCGCCGCTCACCCGCCAGCCGACGCTCTCGAGCACGTCCATGATGTGGGCGCGCTCCACCTGCTCCAGCGTCGCCACCGGCGCGGGCGCCGCCGTCCCTCGGCGTCGCGGCGGCCAGTCGGGGACCGCGAGCAGTGGGCCGTCGGTGACGATCACCGCGCGCTCGATCACGTGCTCGAGCTCGCGCACGTTGCCCGGCCACGCGTAGGCGGTCAACGTCGCCATCAGACGCTCGGGCACGCGGTCGATCCGCTTGCCGAGCCGCGCGCTGTACTTCTCGACGAAGCAGCCGACGAGGGCGGGAATGTCTTCCTTCCGCTCCCGGAGTGGCGGCAGCGCGACGGGAAACACGTTGAGCCGGTAGAAGAGGTCGGGCCGGAAGCGGCCCTGTCGGCACGCGGCCTCGAGGTCGCGGTTGGTGGCGGCGATCACGCGCGCGTCGACCTTGAAGGTGCGGCTGCCTCCCACGCGCTCGAACTCGCCCTCCTGGAGCACCCGCAAGAGCTTCGGCTGGAGATCCAGCGGCAGGTCGCCGATCTCGTCGAGAAAGATCGTCCCTTCGTGGGCCAGCTCGAAGCGGCCGATCTTGCGCGCCACCGCGCCGGTGAACGCACCCCGCTCGTGTCCGAACAGCTCGCTCTCGATCAGCCCGGCGGGGATCGCCGCGCAGTTGACCTTGACGAGCACCTTGTCCTTGCGGCCGCTCTGTGTGTGGATCGCCCGGGCCACCAGCTCCTTGCCCGTCCCCGTCTCGCCCGTCACGAGCACGGTCGAGTCCGTGGGCGCCACTTGCTCGATGCTCTTCATGACGCCCGCGAACGCCGCGGAGCGAGCCGCCAGCTCGCCTTCGCCGAGGGCGGCCTGCACCTCTTCCTGAAGCGATCGGGCCAGCCCCTGCAGCTGGCGACACTCCGTCTCCGCGCGCCGGCGCTCGTTCACGTCGCGCAAGATGATCGTGTAGAGTGGCGCGCCGGCCGCGAGCACGCTAGAGATAGTCGCCTCGAGGGGGAAATCCTCACCGTCGGCGCGCACCGCGGTGAGTCCCTCCGGCACCCACAGGGGGCGCTTCGGCTCCTCGCCGTGCTTGTCCCGGGTGTAGTCGGCGAGCACGGAGGCGAAGGTCTCCGAGGCGAAGCGCGTGAAGGGCGAGCCGACGGCGTCGGTGGCGCCGCATCGGAACACCTGCTCGGCCGCGGCGTTGAAGAGCGTGATACGACCCGCGGCGTCGATGGTGACGATCGCGTCCATCGCCGACTCGAAGATCCGCGAGAGCCGCTCCTCACTCTCCTGGAGCTCCGATCGCAGTCTCTGGATCGTGAGGTGCGTGCGCACGCGCGCGATCAGCTCTTCGGGTTGGAAAGGCTTGGTCACGTAGTCGACGGCCCCCGCGTCGAACCCGCGCACCTTGTCGACGGTGTCGGCGAGCGCCGTCATGAAGATGACCGGGATCTCGCGGGTCTCCCGCTGCGCCTTGAGCCGCTCGCACGTCGCGAAGCCGTCGAGCTCCGGCATGAGGATGTCGAGCAGGATCAGGTCCGGCTGCGCGTAGCTCGCGCGCTGCACCGCGCTCTCACCGTCCTCCGCGATGAGCACGTCGAAGCCGGCCTGCCCGAGCACCTCGAGCAGGACGCTGAGATTGGCCGGCGTGTCGTCGGCGACCAGGATCACCGGCTTCGGCGTCACGGCGCGGACCTCGCCTGCTCCAGGAGCTGGCAGAGCTTCTTCACCTGGAACTGCTCGGTCAGGGCGCGAACCTCCGCGACGAACGGCGCGTAGCTCGCTTCGAGCGCCTCCAGACGCTGGGCTTCCGTGAGGATCTGCTTGATGTGGCCGCGGCGGGCGAGATCCAGCAGCCCATCCAGCTCGGCGGCGGTGGGAACGAAACGCTCCCTACCGCGGGCGTCTCCCGCGCTCGCCGCCGGGCCAGCGGCCGGCGTGTCCGCGTAGATCGGCTCGATCCCGAGGTGCACGCGCAAGATGTCCAGCAGGCGATCCAGCCGAAAGGGCTTGGCGAGGAAGTCGTTGGCGCCGGCCTCCAGACACCGCTCCCGATGCTGTTCGAACGCGCTCGCCGACACGGCGATGATGACGAGGTCGCGCGTGTCGGGCATGGCCCGGAGCCGGCGCGTGGCCTCGAGGCCGTCCATCCCCGGCATGCGCAGGTCGAGGAGGATGGCGTCGGGCCGCGCCGAGGCCGCGAGCCGCAAGCACGCCTCGGCGTCCTCCGCCTCGAGGATCTCGAATCCCAGCGGGGTCAGCAGATCTCGCACGAGCCCCCGGTTGTCCTCCTTGTCGTCCACGACCAGTAGCCGGCGCCGCGCGCCCCGCACGCCGATGACGCTGGGCCGCTGGCGTTCCGGCGACTCGCGCACGAGCGGAACCGCCGGCAGAAGCAGATCGAACCAGAAGCGGCTCCCTTCGCCGGGCGTGCTGGCGACTTCCAGCGTGCCGCCCATCAGGCTGATGAGCGTCTTGCTGATCGCGAGGCCGAGCCCCGTGCCCTCGGCGAACGTGCTCGGGTCGCGGACCTGGTGGAACGACTCGAAGATCCTTGGGAGCTGCTCGGGGCCGATCCCGATCCCGGTGTCCTCGACCAGGAACCGCAGACGGCCCTGGTGTGGCCCGATCTTCAGCGCGATGCCGCCCTCGGCCGTGTACTTGATGGCGTTGTCGAGCAGGTTCATGAGGACCTGACGCAACCGTTTCTCGTCCGCGTGCACCGCGACCGGCAAGTCGGGCGGCCACTCGCCGGTGAAGGCGAGGCCCTTTTCTTTCGCGCGCGCCCGCATGAGGTCGGCCAGCCCGTGCAGGAGCCGCGGCAGGTCAAAGGGGGCGGGACGAATCTCGATCGTTCCCGCCTCGATCTTGGCCAGGTCCAGGATCTCGTTGATCAGCGACAGCAGGTGCTCGCCGGAGCCCTCGATGATGCCCAGCGCCTTTCGCTGCTCGGCTTTTAGATCTGGGTCCCGGCCCAGGACCTGCGCGTAGCCGAGCACGGCGTTGAGCGGCGTCCGCAGCTCGTGGCTCATGGTGGCCAGGAACGAGCTCTTCGCGCCGCTGGCGGTCTCGGCGGCTTCCTTGGCCAGCCGCAATTCCTCGCCGGCCCGATGGCGCTCGAAGACCCGGCCGAGCGTGGTGCCGATGTTGGCCATCGCGTCGAGCAGCGCCGGGTCGGGCTCGCGGTGCTCGCCGCTGAAGAACTCGAGTACCGCGACGACCTCGGAGCCCGCCAGGACGGGAAAGCCGAACGCGGCCTTCACGCCGACGTCGACGGCGGCCCTCGCCCGCGGAAAATTCGTATCCTGGGTGACGTCCACGATCCAGGCCGCGTGTCCGGTGGCCAGCACCCGCCCCGGCAGGCCCACGCCGCGCTGGAAGCGCGCGCCGTCGGTCATCGTCTGGAAGTGACGGAAGCGCTCGGGTTGCTCTAGATGCCAGACGAGCGCCGGGACGAGGTCACCCGAGCCGTCCTGGGCCAGCACGAAGGCGTCGCCCACCGGCCA
>WNGA01011891.1_pt1 | contig 23112 bp, 17 predicted proteins | sample 5400061 | NCBI WGS metagenome assembly WNGA01 (sample SAMN13153366, study PRJNA577476) | soil metagenome | isolation source: 100 cm soil or saprolite under grassland replicate 2 | place: USA:California | collected 2016-06-15
GACCGGCGCCGACCTGCTCGTGGACTGCCTGGACAACATCGCCGGCCGGCGCACGGTGCTGGAGCACGCGGCGTCCACCGGTACCCCGTCGGTGCACGCGGGCCTGTCCGGCGACGGCACCTTCGGGCTGGTGCGCTGGGGTGAGCGCTTCGTCCCCGACGCCGAGGACGAGCCGGGCCAGGCGACCTGCGAGGCCGGCGAGCACCTGCCGTTCATCGGGCTGGTCTCGGCCACGCTCGCCACCGTCGTAGCGGACTTCGTCCGGCACGGTACCCGCCGGGACCGGCTGGTCACCGCGGGCTGAACGGGCGGCGCGGCGTCAGCGCGCGGCGAGCACGCCGGTGATGCCCTCGGAGGGCACCGGGCGGCCGAAGTGCCAGCCCTGCGCGGCGTCGCAGCCCACCGCGCGCAGCCGATCGGCCTGGGCACCGGTCTCCACGCCCTCGGCGGTCACCACGAGACCGAGGGTGTGGCCGAGCGCGACGAGCGTGGTGAGCAGGGCCTCGTCGGTGGGGTCGACCGCGGTCGCGGTACGCAGGCCCTGCACGAACGGGCCGGCGAGCTTGAGCCCCTGCACCGGCAGCGCGCGCAGGTAGGCCAGGTTGGAGTACCCGGTGCCGAAGTCGTCGATGGCCAGCCGCACCCCGAGCCCGGCCAGCTCGTGCAGGGTGGCCAGGGTCTCGTCGTCGTTGTCCATGATCGCGCTCTCGGTGATCTCCAACTGGAGCCGGTCCGGCGGCAGGTCGGTGCGGTCCAGGACGGAGATGACGTCGGCGACCAGGCCGGGGTGGCGGACCTGCCGCACGGCGAGGTTGACCGACACGAACGGCGCCTGCGGCCGCAACCGGCTCCACCGGGCGGCCTGCTGGCAGGCCTGCTCCAGCAGCCGCAGGCCGAGCTGCACGATCAGGCCGCGGTCCTCGGCGAGGTCGATGAACCGGTCGGGGGTCAGCAGCCCCAGCTCCGGGTGGGACCAGCGGGCCAGCGCCTCGACGCCGGAAAGGGTGCCGTCGACGAGGTCGACGATCGGCTGGTACACGAGGTTGAACTCGCCGCGTTCCAGCGCCCCGGGCATGGCGGCGGCCAGCGTGTAGCGAACCACCTCGTGCGCGTTGCGCTCAGGGTCGAACACCCGCCACCGCGCCTTGCCGTCGGCCTTGGCCCAGTGCAGCGTGATGTCGGCGGCGCGCATGACGTCGGTCGCGTCGGTGCCGGCGACCGGCCGTTCGACGATCCCGATGCTGGCCGAGACCGGCAGGTCGTGCCCCTCGACCCGGAACGGCTCGCCGAACGCGGCGATCACCCGGTCGGCGACCTTGATCGCGTCCTCGGCCCCGGTCGTCTCCTCCACGAGGATGACGAACTCGTCGCCGCCGAAGCGGGCCACGAGGTGCCCGAACTCCCCGGCCAGCGCACCGAGCCGGGCGGCGGCGGCGACCAGTAGCTGGTCGCCGACCCGGTGGCCGAGGCTGTCGTTGACCGCCTTGAACGCGTCGAGGTCGACGAAGCAGACGCCCAGGCGGGCGTCTCCGGCCGAGCCGGTGAAGATGTCGCTGAGCCGCTGGGCGAACATCGCGCGGTTGGGCAGGCCGGTCAGCGGGTCGTGCAACGCGGCGTGCCGGAACCGCGCCTCGCTGGCCCGCAGCGCCCGCTCCGCCTGGTCGCGGGCGACCAGCGCGGCGAACCGGATCGCCTCCTGCTCGTCGAGGGTCCGGTCGCGCAGCGCCCAGGAGTACCCGGCGGCGAGCGCGCCGAGCAGCTGCGCGAGCCGGCGCCGGGGCTCCTCCCCGGCCAGCCCGGCGTCGGCGAGAAACCGGTCGTCGATCACCTCGACCGTGCGCCCGAGCGCCTCCGGCGTCGCGAAGTCCGCGACCACCAGGTCGGTGCCGAGGTCGTAGCCGGGGGTACCGCTGAACGGCTCGGCGGTTACCGCCGCGGCCAGGCGGGTGCCCAGGCTGTGCAGGAAGTCGTGCCGCTCGGCCCGGGTCATGGGCACGTAGCAGGTACCGGCGAGGGCCTTGGCCCACGCCCGTGCGAAGTCGGCTAGGCCGCCCTGGTCGCCCCGACGGCCCGCCTCGTCCGCAAGGCTCATCGCTTGCGCCCCACCCCGACGTAGGCGGCCGAGCGTTCCGGATCGTCACCGACCTCGTCCGGATGCTCGGGACGCCACTCCGGCGTCCAGACCACCCCGGGCTCCACCAGGTCGAGGCCGGCGAACAGCCGTTCCACCTCCGCACGGGTGCGCGCGAAATACGGTGTCGGGGTACGTTCGAACAGCTCCCTGCCACGCTGCGCGACCTCGTCCGACAGGGTGTCGGCCGTGCCGTGGGAGATGGCCACGTAGCTGCCTGGGGCGAGGGCGGCGTGCAGGCGCTTGACGATCCGCTCCGGGTCGTCCTCCGGCGGGATGAAGTGCAGGACGGCGAGCAGCAGCAGCGCGACCGGCTGGTCGAGGTCGAGCAGCCGGGTGGTCTCCGGATGCGTGAGGATCCCGTCGACGTGCCGCAGGTCCTCGTGGATCACCGTGACGCGCTCGTCGCCGGCGAGGATGTGCCGGCTGTGCGCGACCGCCACCGGGTCGTGGTCGACGTAGACGACCCGCCCGTCGGGCGTCGTCTTCCGCACGACCTCGTGCACGTTGCCCAGGGTCGGGATGCCGGAACCGATGTCCAGGAACTGCCGGATGCCGGCCCCGACCAGGTGACGGACGGCCCGGTGCAGGAACGCGCGGTTGGCCTGCATGATCAACGGAACGTCCGGCACCATGGCGGTGACCTCGCGGGCCATCTCCCGGTCGACGGCGAAGTTGTGGCTGCCGCCGAGCCAGTAGTCGTAGATCCGTGCCGCGCTCGGGCGCTCGATGTCGATGTTGTCCGGCGCCCAGTCCGGCCGCTCCATCCCGCACTCCTTCACACGCCGGCCCCGCGAAAGGATGTTGGCGTGCGCCATCTTCTCATCAACTCCAGCCCGTGAACACCACCCACACGACCGGTAGCGCGGATCGGGTGGGTTGGTCCGCCGGGATGCAGGGTAGTCAATCCCCTGGGTTACCCGAGGGGAGGCGGTGTCGTGCTCGCGGTCCTACTTCTCGCCGGTGTCGTGGCGGCCCCGGTCAGCTCGGCCGTGCTGTTCGTGCCGGTACGGCGGCCGGGCCGGGCGGCCGGGCGGTGGCCGGCGGTCCGGCGGTTCCTGCTCGCCCTGCTGGGCACGCTGCTCCTCGGCGCCCTGGTCGCGGGGGTTCTGAGCCTGCTGGGGGTACCGCTGCCGCGCCTGGTCGCCGCCGTCGCCGGCCTGGTCTTCGCGAGCCTGATCTGGCTGCCCGGTACCCGGCGCTGGCGCGCGCGGGCCCACCTGTGCTGGGCATCGAGCGTGTTCCTGTTCGTCAGCTACCTCGCGTTCATCCTGCAGTGGACGTTCGCGAGCCACCTCGGGTTCTTCAGCACCGCCGGCGGCCTGCTGCTGTGGCTGCTGGAGGTGTTCGCGGCGGTCCTCGCCTGCGCGTACCTGTGGGAGCTGTGCGACGCGCTGGGTACCGAGCGGTGGCGCCGCCGGGTCACCGCCAGCACGCCGACCCCGGCGCTGGCCGGGGAGCCGCCGTTCGTGAGCCTGCACGTGCCGGCGCACAACGAACCGCCCGACATGGTGATCGCGACCCTGCGGTCCCTGCGCCGCCTGGACTACCCGAACTTCGAGATCATCGCGATCGACGACAACACCGACGACGAGGCGCTGTGGCGGCCGGTCGCCGACTGGTGCGCCGCGCACGGCGTCAAGTTCGTCCATCTCGCGGACTGGCCGGGCTACAAATCCGGCGCCCTCAACTACGCGCTGCGGGAGATGACCGACCCGCAGGCGGAGCTGATCGGTGTGGTCGACTCGGACTACCAGATCGACCCGGGGTTCCTGCGCCGGTGCGCGCCGCTGTTCGCCCACCCGCGGGTCGGCTTCATCCAGGCGCCACAGGACTACCGGGACTGGCAGCACGCCTCCTACTACCGCCGGCTGTACTACTCCTACAAGTACTTCTTCGCGGTGTCCCAGCCCTCGCGCAACGAGCACGACGGGGCGATCTTCGCCGGGACCATGGGGCTGATCCGCCGCCAGGCGCTGGAGGGCCTGGGCGGCTGGGACGAATGGTGCATCACCGAGGACGCCGAGCTGTCCCTGCGCCTGCTCCGCGCCGGCTGGTCCGGCCTGCACGTGGACCAGTCCTGGGGCCACGGGGTCATGCCGCTGACCTTCGAGGCGCTCAAGAGCCAGCGGTACCGCTGGTGTTTCGGCGGGATCCAGATCCTGCGGATGCACTGGCGTTCGCTGCTGCCCGGCCGGCATACCCGGGGCAACCAGCTCGACCTCGCGCAGCGGTGGGCCTACCTGACCGGTGGCCTGCAGTGGTACGGCGACCTGCTCGGCCTGGCGTTCTTCCTGTTCCTGCTCGCCGGCGCGATCAACATCGTCACCGGCGGGGACCAGCTCTTCCGCAAGCTCACCGCATTCCTCGTGGCCACCGTGCCGGTACTCGTGGCGCTCGGGCTGATCCGCGCGGTCGCGTTGCTGCGCCGGGGTACCGGGGCGTCGTGGCGGGACGCGATCGGCGCGTTCTTCATCTGGCAGTCCACCTCGCTGGTCGTCGCGCGGGCCTCGGTGCAGGGGTTGTTCTCCCGGCGCGCGGCGTTCCTGCGCACGCCCAAGACGACCGAGCGGGCCCGGTGGTGGGAGGCGTTCCGGGCCAACTGGGCGGAGACCCTGCTCGCGGTGCTGGGCGCGCTCGCGATCGGCGGCGCGCTGACCCGGCCGCAGACCTACAGCGGACCGCTGCTCGCCGGGCTGCTGCTCTTCCCGACGCTGGGCCTGGCCGCCGCCCCGTTCAACAGCCTGGCCGCGCAGCGCGCCGCCCTGCCGCCGGAGCTGCGGGCCCGGCGCCGTACCGAATGGTCCCGGGAGAGCCGCGCGCTGGCCGGCGGCGCGGCGATCGGCGGTACCGCCGCCGTGCTGGTCGCGACGGCGGCCGTGCTGGCGCTGCTCGTCGCGCCGTCCGGGCATCTGGTCAATCCGCCCCGGCTCAACCCCGGACCGGCACCGAACCCGTCCAGCAGCCCCGGCTCCCCCGCGCCGAGCCCGTCGACCGGACCGTCCTCCGGACCATCCTCCGGCCCGTCCTCGGGGCCGACCTCGACCCCAGGCCCGACCGGTACCACGACCACCGGCCCGGGCCCGACCCCGACCTCCGGGACGACGGCCGGCGCCCCGACCCCGGTACCCACGACGGCCGGCCCGACGCCGGGTATCGGTGCGTCGTAGCCGGTACCGATGGCACGAGTCGGCACGACCCGCCGGCCGGTTCGGTGCGACCGGCCGGCGGGTCGGCCGGTCACCCGGTGAGCCGGGTGACGAAGATGCTGGCCGGGTCGGTGCCGTGGGTCTGGGCGAACGCCGACACGAAGGCGCCCGCCTGGACGTCCAGCCCTTCGTAGTCGCCGAGGAACAGACCCCGCGCGAACGGCGCCTTACGCATGTCGAACGAGGTCGGCGTGATGCGCGCCTCGGTCCACGTCGCGCCGCCGTCGTGCGAGTGCAGGAACCAGTAGTCGGTCGGCAGGGTGCCGCCGGCGTCCGGCGTGTTGAACCGGAAATCGTAGTAGGTCACCCCGATGACGCCACTGGGCAGCACCCGGATCATCGGCGTGAACGCCTGCGTCGCCGGTACCGTGTTGATCCGGACCGGGGCAGACCAGGTCAGCCCGCCGTCGGTCGACTTCGAGAACGCGACCGCCGACCCGGACGGCGCCAGGGTGGCCTCCTGCCACACCATGTACACCGACCGGCCCGGCCCGGCGGCGATCTCCGGGATGATGTCGCCCGTACGCACCGCCCTACCGTCCTCCGGGTCGCTGACGATGCCGGGCAGCGCCTTGGCCACTGTGATCGGCGCGGTCCAGGTCACGCCCCGATCCTTCGAGATCATGACGGCGACCTCCTGGCCCTTCTTGTTGGAGCCGGAGCCGTGGAAGAGCATGAACCCGTCGACCAGGGTGCCGTCGCCGAGTACGACGATCTGGTGGCCGATGCCGAACTCGTTGGCCTTGGGCGCGAAGATCGCGTGCGGGGTTTCCCAGGTCGCCCCGCCGTCGGTAGTCCGGGAGAAGAACGCGTCGCTGCGGATCGACCGCGGGAACCCGGAGATCGAGTGGATTTCCCGCTTGTCGCTCGGGAAGCGGCTGCGGTCCCAGATCGCGTAGACGAAGCGGGAGTCGAACGGGTCGGCGGTGATGGAGTTCTTGTCGTTGAAGTTGAAGACGCTGTCCTCCTCGATCAGCGTGACCGGGGGGCTCCAGTGCAGACCGCCGTCGGTGGAGCGGTTGACGTACAGCGCCGAGTCGTTGAGGGCCGAGGTGGCGAGCGTGAAGTAGTAGGCGGTGCCGTTCGGGGAGAACGTCACCCACGGGTCGGTCGCCCGCAGGTGCGTACCGCCGGCGCACACGGACGTACCCGGGATCGCCACCTGTACCCATGCGCCGTTAAACAGGACGCTGGCGTAGACGCCCCGGGCCCCGCCGTTGCTCCAGCGGTCCTGCTGGTACCCGGCGACGATATCGAGGGCGCCGTCGCCGTTACGGTCCACCGCGCTCGCGGCGACCGAGGGTTCGAGCTCACTGCTCGGGTAGACGGTACCGGTCTGGGTGGCGACGTGATCAGCGGTGCAACCGGCGAAGGGCGAGGCGCCCGACACGCGTTGCACGGGTCCGACCACCCCGGGGCCGGCCCAGGCCGCGCCGGGGATCACCAGCGTCGCCGCGGCGGCGAGGCTAAGGACCAGCGAGCGGGGCAGCGAGGAGATGCGCATGCGACCTCCTAGGTCAAGTCGGCCTCCCCAGCGAGTCCCTCTTGCGCCATGCTGGTCCGCGCTCTTCAGGCGGGACAAGCCCTCGCGCGGGTCATTCGGAATCGACAGCCGACAGTCAGCGCTACAACCGCACATCCGTCTTCTTGACAAGGGATCCGGCGTTATCCGATGGGACCCCGTGGTCGGTCTCGATACCGCTAGGGCACCGGGACCGACGTGGTGGGCACGTTGTAGCCGCGTACCCGCAGATACGGCGGCTGGCCGCCGAGGTCCCCGGTCTGGTACGTGGCGGTGATCGTGGTGGACTCGCCGGGCCAGAGCGAGACGTAGTTGTCGGTGTAGCTGACCGGGACCACCTCGTCGCCGCCGTTGCCGGCGGTGACCTCCGGGCGGAGGAAGAACGCGAGGGCGGTCGGGCTGGTGTTGGTCAGCGTGATCCGCGCGGTCTCCGTGCCCCCCGCGACCGACCGGCTGACCGCCGTGGTGACGCCGGTGTCGGTCGGCAGACTGTTGAGGCCGGTGAGGTTGGCGTAGCTCTTGACCGCCGTCTTGTACCAGGTGCTCCGGTTGCCCAGTACGTCCGGGCTCGTCGAGTACCAGTACAGGTTGTTGCTGACGACCGCGCCGCCGGAGTCCTTGAGCTGCAGGCGAATCAGGTAGGTCGGCGACAGGCCGGTCAGCGCGGGCACGGTCAGCGCCGGCACCGACGCGTCCGCCGGCAGGTCGAGCCCGGCCTGGGTGGCGTATCGGAGGCTCAGGTCCGGCAGGTTGTACACCGTCGCGACGGCGGTCATCCCGGCGTGCGCGGTGAGCGTGGAGTTCACCGCGAACACGCCGCCGGTGCGGTAGTCGTAGCTGACGTGCAAGGGCTCGTTGGCCTTGCGGCTGCCGAAGTATCCCCCGCCGGGCTTGAGGTAGTAGTCGTAGAGGTTCCAGTGCACCGAGGGCCACGCGTTGTTGAGCATCCAGAAGATGGTGCCGAAGGACTGGCTGTACTCCCGGGCGCTCCACGCCTCGAAGAACGCCCGCGACGTCTCGTAGTTCTGCAGCTCGGCCTTGCGGGCGTAGTCGGCCGCGTCGGCCGCGGCACCGTACCGGTTGGTGATGCCGTTGCTGTACTGGGTGATGTTGTCGAAGACGCTGTGCGGCTTGCCGGCGTGGTAGTTCCACACACTGCCGATGGGCCACAGGTCGGCCGGGCCGATGAACTTGCGCAGGCTCTCCAGCGGCGGCGGCGCCTCGGTGCCCTCCTCGGCGGTGGTACCGACCGCGCTGCCGGCCTGCGCCGGGTCCCACCACAGCACCGGCGGCTCCCACATGTACGGGCCGTCCATCTTCATCCCGGCGTCGGGGTTGGCCCACGTGGCCACGCTGTCGAGGGTCGGGTTCTGCCAATGCAGCCGGGTGGCGGTGTTCTTGTAGGCGGCCAGGTGTGCCGCACTCACCGGCTGGTCGCTGCCGTATGCGAACACGAACGGGCTGGCGTGGGCGCGCAGGGCGCGCATCTGGCTGTCCAGCGAGGCGACGGCCACCTGCTCCTGCTCGGCCGACCACCGGTCGTTCTCCCAGGCGCTGCAACAGACGAAGCCCGGCATGAGCATGACCCCGGCCCGGTCGGCGAGGTCGTACAGCTCCTCGTTGCCCAGCGTGCCTTCCAGCCGGATCGTGTTCAGCCCCATCTCCTTGACGTACCGCACGTGCGCGGCGTTGGTCCGCGTGTCCCAGCGCTGGAGCATGTCCCACACGTAGCCGCCGCCGCGGAACAGGATGTTGCGCCCGTTGACGCGGTAGCCGACGTACGAGGTGCCGTTCACGGTGGTGCGGTAGTCGGTGAACTGGCGGACGCCGAAGTCGATCGCCTTCGTGTCGGAGACCGCGCCGGCGACGGTGGCGGACACGTCGAAGTGGTACAGCTCCGGGCTGCCGAACTGGTACGGCCACCACAGGGCGGGGTTGGCGACGCGCAACTGCGGGTAGGCCACCGGATCGAAGACGATTTCGCGCCGCTCGTTGGCGCCCAGCGTGACGACCTGGCTGACCGAGATCGTCGGGTACCCCGCCTTCGTGACGGTACCGGTGACGGTCGCGCTGACCGGGGCGTTGGTCGCGTTGACCGCGTCCACGTACGCGGTCAGGTCGGCCGAGGTCGTGGCGGGCAGCGGCAGGACCGTGCGCACGTACGGATCGCGCAGCGCGACCGCGCCGGTCGTCTCCACCCGCGTCCGGCCCCACAGGCCGGCGTTCATGTCCGGCGCCTCGGGGTTCCAGTCGACCGTGCAGAACGACAGGTCCTTGCAGCCGTGCGCCGGCGGGGTCACCAGAATGGCCAGGGCATTGGACGTGCCGGGCCGGATGGCCCCGCTGACGTTGTACTCGTGGGTGACCATGGTGCCGACCGCGTTCGCGTCGAGCTGCGTGCCGTTGAGCCAGATCTGCGCGCGGTAGCTGATGCCGGCGAAGCGCAGCCAGTACACCTGGCCGGGGCTGGCCGCGGAGGCGGTGAACTCGCCGCGGAACCACCACTTCTGGCCGGTCAGGTCGGGTACGGACTGAAGGTTCGTACCGAAGTAGATGTTCTGGTAGACGTTGTTGGCCACCAGGCCGGCCAGGACGGTCGAGGGCAGCGACACCGGGCTCCATCCGGCGGTCGGGTAGCCGACCTGCGAGATGGTCCCACCGGTGTCCGTCACGGTGCCGGCCGAGCGCAGCGCCCAGCCACCCGACAACTCGGTTGACGTGACCGTGGCCGCCACGGCGGGTGCGGCGCCGACCGCGCCGACCGCGAGCACCGACACCAGGACGAGCAGGGGTACGCCGAGCGCCCGGCGCGCGCGTACCGCGGAACGGTTGGTCAGCAAGGCTCTCGACGACATCGGTGATCCTCGACCTTCTGTGCGGCCGTTTGCCCGTTCACGTTAGTCGGGGCCGCTCTGAAAGGAAGCCTGCTTGACAGTCCTGTGCCGGCAACCTCACTTTGCGTCGCCGGGCAGCGACGTCCCGGGCAAGTGCGGTAGTGGTCGGACCGCCGGAATGCCCGGGATTCTCACCGGGTACGCCGGAACGGTTAGGAGGTGAGTTATGAAGCTGTTGCGTTGGGTCCTGGTGATCCTGACCGCCGCGGTGCTGCTCGTCCTGTCGCCGGCCGTGGCGTCCGCAGCCGTGACCTACTCCGACTCGGTCAGCGGGTACGAGGTCTACGCGACGTCGACGGAGGGCACCTTCGTCGGGCAGGCGACCGGCGCGCTGCCGGGGTACTGGGCGACGACCGTGGTGCACACACCACTGAGCCCGGACGCCGTGGTGACCGGTGGCGACTTCTCGGTCGCGACCACGCTGAACGGCACGCCCACGCTGGTCGGCGGGGATGTCACCGGGGGTAGCGTGATCCGCCAGAACCCGGGGGACACCGGGTGCGTGAACCAGTACTACGGGGTCGACCTCGTGCTCGGTGGCGTCGGACCGGGCGGTTCGGGCAGCGGGTCCGGCACGTTCGGCGGCACGCTGGTCCACCGGCGGACGTTCGTCCTGGGTCGATGCATTACCTACGCGGCCACGATCAACGGATCGCTGACCGTGACCTTCTGAGGCGGCCGGCTCACCGACCGAGGCTCGCGGAGACCCGGTCGGCGGGCCGGTCGAACTGCAGCAGGTTCGTCGGGGGGGTACCGGTGCGCACGTAGTGCCGGGCCGCCTCGACGGCCGCCCGGGTGGTCACCCGCGTCCACTCCGGCTTGAACTCGACGATCTCGCGTCCGCAGTCGAACGCGATCGGCTCATGCCACGGCAGGATGCCCGGCTGGACGGCGTACACGCCGGGCGGGTCCAGCGTCAGCACGAACGCCCGCTCGGGATGGCCGATGCCGAGCTGCAGCCCGCCATCGCGGGCGTCGGCGGGCAGCAGGTCGACGGCGTACGCGGTCCGGGTCCGGCGGTGGGCCCGAGCCAGGGTGCGCAACAGATCGTCCAGATCGTCGACGCTACGGACGCGTGCGGCGTGGTCCAGGCCCCAGTAAAGAGTGAATCTCACCGCGGATCGCTCCCTCCGGGTGTCGTGATCGCGGGTCGGCCACCCCCGCTGCCGATCCACACCGGTTGCCCGCTCGCCGTTGAGCCGCGCGGTCCCGACGCCGTTCGCCACGAACGGTAGTCGGTCCCGCATGCAAGAGTCACGGTGCACGATGCACCGGGCCTGCGCAAGGGGTCACGCCCCTTCCGTCAATCACCGCGAATATGCGCCGCTCCGCTGGCCGGCCGGCGCGTGCCGCGCCGGGCCTCGGCATCCGGGGTGTCGTCGAGGGCGGCGAGCTGCGCGCGGACCTGCTCGGCCTCGGGGACGCCGAGGTCGGCGTGGCCGGCCAGGGCCTCCTGCCAGTGGTGGCGGGCCCGGTCCCGGTCGCCGGTGACAAGGTGGGCGCGGGCGAGGCCGTGGTGGGCGCGCGCCTGCTCTGCCTGTCGCCGCTCTGGCCGGCGATGCTGAGGGCGGCCGCGTGGTGGCCGCGGGCCTGGTCGTGCCGGCCAGCGCCGAGCAGGGTCTCGCCGAGGCCGTTGAGCGCGTCGGCTTCACCGCTGCGGTCGTCGATCTCGCGGAAGAGAACGAGCGCCCGCTGGTGGTGCTCGGTCGCCTGCTCATGGTCACCCAGCCGCTCGTAGGCCAGACCGAGGTTGTTCAGCGCGTTGGCCTCACCGTTGCGGTGACCGACCTCGCGGTAGAGGGAAAGGGCCTGCCGGTGGTGCTCCGCGGCCTGCCGGTGACGGCCCGCCCGCCAGTGGACGAGCCCGAGGTTGGTCAGCGCACGGGCCTCCCCGACCCGGTCACCGACCTCGCGGAACAGGCCGAGCGCCCGTTGCTGGCTCTCGATGGCCTGCCGGTGACGGCCCATCCGCCAGTGGACGAGCCCGAGGTTGGTCAGCGCACGGGCCTCCCCGACCCGGTCACCGACCTCGCGGAACAGGCCGAGCGCCCGTTGCTGGCCTGCTCGAAGCGGCCCAGGCGGCCGTGGACGTTACCGAGGTCGGTCAGCGCCTGGGCCTCGGCATGCCGGTCGCCGCTGTGCTGGGCGGCCTGCCGGGCATGGGTGTGGACGGCGACGACCTCGGCGTAGTGCCCCCCGGTGTCGAGGTAGCGGAACAGGGTGGCGGCCAGCCGGGTCGTGTGGTCGGGCCAGCCGTGGGTGGCGGCGTGGACGGCTGCGGCGACGAGGTTGGTGCGTTCGGTGTCGAGCCACGCGCGGGCCGCGCCGGGGTCGGCCACGGCCGGGCCCGGGACCGCCGGCCGGGGCACGCGGGGGCGGCGGTGCCGCTCGGCCGGGTACAGGGTGTCCATGGCGGTCGCCGCGGTGTACAGGTAGTGGTCGAACAGGCCGGTGAGCGCGGCCGCGCGGTCCGGTGCCCGGTCCTCGTCGAGCGTCCGGTCGGCGGCGTAGGTACGGACCAGGTCATGGAAGGTGTACCGGTCCGGTGCCGGTTGCTGCAGCAGGTGGTCGGCGTGCAGCCGCCGTAGATGCGAAGCCGCGGCGTCCGCGTCGATGCCCGCGAGCGCGGCCGCGGCGAACGGGTCGAAGTGCGGGCCCGGGTGCAGGGCGAGCAGCCGCACCAGGCGCCGCCGGTCGTCGGGAAGCTGCTGATAGGACAGGGTCAGGGCGAGTTCGATGCCGGCGTCCAGGCGCCGCTGGCGGTGGCGTTCGTCGAGCCGGTCGGCGTGGTCGGTGACCGTCCACCCGGGCCTGCCGCGCATCTGGGCGGCGACGAGGGAAAGCGCCAGGGGCAGGTGACCGCAGCGCCGCGCCACCCGAATCAGCGCGTCCCGGTTGTCGCCGACGCGGACGTCGGGCACCGCGCGGTTGAGGAACTCCACCGCCTCGTCCGGGGTGAACACATCCACCGGTACGCGGGTGGCCGCGGGCAGGCCGGTGAGGCTGCGCCGGCTGGTCACCAGCGCCAGGCAGTGCGGACTCTCCGGCAGCAGCGGGCGGACCTGGTCTTCGTCGGCGGCGTTGTCGAGGATCACCAGGGCCCGCGTGCCGGTCAGCCGGCGCCGGTACAGGGTGGTGCGAGCCGGCAGGTCATGCGGGATCGCCTGGCCGGGGACGCCCAGCAGGCGCAGGAAGCTGTCCAGGGCGAGGACGTGCCCGGCGTGCACGGCCAGTTGCGTCTTCCCGACCCCGGCCATGCCCTCGATCGCCGAGATCACCACGGCGCCGCCCGCCTCGGCCCGGCGCCGCAGCGCGTCCCGCAGCCGGTCCAGTTCCCCGGACCGGCCGGTGAACTCGGCCACGTCGTCGGGCAGCCGGTCCTGCGCCCGGACCTGCACCGCCGCCGAGATCTCCCCCAGCGCCACGCGCAGCGCCTGACGCCACTGGGCGACGTAGCCCTCGTCCGGATTCAGCGCGCGGACCACGGCGACGACCAGGTCGGTGTTGAGCCGCCGGCGGCCGAGCTTGAAACAGTCGACGACGGTACCCCGGCGGGCCAGCTCGCCCGGCGGCCGGCCGGCGGCCGCCCAGGCCGCGTTGATCCGGTCGGTAATCGCCTCGTAGGACGGATCGCCCGCCCACACCTTCAACGACCGCAGCCGCTCGATCAGCTCGTCCACCGTGCGCGCCACACCGGGGTCGGGCGCCACGGCGAACTGATCGACCGGCGAAGTCGTCACAGGCCACCCCCAGACAGCGTCCCACCATAGCCACCACGCGGAAATCTTGGACGCCCATCCCACCACGGGGTACGAGCGCCCAAGATCTACCTGCGTGCGGTGGTCAGGGTCCGAAGTACAGGTCCGTGCGGACCGTGTAGGCCCCGCCGTTGTCGCCGAGGTACACCCTTCTCTTCCATCCGACGTGGTGGGGACCAGGATCGGTACCGGCATCAAGGTGGCGTCAAAGCCGGAGACGCATCCGCCGAGAAGACCCGGCGGGCTACCGCGGTGGGGTGCCGTAGCTTCCGACGAGGCTCGCCCCGCTCGCCACCGGCTTGCCGGACGCCCGCTCGCCGAACTCCTCCTGGAACTCCTGGAAGGCCGCGGTGCGGCCCAGTACGTCATCATCACCGTCGATGGTCCCGAGGTGCACGAAGGTGACCCCGTCGGCCAGCCGGAAGCACGAGTACCACAGCCCGGCCGGCTGCTGCTCGGCAAGCTCGGCGAACACCCGCTCCACCAGCCGCTGGTTCTCGTCGGCGGTACCGGGCTGCATTTCATAGCGGACCACGAACGTCCTGCTCATTCTGGCCCCTCCTGGTCGTCGGGTAGGCGAAAGCTCATGGTCCACGGCTGCCGGTACCGCCGCATCTTCCACAGTGCCGACCCGCTCAGGCGCGCAGGAAACGCAGCACCGCGAGGACCCGCCGGTGGTTGCCGGACCATCGGGCCGGCCGCACCCGCGGGACTGGGGAAGACCACACCCCCGGACTCAGGTACCGGTGAAGCTCCAGCTCCCCGCCATGTCGAGGGGTGCCTGCAGCGCCTGGAGCGTCTGCGGGGTGATCACACCCTCGACCGTCGTGGACAGCGTGACCAGCTGGTTGCCGTGCCGGAACACGAAGCCGACGAGATAGGGCTGTCCGTCCTTGTCGATGTGCACGCTGAACCCCTCGTCGACCAGCCGGCCCAGGCTGTCGGCGACGGCCGGCACGGTCCTCACGTCGTGCGGCGTGGCGCCGGCGCGGACGATGCGCGTGCGGCGGTCGGTGAAGGCGGCCGCCGCGGCCGGGGCGTCGGCCAGGATCTCGTCGTTGACCAGAACCTTCTGCGCCCCGTACCGCAGGTTCAGCGAGTACCCGTCGAGCCGCTGGGCCGGGTACGTGGCGGCGGCCAGCCGCGCGGGCAGGTCGAAGGTGAACGGAATGGCCGGTGCGGGCTGCGCGTCACCGTACGGCCCGGTGAGATGGGACGCGTCGAACCGCAGGCTGGTGACGATGTGTTCGGCGTCCGCGCGGGCCGCCGCGTCGCGCTCGGCGCCCAGCGACGCCTTGAGCGAGACGGCGATCGGCCCCTTGGCGAAGAAGTACAGCAGGTACGTCTCGCCGCCGACCGGGTACTCGGCGCGGTAGCCGGTACCGCCGTCCACCGCGACCGGGCTCATCGACCAGTGCTCCTTGTCGCCGGTGGTCTTGTTCTGCGTGACCAACCGCGCGGTAGCGTCCGGGTGCGCCGGATCCACCTCGAAGCTCAGGCGCAGCAGCGGATGCTCGCGCAACGTGATCAGGACGTGGTCGTAGCGGACCTCGTACGAATCGGGCTTGCTGGAAAGCCGGTAGCTGAACGGGACCCGGGGCGGTACCGGGCGGGCGGTCGCCGCCGACGGGCTCGCTCCCCCGGCCCACCGCGCGGTGCCGGCCGGCCCGCAGGCCGTGCCACCGGACGCCAGGACGAGGATCGCCACCAGTCCGGCCAGTCTTGTCCGCGCCTGCGTCACGTCATCGCCCCCGTGGTCGGTTCCGCCCGCCGGCGCCACCTTAGCAGCGCCTCGATGCCGGCCGGGGTCAGCCGGTGATGCCGGCCACGTAGATGTCGCCGTCGGCGGTCGAGACCGAGCGGGCCGACGAGTTGCCGCTGGCGAGGATCCGCGCCGGGTCCAGCGCGCCGGCGATCGAGTGCGGCTGCGCCGACCGCGCCATGACCAGCCTGGCGTTGTGCACGCTGACGAACATGCGCAGCGGCGACCCCGCCCAACAGCACCCCGCCGGCGCCGACGCCGCCCGCGCGTAACAGCTTCCGGCGGGAGAAATCCCAGTCCACCACGGCCCTCCTCAGACACCGTCCGATGGGTCAGCCACCGTCCGATGGGTCAGCCCGTGGCGGGAACCGGCTGATCGCAGATAGAGCATCATCAGTCTGAAGTCTTGTCAATGCGACGGCGCGCGCTTCTCCCGCCTCGTGGACAGGAACGCGCACCGGTGGATCAGCGGCCGAGCAGGGTGGCCACCCGGAGCAGCGGCGCGACCAGATCCGGGATCTGCTCGGGCGGGCCGAGCCGGCCCGACCGGTAGGTCACCAGCTCGGTGCCGTGCAGGCTCCATGCCGGTACCCGCCCGGCGATGTGCTCGCCCGCGAGCGCCGGACCGACCAGGTACCGCGCGGCCCCGGGATCCTTCGCGGCGATGCGGAACGCGCGGTCGAACGGCTCGTACCCGAGCGCGGTCGGCCGGTCTCCGAAGAGGGCCCGGCCCAGCTTCGACAACCCGTGCCGGGGCACCACCTCGACCGACGGGCCGGGCCGGGGCAGCCGCACCACGACCACCACGAAGTGGTGGGTGGTCGAGCTGGTGCTCGTGGAGGTCGTGCCGCTCGCGTTGTGGGTGGTCGACGTGTGGGTCTCGGTGTAGGAGTACTCGGCGACGCTGACCGGGTGCCCGTCGAGGACACCCGACAGCAGCAGGGACACGCCGCGCCGGTTGCGTCCCGGCAGCCGGGCCGTCCAGTCGACCGCCGGTCGTTCGACGTAGGCCCATTCGTACCGCGTGGCCCAGTGCCGCAAGCGCTCGCGGCGCTCGCGTTCGCGGCGGGCCGAGATGACGGCCGCCACCACGATCAACGCGACCAGCGTCGCGCACACGACGCCGATCAGCACCGGCCAGAGCTCCACTGCCTTCACCCTAGGACGTGCGGGCAACGGACGCCCACCGGTCCCGGCCCGCGGTCAGTAGCGCCCGGCGGTGCCGCTGGCCCAGGACGGTGTGGCGTCGCTGTCGCGGTACAGGACGAGGTTGCCGTCCTCCTGGACCCACAGGGTCGACGGGCCGTTGCCAGGCGTACCGGACGCCCAGGCGACCGTGCCGTCGGACCGGTACAGCACCAGGCTGCCGTCGGGCTGGTTGTCCAGGTGGGCTCCGGTGCGGGTGCCGGTGGCCCAGAGCGCCTGGCCGTCCCGCCGGCGGTACAGCACGAGGTTGCCGTCGTCCTGCAGCCACACCTGGAAACGGCCGTCCAGGGAGGTCATCGGCCAGTGCCCCAGCAGGCTCTGACCGGAGCGCAGCGCGGCCGACGCGTCGTACCGGAGCGCGGCGGACAGGTCCGAGAACAGCGGTTCCTTGGGGGCGAAGCTGGCCGTCACCACGCCGAAGTGGCACTCGGGATCGTCCGCGGCGGCGCAGGCGTCCCGGAACGAGTAGAGGAGCAGCGGGCCGGTGTAGCTGAGCCCGCGCCACATCCGCACGCCCTGCACCAGGTAGTCGCGGATGGTCGCGAGCGGGGTGCCGGCGGCGCCGGAGGTCGGGTAGCCCCATTCGGTGGCCCAGATCTTCTTCGCCGTGTCCCCGTGCCGGACCATGACCGAGTGGACGTAGGCCAGCTCGCCGCACGCCGGGTTCTCGCCGTCTGGCCCGAACATGTTCCACCAGCGGTACGTGCACTCGGGACGGGCCGGGCCGAAGCCGACGTTCCACGCCGGATACGGGTGGTGCGCCACCGCGTCGAAGTCGTCGCGGTACCCGTTGGTGTATGCCCAGTCCAGCCACGCGCCGGACTCGGCGGCGGCCGAGCCGCCGTACCCCGACGCGCCGGCCACCACGACGCAGGCCGAACACGTCGCGTGGACGCTCTGCCAGGCGAGGCGGACAAGCTGCCAGTACCGCACCTTCGGATCGCCGGCGTAGTTGCCGAAGAAGCTGATGTTGGGTTCGTTCCAGACCTCGTACGCCTGAACCTTGGCGCCGACGTGCCGTACCGTCCGGTCGATGATCGAGGTCCAGTCGCCGTCCTGCGTGGGGAACCACTTGTCGTCGGCGTGCCCGCCGTTGGCCCACGGCGGGGCGTAGGCCAGCACGAGCAGCACGCGCATGCCCCGGCTCGCGGCCGCGTCCACCACCGGGTCGAGACGGTCCCAGCGCAGCGCACAGCCGGGGCAGCTCTCCACGTACCACCAGTTGAGGTCCACCCGGACGATCGGCGACCGACCGGGAACATAGGCGGCCATGCCGTCGAGTCGCGGCGCCGGATCCACCCACAGCCCGGAGCCCTCGGCGAAGCCGATGTCGCCGGACGTGAACACCGGCGCCGGCGGCGTCGCCTCGGCATGCACACCGAGAGTCGGCCGCGCCACCGCGACGACCGCGACCAGCACGGCCACCGCCAGCCAGGTTCGGCGACGAGAGACAAGCCTCATCCGGGTACCGCCTCCCCGTGTGCGTCTCGCCCTCGACAAGCCGCCCGGGCGACCGGGGCCGACCGTAGCAGAGACGCCCGCCGCGCGGGGGACCGCGAACCGGCGGACCCGCGCTAGGTGGCTGGGTCTGGTCCGGGGTCAGCGGGATGGCCGAGGCACCCGGCTCGGTGCAGGTGTTGCCGGACCAGGCGGTGATGCTGGCCGGGTCGTCGATGGAGAAGGCGCCGTACGTGGCACCCCAGACGTGCGTCGCGTCGAGGTCACCGGGCGACGTCGGCTACCACCCAGAGGCCGTCCGGGGCCTTGCGTACCGGTTGGACGAGGGTCAGCACCGCGACGGCTCCCGTGCCCTGCTGCGCCACCTGGACAACGGTCTCGGTGAGCTGCTGGACGCGCGGCTGCGGCCAGCCGAGGACGCGTTCGGCGTAGTTCGTGCTCGTGCCGACTGGCGAGCCGGGCAGCAGCCACGGCTGGTGCCCCTCGTCGGCGGCCTCCTGTAGCTCCCTGGCCTCGGCGATGGTGCGGGCCGGCCAGAGGAGTTGGCACGGCGGTACCGACCAGAAGTCGACCACCAGGCGCGGTGGCCCGGAAAGCGCCGTCACATGCAGGCCGGTTACCCGGTCGACGCCGATGCCGAAGCTGAGTACCCGCTCGAAGTCGCCGGCGATCGCGACCTCCTTGACCAGCGGGTGGTCGGGGCTCAACCGGGTCGGGCCGGTGTACCGCGGCGCGGTACGCGGGTCGGGCGCGATCGGCGCGGTGTCCGTAGTCCCGCCCTGGAAGGCGACCCGCAGGAAGGCGTTGCCCCGCAACGGTACCGGCCGGTCTGACGGATCCTGGTGCACCTGCGGGACGTACTCGATGTGGTGCTCGGGCACCTCGGCGCCGGCGAACTCGAATACGACCCGGTCGAAGCTGCGGTGGTGTCCGGTCCGGATCGCGCGCAGCAGCCCCGTCAGGGGTACGCCCGGCGGCCCGGCCTCGGAGTCGGAGGCGGCGGGTGAGTCGGCCGGGGCCGGGCAGGCAGGTGGCGTCGGCGACTCGACGGGAGTCGAGGTGTCGGTAGGTGCCGCCGAGACCGCCGGCGCCGGACCGGCCGCCACCTCGTGGCGGGGACTGCAGGCGGTGAGCGGGGCGAGCAGGCCGGCGGCGGCCAGGATGATCGGAAACGTGTACCGCTTCATGGATGCGCTCCTTTCGGGGAACGCACCCAGGATCGGCGGCTTACCCGGCTATACCTTCACCGCGAGGTAACCGCTGTGTCACGCGCGGTCGCGAAGAACGGGTAAAACGGCCTGAGGATGTCGAGGAGCAGAAACGATCTCAATTACGCGACACTAGCGGCTATGTACTAGCTGCCTTGGCCGCCGATACGCGGGCAGGCACCCGCGGGCACCTACCGGCGCGGCTGAGCCACCGGCGGGCCGGTGGCCGGGCCCGGGTGCGCCCGGTCCGGCCACCGTGCCGGGTCTAGTCGAAGAGGTCCTCCAGGAAGCCACCGCGCTTCTTGCGCTTGCCGTGGTGGCCGCCGTAGACCGGGTACTCGTCGGAGTCGTGGTCGCGGTACGGCCGCTGTTGGTACGGCTGCTGAGGGTACGGCTGCTGAGGGTACGGCTGCTGGGACGCGGGGGCGGGCGGCCGGGTCTCGTGCCAGGCGTTCTCGGCGTCGACCAGGCGCTCCAGCTCACCCCGGTCCAGGAAGATCCCGCGACACTCGCCGCACTGGTCCACGGTCACCCCGTTGCGCTCGTACTGCCGCATCTGGCCCTGGCATTTCGGGCAGGTCATCTGCATGCGGTCAACCCTACCCACCCGGCCGGGTCAGCCCTTCCGGCGCTCTTCCAGGATGTCCAGGTAGTGCTGGTTGTACATGATGCCGAGAACGTTGCCGAACGGGTCGACCACGGACGCGGTGACGAACCCCGGCCCGCGCTCGGTCACCGGATCGTGCTCCGTGGCACCCATGGACAGCAGCTTGTCCACGGTCGCCGCCACGTCGTCGACGTGCCAGTAGACGATCGCGCCGGCCGGACCGGCGGCCGCGGCCCGGGGCGCGTACCGGCGGTCCACCAGACCCAGCTCGTGCTGGTAGTCACCGAGGCGGAACTCGACGTACGCCGGCGGGCCGTCGACCGGGCGCATGAAGTACGGCTCGATGCCCAGCAGCTCGGCGTACCAGCGCGCGGCCGCCCGGATGTCGTCGGCGAAGAAGCTGACCGTCGTGAGTCCTCGAAGCATCTGCGGATCCTCTCCTGCGGAGTTGCTGACGCGGCTCATCCTGCCCGGCTGACCCGGCGGTACGGCTAGCGTGGCATCGGGTACGCCGGGTTCACGGTTGCCGAGTCGGGAAGGCGACCGAGGAGCGGTCCAACCGTATACAGATCGACGGCTATGGTCAGCCGAGGCTGTCGCTCGTGCCGGTGGCACGGCGGTCGCGCATGGCGGTCATGACGGGGAGGTCGCACCATGCCCAGGCCCGAGCGTGCTCTTGATCCGACGGCGGGGCCGGTCCAGAGCCTCGCCGCCGACTTGCGCGAGATCCGGCGCCGCGCCGGTTCCCCCGGGTACCGGGAGCTCTCGCGCATCGCCGGCTACTCGTCCACCACGCTGGCCGACGCCGCCGGTGGCCGGCGGCTGCCGCCGCTGCCGGTCCTCCGCGCATACGTCAGTGCCTGCGGTGCCGACCCGGCCGAGTGGGAGGAGCGCTGGCGTACCGTCGCCGCGCAGCTGGCCCAGGACGACGCCGCCGCCGAAGCCACGCCCGGTGACCCCGCTCCCTACCTGGGCCTGGCCAACTTCCAGCCGGCCGACGCCGACCGGTTCTTCGGGCGGGAACGGCTCGTCGAGGAGCTGACCGGCCGGTTGTCGGGCGGCGGCTTCCTGGCCGTGGTCGGCCCGTCCGGCTGCGGCAAGTCGTCGTTGCTACGGGCCGGCCTGCTGCCGGCGCTCACCGGTACCGCGCCGGACCGCGACCACCTGCTGATCACGCCGGGTGCGCAGCCACTGCGGGAGCACGCCGACGTCCTGGCCGGCCCGCCCCCGCTCGTCCTGGTCGACCAGTTCGAGGAGGTCTTCACGATCTGCCGGGACGAGGGGCAGCGCACGGGTTTCCTCGACGCGCTGCTCGCGGCGGCGGCCGTCCCGGGCACGACGGTCGTGGTCGTCCTACGGGCCGACTTCTACGGGCGGTGCGCCTACCACCCCGGTCTCGTGGCGGCGCTGCGTGACGGGACCGCGCTCGTCGGACCCATGTCGGACGAGGAGCTGGGCCGGGTGGTGACCGGACCGGCCGGGGTGGTCGGCCTCAGCGTCGAGCGGGCCTTGGTCACCAAGGTGGTCGCGGACGCGGGCGGGCAGGCGGGTGCGCTCCCGCTGCTGTCCCACGCGCTGCTGGAGACGTGGCGGCTGCGGCAGGGCCGGCTGCTCACGCTCGCCGGGTACGAGGCGGCCGGCGGGGTGGCCGGGGCGATCGCGAAGACCGCCGAGCGGGTGTACGACGGGCTGAGCGCCGCCGAGCGCCGGATCGCCCGGCACGTCCTGACCCGGCTGACCGCCCTGGGGGAAGGCACCGAGGACACCCGTCGCCGGGTGGACCGGTCGGACCTGGACCTCGACGGCGCCGACCGGGTGGTCGACCGGCTCGCCGCGGCCCGCCTGCTCGTCACCGGGGAGACCACGGTGGAGATCGCGCACGAGGCGCTGATCTCGGCGTGGCCCCGGCTGCGCGGCTGGCTCACCGAGGACCGCGACGCCCTGCGTACCCACCGGCAGCTCACCGAGACGGCCGGCATCTGGCAACGCCTGGGTCGCGAGCCCGGTGCCCTCTACCGGGGCGCCCGCCTGGCCCTGGCCCGGGAGTGGGCGGACCGGACCGGTAACCGGGCGGCCATGACCACGGTGGAGCGGGCGTTCCTCGACGCGAGCCTGGCCAGCGAGCTGGCTGAGCGCGCCGCCACCGAGCGCCGGTCGCGGCTGCTGCGCCGGCTGAGCGCGGCGCTGGCGGCGCTGCTGGCGGTCGCGGTGACCGTCGGCACCATGGCGGTCTGGCAGTGGCGCGAGGCCGTCGGCCAGCGGCAGCAGGCGACGTCCCGGCAGCTCGCGGCGCAGGCCTTGAGCGTGGCGGCCACCGACGCGGCGCAGGCGATGCGGCTCAGCCTCGCCGCCTACCGGGCCAGTCCCACGATGGAGGCGCGCGGCGCGTTGCTGAGCCTGGCCAGCGCGCCGGCCTACACCGGCCGGCTGAGCAACGGCAGCGGCCTGGTCAAGGACGTCGCCTTCAGCCCGGACGGTGCGGTCCTGGCCGCAGCCGGCCAGGACGGCCGGGTCACGCTGTGGGACGTGGGCCGGCGCCGGGAGCGGGTAGTCCTGACCGGACACCGCGCTGCGGCGCGAGCGGTGGCCTACCACCCGGCGGGTACGCTGCTCGCCTCCGGTGGCCTGGGTGGGGAGGTCTTCCTCTGGGACAGCCGGCGCGGGGTGAGCGTCGGGCGGCTGTCCGGGCACAAGGGCGCGGTCGACGGGGTGGCGTTCAGCCCGGACGGTACCGTCCTGGCGTCCATCGGTGAGGATCGCTGCACCCGGCTCTGGCGGGTACCCGGGGGCGCCCCGCTCGGCGCGCTGTGCGGCCACGGCGGCGCGGCGTCCGACGTCGCGTTCAGCCCCGACGGCGCGCGGCTGGTCTCGGCCGGCGACGACGGTACGGCCGTGGTATGGGACGTGGCGCGGAAGACCCGGGTGCTGACCCTGGCGGCCGGTACCGATGCGCTCTACGCGGCCGTGTTCAGCCTGGACGGCCGGCTGGTCGCGGCCGCGGGTGAGGACCGCGACATCACCGTCTGGGACGCGCACACCGGTCAACGGCGTACCGTCCTGGTCGGCCACACCGCCGCGGTACGCGGGCTGGCGTTCGCCCCCGACGGCACGACGCTGGTGTCCGCCGGGTACGACGAGGTGGCCGGGGTGTGGGACGTGCCACGCGGCCGGCAGCTCGCCCGGCTGGCCGGCAACACCTCGCAGCTCTACGGCGTGGCGGTGAGCCCGGACGGCCGGATGATCGCCGCGGCCAGCCGGGACCGCACGGTGCTGCTGTGGGACCGCACCCGGCTACCGTTGCTCGGCCACTCCGGCGAGGTCTCCGACCTCTCGGTCAGCGCGGACGGGCGTACCGTC
>WNGA01003622.1_pt1 | contig 23105 bp, 18 predicted proteins | sample 5400061 | NCBI WGS metagenome assembly WNGA01 (sample SAMN13153366, study PRJNA577476) | soil metagenome | isolation source: 100 cm soil or saprolite under grassland replicate 2 | place: USA:California | collected 2016-06-15
CGGCTCGTAGTCGGGGCGCGTGCCTCGCTCCAGGTAAGCTTCGTCTCGATCGGGCTGGCGACGGTAGTCGGGCTGGCAGTTGGTCTGGTCTCTGGCTACTGGCGCGGCTGGCTTGACGACGTCCTGATGCGACTGATGGATGCCGTGTACGCGTTCCCGACGCTGATCTTGGCGATCGCGCTGGTCGGGGCCCTGGGACCCAACCTGCTCAATGCGATGCTAGCGATCAGTGTGGTGGCCACGCCGCGCTTTGCCAGGTTGGTTCGAGGCCAAGTGCTCACGGTACGCGAGCGCGAATACGTTCATGCCGCGCGGGTGGCTGGCGCCAGAGACGTGCGGATCGTGACTCGGCACATCCTGCCGAACGTCCTGGGCGTCCTGGCGGTGCAGGCAGCGCTGACGACGGCCTTTGCGATCCTGACCGAGTCGAACTTGAGCTTCCTGGGACTCGGGGTTCGGCCACCAACTCCTTCCTGGGGCGGCATGCTCCGCCTGGGCTACCCGTTCCTGGAAATGGCTCCCTGGTTGGCCCTCGCGCCGGGGGCTGGAATCACGCTAACCGTTCTCGGCTTCAGTCTGCTAGGGGATGGCATCCGCGACTTCCTGGACCCCAGGCTGCGTCGGTAGCAGCGCCAAGATCGAGCTGAGGTAGCTGGAGGCGAGACGATGGCGATCCGATTCGGGGTCGGGATTCCGACCTGCCGCGAGGGCACGGCCTATCCGGTGCCGTACGTCCGCCCGAACGAATTTCCGACGCTCGCCCGGCGCGCGGAGGAACTCGGCTACTACTCGCTCTGGGCCAACGATCACTTCACCACGCCCCATCTCATCCAGACTACTCAAGACCAGCCGCCAAACTTCTATGAGCCGCTGATCACCTATGCCTCTCTAGCAAACGTCACCCGCCGGATCCGCTTCGTCTTGAGCGTCATCGTGATGCCGCAGCGCGAACCGGTCCTGCTGGCCAAACAAATCGCTACCCTGGACGCTCTAACGGGCGGTCGGGTGATCTTGGGAGTCGGGATCGGCGCCTACCGCGAGGAGTTCGAGGCGGTCCACCCAGAACTGAAAGGCGCCAACCGCGGCCAAATGATGGAGGAAGGCGTCCAGGCGCTGCGAGAGCTCTTCGGCCGGCGTCGGGCGAGCTTCGAGGGCAAGTACGTCCGGTTCGGGGAGATCGAGCTGGCGCCGAAGCCGGTCCAGCAGCCTTTTCCGATTTACGTCAACGCGCACGGAGCGACCGGTGTGCGACGAGTCGGCCGCATTGGCGACGGCTGGATCGTCGCGGGCATGCCGGCTGAGGCGCTAGGTAAGGCAAAGCGGGAGATCGCCGCCGCTGCCGAGGCAACCGGTCGCGTTCCGGCTCGCATCAGCTTGAACTACCAGATCTGGATGAGCTCCGGCAGCGACAAGAGCGAGGCGGAGGCGAAGCTCAGACGATCACAGCACTTTCGTCGGATGGTGGCCGGGCACCCTGAGCACTCGGAGGAGGCTGTCCTGGCGGGCTATCGGACCGGCAACCTCTTGGGCAGCCCAGACGACGTGATCGAGCAGATCCGGCAGTTCGAGCGGGCCGGAGTAACACACATGGGCCTGGTCTTCGTCGGCGACGCTATGGACGAGCTCGTGGCCGACATGGAGCTCTTCGCCAAGCGGGTCATGCCCGCCTTCGAGCCACCTGACTAGGCCTGCCAACTGACGCCTTTTCCGCCTGGCGTTACGACAGCTTGGAGCTTCGAACGGTCGGAGCTGGTTGTCACGAGATCGAACGGGGGTGCAAAGTTGGTGACGGGACAAGCCTGGACTGAGGCCGCCGACACGCTCTCGTTCGGGAGGCAAGCATGGCTGGGACGCGCCCGACAAGTCAGAAACTCTTGATCGACACCGACACCGCGTCGGATGACGCCATCGCTCTTCTGCTCGCGTGTCGGACGCCGGGCGTCGAGGTCGTGGCCGTCACCATCGTCGCCGGCAACGTGGCATTTCAGCAGCAGGCCGAGAACGCGCTCGTCGCTCTGGAAGTCGCCGGCACGGGCGGGAAGGTGCCGGTTTTCTTGGGGTGCCGCCGGCCGCTGGTGGCCGAACACCAGCCCGTGCCCCAGGTCCATGGGAGAGACGGGATGGGGGACGCGAATCTGCCGCCTGCGCGGCAGCGGCCTGAGTCGGAGCACGCCGTGGATGCGATCCGGCGGCTCGCGGGGGCGCACCCGGGCGAGCTGGTGGTCTGCGCGATCGGGCCGCTGACCAACCTCGCGGCGGCGCTCGTTGTCGATCCCGATCTGGCTCGGCTGCTCCGTCGCGTCTACTTCATGGGCGGTAGCTATCGCTACCCCGGCAACATCACTCCCGTCGCGACCTTCAACGCCTGGGCCGATCCGGAGGCCGCGCGGATAGTGGTGCAGTCGGGTGTGCCGCTCACGCTCTGCGGTTTCGGCCTATCCTGCCAGCACGCGGTGTTCGACGACGATGACTACGCGGCGCTCGAGCGGGCCGATACGCCCGAGGCGAGCTTCTTCATCGCCATCAATCGAACCCGCCGGGCGTTCTGCAAGGCGAACCAGGGGCTGAGTGGCTCCAACCATCCAGACTCGCTGACGGTCGCGCTAGCGATCGACGAGCGGATCGCGCGAGAGGTGCGCGACTTTGCCGTCGACGTCGAACTGGGTGGCGAGCTGAGCCGCGGACAGCTGGTGGTGGACGAGCTAGGCGTGTGGGGCCGCAAGCCGAACGCCGCCGTGTGCATCCGGGCCGACACGCGCCGTTTCAAGGCGCTGCTCTTCAAGGCCCTTGGTACCCGGTACGCATAGCTTGCGGCGTCCGCCTGGACAGTCCTAGCATGCCCGCCAGTCGGTCCTCTCGATCTCAGGCACCCACTGGAGGAGGCGCGCACGGATGACTCCCTCCCCGCGGCAGAGCGCGATTGACACGTCGTACGCGGCGCGATCGAGACTACCTGGCCACATCCTGGTGGCTGGCGACCATGCCTGGGCTGGCGCTGGCGATGACGGCGCTCGCGATCAACGTCCTCGATGACTTCTTGCGTGACCTCCTCGACCCGCGTTCATTGGACTAGACCTGTTCCCCCGCGGCCCATGAGTGACCACGATCTCGCACTGAACGCAGGCGTCGTCGTAACGCTCGCGCTCGTGCTTGTGCGCGTTGCGTCATGGCATCTACCGCACTGAAGTGAACTGGACACCGCTCGGCTCAGCGCTAGGCTGCGCGACGAGCGATGTCTTCAACGTGACCACATAGGAAACCCGTCGCGGGAAACTGATGGCCAACGTTCGGATCGGCACCTCCGGCTGGGTCTACAAGCACTGGATGGGCATCTTCTATCCGCCCAGGCTGCCAGGCGAGCAGCAGCTGCCCTTCTACGCGAAGCGGTTCTCGACCGTCGAGGTGAACTTCTCGTTCTACCGCCTGCCGGAGCGGTCGGTCTTCGAGACGTGGCGCGATCAAACGCCGGCCGACTTCTTGTTCGCCGTCAAGGGCAGCCGTTACCTGACGCACATGAAGAAGCTCAAGGACCCGCAGGAGCCGCTGGAACGTCTGATGCACCGCGCAGGTGGGCTGGGGGACAAGCTCGGGCCGATCCTGTTCCAGTTCCCACATACGTGGCCAGCCAACCTCGAACGCCTCGAGGCCTTTCTCGACGTCCTCGCCCACTACCGCGAGCAGCGCTTCGCATTCGAGTTTCGCGACCAGACCTGGCTCGTCCCAGTCACCTATCGGCTCCTGGAAGGGGGAAACGCGGCGCTCTGCCTGCCGGTCGGTCCGATGGCGCCGCTGGACGTTCGGCTGACCACCAACTGGACCTACGTGCGGATGCACAGCGGCCGGCGAAGCGTCGGCTACGGCGAGCAGGAGCTGGCGGACTGGGCCGGCCGCATCGAGTCGTTCCTCGATCAGGGCCTCGACACCTACGTCTACTTCAACAACGACGCCGAAGGCCACGCCCTACGCGACGCCGAGCGGCTGCTCCAGTTGCTCAACCCGAAGCGATAATCGGGCCTGCACCGACAGGAACGGGCAGTAAGCGGCCCACGGCCCGCGCTATCTATCTGGACCAGCGTCCAGGCCCAAGAGAAGGGCGAGCCGGCAGGCGGCTAGGTTTGGGCGCCGGCCGCCAGCTCCGAATACTCACTGACGAGCGACTCCGGCAGCGGCGCCGGCGGCGGCCGGCCCAGGGCCATCTCCAGCTGGATGGCGTTGACGACCGCCTTCGCTCGATAGTGGTTGTTGTAAAAGACGTAGGTGTCCTGGGTGTGGTTGGCTATCTCACGGACCCTGCCAGTTAGCCGTTCCTGCTCACCATGCGAGTAGAGATAGTTGTAGCGGTCCTCGGCGCTCTCGTGGTCCCACCACTGGGCGTAGTTTCGGCCGTGGAAGCGGAAGTAGCCAAGGCTGCTGGTGAGCGGCACATCGCGGATAGAAGTCCGAAACTTCGGCTCGTCGATCATCACCCAGGCGACTCCCTCCTCTTCGAACAGTGAGCGGAGCGCCTTGCCAGGAGGTGGCAGATGAGCCGGCTTGCCCGAGCGCTCTCGGCCACCCGCTTCATCGGTCCACTCGCGCTGCCGCAGCTCGACGGCGAGCTGGAATCTGGCCTGCCGGAATCGGCGGACCAGATCGCCAAGATACTCGAGCGACCCTTCGTCGGGCCTGAAGCTGGGCGGAAACTGGGCCACGAGCGGGCCGAGCTTGCCCGCCTCGGCCAGCGGCTCCAGGCCCCCGATGAACTGGTTGAAGTCGTCCACCGAGATGCTAGCCGGCTGGCCGGTCTTCTCCTCGAACATCTTGGGATGTGTGAACTTCTGCCAGAGCTTGGCCGTGAAGCGAAAGTTCTCGGGCACCCTGGCGGCCCAGCCGCGGGCCGCCTCGGGGCTGGGCGGGCGATAAAACGAGCTGTTGAGCTCGACCGCGTTGAAGTACCGGGCGTAGAAGGCGAGCTTGTCGCGGTCGGCGAGCTTCTCTGGGTAGAAGACGCCGTCCCAGCGACCATGCCCCTTGGGATAGCTCCAGCCAGCCGTGCCAATGTAAAGAGTCATCTGCCGCGCCACCAGCCGCCGGCCGCTTGGCTCACGGGCTTCGAGCAGAACGTCCGCATTCTACCTGGAGGATAGCAGGAAGCAGGGCCGCCGCGGCCCAGGGCGGAGACGTGCCCGCTTGCCTACACGTTCGCCGGCTGGGGTGGGAAGAACTGCATTTCGACGCGCTCGACGTAGTGGCTGAGGGCGGGAGGATGGCCTGGAGCGGGCAGGCCAGCCGCCGCCACCAGCTCATCCTGAAGCTCGAGCAGCGCCGCGCGCTGGAGGGCACAGGGGCGGTGCTTCACCCGCGCCGTCCAGATGGCGCCATTCCGCTCGACATGCTGCGCATATCGCTCGATCAGGAAGTGCTCCAGCGTCCCCGGGGCGGCCGCCCCAATCGCCTCGTCGGGTCGATAGACTGCCCGTAGGCGCGGGCCGCCGGGAGTGCGGCGCGCCACCTCGTACACGATCACCCCACCGCTTCGGGCAAGGCGGATCCGAGCACCAAAGTACGGCAGCCCCACGCGCCGGCGCGCCAGGAGCACCGCGATGCGTGACGAGGCATCGGCCGAAAAAAGATAGATCCCCGGGTCGTGGCCGTTCAACTAAACGTACGTGCGCACCCGCGTCTCCAGGAAGCTATGCCCAAGCGCGCGGGGGAGCCCAGACAGGCGGGCGAAGGCGACCGCGTGAGGCACGAGTCCGACGTACGCGGTTCCGGCGTACTCGTCGATCGTGAGCGGCGGGGGAACGAGCGGACGCACGACCTCGGCGGGCAACGGCCAGTGTAGGAAGAGCAGCGACCTTCCCGTACCTACGATCACGCTGCTACTCTACAGCCTCGACGAACCACGTCTCATCCAGGCAGACGGGCGTCCGCAGGATGTACCGACTCGGTCGAGAAGAGTAACTCGGGGCGGAGGAGCGATGCGACGCAGATACCGATTCGGACACGCGTGGAACGCTCCGGCCTCCATGGCCGATGTCTACGCGGTGTTGTACGAGCTGGTGGACTACCCGGCCTGGTGGCCGTACCTCAAGGAGGCTACCAAGCTGGACGAAGACCACGTGACTGTCCGCGCGCACGCGGCGCTCCCCTACTCGCTGTACATGACGATGCGCCGCCTCCGGGCGGACCCGGAGGCGGGAGTCCTGGAGACCAGAATCGAGGGCGACCTGCGCGGCTGGGCGCGTTGGACCATCGAGCCAACGGCCACCGGCACGCACATCTCCTTCGAGGAGGAGGTCGTCCTGAACAAGCCGATGCTTCGGGCAGTCGAGGCGCTGATCTGGCCCCTGTATTGCGTGAACCACGATCTCACCGTCCGAGGAGCCGCGCGCCTGTTCTCCACGTTCCTGGCAGGCTACCTGCTCGGCAAGCGATCGGCCTCGGAGGCCGGGCAGGGCGCTACCGAGCGTCGCGGCGTTTGAGGGCGATGATTGCGCCGATCAGCGAGACGGCGAAGAGGCCGAAAATAATGAGCGCCGCGTCACGGGGCTCGTGATTGAACTGGTCAGCGTAGTCGTTGCGTGGGAACTGGGCGTCGAGCCGGGCGTTGATGTCGACGAAGTAGCCCAGCATCGACAACGCCCAGCGGCTGATGGTCACCATCGACATCACCTTAGCGACGTCGGTGATCTGGCTGATCGGCACGGTTGCCCCCGAGCTGGCGAACTGGGGGATCAACGCGATTACGAACAGTAGGGTGGCCTGCAGCCCGCTGGTGACGACAGACGAGACGAGCAGCCCGAGACCGATCGCCGCGACGTTGGTCAGGCTGAGAGCGGCCCACAGCTCGAACAGTGACTTCGGGCTGCCGGGAAAGTCGACCCGCCAGGCGACTGTGGCGATGAGAAGGCCGGCCTGCGCGATTGAGAACAGGGCGAGCACGGAGACCTTGGAGAGCAGGTAGGGCAGGATCCTGAGGTTCACTAGCCGCTCGCGGCGGAAGATCGGGATCTCTTCCGCGACGGATCGCGCGGCGACGAACCCAGCCAGGAACATGCTGGTGGTGACGAGCAAGAATAGGAGGGCGATCGCCTGGCGGGCGTCGCCGCCGTCCTGCCAATCGAGAGCGAAGACGTTCTGGGTGAAGTTGGACGAGAGCAGCAGGCCGCAGATCGGCGCGGCGAGCAGCAGCACGAGCAGCGCTATCGGGTCACCTCGCAGGATCGTGAGGTAGCGGAGCGAGAGCCAGGCGAGCTGTCGAATCGAGCTGACCGGGACCGGCTGGGAAGTCTGGTTGGCCTGGTCCGCCTCCCCATCCTGGGGCCGCTCCAAGCGCTCCTCCACGTAGCGGTGACTCTGCTCGCTGGCGCGATATCGCTGCTGCCAGTGCTCGGCGGCCCCATCTTCGTCGAGCAGGCGGTAGATATCGGTGAAGTCGTCCAAGCCGAAGAACGCCAGCGACTCACGAGGAGGGCCAAAGTAGGCCAGCCGTCCGCCCTGGGCCATGAAGATGAGCTTGTCGCCGACCATGATGTTCTTGGTGGCGTGAGTGGTGAGGATGACGGTTCGGCCCTGATTCGCCAGCGTGCGCATCAGGTCCATCATCCGCCCGTCGAGCGCCGGATCGAGGCCAGACGTCGGCTCGTCCAGGAAGAACACTTCGGGCTTGGCGAGCAGCTCGACGCCGATGCTGACGCGCTTGCGCTGCCCGCCAGAGAGCCGACGCACCTGGGTCGAATGTCGCGGCGCCAGGTCGAGGTCGCCGAGCACCTCGGCGAGTCGGTCGTCGATCTCGGACCGCTGCGTGTCAGTAGGCAGTCGGAGCCTGGCCGTGTAGTAGAGGGTCTGGTCGACCGTCAGCTCGGGATGGACGATATCGTCCTGGGGCACGTAGCCGAGGGCGTGACGGTAGAGCTCGAGATGCTCGTATAGATCGAGGCCGTTGTAAAGGACGTGCCCAGCCGTGGCCGGGCGCACGCCGCTCAACGCGTCGAGCAGCGTGGTCTTGCCGGTGCCGCTGCCGCCCACGATGCAGACGAACTCACCCGGGTAGATCGAGAGACTGACTTCGTCGAGGATGGTCGTGTCCTTACCGACCGACTTAGAGAGCCCGATCGCGTCGATCTTGACGCCAGCGCCGCGCGAGAATCGCGACAGCCTCGAGCCATCGAAAATCAGCGTCGTCTGGCCAATCCTCACCTCGGCGCCGGGCACCAACGGAGCGACCCGCACGGGGTGTTGGTTGACGAACGTGCCATTCGTGCTGCCAAGGTCCTCGATCTCGAAGCGCTCGCCGACGCGGCGGACCCGGGCATGGGTACGAGAGACGAGCGGATCGGCGAGCACCACGTCGTTGACGGTGTCACGGCCGATCGTAATAGTGGCGTCTCGATCGGCGAGCGAGGCCACGGCCTGGTGCTCGTTGGCGAATTGGCCACTACGCGTCCGCGTCAAGCGGTCGCGCGCGAGGCGGCTCGCGGCGATCGGGAGCTGAGGATACTCGAAGGCCAGCTCGTGGAAGTCCAGTCGGTTCAGCGCCCAGACTCGCCCCTTCGTCTGGGCGGTCACAGTCGCCGAGCGCGGCTGCTCGGTCACGATGGCGATCTCGCCGAACACGCCGCCGGGCCCCAGCTCGGCTAGCCGCACCTGACGCCCACCCAGCGTCACGTCCACTGCGAACCGGCCAGACTCGATCAGGAACATGTCGTCCCCCGAGTCGCCCTGGCGGCACAGGACCGCGCCGGGTCCGACCGGCACGGGACGGAAACGCCGCGCAACGCCGGCCAGGACGGCCGGGGGCCAGTCCGCGAAGAGAGTCGAACGCGCGAGGATGTCGACGAGGTGTAGGCTTGGGCCTTGAACGGCCACTCGGTCCCCCGGTCGGAGCGATCCTACACCGGGCCGGGGCAGTGTCTCAAATCTGCGCGGTACACTATGCTATCGATGTCCACACAACCTGTGTCCCCCTCCTCGGACGAGCGCTTCAACGACGAAGCGCTCAACCAGCTGCGCAAGGAGGCAGACCCGGTGGTGGACCGCCTGGTCGAGGAGTTGGCGGCCGAGCATCGGCTGGAGGCGGTGAACGCCGTCCTCAGCCACCTGATCGGCAACAACGAGCCGCTCCCGGAGGCGCTGCCGCCGCGGATCGAACGCTGGCTGCGCCACACCGCGCGGCTTCCTGCATGGGCGGATCGAGAGCGGCTCGACCGGGCCAGCGCGCTCTTCGCGCGGCACGGCGTGACCATATGCCTGATCCTGGCGACCGACGCCCTGCTGCAGTGCTACGCGATGAAGTCGGGCGTGCGGGTGCTGGCCTCCAGCTATCGCCTGGGGCACAGCGCGTATCATCGGATCGCGGAGACGACCCAGTTCGTACTCCTGGTCATGGCGCCCGGCGGGCTATACGAGGACGGCAAGGGGGTTCGGGTCATCCAGAAAGTCCGGCTGATGCACGCGGCCATTCGCTGCCTGCTCCAACGGAGCCACCGCTGGCCGGGAGAGGAGCTGGGGGCGCCGATTTGCCAGGAGGACATGCTGCTGGCGCTGGTGACTTTCTCGTGGGTGGTGGTCCGTGGGCTGCGCAGGCTCGGCGTGCACGTCGACGACGAGCTTGCCGAAGACTACCACTACTTCTGGCGCGTGGTCGGCGATATGCTCGGGATCCGCCCATCACACACTCCGGCGAGCATCGCCGAGGCGGCCGAACTGTTCGAACGCATCACCCAGCGGCACCACGGTCCGTCGGCGGAGGGTGCGGCGCTGACCCGCGCGCTCCTGGAGTTCCATGCCGATCTCGTGCCCGGCAAGCTGTTCGACGGCCTCATGCCGGCCGTGATGCGGCGGCTCGCAGGCGACCGCGTCGCCGACTGGCTCGACGTGCCAAGGAGCCAGTGGGACCTCATCGTCTCGCACCCGCGCACGTTCGGCCTGTACGTGCGGATGCTCGACCATCTCGGGACGGCGCTCGTCACGCGCCAGCTCGTGGCGCTAGGCGAGTACGAGCGTGCGGGGTTCCAAATTCCGACCAGTCTCCGCGAGGCTTGGTCCCTGGCGGACAGGCGTGCGCAGGTTGGAGTACCGCGCGCCACGACCCCGAGCGCGCTGGGCGCGTAATTGAGAGGAGCAACCGATGGCCTCCGACGAGCTCGAGGCGCTGCTTGAAGAGTGGGCGGCGGCCTGGTCGGCGCACGACGTCGAGCGGCTGGTCGAATTGTTCGCCGAGGACTGCGTTCACGAAGACGTTACCCTCGGCGTCGTGAATCGGGGACGTGAGGAGGTTAAGGCGTTCGCGGAGGGCGTCTTCACGGCGTTCCCTGACTTCCGAGTCGAGCAGACCGCTCGATTCGCCGCTGGCGGCTGGGGCGGGGCCGAATGGGCAATCAGCGGCACCCATCTAGGCCAGTTCCCCGGCATCGAGCCGACGGGCAAAAGCTTCAGCATCAGGGGGGCCAGCGTCTTCGAGCTGAGCGGTGGAAGGATCCGCCGAAACTCAGACTACTACGGCTGGGACATGGCCGCGTTTCTGCGGCAGCAGGACTAACCCAGTGTGGTAGCGAGGTAGTGCGATAGTGCGGCAGTGAGGTAGCGCGATAGTCCGACCGAGGGCGGAGCCCGTCCGCTATCGCACTACCGCACTATCGCACTACTCACTCGGGGGGCGGCATGGCGCTCAACATGAACAGGTTGACCGAGAAGGCGCAGGAGGCGATCGTGGCCTCCCAGCGGCTGGCCGAGGAGCGGCGCAATACTCAGCTCGAACCCGAGCACCTGCTCCAGGCGCTGGTCTGCCAAGAGGGAGGCGTCGTCCCGGCCGTATTAGAGAAGCTCGGCGTTCAGCCTGCGGCGTTGCTCCAACAGCTCGAGCCGGCCCTCAACGGCCTGGCCGCAGCCGCCGGCCCAGTCCAGGTCTACCTCTCAGCCCGCTTCAAGCGGGCCTTGGACAGCGCGCAAGGAGAGGCCGAGCGGCTCAAGGACGATTACCTGTCGACTGAGCACCTTCTGCTAGCGCTGGCCGACGATCAGGAGAAGGGTCCAGCGGGTCAGCTTCTGCGCGGCGCGGGGGTGACCCGTGACCGCGTCTACCAGGCCCTGCAGGAGGTGCGCGGCGGCCAGCGGGTCACGACCCCGACGCCCGAGACGACCTACCAGGCGCTCGAGCAGTACGGACGCGATCTGACGACCCTGGCCCGCCAGGGCAAGCTGGACCCGGTCATCGGGCGTGACGAGGAGGTCCGACGAGTCATCCAGGTGCTTAGCCGACGGACCAAGAACAACCCGGTCCTGATCGGCGAGCCAGGGGTTGGTAAGACCGCGATCGTCGAGGGTTTGGCGCAGCGTATCGTGCGCGGCGACGTGCCCGAGGGGCTCAAGGACAAGCGGATCGTGGGATTGGATCTGGGGGCAATGGTGGCCGGGGCCAAGTACCGGGGTGAGTTCGAAGAGCGCCTGAAGTCCGTCTTGAAGGAGGTCACCGACACGGCTGGGCAGGTGATCCTGTTCATCGACGAGCTGCACACAGTCGTCGGGGCGGGGGCGGCCGAGGGAGCGATGGACGCCTCCAATATGCTCAAGCCCGTGCTGGCGCGCGGCGAGCTGCACTGCATCGGGGCAACCACGCTCGACGAATACCGCAAACATATCGAGAAAGATGCCGCCCTCGAGCGTCGCTTTCAGCCAGTCTTCGTCGACGAGCCATCGGTCGAAGACACGATCAGCATCTTGCGCGGCTTGCGCGAGCGCTACGAACAGCACCACAAGGTCAGGATCAAGGACGCCGCGCTAGTGGCGGCGGCGGTGCTGTCACAGCGTTACATCAGCGATCGATTCCTGCCCGATAAGGGGATCGACCTGGTCGACGAGGCCGCTTCCAAGCTGCGGATGGAGGCGACGAGCATGCCGGCCGAGCTGGACGAGGCTCGGCGGCGGATCATGCAGCTGGAGATCGAGCGCGAAGGACTGCGCAAGGAGAAGGACGCCGCCTCGCGCGAGCGGCTCGCCAAGCTCGAGAGCGAGCTTGCAGACCTCAAGGAGCAAGCTTCCGAGCTCGAGGCGCGCTGGCAGCGCGAGCTGGAGCAGCTCAACCGGGTCGGCCAGATTCAGGAGCGGCTCGACGTCGCGCGGACCGAGCTCGAGCAAGCCTCACTTCGAGCCGAGTGGGAGGCGGCGGCGCGCCTCAAGTACGAGATCAGCCAGCTCGAGGGTGAACTGTCCCAGGCCGAGCAGGACCTACGCGAGCGGAGCAACGACGGCCGGGCGCTGGTCAAAGAAGAGGTCGACGAGCAGGACATCGCCGATGTCGTGAGCCGCTGGACCGGCATCCCCGTCAGCAAGCTCATGGAGGGCGAGGTCGAGAAGTTGATTCAGATGGAGGACCGCCTGCGTGAGCGGGTGGTTGGCCAGGATGAGGCGATCTCGGCCGTCGCCAACACGGTGCGGGCCGCGCGGGCGGGATTACAGGACCCCAATCGACCGCTCGGCAGCTTCCTGTTCCTGGGCCCGACTGGGGTCGGCAAGACCGAGACCGCGCGCGCCCTGGCCGAGTTCCTCTTCGACGACGAGCAGGCCCTGGTCCGCATCGACATGAGCGAATACCAGGAGAAGCACACTGTCTCGCGACTGATCGGCGCGCCGCCCGGCTACGTTGGCTATGAGGAGGCCGGGCAGCTGACCGAGGCGGTGCGACGACGTCCGTACTCGGTGATCCTGTTCGACGAGGTCGAGAAGGCTCATCCAGAAGTGCTCAACGTGCTGTTACAGCTCCTGGACGACGGGCGTCTTACCGATGCGCAGGGCCGGACTGTGGACTTCAAGAACTCGATCGTCATCATGACGAGCAACCTTGGCAGCAGCCACGACGAATCGCGAATCGCGAGGTTCGAGTCACGGGCGGGCAGCCACGACGCAGAGATCATGGACGCGGTCCGGGCGCACTTCCGTCCGGAGCTGCTCAACCGGATCGACGAGGTGGTCATCTTCCGGCCGCTCGGCCTGGAGCAGATCGAGGCGATCGTCGACATCCAGCTGCGCGGCCTGCGGGGCCGATTGGCGGAGCGCAAGATCGACCTGGAGCTGACGCCCGGGGCCAAGGAAATGCTGGCCCGCGAGGGCTTCGATCCGGTTTACGGCGCGCGGCCCCTCAAGCGCACGATCCAGAAAGAGGTCGTCCAGCCGCTCGCCATGCGCCTGCTGCGAGGCGAATTCCACGACGGCGACACGATCCTCGTCGATCGCGCCGATGGGCAGCTAGCGTTTCAACACTTGGAGTCGGCGGTGGCCGCGCCAACTAACCAACCCTTGCCCTCTCCTAGACAGGGGACGGGGGCCCCCCCTGGGCTAGACGGCTGCGGTTAGCCTGGGAACTCCGGGACCATGCCGCCGGCGGGCGGGCAGAGGGTCGGGCGACACGGGCGCTACCCGAAGTCGAACGACTCTCGAGGCAAGCGACTCAGGATATCCCTGCTTCCGTGGACAACCGCCAAGATGCCAACGCGTCGTGATCGAAAGCGATACACAACTCGAGCTGCCGACGATCAGTTCGCGAACGGTCTCATCGGCACACTCAGGCACGACCCGGCCGAGCCTCGGGTACCGGCCGCTTCGAGATCCTTCGTGGCGCCTACCGTCCAGTGGACCGGAGCCACTCGGCGACACTCCGCTCAACCTTGGCGTGGGATATCGTCTCGGCCTCGTCCAACTCCGTCAGACCGCGATCCACCCGCTGACGAAAGCACAGTTCGTACATGATGTCCTCGAGTGACGCGTCCTCAGGCATTCCCTCGATGATCCGGAGCGCCGCCTGCTTGCTCTGGCCTGTCACCATCCCCTCCGTTGCGCGGCGATGCTCGACGTCCTCACTGAGCTGCTCGGGCGAGCTCGACGCGGCCCATGGTAGGTGCCTTCACACGGGTTGATTTTAGCGGCCTGGGCCAAATCACCGACGATCACGAGCACCAGGGTCTCACGAAGGCCTCGAGTTACCGCCACCAGATCCAGCCACGTAGGGCTGCCGAGCCGGCATCCGAGGGTCGAGGACCCTAATTCCGTCCGCCCCACCCCTCACGCTTGCGCTGGCAGTTGATGCACAGGGTGGCTTGCGGGCGTGCCTTCAGGCGTGCCCGCGAGATCGGCTGATCGCAGTCCTCGCAGATCCCGTACAGGCCCTGCGCTCGGCGCTGAATCGCCTCCTGGACTCGCTCGGCTTCCTCTTCCACGATGCCTTTGATCGTGTAATCGACCTCGCGCTGCACGGTGATATCGGCCACGTCCGCGATGTGCTGGTCCACCATGCTCAGCTCATCGGCGGCTTCGCGCTGGTCCCCGGCGAAGGTCGTGTTGTCCACAAAGTCGCGGAGCCGGGCTACCGCCTCGGCCCTCCTGGCCAACGGGTCTTCGGCCTTGCGCTTCCGCTTCGGCATGGTTCGGTCTCCTTGAGTAGAGCTGGGTCGCTGAGGACCCCAGCTTGCTCATCGGAATGCAGATCGCGTGCCACGCCTCGCCTGCCTACACGTCCGGCCCGATCCCATCCCCGGGCAGGACGACGATGCGGAAGGACTGAGGACTGAGGACTGAGGCCAGGCCGTCACTCGATCGGTCCGGTCCGCTGGACCGCGGCGCGGATTCGCGCCGTGAGCACCTCCAGGCTGAACGGCTTGGTCACGTACTCGTCGGCTCCGCTGTGCAGCCCGACTGCGACGTCGCGATCGCTGGCCAGCACGGTCAGCATGATGACTGGCGTGTCGACCAGCTCGCGCATCCGACGCAGCGTCTCCCGTCCGTCCATGTCCGGCATCAGGACGTCCAGCAGGACGGCGTCAGGTCGGTGCCGAAGAACCGCTTCGATTCCCTCCTGGCCGTTGGACGCCTCGATCACAGCGAACTCCGGCTCGAGGGCCAGCCGGACCAGGGCACGGATCGGCGCCTCGTCGTCGACGACCAGGACCAGCTTGCGCTCGCCCCGTTCCATGTGCTCTCCCAGCGGCATAGCCCGAGCGTTCCGGCGGCTGAATACCAAATAGTAGATTGTACCTCGCGGCTTCGCAAGCGAATTGGCCGGCCCAACTGAGATTCTTCGCTCCGCTCAGAATGACAACCGCGGTCAGACCGCGTACTTGCGGATCGCCTCCGGACTCAGCTCCAGGCCCAGACCGGGGCGATCCTGGGAGGGCGACCACATGCCGTTCTTCGGCTCCGGGAACTGGGTGTACCAGACTCGGTCGGCTTCCTCAGCCACACCGAGGTACTCCACGACCTTCAAGTTGGGGGTGCAGCAGGCCAGATGCAGGTGAACCAGCTGGACGGCGTGTGGCGCGACCGGCAGGTTGAAGGCGTGCGCCAGATGAGCCACCTTGAGCCATTCGGTTACTCCGCCCACTCGGCCAACGTCGGGCTGGACGATGTCCGCGCCGCCCTGGGCGATCAGCTCTTTGAAGCCATATTTGGTGTATTCGTGCTCGCCGCTCGCGACTGGGATGTCGATCGCGCGAGCGATCGCGGCCAGCCCGCTGATATCGTCGGCCAGGACCGGCTCCTCGAACCAGCCGACGGCATAGTCCTGGAACCGCCGCGCCATGTAGATCGCCTGCTTGGCGTAATAGCCGTTGTTGGCGTCGACGTAGATCTCGACGTCATCGCCGACGGCCTTGCGCACGGCGGCCAGGCGGCGAACATCCTCGGACTCGGATCTGCCGAAGTCCTTGGCCACCTTCATCTTGACTCGCGGAATGCCCCGTTCGACGTAGCCGACCTGCTCGCGGACCAGCTCGGCCTCGTCGAAGCTAGTCCAACCGCCGGAGCCGTAGATCGGCACGCTCTCGGTATACGGCCCGAGCAGCCTGTGCAGCGGCACGCCGAAGACCTTGGCCTTCAGGTCCCAGAGCGCGATGTCGATGGCCGAGATCGCGCAGAAGGCCAGCCCCTTTCGACCGAAGCCGCGGACGCGCCAGAACATGTCGTCCCACAACTTCTCGTGGCTCAGCGGGTCCTGGCCCACCAGCAGCTCCTTGAGGGTGTGCTCGATCAGATCGCGCGTGCCAGCCTGGCCGCCCACGCCCAGCCCCTCATAACCCTCGTCGGTCTTGACGTGCACGAACAGCGCCGAGCGGCCCGAGGCGCGGTGGCGGATCGTGGCGTCCTGGATGCCGGGGATATGCGGGATGTGCAGCTGGGTGGTGGTGAGGTCGGCGATCTTCACCCGAGCGTTCCCTGGACAACGGACTCAGGCGCGATGAAGCCCTGGAAACGGAACATCTCCAGCGGGCCCTTCCCCTTGACCTCGATCAAGCCGAGCGACTCGGCACGGCAGCGGTCAGAGATCTGTCGCCAGGCCGCGTCGCTGAGAGTGATCGAGCCCGTGATCCCATGGCTTTCTACCCGGGCCGCGGTATTGACTGTGTCGCCAAACAGGTCAAACAGGTACTGCCGCTGACCCAGCACGCCGGCGACGACCGGACCAATGTGGATGCCAACCCGCACGTCCCAGCCGGTCGGCAGGGACCGGGCCGTAGCGATCATCTCGACACCGCACTGGACGCACTGGAATACGGGGTTGTCCACCGCTTTGAGCAGCCCGCATGCCGCCATGAACGAGTCGCCGATGGTCTTGATCTTCTGCAGATCGTGGCGTAGGGCGATGTCTTCGTATGACTCAACCAGGCGCTGGAGGTGCGGGATCACCTCGTGCGGCTGTCTGCGGTCGCAGTAGCCGGTAAAGCCCACGATGTCACAGAACAGGACGGCCACGTCCTCGTGGCGGCGCGGCTTCACCTCGTTGGTGGCCTTCAGCTCTTCGGCGATCTCGTGCGGCAAGATGATGTGGAGCAGCTCGTCGGATCGGCGCTTCTCCTCCTCGATCTGGCGAAGGTAGAGCGCTTCCTGGTCGCGCAGCCGCTTCTTCTCCAGGCAGGCGCTTATCCTGGCCTGCAGCAACACAGGATCGAACGGTTTGGAGAGATAGTCCTCGGCGCCCAGCTCGATGCAGCTGACGGCGCTGTCCGTCTCGTCGATTGCCGAGAGCACGATGACCGGGAGGTAATGCAGCGCCTCGTCTGCCTTGAGCTGCTGAAGTACCTGATAGCCATCCATTTCCGGCATGACGATGTCCAGGAGCAGCAGATCGAACGGCTCCGACCTGATCCGCTCCAGCGCGACGCGGCCGTTCTCGGCCACGGAGACGCGGTAGCCCAGCCGCTCCAGTCGGCGCGCCAGCATGTCCCTATTCGCCTCACTGTCGTCCACGACCAGGAGGCTGCCCTCCGTCGTCCGCGAGGCCGCGCGGGCCCTGACCAGGGGTGGCCGCGCGGCATCGGGCCTCCGGCCCCTCAACGATCGCACGCGCTCAGCTGCGACCTGCTCGACCCCGGTTGACTGGATCTTCCGCAGCTCGACGATCGCGTTGACGATCTCCAGGAGCTGCCTGCCGGCCACGTGGATCTTTTCGAGGTCGGGTACGAGCTCGGCCTGGCCGACTTCCTCCGCGTCCTCCCGCAGCAGCTGGCTGTAGCCGATGATCGAGTTGAGCGGCGTGCGCAGCTCCTGGCTCATCTGGTCTACGTCGAAGTTGCCCTCCGCGAGCTTGGACGAGTCGAGAAAGTCGCTGACCAGCGCCAGCAGCTGTTTGCCGGCCACGTGGATCTTCTCCAGATCTGGGATGAAGCGCCCTTGGCCTTCGTCCGAGGCCTCTTCGAGCAGCAGCTCGCTATAGCCGAGGATGTGGTTGATCGGCGTCCGCAGGTCGTGTCTCAGGCTGCGGAAGAAGTCGACCGTGATCCGCCCGCTGTCGTGGCCGGACCCGTCCGCGTCCTCAAGAGCCTCATCCGCCATCCGCTTCCCGTCCTCACCCTTCATCAAGCCGACGACGTACCCCCCTGACTGGCTGGCCCAGGTGGGCGGCCACCAGATCGCGGATCTCGGCCAGCAGCTCCTCACGGCTATACGCGCCTTTCTGGAGTATCCGTTCGACGTAACCGTTGAGCCTCAAGTGGTCCTCTGCTGTGAGCTCTTTGGCGGTCATCACGACGACCGGAATGGATCGCCACTCGCGATGCTGGCGTACCTGGGCCAGGAACTCGAAGCCATCCATCTCCGGCATCATGAGATCCAGCACGATAATGTCGGGGCGGGCTTGCGCGACGTGTTCCAGCCCCACGCGGCCGTTTTCGGCCTCGTCTATGCTCCAGCCCTCTTTTGCCAGTACGCGTCGCAATATGTCGCGGGTCGCGGCATCGTCCTCGACAACCAGGACGAAGCCGGGCGGATGGTCGGGCCGGTACTTCTTGAGGATGGCGGCCAGGCGATCTCGCTCGATCGGCTTGGTCAGGTATTCCGACGCACCCAGGGCGTAACCCAGGTCCTTGTTGTCGAGGACCGTCAGCATGATGACGGGGATGTCAGCCAGGTCGGGGTCTGCCTTCAATGCGGTCAGAACCGCCCACCCATCCATACCGGGCATCATCACGTCCAGCGTAATGGCGGTGGGGCGCAGCTCCTTGGCAAGCCGCAGCCCCTCCTCGCCACTCGCGGCGGTGACCACCTCGAAGGCTTCAGACGTCAAAAAGCGTTGGAGCAGGTCGCGTGCGGTCGGGTCGTCGTCGATCGCCAGCAGCGTTGGCCCGCCGCCCTCACCCCCTGGCCCCCTCTCCCAATTTTGGGAGAGGGGGGCCAGGGGGTGAGGGCGGGCGACTGGGGGCGTGAGGCCCCTCGAGTCGACCACGACCTCAGCCGGAATTCGAACCGTGAAGGTCGAGCCCTTGCCCGCCTCGCTCTCGACCGTAATGCCTCCGCCCATCAACTCGCAGAAGCGCTTGGTGATCGCTAGCCCGAGCCCGGTCCCGCCGTACTGGTGGGCGATCGAGGCGTCGGCCTGCGTGAACGCCTCGAACAGCGTCTCCATCTGCTCGGGCGTCATGCCGATGCCCGAGTCAGCCACGCTGAAGACGATCCAGTCCGTACCGCCTTCTGCCTGGCGGGTGACCGCCAGCTTGATGATCCCTTGCTTCGTAAACTTGCAGGCGTTGCTGAGCAAGTTGAAGAGCGCCTGTCGCACCTTGGTCAGGTCGGCCCGCATCGTTCCCAGGTCGTCCCGGTGCTCGACCTGCACGGTGTTGGCGTTCCTCTCGGCTAGCGGCTGGATCGTGGCGTTGACCTCCCGAACCATGGTCGACAGTTCGAAGCTCTCCAGGTAGATGTCCATCTTGCCGGCTTCGATCTTCGAGAGATCGAGGACGTCGTTGACGAGCTGGAGCAAGTGCTTGCCGGCCATATTGATCTTCTGGAGGTCCGGGATCAGGGCGTCCTGGCCAAGCTCTTCCGCCTCCTCTTGCAGCATCTCGCTGTAGCCGATGATCGCGTTGAGCGGGGTCCGCAGCTCGTGGGACATGTTGGCCAGGAAGGTGCTCTTGGTGCGATTGGCGGCCTCGGCGTCGGCCTTCGCCCGTTGCAGCTCCTCCTCCGCCCGCTTGCGGTCAGTGATGTCACGGCACACGGCCATGATTGCGGCCGGCTTACCATCCTTATCCTCAAAAAGAGAGGCACTGAGTTGAACGTCCAGGACCCTGCCATCCTTGGTGAAGCGTCGTGTTTCAAATCCCAGCACTCTTCGCTCAGCCAAGAGCTTCTGTATGGTCTCTGCTGTCTCCGGCTTGTTTTCTTCCGGAACAAAATCTATCCGCTTGCCCAGCAGCTCCTCACGAGACCAGCCGAAGGTCTGCGCGAAGGCTGGATTGACGTACGTTGCCTGGCCCAGCATGTCGTAGATCACGATCGGATCGGGCGATGACTCCAGCACAAGCCGATGGCGCTCCTCGCTCTCTCGCAACGCCGCCTCAGCCCGCGCCCGTTCGGCCAGTTCTTGCTGGACCGAAGCGTACAGTCGAGCGTTCTCGATGGCGACTGCGGCATTGGCCGCGAATGTGCGGAGCATGTTGAGGTTCGGGGCGACCGGGCGATGGCTAACGGCGTTGTCGGCTGCGAGGACCCCGACGCACCGGCCGCGCGAGATCAGAGGGAGGACAGCAGGGTTGCGGGCTCGAATGAACTTGACGCCCGCGTGGGCGTCGGGAACTCGGTATGCTTCCGGCACGGGCGCGGAGCCTTCCAGGATGATCTCGGCCTGCTCAAGGTAGGCTTTGCTCAAGGCCGGAACGCCCCCGTGAATGGGGAAGCGGATCACTTCGCCCGCGTCGATGTCGAACCCGACCCAGGCGGTCGCTTCGAGGTGACGCTCGTCCGGCGTCGGCAGCCAGATCACCACGCGGTCGAAGCCGACCACCTCCTGGACCGCGCCCACGACCAAGTTGAGGCGGTCCTCGAGGCTCAGTGGCTCCTGCATCGCCGTGCCCAGGCGGTACAACTGCTCCAGGTTGCGCCTCCGCTCCTCGCTCTCTCTGAAGAGCCGGGCGTTGTCTAGGGCAATGGCTGCAAGCTCGGCGAAGCGGCTTAACAGCTCGACCTCGTCCTCTCCGAACGCCCGGCCCGACTCAGCCCCGTAGGCCATCCCGAGCACCCCTGCGACCTGGGAGCCTGACTTGAGCGGCACCCCCGCGACGGCGCGGATCAGGTTGCCGGGAAAGTTTGGCGAGCGGCCGGGCCAGGCGTCGTAATCGTGGACCACGAGCGGCTGTCCGGTTTGCCAGACCTTGCCGGCCAGGCCTTCGCCTGGTTTCAGACGACGGTCCCTCAACTGGCTGAAAGCCCCGGCCCTCAGCCTGCGCTCGAGGTGTGCCTCGCCAGGCCCGACCAGGTAGACGAAACCGTGGGGCGTGCCCAGCAGCTGGCCCGCCCGCTTGAGGATCGCCTCGAGCAAGTCGTCCAGATCGAGCCGGCCGATCAGTCCCAGCGCAGTTTCGTGCAGCGCGGCCAGATATGCATGCTGCCGGCGCAGCCCCTCGTCGACCACACCAGCTGGATCAGGCGGCTTCGTCACTCCTCGCCACTCCAGGTGGAGTCGTGCGCGACACGATGAGGCACAGCGCCTCAGGAACCTCCGGGCAGCAAGGCCTCGATCCTCTCGAGCAACCGCGGCAGCTCGATCGGCTTGGTCTCGTAGTCGTCGCAGCCGGCCGCCATCGCCCTGTCCCGGTCGTCTGCCATAGCATGCGCGGTCAGGGCGATGATCGGGATCGATCGAGATTCGGGGGCGGCCTTGATCTGGCGGGTTGCCTCCCAGCCGTCCAGGACGGGCAGGCTCATGTCCATCAGGATCAGGTCGGGCGCCTCAGATCGAGCAATCGCCACGCCCTGCTCCCCGTCGACCGCGACGAGTACTTCGAAGCCCCGCCGCTGTAGCCGGCGAGTCAGCATGTCGCGGTTCATCTCGTTGTCCTCGACGACCAGCATCTTGGCCATCTGCGTCTATGCGCCCCCTCCCGTGCCCTGCGCGCTCGTTGACGCGGCCACCAGCTCGCGGACCTGGCCCAGCAGGTCCTCCCGACGGTAGGTCCCTTTCTGGAGGATGCGCTGGACATAACCGTTCAGGCGCTGGTGGTCGTCGGCGCTGAGGTCCTTGGCGGTGATCACCACAATCGGAATCGCGCGCCAGTCGTCGGCCTCTCGAAGCCGGTCGACTAGCTCGAAGCCATCCATCTCCGGCATCAGCAGGTCCAGCAAGATCAGCGCCGGCCGGCCTTCGGCCAGGCGCTCTAACGCCAGCCGGCCGTTCGCCGCCTCGCTGACCGCCCAGCCCTCCTTCTCCAGGGCCCGCCGCAGCGTTCGGCGCGTGCCCGCATCATCTTCGACGATCAGTACCGGCCCGGCCTGCCGACCGGGCCGGTATTTCTTGAGAACGGCAGCCAGGCGCTTACGCTCGATCGGCTTGGTCACGTAGTCGGCCGCGCCGAGCGCGTAGCCGATCTCCTTGTTGTCCAGGATCGTCAGCATGATGACCGGAATCTCGGCCAGGTCCGGGTCCGCTTTCAGGGCGGCCAGAACGGCCCAGCCGTCCATGCCCGGCATCAGCACGTCGAGCGTGATGGCCGCTGGACGAAGCTCTTTCGCGAGCCGCAACCCCTCTTCCCCGCTCGCCGCCGTGACCACGTCGAAGCCCTCAGACGTCAACAGGCGCTGCAGCAGGTCGCGCGCCGTGGCGTCGTCGTCGATGGCCAGCAGCCTCGGCCCGCGGCCCTCACCCCCTGACCCCCTCTCCCAATCTTGGGAGAGAGGGGACGGGGGGTGAGGGCCAACGACTGCGGGCGTCGAGCCCCTCGAGTCGACGGCTTCGGCCGGAATTCGGACCGTGAAGGTCGAGCCCTTGCCAACCTCGCTCTCGACGCTGATGTCGCCGCCCATCAGCTGGCAGAAGTGGCGGCTGATCGCCAGCCCGAGACCCGTCCCGCCATACTTGCGGGTCGTGGACGTGTCGGCCTGGCTAAACGCCTCGAACAGCCTGCTCATCTGTTCCGGGCTCATGCCGATGCCAGTATCGGCGACAGCGAAGCTCACCCAGTCCGCGCCATCTGCTGGCTCGCGGCCCACAGCCAGCGAGATGGTGCCGTGATCGGTGAACTTGCAGGCGTTGCTGAGCAGGTTGAAAAGCGCCTGGTGGACTTTCGTCAGGTCGGCTCGGATGCTACCGATGTCGTCTGGGCAGTTGACCCGGAGCGTGTTGGCGTTCTGCTCGACGAGCGGCTGGACGATGGCAACCGCGTCCCGCACCAGGTCAGCTACGGCGAAGGACTCAAGGTACAGGTCCATTCTACCGGCTTCGATCTTGGACAGATCGAGGATGTCGTTGATCAGTCCGAGCAAGTGCTTGCCCGCGGCGTTGATCTTTTCGAGGTCGGGGATGAAGGCATCATGGCCCAGCTCCTCGGCCTCTTCCTGGAGCATCTCGCTGTAGCCGATGATGGCGTTGAGCGGGGTGCGCAGCTCATGGGACATGTTGGCCAGGAAATCCGACTTGTGCTGACTCGCCACCTGCAGCTCGCGGCTCTTCTCCTCGATCTCCTGGAAGAGCCGGGCATTCTGGATGGCCAGCGCCGATTGGCTGGCAAAAGTCTGCATGAGCTCGACGACGGCCGGCGGGAACTCCCCTGGCGACTTCCGCGCCACCACGAGCCCGCCAAGGACGCGATCCTTACGCAACAGTGGCACCGCCAGGAGGGCGCGATGTCCAGACTGCTCGACGACGGCCC
>WNGA01008024.1_pt1 | contig 23094 bp, 19 predicted proteins | sample 5400061 | NCBI WGS metagenome assembly WNGA01 (sample SAMN13153366, study PRJNA577476) | soil metagenome | isolation source: 100 cm soil or saprolite under grassland replicate 2 | place: USA:California | collected 2016-06-15
ACGATCCTGCCGCCAGCGTCCCCACCCTCCGGTCCGAGGTCGACGATCCAGTCCGCGGTCTTGATGACGTCCAAGTTGTGCTCGATCACGAGCACCGTGTTGCCCGCTCCGACCAGCCGCTGGAGCACCGCCAGGAGCTTGCGCACGTCCTCGAAGTGCAGCCCGGTCGTGGGTTCGTCCAGGATGTACAGGGTGCTGCCGGTGGCGCGCTTCTGGAGCTCTGAGGACAGCTTGATCCGCTGGGCTTCGCCACCCGACAGAGTGGGCGCCGGCTGTCCGAGCTTGACGTACCCGAGGCCCACGTCCGAGAGCGTCTGGAGGTGCCGGCTGATGACCGGGATGTTGCGGAAGAACTCCAGAGCCTCGTCGACACTCATCTCCAGGACGTCGGCGATCGAACGGTTCTTGTACTTGACCTCGAGCGTCTCGCGATTGTACCGGTGGCCCTTGCACACCTCGCACGTCACGTAAACGTCCGGGAGGAAGTGCATCTCGATCTTGATCTGCCCGTCGCCGGCGCAGTTCTCGCACCGGCCGCCTCGGACATTGAAGGAGAACCGCCCGGGCCGGTACCCGCGGACCCGGGCTTCCGGAACCTGAGCGTACAGCGCGCGGATATGGTCGAACATGCCCGTGTATGTGGCCGGGTTGGATCGCGGGGTCCGGCCGATGGGCGACTGGTCGATGTCGATGACCTTGTCGATGCGTTCCCAGCCGACGAGGCGACGGTGCTTGCCCGGGAGGGCGCGTGACCGATACAGCTTGTGCATGAGCGCTCGGAGCAGTACCTCCTGGACCAGCGTGGACTTGCCCGAGCCGCTCACGCCCGTGACGCAGGCGAAGAGTCCGAGGGGCAACGCGAAGTTCAGGTCCTTCAGGTTGTGCTCACTGGCCCCGAGCACCTTCAGCCACCGTTCGCCGGGGGTCCTGCGGACCTGGGGGGTGGGGATCACGCGCTTGCCGGAGAGGAACGCGCCGGTCAGGGACCCGTCGTCGTCCAGCAGGCCGTTCAGGTCACCCGAGTACACGATCTCGCCACCGTCATTGCCCGCACCCGGCCCGATGTCCACGATGTGGTCCGAGGCCCGGATGGTGGCCTCGTCGTGCTCCACGACGATCAGCGTGTTGCCCAGGTCCCGGAGACGAACCAAGGTGTCGATCAGCCGCCGGTTGTCGCGCTGGTGCAGGCCGATCGACGGCTCGTCCAGGATGTACAGGACGCCGACCAATCCGCTCCCGATCTGGGTGGCCAGGCGGATCCGCTGGGCCTCACCGCCCGCCAGGGTGGCCGAGGCCCGGGCCAGCGCCAGGTAGTCCAGGCCCACGTCGACCAGGAACCCCAGCCGGGCCCGGATCTCCTTGATCAGGCGTTCGGCGATCATCCGCTCTCGCTCGGACAGGTCCACCTGCTCGAAGAACGCGAGCGAGTCGCGGATCGAGCGAGTGGTGAGGTCGGCGATGTTCACCGCCCCGATCGTCACCGCCAGGCTCTCCGGCCGAAGGCGCGCGCCATGGCACGTCCGGCACGGAACCTCCCGCATGTACTGCTCCAGCCGGTCCCGCTGGCTGTCGGATTCGGTCTCCTCGTACCGGCGTTCGACGGCCGGAACGACGCCTTCGTACGATGTCCAGTACGAGCGTGTTCGCCCGTACCGGTTCCGGTACCGGACGTGGATCTCCTGGTCCGAGCCGTACAGCACGATCTCACGGGCCTTCTTCGGGAGCTTCTTCCACGGAGTCTTGGTGGAGAAACCGTGGGCCTCGGCCACCGACTCGAGCACCCTGTACCAGTACTCGAGGCGGGTCCCGGCCCACGGCGCGATGGCTCCCTCTTCGATGGAGAGCTCGGGATCGGGCACCACGAGCTCGGGGTCGACCTCCAGGCGGGTCCCCAGGCCGTCGCAGGTCGGACAGGCCCCGTACGGCGAGTTGAACGAGAAGTTCCTGGGCTGGAGCTCGTCGAAGGAGATGCCGTCGTACGTGCAGGCGAGCTTCTGAGAGAAGTGCTGCACGTCCTCATTCCCGTCCGGCGTCTGCACCGTGATGGCCGCGATCCCCTCCGCCAGCTGGAGCGCCGTCTCGATCGAGTCGGCGACCCGGCGGCGGATGTCGGGCCTGGCCACCAGGCGGTCCACCACCACCTCGATGGTGTGCTTGTAGTAACGGTCCAGCCGGATGGACTGCGAGAGGTCGCGGATCTCGCCGTCGATCCGGGCCCGGGGGAACCCCCGGTGGGCCAGATCGGCCAGAAGCTTCTCGTACTCACCCTTCCGGCCCCGGACCACCGGGGCGAGGATCATGAACCGGGTACCCTCGGGCAGCTGCATGACCTGGTCAACGATCTGCTCCGGCGTCTGGCGGCCGATGGGCCGCCCGCACTTGGGACAGTGAGGATGGCCGATCCGGGCGTACAGCACGCGGAGGTAGTCGTAGATCTCGGTGATGGTCCCCACGGTGGACCGGGGGTTCTTGGACGTGGACTTCTGGTCGATGGAGATGGCCGGGGACAGTCCCTCGATGAAGTCCACGTCCGGCTTCTCCATCTGTCCCAGGAACTGCCGAGCGTAGGCCGAGAGCGACTCCACGTAGCGCCGCTGACCTTCCGCGTAGATGGTGTCGAAGGCCAGGGAGCTCTTCCCCGAGCCGGACAGGCCCGTGAACACGATGAGCTGGTTGCGGGGTAGCTCCAGCGTGACGTTCTTGAGGTTGTGCTCACGGGCCCCGTGAATCACGAGTGTGTCGGTGGCCACGGGGAGATTGTAGTGGCGGCCCCGACAAGCCCCCGCCGTGCCTGGCCATTGCCCCATCGGGCGGGTGGGCGACCTCGCGGTAGGCTGACCCCGTGACCGAGCGATCCAAGCTGGAACGACTGTCCTCGGCTGAGCTGCACGACCGGGCCACGCGCCTGGCTTGGCGGCGACTCGACGTGGGCTTCCTGTGGGACCTGCTGAAGACGATCCCCGAGGCCCGGGCGGCCATCGGAGATGAGGAGCGGAGCGAGACCGACATCATGCGGCCGCTGGCCCTCCTGAACGACCTCGTGGACGCCGACCGCGGCACCCTTGCCGATGCCCTCCGTCCGCTCTACATCGAATACCTGGAGAAGCACGGGGGACGCGACGACGGAGCCGAGGGAGATACCTGAGGGGCCCTGCGAGTGAGGACGCCATCCGGGGGCGTGGACCCGTCCTCCTGGCGGGACGAGTTCCCGGTCGTGAAGCGCAAGGCCTACCTGATCAGCGCGTCGCTCGGTCCGGTCTCGCGGCGTTCTCGCGATTACTTGGACGCGTACATCGACGCGTGGGCCTCCAAGGGCGCGCCGGACCAGGTGTGGTTCGAGGACATCTTCCCTACCATGCGCGCGTTGAAGCAGCGCTTCGCGGCGTTGGCCGGGTGCCATCCCGACGAGCTGGCCATCACCACGAACATCTCGGTCGCGCTCTCGACGATCGCGTCGTGTGTGGACTTCTCCAGGCGCCGCAAGGTGATCCTGTCGGAGCTGGACTTTCCCACCGACGGGCACGTCTGGCTGGCGCAGCGATCGAGTGGGGCCGAGGTCGTGTTCCTGAAGTCGCTCGATGGCCTGACGATCCCGCTCCGGGAGTATGAACGGGCCATCGACCGGAACACCGCGGTCGTCATGGTGAACCGGGTGCTGTACCGCTCGAGCGCGCTCGTCGACGCGAAGGAGATCTGTCGGATGGCTCGGGAGGCGGGAGCGTGGTCGATCGTGGACGACTACCACGGCGTCGGGATCGTCCCCCTCGATCTCCACGACCTGGGCTGCGACCTCTACACCGCCGGCGTCCTGAAGTGGCTGTGTGGCGGCCCGGGCCTAGCGTTCCTGTACGCACGGCGCGACCTGCTTCCCGAGCTGGAGCCAACGGTCACGGGATGGTTCGCCACTCGCGAGCCGTTCTCCTTCGACACCCAGCATCTGGAGCTGCACCCCACGGCGCGGCGACTGGAACACGGGACGCCGCCCGCCCCAGTCTTCCCCGTGGCCTTGGGCGGACTGGAGATCATCTCGGAGGCCGGCGTGGATCGGATCCGTGAGCGGCAGGGGGGGCTCACCGATCACGTGATCGTCCGGGCGGACGAGGCGGGCCTTCCCGTTCGGACGCCGCGCGAGCGAAGCGAGCGCGGCGGCGTGGTGAACGTGGGGGTGGGGCCGGAGGCCGGCAAGATCTGCCACGCTCTCCTGGAGCGGAACGTGTGCACCGACTTCCGGGGCGACGGACTGAGGATCTCCCCCCACTTCTTCAACACCGAGGCCGATATCGACCGCTGCTTCGACGAGCTCCGATCCCTGCGGTAAGCCTCAGGCCGCCGCGACCACCCGACCGGCCCGAATCACCAGCTTCAGATCGCCGAGCGCCGTGAGGTCCTCACGAGGATCGCGGGCCAGCGCGATGAGGTCGGCGGGGCCGCCGGACTCGAGCGGCCCAGCTACCAGGGCCTCGAGGATCTCGTCCGCAGTCATGCCCACGGTCTCCCGGAGGAGCAGGACCTCCCGAACGTCGATCCCCGGTGGGATGGCTCCGTTGCCGAGGTCCGTGCCGTAGACGACCGTGCCGCCGGCGGCCCGGAACCGAGCCATGTTGTCGGCGGCCGTCCGGAGCTCGGAGGTGACGTTGCCGAAGCTCCAGATGTCGAGCGTCGAGACGATCCGCACGGCCTTCGCCGCCGCCTCCAGCACCGACTCGGAGAGCCGCTCGCTCCACGGGCAGTGGGCGAACTCGTTCACCCCTGCGCCCAGCGCCCGCTCGGCTTGCCCGACGCCCTGCACGTGGGCCGTCACCGGCAGCCCCCGCTCCCCCGCAGCCTGGACGATGGCCGCGAGCTCTCGGTCCGTCGGGGTGGGTCCCGCCTCGGCGTTCAGGGACACCTTGATCGCCGCGGCTCCACGGCCGGCCAAGGTCTTTACCGCCGTGGCCGCCTCCTCTGCGCCCCGGATCTGCAGCCCGGTCCCGGGGGGCGCCCACCGATCGGCGGTCGGATAGCCGCCGGGTCCGGTGATCATGGGACCGGCCGCACGGATCACCGGCCCGTTGAACGTGGGCAGCTCCGACGCATCGGCCAGCGGGAAGATGACGTCGGGCGGCCACGCCAGATCCCGGACCGCCGTCACCCCGCCGAGGAGCACGGCACCGGGGTCCGCCAAGCCGATGTGGACGTGACGATCGGCCGCCCCAGGCATGAGGAACCCGTCCACCTCGAGCTCGTCGTCCGCCTGCGGGGCCAGCCGGGCCGAACCCACCCACTCGATCCGGCCACCGTCGCAGACTACGCTCACTCGGTCGAGGACCTTGCCCGGCCCCAGCCACGCCAGCGGGGCCCGGACCGCGAGCGTGGGGCTCAGGTCCCCACCCCAGCCTGGCGGAGCGCCTTCAGCTCCTTCCGGAGGTCGACCACCTCGTCCCGGAGGCGCGCTGCGTACTCGAACCGAAGCTCCTTCGCCGCCTGGTGCATCTCCTCCTCCAAGCTCTGGATGAGTCGTTCGAGCTCTTCGGTGGGCATCTCCACCCGCTCGCGGCGCCGCCGCCCGCGATCGGGCGACGGCGCCTTCCCCCCGTCGACGGCCATCGACAGCAGGATGTCCGACACCTTCTTGCGGATCGACTGCGGATCGATGCCGTGTTCGCGGTTGAACGAGAGCTGGATCTTGCGCCGGCGCTGGGTCTCCGAGATGGCCGCCTTCATCGAGTCGGTGACCTCGTCCGCGTACATCAGGACCGTGCCGTCCACGTTGCGGGCGGCCCGGCCGATGGTCTGGATGAGCGAGGTGTCAGACCGGAGGAACCCCTCCTTGTCGGCGTCGAGGATGGCCACCAGCGACACCTCCGGGAGGTCCAGTCCCTCCCGGAGCAGGTTGATCCCCACCAGGACGTCGAACTCTCCCAGGCGGAGATCGCGGAGGATCTCGATCCGATGCAGCGTGTCGATCTCCGAGTGGAGGTACCGGACCCGGATGCCCATCTCCATCAGGTAGTCCGTGAGGTCCTCGGCCATCTTCTTGGTCAGCGTGGTGACCAGGACCCGCTGCCCCGCCTCGGCTCGCTTCCTGATCTCCTCGATGAGGTCGTCCACCTGCCCCCGGGTCGGCCGGATCTCGACGTTCGGATCGATCAGCCCCGTCGGCCGGACGATCTGTTGAACGACCCGCTTTGACGTCCGGAGCTCGTAGGACCCGGGAGTGGCCGACATGAACACGCTCTGACCGACCTTCTCGACGAACTCATCGAACCGGAGCGGCCGGTTGTCCAGGGCCGACGGCAGCCGGAACCCGAACTCGACCAGGGTCTCCTTGCGAGTCTTGTCACCTTCGTACATCCCGTGGATCTGGGGCACCGTGACGTGGGACTCGTCGATGACGCACAGCCAGTCCTGGGGGAAGTAATCGAGCAGGGTGTACGGGGCCTCGCCGGGCTGTCGGCCGTCGATGTGTCTGGAGTAGTTCTCGATCCCCGAGCAGAACCCCACCTCCCGGAGCATCTCCAGGTCGTAGTTCGAGCGCATCCGCAGGCGCTCCGCCTCCAGGAGCTTGCCCTGGGACTCCAGCTGCCCCAGGCGCCCCTTCAGCTCCTCCTCGATCCCGGCGATGGCGCGCTGCATCCGCTGGTCCGACGCCACGTAGTGGGTGGCCGGGTAGATCCACAGCTCGGACAGCTCCCCCAGGACCTCCCCGGTCAGTGGGTCGAACCGGGTGATCCGCTCCACGTCGTCGCCCCAGAACTCCACCCGGACGGCGGTCTCCTCGTAGGCCGGGAACACCTCGAGCGTGTCCCCCTGGACCCGGAACTTGCCCCGCACGAAGTTCACCTGGTTCCGCTCGTACATGATCTTGACCAGCCGAGTGATGGCGAAGTCCCGGTCGATGGCCACGCCCCGGTGCAGCCGCAGGACCTGACCCATGTACTCCTCGGGCGTGCCAAGGCCGTAGATGCAGGAGACGGAGGCCACGATCAGGACGTCCTTCCGGGTGAGCAAGGCGCTGGTGGCCGAGTGCCGCAGCCGATCGATCTCGTCGTTGATCGAGGAGTCCTTCTCGATGTACGTGTCGGTTTGAGGGACGTAGGCCTCGGGCTGGTAGTAGTCGTAGTAGCTGACGAAGTATTCGACCGCGTTCTCCGGGAAGAACTCCCGGAACTCGTTGGCCAGCTGTGCTCCGAGCGACTTGTTCGGGGCGATCACCAGGGTGGGCTTCTGGACCCGCTCGATCACCTGGGCGATGGTGAAGGTCTTCCCCGTCCCGGTGGCCCCGAGCAGCGTCAGGTAGTCCTCGCCGGCCCGGACACCCCGGGCCAGGCCCTCGACGGCGGCCGGCTGGTCGCCCGCAGGCTCGAACTCCGCATGGACCTTGAACGGGGGCACGCATCGATTGTAGGGGTCTCCGCGGACACCACTGAAGGGCGGTTACATGCGGCCCGCCTCGATGATGCTCTGGAGGAACCGCCGGGTCCGGTCCTCGCGCGGCTCCGAGAAGATGCTGTCCGGCGGCCCTTCCTCCAGGATCCGGCCCTCGTCCAGGAAGCACACCCTGGTGGCGATGTCGCGGGCGAACCCCATCTCGTGCGTGGCGATGACCATGGTCATCCCGCCGGCCGCCAGCTCCCGGATCACGTTCAGGACTTCGGCTACCAGCTCGGGGTCCAGGGCGCTGGTGACCTCGTCGAGCAGCATGATGTCCGGCTTCATGGCCAGGGCCCGGACGATGGCCACGCGCTGCTGCTGCCCGCCGGAAAGCCGGTCGGGGTACTCGTCCCGTTTGTCGGCTAGCGCGAACCGCTCCAGGAGATCGAGGGCACGGTCCCGGGCCTCCGTCCTCGAGAGGCCCAGGGCCTCCATGGGGGCTAGCGTGATGTTCCGGAACACCGTCATGTGCGGGAACAGGTTGAACGCTTGGAACACGATCCCGATGTGCCGCCGGATCCGGTTGACGTCGACGCCGGGGGCCGTGATCTCCTCACCCCGGACAATGATCCTCCCGGCATCCACCGGCTCGAGGAGGTTGATGCATCGGAGCATGGTGGACTTCCCCGACCCGGAGGCTCCGATCACGCAGATGACCTCGTGGTCGGCGACCGACAGGTCGATGCCCTTCAACACCTCGAGCCGGCCAAAGGACTTGCGGATCCCTTCGAGGCTCAGTGCGGCAGCATCCACGGTCCGGCGACCTACAGGGCGGCTGCCACCTGCCGCCGCCGTCGATCCCTGGCGATGAGCGCATCCGTGAATCGCGCCAACGGGATGGTGATGACCACGAACAACAATGCAGAGGCGAGGTACGGGGTGAAGTTGAACGTGGCCGCGCTGTCGATCTGGGCGGTCCGGAAGGCCTCCACGACTCCGATGGATGCGACGAGCGCCGTGTCTTTCTGCAACCCGATGAAGTCGTTGAGGAGGGGCGGGATCACGCGTCGGACCGCTTGTGGGATCACGACGAGGCGAAGCGTCTGCCATCGTGAAAGGCCCAACGAGCGCGCCGCTGCCGCCTGGCTCGGGTGCACTGACTCGATGCCAGCTCTGTAGACCTCGGCGACATACGCCGAGTACACGAGCACCAGCGCCACCACCCCCCACACGAAGGGTGACTTCGGCACCCCACGGAGTTGGAGCGCGGGAGCGCCGAACCCCAGGATGTAGATCACGAGGATCGTGGGGACCCCACGGAACAGATCGGTGTACCCAACCGCGAGGATTCGGATCGGGAAGAAGACCGGGCCGGGAAGGCTCCGGAGCACGGCCAAGAAGAGTGCCAGTACCAGGATGAAGATCTCCGCGACCACGAAGAGCTTCACGTTCAGGAGGAATGCCCGCGAGATGCCCGGTAGATTCTCCATGAACAGCTCGCCGTTGAAGAAGGACCGCTTGATCTCGAGCCACCCGGGCGAATTCACTACCACGACGACGAGCACCGTGAAGAAGACGACCGTGCTCGCCACCGCGATGAACACGGCCCGTCGCCCCTCGCGGCGCCCCCGGCCCGTACTCAGGATCCGCGATCCCCTGGCCGCACGAGCGTCCTCAATGTGGAGGCGGTCGCCGGGTCCGGGTGGCCCAGCAGAGCTCACGACACCTCCGGCGATGGGTCGCTACGACTGCTCGATGAACGGGTACGTGAGCGCCTTCAACCACTTCTTCTGGATGGCATCCAGGGTTCCGTCGGACTCCAGCGTGGCGATGGCCTGATTGACGCACCCCACGAGGGGATTTCCCTTCTGGAACACCATCCCGAAGTGCTCCTGATCCCCGATGGTTGGGAACTGCCCAACCACCTCCCCATGGGGCACCTCACCGATCAGCACATTGACGTACGCTGTCGGCGCGTCGACGAGGTATCCATCAATCTGTCCGGCGTTCAATGCAGCGATCACGTCGTTGGGATTGTCGTAGACGCTCGGCTGTTGGTCCGGCTGGATGTTCTCGACGATGTAGCTGTAGCTCGTGGTACCGATCTGTGCGCCGAGCTTGTAGGACTGGAGATCGGCGAACGTAGTGGCATCCGTGATGGGGGTCCCGCGCTTTGCCACCAATGCCTGCTGGACGTCGTAATAACCTTCACTGAAATCCACGGCCTGGGCTCGCACGGGCGAATAGGAGACCTGTCCGATGTAGAGATCGAAATTCTTGGGTCCCGGCTTGTAGGACTGGTTGAAGTTGAGAGGGATCCACGCCACGGCCCCTCGTGCGAACCCGAGCTCTCCGGCGACCGCGTAGGCGACGGCGCTCTCGAACCCCTCGCCGCTGTACGGATCACCTCTGCCGAAGCTGGGATCGGCCTTCCAGGGAGAGCCCGACTGGCTGACCTTTCCGCCGAACCACGGGGCGTATGCCGGGTTGTCCGTGGCGATGGTCAGCGTGCCGGCGCTCGTATAGGACGACACTCCCTTCGCGCAGTCTGCCGCGGTCGCGCCTGGGGAGGGACTGGCGGTCGACACGACCGGGCTTTCTTCTGCACACGCGGCTGCGAAGAGCCCGACAATGGCGATCCCGGCGAGGAGCTTCCGCATCCCTGACCTCATTTCTTGGGTTCCCAGGTGAAGAATCGGACGGCCAGGACGAGCCCGGCGATACCCCAGATGGCCACGACCAGCACGTCGCGCCATAGGAACTTGAACTGCGGCGGGCCGTAGAAGCCGGCGCGCATCGCGTCGGCGAAGTGCTTCACCGGAAAGATCCGTGCGACGGTCCGGATCCATTCGGGCGTCTCCACCCCGAACGGGATGAAGATGCCCGATAGGAACAGGAGCGGGAGGATGATCGCGTTGACGACCGCCGGGGCCGCGTCGGCGTTGGGGACGATCGCGGTGGTCGCCAGGCCCAGCGCGGTGAAGCTCATGGCGCCGATCACCACCACGACGACGTACTTCAGCAGCAGGGTCCCGGTCGGGACGTCGGCGCCGTAGAAGGCGACGCCGAACGCGGCCGTGATGATCACCAATAGGATCGCGATGATCAGGACGTGGAGCACTCGCCCGCCCAGGTAGGCCCATCCCGGCAGCGGCGTCCCCTTGGTCCGTTTGAGGATCCCGGCGTCGCGCTGGAACACCACGCCGATCGCGATGTTCGTGTACGCAGCCGTGATCACGGCGAACGCGGACATGGCGGCGACGTAGTAGGTCGATTGCTCGATGACGACCCCCGGCGTGACCTCGACGGTTCCGCTCCCCAGGAGCGCGGTGAAGATGACCAGGAACATCAGGGGGAAGGCAAACGTGAAGAAGGCCGAGCCGGGGTTCCGCCAGAACTCCTTGTTCGTATATCGCACCTGCCGGAGGGTCAGCTCGACGTCGCTCACTCCGACCCCGCCTCTCCCCCGGTCAGCTCGAGATAAACGTCCTCGAGCGTGGGCCGGCGGACCTCCAGCCCCTCGAGGTCCGAGCCGCGGTCGAGGGCCCACGCGGTGAGCTCGTGCAACACCTTGGTCGGGTGCTCGGTTCGAAGCTCCAGCGTCCCGTCTCCGAGCGGGACATGGCCGAACGACGGGAGGCTCTCCCGGTCATCGACTCGGAACCGGATCACGGTTTGAGCGGTGTCGCGGCCACCGATCGTCGCCGGTGGGCCCTCCGCCACGATCTCGCCCTTGGCGATCACCGCGACCCGCTTCGCAAGGTGTTGGGCCTCGTCCATGTAATGAGTGGTCAGGAACACCGTCTTTCCCAGGTCGATGAGGTTGCGAACGATCTGCCAGGCGTGCCGCCGGGCACCGGGGTCGAATCCCGTGGTGGGCTCGTCCAGGAACAGCAGCTCGGGATCGCCGGCCAGGGCGATGGCCACGTCGAGGCGGCGCTGCTGGCCTCCCGACAGTTTGTTCACCCTGGTGTCCCGCTTCTCCGAGAGCCCGACGAGGTCGACGACCTCGTCGGCCGGACGGGGGTGAGGGTAGTACCCCCGATACATGTCGATGGTCTCCCGGACCGTCAGGAACGGGTCTACCCCGGTCGACTGGAGGACGATCCCGATCCGCTCCCTGGTCGCCCGGTCCAGATTCGCTGGGTCCCTCCCGAGCACCCAGGCATCACCACTCGAGCGCTGCCGGTAGCCCTCGAGGATCTCCACTGTGGTGGTCTTTCCGGCCCCGTTGGGGCCGAGCAACGCGAAGACCTCCCCGCGTTCCACGGTCAGGTCGAGTCCGCGGACGGCCTCGACGTCCTGGTACGACTTCCGGAGACCACGGACCTGGATGACCGGCTCCGCCATGGGCGATGAGCCTATCAAGGCGAGGGCTCGACCACGTACCCTTCGCGCTTGTCCACCACGTTCAGCAGCGGCCGGCCCGCGACGAACCTCCGGAGGTTCTCCACGAACAGCCGGACCACCGCCGCCAGCCACCCGTCGAAGTCGCCGGACATGTGGGGGGACACGATGGTGTTCGGCAATTCCCAGAACGGGCTATCCGGCGGGAGCGGCTCTCGATCGAAGACGTCGAGGGCGGCGCCGCCGATCCGTTCCTCTCGGATGGCATCGACTAGCGCCTCCTCGACGACCGTCATGCCCCGGCCCACGTTGAGGAACCGAGCGCTCCGGCGCATGGAACCGAACACGGACGCATCGAAAACGTGCCGCGTTGCCGGGGTTGCCGGCAGCGCATCGACCACGTAATCGGCCCACCCGGCTGCGCCGGCCAGACCCTCCGTCCCTGCGATCGACTCGAAGACGTCGTCCCCCGACCTCGCTCTCCGCCCAACCCCGCGGACCTGCATCCCCAGATCCCGGCCGGCCTGGCCGATGGCCCTACCGATGGGCCCGACCCCGACGACCAGCAGCCGCTTGCCGGCCAACAGCTCGGTCGGCCGGTGCCGCCACTCCCGGTGCCGTTGGCCCTCGACCACCCCGAGCAGGCCCTTGGCGAAGGCCAGCATCAACCCCACGACGTACTCCGCGATCGCCTGATCGAAGATCCCGCGGGCGTTCGTCACCACCACGTCGCTGTCCGCCAGGTCGGGGAACAGGAGCCAGTCGACGCCGTCGGACGCCGACTGGATCCACCGAAGCCCCTCCGCCTTGGGCCACACCTCCGGGAGCAGCTCGGGAACCGAATGCCAGGCGAAGACGGCGTCCGCGTCGGCGATGGCCTCGGCCAGCGCCGACGCGGACGCCGCGAACGAGAGATCGGCCAACGTCGCCGCCGCATCGATCCCGGGCGGCGGCTCGTCCACGGTCGCCCCCATCACCACCACCACGGGACGCCGAAAAGGGTGCTCGCTCACAGGGGCTTCCTTCCGCCGAAGCCCGACTCGAGGTCGTGCCAATGCCCCACGTGATCCTCACCGAGCCGCCAGCACAGGAAGATCCGACGGCCCTCACGCTCGCCGGGAAAGTCGACGAGGCCGGTTTCGGGGTCGCGGAGCAGGATGTCTCGGTCGGCCAGGGCCTCGATGTCGGCCTTCAGCGCTGCCCTGGCCTCCCAGTAGTCCTTGCCTTCGGTACCGCCTCCATCCGCGGCGACCTGCCCACGGATCCGTTCCGCTGCTCGCAGGATCACCTGGCGGTTCGCTCGCACCCGCTCGAGCATCACCCGGAGCTCGGGGAGCGATGCGTCGGCTTCCCCGACCGAGTAGGTCCGTTCGGCGGCCATCACAACCCCAGGACCGCGGGCAGCTCGTCGAGCGTCGTGATGCGGGCCCCCGTCGCGTCGGGGAACCGCTCCCGTCGGTCGAGCAGGACGGGGAACATGCCTGCCGCAGCGGCCGGGTCCACATCGAACTCGGGGTTGTCTCCCACGTAGGCAGATCGCTCCGGGGCTACGTCGGCCCGCTCCACCGCCAGCTGGAAGATCCGAGGGTCCGGCTTCTCCAGGCCCTCGACCCCGGAGATTACCCGCACGTCGAAGAATCCGGTCACCCCCAGCTGAGCAAGGAGGCGCTCCAGCCATTCCTCGAAGTTCGACACCACCCCCAGCTTCAGACCGGCGTCGCGGAGCTTGTGCAATACCGGGACGACGTCCTCGAAGAGCGAGTAGTTGGCCAGGTCGGTGAACTCGCGATACACCGTGTCGATCAGGCCGTCCGAGTCGGGGATCCCGATCTCACGGAAGAAGATGGCGTAGACGTCGTGCCAGAACAGGTGAGACTTCTCGGGGGTGGTCGTCCACAGCTCCTTGGTCCTGGCCGCTTCACGGAACCGATCGAACACCACGTTGATGCGGTCCGTGATGGTCTCGGGCTCCACGTCGAACCCCTCACGCTTCAGGATCCGCGAGAACAGTTCAGCGAACGTGGGATGGGGGTGGACCAGCGTTTCCCCGGCGTCGAAGAAGACCGCTTCGAACCTCACTGGCCCGATGATAGCGACCGGCCCCGGCTCACCTTGCCCCGGCCCTTGCCTTGGCGTCCAGGTCCCGCCACACCCGGTCGACCTGGCCCTCGAGATCCTCCAGCGTCCCTTCGTTGTCCACCAGGACGTCGGCCACCTCTGCCTTGGCTTCCAGCGGCAGCTGCGCGGCGATCCGAGCCTGGACGTCGCGCTCCGGCATGCCGCGATCTCGCATCAGCCGCTCGATCTGGGTGGCCACCGGCGCGGAGACCACGATGAGGAGGTCGAAGGCCGTGTGCATCCCGGTCTCTACCAGCAGGGGCGCGCTGAACACCACCACTCGATCCGAGTCTTTGTATTCCTCGCACCCCTCGGCGAACATCCGCCGCACCTCCGGGTGCACGATGCCCTCCAGATCGCGACGCGCTGCCGGGTCTGCGAAGACGATGCTGGCCAGCGCCTCCCGGTCCAGGCCGCCGCCGGGAGCCAGCACGTTGGGGCCGAACCGCTCGACCACCTCGTCGAAACCGGGGGTCCCCGGCGCCACCGCCTGGCGGGCCAGGACGTCGGCGTCGAACACGACGGCACCCCGCTTCTCGAGCATCCTCGCCACCGTGGACTTCCCGGTACCGATCCCGCCGGTGAGGCCGACGAGCAGCATCGGAACGGTTACTCGGCGCGGCCCTCGCGCCGGCGAAGGTCCTCCAGGATGGCCTCGAGCGAGACGTCCTCGTCGGCGGCCGCCGCTTCCTCCGCCGGGGCAGCCTCGCCCGGCGCTTCGGGCGCCTGGGCAGCTGGCTCACCGCGGGCGCCTCGAGCCCGGCGGATGGTGTGCCCTCGGGACGGATCTCCTCCTCGTCCGCCTCGATCTCCTTCTCCGCCACGGCGGGCATGGCCCCTCCCACCTGCCGCATCGACAGGCTGATGCGGCGACGGGCCACATCGACCTCGATGACCTTCACCCGGACCTGATCACCGACGGACAGCACGGATTCGGGGGAATCCACATGCTGCTCGGAGAGCTCGGAGATGTGTACGAGGCCCTCGATGCCGGGCGCGACACGGACGAACGCACCGAAGGGCACAAGCTTCGTGACCTGACCCTCGATGATCTCGCCGGCCTGGTACTTGCGCTCGAACTCCTTCCACGGGTCTTCCTGGGTGGCCTTCAGCGACAGCGAGACGCGCTCCCGCTCAAGGTCCACGTCGAGGATCTCGACCTCGACCTCCTGGCCGACCTGGACTACCTCGCTCGGGTGATCCACGTGCTTCCACGACAGCTCCGAGACATGCACGAGGCCATCTACTCCGCCCAGGTCAACGAACGCCCCGAAGTTCACGATGGAGGACACGGTGCCCTTTCGCCGCTCCCCCTTCTGGAGGGACTCCAGGAACTTCTTGCGCCCCTCGCTCTGAGACTCCTCCAAGAACGCTCGGCGCGACAGCACGACGTTGTTGCGGTTCCGGTCGAGCTCGATAATCTTGGCCTCGATCTCCTGGCCCACGTACGGATGCAGGTCCCGGACCCGACGGAGGTCGACCAGTGAGGCTGGCAAGAAGCCGCGGAGGCCGATGTCGACGATCAGGCCACCCTTCACCACTTCGATGACGGGGCCCTTGATCGTGCCACCGGACTGCATGACCTCCTCGATCCGACCCCACGCCCGTTCGTACTGGGCGCGCTTCTTCGACAGGATGAGCCGGCCTTCCTTGTCCTCCTTCTGGAGGACCAGGGCCTCGATCCTGTCCCCGACGTGCACGACCTCGTTCGGGTCGATGTCGTGGCGGATCGAGAGCTCCTTGGCCGGGATGACCCCCTCGGACTTGTAGCCGATGTCGAGGAGGACCTCGTCCCGGTCGATCTTGACCACCGTTCCTTCGACGATGTCACCGTCTTTGAAGTCGCGGAGGCTGGCCTCGACCGCGTCGACCAGCTCCTCGGGTGTCAGGTCGCGCTCGGGCGCGGCCTTGGCTTCGCTCGTCTCGATGTGAACCATCTCCTCCTTCGCGCGCGCGACGCGCCCACGTGCAGCGGGGTGGATTGCGGTGATGCGGACGCGCCTCGCGGCCCGGGAATGGTAGCTACCTGGGCAAACGCCCGTCAACGGGGCGCGACATCTGTTGCCAGCGGCGCGGCGTTCAGTGGCCGGCCGGTGCGGCTTCGGCCCAGTTGCGGCCCCAACCGATGTCCGCCCTGAGGGGCACGGACAGCTCGTGGGCCTGTTCCATCTCATTCTTCACCAGCGTCGCGGCCTCCTCCACCTGAATCGCCAGGACCTCGAAGACCAGCTCGTCGTGCACGGTGAGCAGCATGCGGATCTGGAGGGACGAGGCGCCGGTGGCCCGGTCGACCCTGATCATCCCGAGTTTGAACACGTCGGCCGCGCTTCCCTGTATCGGCGCGTTGAGAGCCATGCGCCGACCCAGATCCCGCACCCGCGGGTTGGACGCCTGGAGCTCGGGGATGTACCGCCGCCGTCCCAACATGGTCTCGGTGAAGCCCTCCGCCGCCGCCCTGGCCACCTGCCGGTCGAGGTACTCCCGGATCTGGGGGAACGTCTCGAAGTAGGCGTCCAGGATCTCTTGGGCCTCGTCGGGGGCGATGTCCAGACGCTGGGCCAGGCCGAAGGCGCTCATCCCGTAGGCCAGCCCGTAGTTCACCATCTTGGCCCGGTTGCGGAGGGCGGCGTCCACCTTGTCCTCGGGGAGCCCGAACACGCGGGCTGCGGTGGCGGCATGGATGTCGCGACCCTCGGCGAAGGCCGACCTCAGGCCCTGGTCGCCGGACAGGTGGGCAAGGATCCGGAGCTCGATCTGCGAGTAGTCCGCCACCAGCAGGAGCTGATCCTCCGAGCCGGGGATGAAGGCGCTTCGGATCTGTCGCCCCAGCTCCCCTCGGACCGGGATGTTCTGGAGGTTGGGGTTCGACGAGGAGAGCCGTCCCGTGGTCGCGCCGGTTTGATTGAACGTGGTGTGCACGCGCCCGTCCGCCGGATCGACCTGCCGGGGAAGGGCCTCCAGGTACGTCGAGTTCAGCTTGTCGAGCTCTCTCCACGAGAGAAGAGCATCGACGATGGGGTGCTGATCGCGAAGCTTCTCCAAGACCGAGGCGTCGGTGGAGAGCTGCCCCTTCGGCGTGCGCTTGCCTGGCGACAGGCCGAGTTTGTCGTACAGGATGGCCCGGAGTTGGGGCGGCGAGTTGAGGTTGAACTCCTCTCCCGCGAGCCGGTAGATCTCCGCCTGCAACGTGGCCATCCGATCCCGGACGTCCTTCGCCATGGCATCCAGGTAGTCGACGTCGAGGGCCACGCCCCGGGCCTGCATCCGAGCGAGGATGGTGGAGAGCGGCATCTCCACTTCGTCGAGCAGCCGGCGCAGCCCGGCCCGGTCGATCCGTTCCGCCAGGGCCGGGGTCAGGAGGGCCACCGCGACGGCCTCGGCCGCGACAACCCGCCAGGACTGGCCGAACAGCTCACCCTCGGCTTCCGCCTCGAGCCCGGCCAACAGATCCGATCCCAGGTACTGCTGCGACAGGGCGCTCAGGTCGAAGGTGGTGCCGGCCGGATCGAGCAGATGCGCCGCGAGCATTGTGTCGAACGCCACGCCGGCAACCGTGCGTCCGGAGGCGATGACGGCCGCCTCCGTGTCCTTGGCATCGTGCGTCCACTTCAACGCCGACGCGTCCGACAGGCCGCGGGCGACCGGATCGAGCGAGTCCAGTGCGGTGTAGGCGGCCTGCCCGCCGCCGAGGGATACGGCCACCCCCCGGATCGATCGTCCCTCGAGATCGAGACGAACGGCTTTCGGCCCCGGGTCCGCCATGAGGGAGCCGACCTCCTGGGCCGAGGCTTCCCGCAGATCGAGGTCTGCCAGCTCGGCCGCGGGCTTGGGGCCGCGTCCCACGTCCTCGAGCCGTTCGAGCAGCGTTCGGAACTCGAGCGAGGTGAACAGGCGGTGCACCGCATCCATGTCCCACTCGCCCATCACGCTTTCGCTCGGGCTGAGGTCCAGCTCCAGATCGGTGTTGAGCCGAGCCAGGTCCTTGTTCAGCAGGAGCTGATCACCGGCCTCATCGATGGAGGTCCGGAGCTTTCCCTTCAGCTCCGAGGACCGGGACAGGAGCTCCTCCACCGAGCCGAAGTCCTGGACCAGCTTCGACGCGGTCTTCTCTCCCACACCGGGGACGCCGGGGATGTTGTCCGATGTGTCGCCCTTGAGAGCGACGTAGTCCAGATATTGCTGCGGCGACAGTCCGAACCGGTCGCGGACCGCCCCCTCGTCGTACAGGGCTATGTCGGAGATGCCGCGCCGGTTGAACATCACCTCGATGCCAGGCCGGACCAGCTGGAAGAAGTCGCGGTCGGCGGTGACGATGACGACCTCGATCCCGGCCTCCGCGGCCTTGACCGCGAGGGTGGCGATGACGTCGTCCGCCTCGTGCCCCTCCACGCCGATCACCGGCACCCGGAGGGTCTCCAGGACCTCGACGATCAGCCCGAGCTGCTGGCGGAACTCGTCGGGGGCCTCGGGCCGGCCTGCCTTGTATTCGGCGTACTTCTCCAGCCGAATCGTCGGCGCCCCGATGTCGAAAGCCACCGCGATCAGGTCGGGACGCTCCTCGGCCAGAAGCTTGATGAGCATCGAGGTGAAGCCGTAGACGGCGTTCGTCACCTGCCCGGTGCTGGTTGCCAGAGATTGCGGCAGGGCGAAGAACGCCCGGTACGACAGGCTGTGCCCGTCCAGGAGGAAGAGTCGCTTGGGGGGATCGCTCACGCCGCTGGCCACCGAGGGGATTGTAGACGCGCCCCCCGACGGCCCCGGCGTCGATCGACGCACGCTCTCCGGCGCCCCAACGAGTCTGGGTAGAATCCGACTGGGACAGTAGGATTCACCCGTTCATGGGCCCGAGGAGCGAGGAGATCTCGAAGACGTGAGCGTGCTGGCGACGGTCATCCTGGGCGCGATCGCCGGGTTCACCATCTTCCTCGGACTCCCCATGGGCCGAGTCCGGCACCAGAGCAAGGCGCTGAAGACCTTCCTCAACGGCGTCTCCTCGGGGATCCTGATCTTCCTTCTGTTCGACATCCTCGAGCACGCCACGGAACCCTTGGAGGATGCCGTCCACGAGGGCGCGTGGGCCCACCTCCTGGCTGTCGGGCTCCTGTACGGGGCCGGATTCGGGGTTGGGCTCCTCGGCCTGTTGTACGCGAGCAAGGCATGGCGGCGCCGGCCGGGAGCCAGTCTCGGCCCGGGGGCCATGGCGTTGGCGGAGGCCGAGGTCCGAAGCGAGGCCCTGCGCGTTGGCATGTCGATCGCCATCGGGATCGGTCTCCACAACTTCTCGGAGGGGCTGGCCATCGGCCAGGCCGCGACGGCCGGCGAGGTGTCGCTGGCCCTCCTGCTGGTGATCGGCTTCGCACTGCACAACGGGACCGAGGGGTTCGGGATCGTGGGGCCGCTGGCCGCCGCCGGCGAGCGCGCGTCGTGGGGTTGGCTGCTCCTGGCCGGCTTCATCGGAGGCGGGCCGACGTTCCTGGGGACGGTCGTTGGAACGATGTTCCACTCGGACCTCGTCTTCGTGGCGTTCCTCGCGCTGGCCGCCGGCGCGATCCTGTACGTCGTCGGCGAGCTGTTCAGCGCGGGTCGTCGGTTGTCCTGGGAGATCACGTTGTGGGGCGTGTTCGCCGGATTCGCCTTGGGACTCGGGACCGAGCTCGTCCTGATCGCGGCGGGGGCCTGAGTCGCGTCGCTTGAGTGACGACGCATCGTCGATCGTTGTCACTCTTTCTTCCGCGGAGCGAACCGCCTCGCTACCAGCGTGGTTGTTTCGAACCCGTTGCAGTGCAAGTAGGCGTTTCGCGTTGACAGGTCACAGGCGCCTCGCTAGATTTCGCTCCGGTCCCGAGCGGCCGCTGGGACCGGGAGGCCGGAAGCGCCTCCGGGAGAGAGAGTTACCGAAGGGGCGCGAGTTCCTGAGGCGATCTTCCTTCCGGAAGGCGGGACGGTCGACCGGGAGCCCGGGTCGCTTGGGGCCTGCATTTGACGGGTCGAGGAACCGAGTAGACAACGCTCGCGTATGGGGAAGGCGTGAGCGGCTCCAAAGGTTCCTCGGCCCGTCTTTCTCGTCCAGCGTCTTATCGGCTTCGAGTTGGGCAGCGCCTCTCAGAGCACAGCGTCGAGGAACTTGCGCGTCTCGGGAAATCTTGTGTTGTTGAATATCTGCGAGGGCGTTCCCTCCTCCAGTATCACGCCCTCGTTGAAGAACGCCATGCGATGGGCCACCTCGCGGGCGAACCCCATCTCATGCGTCACGACCATCATGGTCATGTGAAGCTCGGTTGCCAGCGACTTCATGACCTGGAGGACCTCCCCGATGAGCTCCGGATCCAGCGCCGACGTCGGCTCATCGAACAGCATCACGTCGGGCTCCATCGCGAGGGCGCGGGCGATGGCGATCCGCTGCTGCTGGCCCCCGGAGAGGCGGATCGGATATTCATCGGCCTTGTCGGCGAGCCCCACCTTCCCCAGGATCTCGATCGCAACACGCCGCATGGTCTCGGCCTTCATGCCCTTGACGGTGACGGGTCCCTCCATCACGTTCTGAACGGCGGTCATGTGCGGGAACAGGTTGAATTGCTGGAATACCATCCCAGTGTGGATCCGGACCTGACGGATCTGCTCGCGCTTGTGTCTGGTCCGGTGCCCACCCTCCAGCCGAATCCCAGCCACCTCGATCGTGCCTTCGGTCGGGTCCTCGAGGAAGTTGATGCATCGCAGGAGGGTGCTCTTGCCGGAGCCGGACCGGCCGAAGATGACCATGACCTCTCCCTTGCGGACCTCCATGTTGATGCCCCGAAGGACCTCCAGCGGTCCGAAGTACTTGTGGAGGTTCTCGACACGGACCACGGGTTGGCCTGTCGGCCCCGTCACGGCGGGGGCTCCTCCTCTCTGGGCTCACGATCAAGCGCGATCGCGGCGGGCAGGTGCGCTCCGCCCATCCCCGGCCCTTCTTCCCCGAGCGACATGAGCCTGGGTTTCGGTTTGCGCATCGTCGCCTCGCCGCGCTCGTACCCTCTCCCCATCCGTCGCTCCAGTTTGCGCTGGAAGAACGTGAAGATGGCGGTGAGGGCCCAGTACATCCCCGCGGCCACGAGCAGCGCCTCGAGCTTGCGGAAATCCGCCTCGCCTGCCAGCCGGGAGCGCAGGAACAGCTCCGCCCGCGAGACCTCCACGCCGAGGAAGCTGACAAGCGCGGTGTCCTTCATCATCGCGATGAACTCGTTGCCCGTCGGCGGAATGATCACGCGCGTCGCCTGCGGCAGGACGACGCGTCGCATCCGCTGTGCGTAGCTCATCCCGAGCGCGTCTGCGGCCTCGGCCTGTCCGTGCCCCACCGACTGGATCCCAGCCCGGAAGATCTCGGTCATGTAGGCCCCGTAGTTCAGGCCCAGACCGAGCACCCCCGCCTGGAAACCGGTCAGCGTCAGAATGTTCACCAGCGAGAGCCGCCCGAGGTTTTGGCCGATCTGCGGAAGCGCGGTGTAGATCAGGAACAGCTGGACGATGAGGGGAGTCCCGCGGAAGAATGAGGTGTAGAAGCCGGACATTGCGTACGCGACGGGGTTCTTGGACAGGCGGCCGAGCGCCCCCAACAGCGCCAGCACGATCGCGAGGATGATCGCCCCCAGCGCGAGCAGGATGGTGAACTCCACCCCCTCCGCGATGAACTTGGCGTTGTCCCTGATCCACTCCGAATCGAGTTGGAACAGCGCGAGGACCAGGACGATCACGAAGAAGACCGCCAACCACACGATGCCGACCTTCACGCGGAACGGGATGTTGGCGCTGCTGATCGCCATTGCCTCGGGCCTGCCCGCGGCGCGCCGGCCAAGGAGCAGCAACACCACCTCCACCGTTGCGAACCCCGCCGCCGCGTAGCCCTCGGACACGGACGCCAAGCCTCCGCTCGTGACGAGCCATGCCGCCACGCCGGCGGCAACGGCGACCGCGACCCACCACGACCACGCCCATCGCGAATACAAGAGCGCGCCGGCTCCGAGGCAGAGGAGAGAACCAAGCGCGAATGCGCCGATCTTCCCCGACGCGATGTTGGCCTCAGTCGAGTAGACGATGACCGGCGCGAAGATGAGCCCGAGGCCACCCTCGGCGAGCAGGAGCCACGCGGCGATCAGCTGGAAGGTCGACCCCGACGGCACCTCGGCGGAATACGCAGGAAGCCGGGTCTCCCCGGCTTCCTGCGTTCGGGCTCTGGTGGTCATGCGACCCCCTGGAGGGACCAGGTCGCCCTCAAGTAATGGAGGTCGTGAGGTCCGTTCCGTACCACTTCATCGACAAGTCGGTCAACGTCCCATCAGCGTGCATATCCTCGACGATCTTGCTCACCGCATCGACGAGGCTCGTGTTGTCCACCGGGTCTTTCTTGTCGAACGCGATCGAGAGCGGCTCGTAATAGAGCGGGTCCCCGACCAGCTTGATCGGACCGCCATCGTCGATGTACGCCTGGATCGTCGGCTGTGCCGACATCGCGGCGTCGCACCGAACTCCATCGCCGAGCGAGAGCTGGTCCAGCGCGTCGGTGTCCGTGTTGAACGTGAGGATGTGCGGGTTGTCCACGACAAACTCGAAGTCCGGCGCCCCCGCGCCGAGCACGAGGCTGCCCTTGAGGTAGTCCTGGTACGTCGTCGAGACACCGACGCACACCTTCTTGCCGTCGAGATCGGTGTCCACGTTCTGGATCGAGGTGTTCGATTCGTGCACCGCGAACGATGCGGGCGTGTAGTAGTAGGCGGGCGTGAAGTTGAAGAGCTTCTCCCGCGGGATGGTGTCCGTCATCGAGCCGACGCTCATGTCCCAGCGGTCGTTCCACGATCCCGCCGTGATGACCTCCCAGTCCTGGTGGTTGATGTCGGCCGTGATGCCGAGCCGCTTGGCGATCTCCTGGGCCACCTCGACGTCGAAGCCCTTCCACTCCCCTTCCTTCGCGTCGTACCAGGACTGGGGCTTGTACTTCTGATCGGTCGCGACTCGGATCGAGCCTTGGCTGCAGATGCGAGCGAGCACGTTGTCGGTACTGGTATCGACGGACGCGCATACCCCCTGCGCGGTCTGGCCACCGGTGGCCTGCCCGCCGCCGCCCCCCTCTTCCTCCGCGCATGCCGCGGCAAGCAGCGTGAACGCCGCAACCAACACCAAAATGGGAGACAACCGTCTAATCATGACACCCTCCACCTCCAGGCCATCCCCTCGGTCGGACAGCTCTAGCTCGGACTATAGGTTGGGCCTCGCATCTGAGCAACGCAACCGAGACTCACGGCC
>WNGA01003624.1_pt1 | contig 23091 bp, 28 predicted proteins | sample 5400061 | NCBI WGS metagenome assembly WNGA01 (sample SAMN13153366, study PRJNA577476) | soil metagenome | isolation source: 100 cm soil or saprolite under grassland replicate 2 | place: USA:California | collected 2016-06-15
ATGCGCGTCCGTCACTTCGGCTTCTTAGCCAACCGCTCTAAGAAACAGGCTCTGACTCCGTGCCGAAAACTGCTTGGGGCAAATCTCACTTCGCTCCAAAGCCCCAGTGAATCAGCCAAAGACTTGCTGCTGAGAATCACCGGCTTCGATCTGAATCGCTGCCCGAGCTGCCACAACGGAACCATGATCGTCGTCGCTGAGCTGCCCCCGATATCAAGCTCGTCTCGATGGGATTCCTCATGAGAAAAACTCAAATGCTTGGAGACCCTTTTAACTCTTTACTGGCTGTCTTCGCACAGCTGTGTCTGCTGATACCAAGAAGTCGCCGCCAAGCCCCACTGCACCGTCGCCATCCCAGAAAATCTACCAGCGTCGATCTCAACCTTCTCCCATGTGCCGAACTATCGCTAACCAAGTGCCACACTCCGCGCTCGACCGCCATTTTACAATCTGCATAGCCGCAACTGCACTGCGGCTCCGCGGTTTAGTCCAACACGTTTTATCCCCCTGTCGCCACTCCGGCGATTTCTCTGGAACTTGATTGCCTCCAAGCTTTAGGGATAAAACGCTATACGTTAGGCGGCAGCGACGATTCGCGTTAAACTCTGCAGTCGACCTGTCGTGGAGACACAATGCTGATAGTCGCCTGTTTAATCGCGGCGATGGAGGAGCGAAATGGCCGAAGACACGCAGCGTTTTAGCGATGGCACCGCATATGAGCAGTTCATGGGCCGCTGGACCCGTGCCATCGGTACGATCTTTCTCGATTGGCTCACACCGCCGGCTGATGCGCGCTGGCTCGATATCGGTTGTGGCACTGGAGTCTTTACCGATCTTATAGTCAGTACGTGCTCTCCCGCGACAGTAGTCGCGATCGATCCGTCGGAGCCACAAATCGAAATTGCGCGCAAGAAAGCAATCGCGCAACGAGTGGATTTTCGGGTTGAGGACTCGCAGAAGTTGCCGTTCTCGGATAACACGTTCGACATCGTTGTTTCTGCTCTTGTAATTAACTTTATATCGGATCGGTCTCAGGCGCTTGCTGAAATGTGCCGCGTTTGTCGGCCCCATGGTGTAATCGCCGGCTATGTTTGGGATTTCGCGGCGCAGCGTGGGCCGGTTGAGCTGATTCGGCACGGATTGCATCAGGTCGGCGCTAAAAATCCGCCTCATCCGGGCACCGAGCATTCGGGGCTTGATGCATTAACTTCGTTGTTTGCTCGAGCGAAATTAACAGAGATCGGCAGCAGGACGATCGATGTTACGATGTCCTTTGCGGATTTCAACGAGTTCTGGGTGTCGCAAACGCCTAGTTATACTCCCATGGGCAAGAGAATTGCAGCGCTGTCGGAGACGGATCGTGAGAAAGTGATTGACTGGGTACGCGCAAGATTGCCAGCTGGCCCCGATGGCCGCATCACTTATTCAGCGCGGGCCAATGCGATCAAGGCGCTTGCACCTGCGTGATTTTAACCTACGTTCAGGAGCTGCGAATTTGCAACGTCCGCCTAACAAACGGCTTGAGAAGGATCTTCGACCCGCTCGCTCCGCTCGCTGGCCTCGCCCTCTCAGCCCGATACGTTAGGCCCTTCTACCATACCGGGAGAACGCTACGATGTACAAAAACATCATCTGGGATCTTGACGGTACACTTTTTGACAGCTACCCGGAGATCGCTAGGGCGTTTCTCTCCGCCCTACATGACCATGGCAGGAGCGGCGATCTGCTACAGATCACGGTCTTGGCTAAAGTCTCGCTGGATCACTGCTGCCAAAAACTCTCGTCGACCTATGATCTACCTGCTAAGGTGATTGATGAGGCTTTTAGAAAACACTACCAGCAAGCCGACTACCTCGCTCAGCGTCCGTTTGTCGGTGTACGGCAGGTCTGTGAGTACATCTGCGGTATTGGCGGGAGTAACGTAATCGTCACTCACCGGGCAGTTGAGGGTACTGTTGGAGTATTGCGAGCACACAATATGGCTCATCTGTTCCGGGGCTGGTTGACCAAGGGAGATGGCTACCCGCAAAAGCCTGATTCAGCCGCATTCCAAGTGGCGCTTGAAAGATACCATCTAGAGCGGGAGAAGACCTTGGGGATTGGCGATAGAGATGTTGATGTGATGGCTGCAAAGGGAGCGGGCATGTTCGCATGTCAATACGGCGACAAAAAGATGGACGCGAAGCCCGACCTGCGGGTAAGTGACTATGCACAATTAATGGAATGGCTGTTGAAAGAGAACGAATGAGATTGGTTGTGAACTTAGCGCCGAGTGGACGCCTAAACTATTATATCGAACGAATCGGTGCGAAGGTTAAAAGAGACGCCTAACCATCGGGTTGAGAACGACGCGGCGGACCGCGCCTCTCACCCATAGCGTTAGCGTGATGGTAAAGACAATTTACGAGAGGAGGGATTTATGCGATACATTTTATGGTTGGTAATCTTCGTATTGGCTGCGTCGGTGACTGGGGTGAACGGGCAGTCGGGAATCAGCTCCGAAATTGCCCCTACCGGAAAGTTGCGCGTGGGGGTGAGTGTATCGAGTGGAGCCTTGGTGACGCGAACGAAAGATGACAAGATCAGTGGAGGCTTGGCTGTCGAACTAGGTAAGCTTATTTCGGAGAAGCTCGAAGTTCCCTTCGAGTTGGTATCCTATCCTAATGCTAATGCATTCACGAGCAGCTTCGGCAAAGGGGCATGGGATATCGGCTTTGGTTCACCAAGTCCACTCGTATCAGACAAAGCCGAATTTATAGCCGAGCTACTGTTGAATGATTATGTATACGTTGCTGGACCCGGACGGGACTTCTCTGACGCCTCGAAGGTTGACCGGCCAGGTGTAAAGATAGGCGCTGGTCCAAACTCGGTTTCGGACCAATTCCTCAGCAAGAATCTGAAATCGGCACAGCTCATTCCTATTAGTAGCGGTGCTGGAGGCGCAGACGAGCTTCGGACCGGCAAAGTGGATGTTTGGGCCACCGGTGCCAGTAATGTTCCACGACTACTTGATCGCGTACCGGGGGCAAAGATGCTTCCCGGTGCGTTCACAAGCGAGCGCCAAGGTGTATTCCTGCCGAAAGGAAAATCGTCCGCCGCGCAAAAGAGAGTTGCCGAGATTATTACGGAAGCGAAAAAGGCCGGTATGGTGCAAAAGACGATCAAGCAGCTTAACCTAGTGGGCGTCAGAGCCGCACCAGATTGATCTCGGCGGTTCCGTAATGCGGTGTCTGCCAGCTTTGGTGATCGCGCCTCGCTAACCATTGGGTTGAGACGGACGCGACAAAAACAACGCGCGCGCCGTTCACCCAAAACGTTAGCAGGATACAATGACTCTGGATCAGGCGATTGCTGAACTACGGAAGCGAAACCAGAAAGTTCCGCTCCCTCTGCGACTTCCGACCCGAAACGAAGTTCAAGAATGTGAACAACGGCTCGGAGTGCGCTTTCACCCCGATTTGGTTAGTTATCTCCTCCACGCCAGTGATACTGTGTACGGCACGAAAGAACCCGTGACCATCACGCGTCCCACCGCTCACACGCATCTCGAATCTGTTGCGCGCGATGCTTGGACCAAGATGGAACTTCCACGGAACCTCCTTCCGATTTGCGAAGATAATGGAGATTACTTCTGCATGGAGCAATCGGGACGCGTCGTCTATTGGTCGCATGATGGTGCAACAAATGAAATTTGGCCCGATCTCGCCACTTGGATCGCCGAGGTGTGGATTGGTGAAAGCGGATGACCTGCTAACAATCGGCTTGACCGGACGCGAACTAGCGCGAATCCGAAACTAAGCTATGCAGACCGCCGGTCAGCCGAAACGTTAGAGGTATACCATGAACCAAGAATCGATATGGCAGTTACGGGCTGACCTGACATGGGTTCTCATCCTCTTGCGAATGGCAACTGCGAGCGGTTCAGGCAAGCCCAATCCCGACGTTCTCTTCTACTTGGGCGACCGGTACTGGCGTCTTGCAGAACAATACAGGAGAAAAGGGTCCTCCGAAAAAGCCCAACGCCTTCAGGTTAAGGCTGAATACTACCTTAACGCGAGCGGTTGGGACCGTCCTCCGCCAGCTGCTGCTGCCATGGCAATGTCCGTTCCACAACGTCCAACGTTCACAGAAGCGATCGGATGGCGTACTCGTGCGACACCGCCAGACGATGCTGCTTAAGACCGCTTGTGCTACAGTACCCTCTAACCCGCGGCATAAGTCTGATGTCAAAGACGCTCGCCTCAAGGCTCGCTTTCTTCGCCACGGCTTAGCCGCATCTCGTTATACTGCTATTTGAATCTCTGGGTTGGCTTTAACGATGGCTGACGAACTTCCTTGGGCGAAATCGCCTTATTGGGTGATCGATCCCCCAGAGGACTATTCAAAGTTCTTCGCAGAGCTTCCATCGATAAGATTCCCTTCGGGTTGCTTCGCGCTACTCGAAGGGACATCGCTCGCTGATTCTGTTTTGATGCTGCTGCAACCGTTCTTGATCGAACACAAGCCAGGACGTCGTTTACTATTTCTTCGGTCTTCTGATTCGAGGCGGTACAGAGTGCCGCTCGACCCAAAAACTTTCTCGAGTCTGAGCACAATTAGTAGCAGTCTAGCTGGCCCGGAGATCTGCAACGAATTTCTTGTTTTTTGTGGGGAGGACTGTGTACTCAGCTGGTACGATTTTCCCTGGGATCCGTTTTACGTTTCATGTTCGATCCCCGAAGATTCTATGAGACTTTTTTGTGGTGTCCTTGGTAGCTCAATGAAAAAAGAATCGGTAGCAGTATAACAAAGCGATGGACCGGACACGCGACCCCGGTCTGTGGTACGGAATTTGAAACGATGGCGTAGGTCGCGTGCCAGTCATCGCCAGCGTTGGGCAGCACGGAACGCATGATCGCCAATGAAAACTGAAACAGGTGCCCGGGTAGGTGCAACCGCTCTCGTGGTTTCCTTGTCTGTTGGAAACTCGTGTGGTAGCTGTGTTGTATGAGAAGCGAAGCTGTTCAGGAGCGAAGCGTCGTCGTAGTGGTCGTAGTCCAGGAGGACCGCGCCGACTAGCGCTTGGAACAGCTCGTACACCAAGCCCCTGTCGGCGAGCCGGCTGGGGCTTTTGTTTGTGGGCCCCCTCCGACGATGCCGACCAACGAGGAGACCCACCATGCAGAACCCTCTGAAGCTCGGATTCTTCATCCAGCCCGTCCACCCGCCGTCCCGCCCCTATGCGGACGTTCTCCGCGAGGATCGCGAAGCGGTCGTGCTCGCCGATCGACTCGGCTATCGCGAAGCCTTCATCGGCGAGCATCTCGTCGACTCGGCCGAGACGATCACCTCGAGCCTCGCTTTCATCGCGAACCTGGCCGATGCCTGCCCTTCGATCACCTTCGGCACCGGCGTGCTTCCGCTTGCCAACTACCACCCGGCGATGGCGGCGGCGCAGGTCGCGATGGTCGACCACCTGGTGCACGGCCGGCTCGTGCTGGGAGTGGGGCCCGGCGTTCCCGGCGACGCAGAGGCCGTCGGAGACCTGGGCTCGGACCGCAACCGCAAGACCCAGGAGGCGCTCGAGCACATGTGCCGGATCTGGAGCGAAGAGCCGCCGTACCGGATCGAAGGCGAGTTCTACCGCACCACGACGGAGCGCTCGCTCGATCTGAAGATAGGGCTGGGGGTCGCGGTCCTCCCGCTGCAAAGGCCGCATCCGCCCATCGCAATCACCTCGATCCGGCCTAACTCCCGGGGACCGCACGTTGCGGGAGCCCGCGGCTGGACCGGCATCTCGGCGACCTACGTGGGTGCGTACGTCGTCCGGGCCCAGCTCCGGAGCTACGTGGAAGGCCGGCGATCGGCTGGTCTCTCCGCCGATCCCTCCGGGTGGCGCGTGGCGCGCAGCGTCTTCGTGGCCGATGACGAGACCATGGCACGTCGCTATGCGCATCGCGAGGACGGCGCGCACGGCTTCTACTTCCATGTCATGAGGACCAAGCTCGCGAGGGCCGGCGCCCTGCACCTGATGCGCGACTATCCCGAGCAGCCGGATTCCGAGCTCTCTACCGGGCGGTGCATCGAGCGCCTCGTGATCGCGGGAACCCCGGCGAGCGTCGCGGACCAGATTCTCGCATTCCGCAACGAGGTCGGCGCGTTCGGCACTTTGCTGTATACGGGCCATGACTGGGCCGATCCAGCGCTCGCCCGGCGCTCCATGGACCTCATGGCGAACGAGGTCTGGCCGCGGATCGATCGGGCCGCGCATGGAACGACACCGAAAGGGCAAACCGGCGGGAAGGTATATTCTGACTGATGGCTCGCCCAACCATTGCGTGCAGCCGACGCCCGCCAGCGGGCACGGCTGACGCAGACGTTAGGCGAAATCACTGACGGCGTGTCCGAATAATCGAGCAGTGTTACACTCCGCGTGTGGCGTACCGGATTCAGTTTACGGCGTCGGCGGAGGAGCATGTTTCACAGCTCACTTCGCGGCAGCAAACGATCATACTCAATGCCGTAAGAGTGCAGTTGCGGCATGAGCCTTTGCGAGGAACACGAAATCGAAAGCAGCTACGTCCCAATCCGTTCGCTCCCTGGGAGTTGCGAGTGGGCTCGTTACGAGTATTCTATGAAGTGGACGCGCTAGAGCCAGATCTCGTAAACATCCTCGCCATTGGGATCAAAAGAGGAAATCGGCTTCTCGTGGCGGGTGAGGAGATAGACATATGAAAGCAATGAAGCTACCGAAAGAACTACAATCGTTCTTAGATGTTGCTGAAACCGCAGCCGAAGAGACGCTCGTTTTCACTAAGAAGAAACGGCCAGTGGCTGCTCTGGTGTCTCTCAGAAAGGTTGATCGAGAATCGCTGGCGTTGAGTACCAATCGGCAGTTTTTGAGAATTATCGAAAGCGCAAGAAAACAAGTTCGGGAAGGCAGAACGATTTCACTCGAGGCATTGCGGAAAAAGTTGCGCGTAGCAGCGCCTAACAAAAGGATGGAGCGAACACGGAAAACACGTCGCTCATCCTGACGTTCGGCAGCCCTGCCTAGGGTTTGTTGCAGGTGGGATAGAAAGGAGGGATTTCCGTGAACTTCAAGCGAGCCACGTGCGCCGTGATACTCGCTCTTGGAAGCGTCCTTGGCGTTGCCCTCTCCGGGGCGCAGCAGCCGGGCAAAATGACGCGTGTGGGGTTTCTCGGCACTGGCCCTGCCCCCACGCCCGCCACGTCCTATGCCCCGTTGCAGGCATTCCGGCGGGGCCTTGACGAACTCGGCTATGTCGAGGGCCGGGAGGTCGTCATCGAAACGCGCTGGGCGGAAGGGCGGCTCGACCAACTCCCCGCCTTGGCTGCCGAACTGGTGGGTCTCAGGGTGGACATCCTCGTCGGAGTCGGTGCAGTGGTGGCGCGGGCGGCCAAGAGTGCGACGACGACCATTCCCATCGTGATGGCGGTGGTGATCGACCCCGTTGGCTTAGTCGCGCATCTGGAGCGGCCCGGTGGCAACCTGACGGGGCTCACCACCTTTGACCCGCAGGAGGCCAGGAAGAAGCTCGCACTCCTGCAGGAGGTGGTGCCTGGGCTGGCGCGCGTGGCGCTCCTCGGGGATCAAGCGTTGCGGGACACGATGGGGCATGCAGAGCAGGCACGTGCATTGGGTCTGCAGCCGCAGAGTCTCACGATTGCTGGGGCTAGCCCGGATCTGGAGGCAGTCTTCCAGGCCATAAGGAGAGAGCACGCCGACGCGCTCCTGGTCCTGGAACTGCCCGCGACGGTAATCCATCGCAAACGCATTGCCGAGCTGGCGGCGCAGCAGCGGTTGCCCACCTTGTTTGCGGGGGGCTTGTTGGACGCAGGGGGGCTGCTCGGCTATGGCACCAGGGTCACCGAGGCGGCGCGGCGCCTGGCGGCCTACGTGGACCGGATTGTCAAGGGGGCGCAGCCCGCCGACCTGCCTTTCGAGGTCGTCGTGCGCCCCGAGCTCATCGTCAACCTCAAGACGGCGCAGGAGATTGGCGTCACGATCCCGCCAGAGGTGCTCAAGCGGGCAGACCGGGTCATACAATGAGGGGCTCAGCTACCAGCTCGACAATAGGCGCGACCGAGCTGCCGAACCACCGCCTGCAGCCGACGCCCTTCAGCCTCCGCTGCGCTGCGGATTCCGGGCGCGGCTGAGGCGCAGCGTTAGGCGCGAATGTGCGGGAGGCCGCGACCTTGCGACGGACACTTGGTATAACGAGGTGCTAAATCGAATCGCAGTGGAAGGAGGCGTGGAATGTCTAGGATGAAGATAGCGCGAGCAGGCATGGCGGGGCTGGCATTGGCGACGGCAATGTTTACGCTGACCGACGTGGCAAATGCGCAGGGCGTCACGATCCAGCAGGCGACCTTGGGCGAGCCCAACCAGAAAACTCCGGAGGTCAGCACGGAGGAACTCCGGCGCATCCTGGCCGACGGCAGCGCCATCGTCCTGGATTCCCGGAAACGCGCGGAGTACGTGGCGAGTCACATCCCCGGCGCACGGAACGCCGCGCCGAGGCCCGGTGCGCCGATCTCCGAGTTCGTCGCCGAGGTCGAGCGGCTCGTTGGCGGCGACAAGACAAAGGCGTTGGTCCTCTACTGTAACGGCCCGTTCTGCCAGGCCAGCAAGCGGCTCAGCGACCAGTTGCTCGCCGCCGGGTTCACCAACGTGCGCCGATACCAGCTCGGCATCCCGGTCTGGCGCGCGCTCGGCGGGGTAACCGAGATCGAGTTGGACGGGATCGTTCGCATTTTCAACGTCGACCGTACGGCCGTGTTTCTCGATGGCCGGACGACCGAGGAGTTCTCGGCCGGAAGCCTCTCCGGGGCGCGGAACATCCCGGTCGGCACCACCAAGTTCGAGGGCCACCCCCTCCTGCGAAGCGAGGACTTTAATACGCGCATCGTGGTCTTCGGACGCGACTCCGGCCAGGCGCGCGCCCTCGCCGAGGCGATCGTGCGGGTCGCTCGCCACAACGTCTCCTACTTCCCTGGCACCTTCGACACGCTGAGGACAGCGATCAAGTAAGAGAGCTTCGTGAACTACGTTGCCCAAGAAGCCCGGGGGCGGTACGTTGTCACGCCTAACAAGCGCATGCAGAGGGACCTTCGCAAGCGGGCTTCGCCCGCTCGCTCGGCCCCTGATGCGCAACGTTACAGAGCGTGGGCGCCAATCGGTGCCTCGAGGTCCTGCATCAAGAATATTTTTGGCTGGTGTGCTGTCGTTCGTAGGGCGACTTTGCAAACCGTAAGAAGCTTTGATCCGCCGGCACGCGCGAGACGCGCCGGCGGAGTGAAAGACATTTCGATGAGAAACGTGAATCAATTAGAGCCTGGCGCCCGCGCCGGCTTAATCGTGACGCGCATCACACCGGATACCTTCGTATAAGAGCTACCGTATTTGACATCCTTAGCGTTGCGAACGACACCGTTCTCGGTTTCTCCGGTGTTAGCCGCTTTTTGTCTCGGTCCTTGGTCCGGTCCAATTCCCAGCTCCTGATTCACTTCAGTCCCGGCGTCCCAAAGGATAATTTGAGCGGTGATGTCACCACTGATAGGTTTGCCATTCTTAAACAGTGGGATGCCCGACTCGGCGGGAGCATAGAACCAGTCGTTCGACTGGCCCATCATGGTCGTCAGGGACAATCGATCTCCCGGCATCCCGGATATTGTGAATTCATAGGCGGCGCCCGGAGTGATCGGGCCGGGAGCGCTCGCGCCGACGGGCGTATTGAAAAGCGCCACCGACTTTATTCCCTTGCTGCCTTCGAGCGATGTGGCGAGCATACCTGGATCGCCTTCCTCGGATTGTGCCTCAAGGCCTTTGCCACGATCTTTCTTCCCGGCAGCGAAAATCGGACCCTTGCCAGTATGGACCACCGCTACGCCAGGTGAGAATCCAAGCGACCATTTCACGCCATTGGAGGCGGTAAAGGCGTTGGGTTTTGTGATGTTCTCGATTCGGACTGTAAACTTGGTCGGCATGCTCTTCGCACCTGAGGCGACCCCGACTAGCCCAAGTTCGTCATGGGAAGGGTTAGGCTAGTGGTAAGTCTTTTAAAATCAATCTAGCCTACCTCTGAGTCTGCACTACATTCGTAGTCAAAATCGAGGCGTTCCGGCAGGTGCATGCCCAGATGGGCAAGCAGTGTCTGTTGTTCTTGTGTCGGAGTAGTGATTCTGCGAAGTCGAATCTCGCGCCCGTCTGTTGTTGGAAGAACAATGTCGGCACTGCGCAGGCCCGAAAGCATTGACAACGCTTTGCCGGGAGATATCTTCGACCAGGCGTCCTTCGCGGCGAGATTCTTTCGAACCAGGAGGTGTTTAAGCGTGACCCATAAGGCGTAGCCCAAAAAGGCCACCAGCACATGCGCCTTGACCCGTCTCTCGAGCTGGTGAAAGATCGGACGAATCGACAGTTCGCTCTTGAGCGCACGGAAGGCAGCCTCGGCCTCTGTCAGTTGGATGTATTTCTTCCATAGATCCTCGGCACTATCGCCGGTCAGATTGGTTCTAAGCAGATATGCTCCTTCGCGCATCTCCTGCCAAGTGTGGCGGTCTTGCAAGACCTCCCATTCGAATCGAAGCCCCGTGGCGGTCTCTCTGACCTCCATCTCGTACAAATCGGCGACCTGGGGATGACGGGCTTGAATCCTTCCTATCTGTCGCTCGATCTTGTTGCGATCTTTCAGTCTTTGTTCGGCGACTCGCTTGTGGAGTTTCTTTAGAGCACTCTCCATCCGTGTCGAGAACCGACTCCGGATCGCTTTCTCCTTTTGCTTTCGAGCCGCCGTGCGGCAAAGCACATAGGTTTCCTCTCCTCCGGGTATGCTCGCCAGTTTCACATCAACCTCTGGGCGTACTTGTTCCCAACCGCCTTCCAGCAATTCTCGCTCAAATTCCTTGAGCTTCTTACGCGCAGTGCCCACCAGATACTGTCCGCCTCGTTTCCGTAAAGCCGCCAGATTCTCTTCACTGACGATCCCTCGGTCGAAGACCCACACCCGGCGCGCTTTGCCGTACTTGCGCTCCACCAGGCGCAGGATCGCTTCCAACGTCGTCACATCCGCACGGTTTCCATCGAAGGTCTCGTAACTGAACGGAAACCCTTCGATATTAACGATCAGGGCAATAACCAGTTGCTTACAATCCGGGCGGTGATCCCGCGAATACCCGCGCTGCATCATCGGGTTTCGCTCGGCGGTTCCTTCTACGTAACTGCTCGTTAAATCGTACAGCAGCACGTCGAACTCGGCTCCGAACAGTTCTCCATATCGTTGCTTCAGATACTGCTCCAGCGCCTTTTTGTGCGGCAGTAATCGATCCAGGCAACGATAAAGTCGTGTGTCGTTGATCTTTCCCTCCTCGATCCTCAACAGATCGTCCAAAGCCGTGTCTGGATACCAACGCTCTTCGATCGATAACTCGCTCCCAGGGGCACACAGCCGATTGATCGCCAGAACCGCTGCAACTCGCGACCATGCAACATCAGCCGTTTGTCCATCCAATAACGCCTCGTAAAACCGATCCAGTCCCAACCTCTTCCACAGCTCCAACCCCACAAAGCAATTTCCATACTGATGTACCCGCTCCAGTCGAACCTTGTTTAACAGCACCCGGGCTACATTCGGGTCGTTCTCCGGAGGCTCTACCTCCGAAGGAAACAGCTTCAACTGCCGGCTCTCTCCTTGTTCATTGAAAACTTCGATCGTCTTGAGCCAACGGGCTTGGGCGTTGCCATTGAGCTCGCCCAGATAACAAAGCGTGCGTTGTCTCGGACCGTGCGCCGTACGGACGGTCTCGACCAGTGACCAGTAGGTGTGTTGCTTTCCGTCTTTGCTGCGCTGATGGGAGCGAAGAAACATGCGCCCGATCGTGCCATCACACTCGGGTCGCACACAAGAGGGTAGGTCTGCACTACATCGCCTTTTGCACAAGGCAATGTTACAAACAAAGAAGTTTTGCGAAGGGACCAACCAAAAAAAACTAAAAGCTCACTTCACGTGACGAACTTGGGCTAGACTTAAAATCAAACCTACAGATACGTTTAATAGTTTCGTAAACATTTTCCTTACCTCCTGCTGGTTTTTAGGTTGACCGTCAACTCGAATACACTCTGGCCACGAGAAGCCCTTTACGTTCCTCAATGAGCTCGGTGCCCAATTTCTATTCAAACCTGGGATAAAGATCGTTCTTCCCGGGCGATAATTTCGATCTCAGACGGGAATACGTAGTCAGTGACACCACCATCCCATTGGACACTTATAAGGCGCCGCCCGAGATTGTCCATGTCATGTCGAATGGTCCCTTCGGTCGATCTTCTTATCAATCCCCGGTGACTTCTTACCTCTCTCATGGCGCGGCATCTTATCCCTGTTAAACTGGTATCAATCACTGCTAGTCTCCTTTCTTCTCCACCGCGTCCACCGTGTTCGGGCGGCAATAGATATGTCATGATTCGCGAAGCGGTGCGTACAGTGATTAGATGCTGGCAGTGTGGCAAAGGATGCGCTCTAGGTTGTGGCCGATCAGGGAAAACGAAAGCGGAAGACGTTGCGCCGAACTTCGACGGTGTGAAACAGAGTGACTAGCAATGTGGAGAATAGCCACCGGGGATAAGTCATCAGGCCGGCGACTAGGGTTAATTTGATCATGAGCGCATAGAGGGGAAGGTAGATGAACAGAGCCGTGAGTAACCCTGGTGAGTAAGAGCGGTATACCCGCCATTAATTCGAGTCAGACTCCGCTGACCCAGCACCCTCCTGGGTCTTGCTCATAGGAGCGCAGAGTCTGTCGAGGGAATCATATCTGTCATCACTTAACGTCTTCCGAGACCCGCTTCCACGGAATGATCTCCGTCGTCCAACCTTGCTTCTGCCGTTTTTCAAACGACGCCTTGATGTGCGGCGTCGCCTTGTGGTCTTCCAAGGCTTGCGCATGGCGCCAGACTTCTATCCGCATGAACTGGTTTTTCTTAGTCGGCGACTGATAGAGGTCGTACTGAATATTGCCGGCTTCGGCGCGGGTCGGAGCCGACAGAGCGAGCAACTCGCGCTTCAATTCGTCTTCTTTGCCTTCTTTTCCCTTGATAAACGTTATGGCTGTGAGGAGGTTAGGATCGGCCAAATTCAAGGCAGCGGTCTTTTGCTCTCCGGCCGTTTTCAGTTCCACTAAGAGCCCGTGCGCATCTGTGTCGCCAATATTTTCAGACGCGTGCGTCACGGCCTCGCTAAATAAAACGTCGCCGGTTTTGGTCTCGCGGATGCCCGTCTTGCCGTCCGGGAAGGTGAAGCGGATTTTAAAACCGCTCAGAACGTAGACGACGTGGGCGGGATGCATATGCGGAGTTTCCTTTGCGCCTTTCCTAAGTTTGAAATCCAGCACCCGAACCCGATTATTTTCCATGATCACTTTGTAGTTTTCGGGATAAAGCTTTAAGGGATCCTGTCCCTGTCCGAGGGCCAGAAACGGTGCAAACAGCAAAATCGCGAAGCTAAGAATCAGAGAAAGCTTGGTCAGCATTTTCGTTTCCTCCTTAAAGGTCGGTGCATCGTTATTCTTCATGATCTTCTAGAATCCGGCGCCTTTGGTCGGAAGCTTCAACCGATAGACGGTTCTGTTCGAGGTGATGAAAAGAGTCGACCCATCTTCCCCCCACGCTAGATTCCCCGTCGGTACGCCGGTTTCTATGCTGCCCAGATGAGCACCGTCCGGCGCGATGACATAGATACCCCCAGGCCCAGCGGCAAACAGGTTGCCGTCTTTGTCGATCTTCATCCCGTCCGGCACGCCAGGTTTATTCTTCGTCCAGGCCGTAGCATTGAACAAGGTTTTCCCGTTCGCGATGGTGCCATCCGGGTTCACGTCATAGACCATCCAGACGGCATTGCTGGTGTCAGCGTTGCTGACATAGAGCTTTTTCTCGTCCGGCGAGAACGCGATGCCATTGGGGGCTTTGATATCCTTTGTGAGGAGCATGAGTTTGCCATCTTTGGAGAATTTGTAGACGCCCTGGAACGCTAACTCTTTGTGTGGATCATCGAAGGATTTAGGTAAGCCAAACGGTGGGTCGGTAAAATAGAGGTCGCCGTTCGACTTGAAGACCAGATCATTCGGGCTGTTGATTCGCTTCCCCTCGTAGCGGTCGACGAGCGTGGTCTTGCGGCCGTTTTTCTCGAGGCGGGCGATGCGGCGGTCGCCGTGCTCGGCGAGAACGAGCCGTCCAGCGGGGTCAAAGGCCAACCCGTTCGAGCCCGGCTCGAGTCCGCCAAATGGCGCCTTGCCGGTATAGCCGCTCGGTTTTAGAAACAGGCTTTCGCCTCTGCCTTCCTGCCATTTGTAGATTGAATTGTTCGGGATGTCAGAGAAGAGAAGATATCCTTTTTTGCGGTTCCAGACGGGTCCTTCAACCCATTTGTGGCCGCCGGCGATCTTCTCGATCTTCACATTCAACGGCACGAGCTTGTCGAAACGGCGGTCAAGCCGTACGACATCAATGACGTGGAGACTGTCCTGTTGACTGTAAAGACGGCCAGAGGATGCTGCGAGCGAAAAGAGAATCGTCAAAACTCCGAGGAGAAATCGAACATTCTGCATCGTTATTCCCCATAGGCTGATTTCAAACGCTCACCCGAAAACGCTGGAACATTGTCTTGTGAACGTAATGCGGCCAAGGATTCCCCCAATGACCAAAGCGCTGTTCCCAGGAGAACCGCATCTTTGAGCAGAAAGCCGCCCGCGCTCGACAGAGCCGGAAAGCCTCCCAGGCTCGGCTCCCAGCCGGGAAGAGAAAAGAGGAAGGTCAGGGTCGTAAGGAACATAATGACGGCGAGAACACTACCGAACGCGGACACTTTCGGCGCGCAAGGGCGAAGCGCGATCATGACAGCGACGCTGATTTCCACAACGCCGAAAAGATTCGAGACCGCCTGAACGCTCAGCAGCGCGTACATCCAGCTCAAGACAGGGCTGCTGCCCACGAGGGGCTGGATTCCGGCCGCTTCGAACGCGGTGAATTTCATGCCACCGATCCATAACAGGATGAGCACGAGCCCGTAGCGCAAAACGAACTCGCCCATCGCCTGGATTTGACGGCCGGCAACGATCATTCTTTCCCGGATAGGGAGGAAGCGTTTCGACTTTCCGAAAAACTCCATCGATTGGTTATGGATGTTCAGCATATCAATGGTCTCCTAGGAAGCAGGCTTGAAACCTTGAGGTTTAGAGCCCCCTAACTTTCCAGGAAGCATGTATAGAGGAAGGAGCAAGAGGTAGATCGCCAGGCTGATTCCCACGCTCCAAAAACAAATGAACACGGTCAGCGTTGTCGCTACGGGAACTATGAGCATCCGGGATCTTACCGTCGTGCGGTATTCGGCACTGACAAAGTTAGCCAGCATGTCCGGTTGTGAGTTCGCATAGTGCCATTGAAAGAACAGTATCCAACCGATAATGGCGAGGTTGGTCCCGAAAAAGAGCGGCGCAATGAAAGCGTCTGAAAAGGCATTCAGGACGCTGGTCGAGAACGGGAGCAGGGATACGAACATAAAAAAGAAGATGTTGAGCCAGAGGAGCGTCCGGTCCGCGCGCCGGATAGCGTGGTACATGATGTGATGCCCGACCCAGAAGAATCCCAGGCTAACAAAGGTGACTAAGTAGCTCACGAACTTCGGCCATAGGGCGAGGAGTGCTGGCGCGACTTCGACGTTGGGCGCGTTGAGCGGGAGATTGGGGACGCGAATTTCCAGGATGAGAAGGGTCATGACGATGGCAAATATGCCGTCGCTGAGCGCTTCAATCCTGGTTTTACCTATTTCAAAGGTTGTCGTGTCGAAGGTCATGGAAATAGCACCCAGGTTCGTGATTCACTCCGCCCGCCGGGACTCCACCGCCCCGCATCCTGGACAACAATGGGTTTCTTCGATCAAGCCGCCCAGTATCGCGTTGACGTCCCTGGCGTCCTCCGCCGTTACCGGGTGAACCAGCTTGTCAGCGTGATGGTTCATCTCACTGCCGCACTTCGGGCAAATCATCTTGTTCTTTTGCATCGCCATTCCTCCTCCTGTCTAGCTGTCCAAGGCAATGTTGTCTCGGCCGTAGCGCAAGGTTTTCGCCATCCAAACGAGTTCGTTCAAAAACTTGTCGGCGCGGGACACAAAGGCCTCATCGAGGAGCTTGCCGGACTCGTCGAAGACTTTGCTTACGTTGCCGAAGTTGACATCCCAGAAAATGTTGACCAAGCCCAGCTCGCGAATGACAGGCAGAAAGTCTTGGATCGCCCGGACGCCGCCAAAAGGACCCGCAGATACGCCGACGATCCCGGCAGCCTTGTGGATGTATTCTTTCAAGCAACTGTCCAAAATATGCTTCAGCAGCCCGGGAAAACTATGATTGTATTCCGGGGTCACGATCACCAGCGCATCAGCCATCGCCATCTTTTCCGAAAACGCCGGATCTTTGATGCCATCTCCGGCGTCATCGACGGGCATGGGGAGCTTGGAAATGTCGATCAATTCGGTTTTGACTCCGTCGCGTCTTTCGATTTGCCCGACCATGAAGCGAGCTGCGTGTTCACTCATGCGCCCTTTTCGCGCCGTTCCCAGTATTACGGGGATGTTTAATGGTCGACTCGGTGTCATGGATTTCTCACTTTCTTCTCAATTTTATTTCTGCCAGCTTCAGACATCAGCAGAAGACCGGCCTTCCCCCGCGCTTATCTCCATCTCCAAAGAATAATTCAAAAGGGAACGCAACAGGACGAGCGCTCCCAAATTCATGATCTCCTGACGGGTCGGTGAGACAACGGTTCTAAGGATGTCGCTGGCTATGGTGAATTCCAGCCCCAAGGCAAGCACTCGCCCCAATCGAAGGCGGATTGATTCGAGATAGTTAGAGTGTGCATCCGTACTTGTAAGGAGCTGGTAGAGATAGAGGCCGATGGCACGTAAGACGGCTACACCAATAACCACGGCGGCGGAAATCTCCGCACCGGTAGCCAGATAGCCGACGAGGAATTGGAGCCACGGCTCTAGCGGCGTGATCATAGCTTTTGGTTCAACCATGCCACCGACATTGAAACCGAGCAGCAAGACTAAACCTGTGATCAAGGCCAGTGGTAGGAGCAAGCTCATCCAAGAATACTGCGGGAGATCGCTTTTCATCGGGTTAATACTTAGCTCTGATTCAAATGAGTTGACGAGCCGTTTTGTCATTCATCTTTCTTGAAATCCTTTTGCCTTTATGGGGTTCTTCCATTCGTTAGCGTTGCGCGGCGAGCTTGCTCATTCCATCTGCGGGGCGGATTCCCGGAATGTTCAGCGGCATCCGGTAAAGGGCGCTCTGTGCGGTCAAGTAGAGGTTTTTTCCGTCCTCTCCTCCCCATGCCATATTGTGCGGATGCTTTGGGGCTTTAATGGTCCCTAGATGTTTGCCGGCCGGGGAAAGAACCCACAAGCCTCCGGGTCCGGAGACGTAGAGGTTCCCTTGCTGGTCCACTTTGATTCCGTCGATGGCGTCTTCGCCCGGCGCGCTCGTCATGTCGAAGAAGATTTTCCCATTAGACAGAGTCGCGTCGGGATTGACCTCGTAGCGCATTACGATCTTTTTTTCCGGATCCCAGTTTCCGACGTAGAGATACTTTTCGTCGGGTGAGAAGGCGATGCCGTTCGGCCCTTTCAAATCGGTGCTTACCAATTTGAGTTGACCTTTATAGAGGGCAAACACGCCGCTATATGGAAGCTCTTTACGCGGGTCATCGTAAAATTTCGGCAATCCGAAAGGAGGATCGGTGATAAACAAGGTGCCGTCCGATCGGTAGACGAGGTCGTTGGGGCTATTGAGCCGCTTGCCCTCGAAGCGATCCGCGAGCACTGTTAGTGTTCCGTCCTTCTCCACACGTGTGACACGTCTGTTGCCATGCTCATTGATGGTCAGTCTTCCTTGTGGGTCGAGCGTCAGACCATTGGAGCCTGGTTGAAAATATTCAGCGATATCCTTGCCAGAGTACCCGCTGTCCTTTTTAAACACCGAGAGCGTTCCATTAGCCGCATACTTGTAAATCTTATTGGCGTTCGGATCGCTGAAGAGAAAATCGCCGTTTTTCACCCAGATCGGCCCTTCGGTGAATCGAAAGCCCTCAGCGAGCTTAAAGATCTTCGGGTTGGGCGGAACGATGGCGTCGATTGCCGGGTCGAGTCGCACCACTTCCACGTTCACTTCTTGCGGTGTGACTGCGACGGGGCCGCCCGTTACCTTGTGGAATTCGAGCTTGGCATACCGCATGTAGATATAGTTGGTCGGCGGATTCGAGACCGGACCGTTGATGCCGAAGATAGCAAGCTGGATCTTTTGACCGGACTTGACGTCACGCCCGACGATTAATCGGTTCTCTGCGTTCCAACCTTTGATGACTGAACCGCCGCTTTGGCCGGCAGCGCGCGCCAATTCTCCATCCACCCAAATTTCGGCGTAGTCGTCGACGGACGCGGCGAAGACCAGAGTCGACCCGGTTGGATCGAAACTGCCAACTCGCTCCGGGACGGTGATCTTGATCCGGTACCAGTTGAAAGCGAGCCTTCCAGCGGAGCGGCGTCTATCCAAAGTCGTGGGATCTATGACTTCCCATTTGGAATCGTCGAACTCGGCGCCGCCTGCGTGCGGTGTGAAGTCGTAGGCTTTATTTGGCACCCCGGTCGGTTGACCATCAGCTCCCGCGGCTTTGAAATCGACCTCGACAATCTTTGTGTCGCTGTAGCGCCATTCGCCTTTGACAAGTTGCGTGCCTTCTTTGGTGGCAAGGTCGATCGTCGCCTCGGGTTTGCGCTTGGCGAGCAGTTCATCGAGCGAGGCGCCCGCGACGAATTTTGTCGGCAGCGTCAAAAGAGCGGCGATGCCCGTTATAAGAAAAACAATTTTGCTTTTCATGATTGTACTCTCAATCAGCTGATCTGACTTTGACTACGTAGTAGTTGATAGGGCCTTTGACTTCCTTGAACCAGTGCGGCGTGCCGTTCGGAATGACGACCACGTCACCCTTGGTAATCACACGAGTCTCTCCCCCCTTGGATTCCCGGCCGCGAATTTCTTCAGATTCAATGGTTTTCGCATCAACGAGGCTTCCGCCGGTTACGAGAGTCGCGGAACCTTAGAGCATGTAGATGATATCCGTATCGCGCGTGTGAACTTCGACGACACCTGGTTCATCGCGGTGGCTGGCATCGACCTTGTAATTCATACCTCTAACCAGCGGCATTCCTTTCACGAAGGCCTGGCTTACATGTTTTTCGGGCAGGTAGGTCACGGATAGCGAAGCCGCTTTATTAGATGCTTCGAAGCTAGCGACACCCGCTTTGGCGATGTCTTCATCTTCCTGGGGCGTGTTGCCGCTGACACCTATGGCGCCGACGACCTTGCCCTCAAAAACGAGGAGAAGGCCTCCTTGAAGTGGCGTCGCGCCGGGCAGGACCAAGGAGGCAACACGGCCAGTCTTAATCTGATCTTCAAAGTCTTTACTGGGTCGGCGGAAAATCGCCGCGGTGCGCGCTTTGCCGATGCCGACGTCGACGCTCGCCACCTGTGTGTCGTTGAGCCGCTTAAGGACGAGGGGATAACCGCCGTCGTCCACCACAACAATGACGACGGTCGCGTTTCTTTTCTTGGCTTCCGCTTCAGCGGCGGCGGCGACTTTCTCCGCGGCTTCCAGGGTTAGAATTTTCTTGTCCAGGAGTTGAGCCTGAAGGCCATTCACTGTTGATAAAAGAAACGAGAGTGCAATCAAACTCTTGATAACTTTCATGACTGGCTCCTTTTACAGTCCAGCTCTGTAAAAATTACTTTGCTTGAGCCGAGCTTGTTGCCAAAGCGTTGGCGCCGGCGATGGCGAGTTCTTCATCTTGCTGCGCGCTGGCCGCGCCACTGACACCGACCGCTCCAATGATTTGCCCGTCGACGATGATCGGAATACCACCCTGGAGCGGCGTGAAGTCGTTAAGAGTGGTCATAGCGGTCCGTCCCTTGTTGATCACGTCTTCGAAGAACTTCGTGGGCCGTTTGAACAGGACGGCAGTCCGCGCCTTGCCAATCGAGATGTTCGCGCCGGCGGCAAAGGTATTATCGAGCCGCTCGACAGCGACGAGATTGCCTCCTTCGTCGACGACAGCGATGGCTCCCCCGGGCGCGTTCTTGCTTTTCGCCTCGGCAACTGCGGCGGCAATCACTTTTTTGGCACCGTCTAAGGTCAAGCCTTTCTTTTGAACTGTTTGGGCCAAGCCAACGGAATAGAGGCTCAGGGTCAGAAGCATACTGAGTGTGGTAATGACGACTTTCATGGATTTTCCTCCCAACTATAGGTGATGTGGACGATCGATTTCTTGTTAGGTTAGATGCGAGTCGCACAAAAAAGGATGCGCGTTGGGAGGTGAGAGGATATCAGCGCTACGAGAGATACAATGATCTCAAGACGGCGTAGCTGTTCGAAAGCCACGACCGGTCGACGAATCATTTACTGACGCAAAAGATGGCTCGGTGAGGATTGGCGTTACACTGGAAACGACCAGATTCTGGAAGTGTAAAGTAGGCTAGGCGAGCTGTGGTAGCTCGGTTTCGAGCCAACCCGGACGAACACCTGCCATATTCAACGAGGCCATGACGCGTTTTGGCTCGCCGAGGTCATTCCATCTCACGCCCGTAACCTTGACCACCGCAAGCCGCTCCGGGCGGAGCGCCAACACTTGATGTGAGAAGTTTACTTCTTCGACGCGCTCGTAGAGTTTGCTGACGGCTCTCGTTTCCCCGCGCGAACCGAAGAGAGGGGAGAGGCACGCGAAGGAACGGTACAACTCCGGGATGGCACTTTCGATAATGTCGATAAGCGTCTGAACGGCGGCGACCATGACAAAGCTATTCCACAAACATCCTCGAAGGTGAAGCACCTGAGCCAACCATTGATTGGGCTTTTCCCAAAAGCGGCGAACGCCCAACACGCGCGAGTGGCCGACGATTGGTGCGGTGGGTTCGATCCAACCGTACTTCACTTCGGGACTTTCGGGATCCAAGCCGAGGAGAATGACCGGGTTGTTTAGGGCGAGCGGAAAACTTTCAGATACCGGTTGGGGGACAGGGAGGTCTATCGGATCTTAGTTTGCCGGGTGGTTTGCCGCAGAAAATGCAACGCGTGTGATTTTCGTGATGCAGTTTGGCACACACAACGCTTTCGGTGCCTTTCATCCGCACGTAAACTTCGGCAGCCGCCAACATGCCGACGAGCGGCGCAGTGAAATAAACCCACAAGGCCGCCCAGTGGTGGGCAGGGACGGCGGAGGCAAAGGTGCGCGCCGGATTCATGCTCATTCCGGAGATGGGTGCCTCCACAGTAATATAGGTTGCGACCAAAGCGCCGGCGCACAGACCTGTAAACTTGTGCAAGCGCATATTGTTCGAGACGTGTAAAATTACTGTCATCAGGATGAAAGTGATGCCGATCTCGGCAACGAACGCAAAGCCAGTACCCGCCTTACCGGGTGTTGTCACGAGGTAGTGAACCGAAGGATGAGAGACCCACGCCGAGAGAACAACGGAAGCCAGAAGGGCGCCAGTCAAGCCGCCGACGAATTGAAAAACGACGTAAAACAGGGCATCCCACGGTGCCACTTTGCCAAGCCTAAAGAAGGTAATGGTTGTTGACGGATTCATGTGCCCGCCTGATTGTTTGCCCCATGGTGAATAGATGATGCCGATGGCGGTTGATCCCATGGCGAGACCCATCAAGAATCGACGCAGCAGCGGGTTTGGAATAGCCTGGTGAACCGGAGACGCGGGATGCTCCAGAATCGTGCCGAATGCGAAGGCTGAAATCATGAACAGGCCCAGGCAAGCAGCTTCCATCAGATACTCGGGCCAATGGCGCTTCAATGCCTCAGTCATGTGCGATTAGATGCCGGGTAGAAGACGAATGATGCGCCAGGCAAGCAGTGTCGCCACGGGGATCCGCGGACAGGCATAGGGTTGCCAAAAGGATGAGCACGCCTCAATCGTGCGGTTAAGGCCCGGGAAAGGCATAAAGACGAGGGCAATGAGAAAAATTTCGTTGAGAATAAACAGTTCAATTAAGCTGGATTACGTTCTTGATCCCTCCGGAACGACCGAGAAGAAGATCGCTGTATGCGTTTATGGGAAAGCGACCGGTGATTAGTGACTTCACCGCGTCAGGCCAGCGCTTGGCGAAGGTCCCGAGGTCTCGAATCGAGTTTTCGAACGAGTCGCGCCCGGCATTGACCGTGCCGAAGACGACCTGGTTTTTCAAAACCAGATTACGCATCATGAGGTCGGTATCGACTTCGATGGGTCCCTTCCTTCCCGGGACGCCAGTGAAGATAAAAATCCCGTTAGTGCCGAGATACTTCATCATTTCGAACGACAAGCTCGAAGCCCCGGTCGCTTCGTAAACGAGATCTATGTTGCCGATATGTTGAGGAAGCATTTCGGGTGTGATTTTTTCCGACGAAATGTAATGTGCACCGATCGATTCCAGTAGTTGAGATTTCGGATTCGGAGCTGACTCTCGGGAGTAAACGTAGGTGTCAAAGTCGTAGTTCACCAGTGCCATCGCTCCAAGCAAACCCACCGGTCCCGCTCCAAGGACCACCGCCCGGTGGCGATAAGCCGCAGCCTTCCCCGGCGTTACCGGGCAGCTCCAAGGCAAGCGTTGCTGGACCTGCCACACTTGCGTAAGCCCCTTTTCAGCGATAGTCAGCGGTTCTACTAGAACGGCAATGTCACGCATTTCTTTCGGAACGGGATTCATGTACTTTTCGTCATCCACGACGAACTGAGCCATGAAGCCGTGCCTTTGTTTGATCCCCCGCTCTTGAAAATCTCCCGTGAAACAAAAGTCCTGGCGGTCCGAGCGGCAGGCGACGCAGTAATCATGAGGGCATGGACGCCGAACCATCGGCACGACAAGATCGCCGACCTTCACCCGCGTGACTTTCGGCCCGACTTCAACGACTTCGCCCAGTGATTCATGACCGATCACTAGCTGTTCCGAGCCGGACGGCGGGGTACCATATTCAAAGGCGCAGATTTCCTTGT
>WNGA01003625.1_pt1 | contig 23082 bp, 22 predicted proteins | sample 5400061 | NCBI WGS metagenome assembly WNGA01 (sample SAMN13153366, study PRJNA577476) | soil metagenome | isolation source: 100 cm soil or saprolite under grassland replicate 2 | place: USA:California | collected 2016-06-15
CAACCGATGATGGTCGGATGAACCGTGCGCTGAAGCGCCGGCTCGGCCAAGACACGCGTCCTAAAGGACGGGCCGACATTCGCGTCCTTCAGGACGCGCGCTCTCGCCGAGCCGGCCCTTTAGGGCACGGCTTCAACGATCCGGTGCACACCAATGCCTGACCAGCTCATGAACCTCACGATCGACGGCGCGCCGGTCTCCGTTCCCCCCGGCACGCTCGTCATCGAGGCGGCGAAGCAGGCAGGCGTACTCGTACCGCACTACTGCTATCACCCCGGACTGCCCGTCGCGGGCGTGTGTCGCATGTGTCTGGTCGAGGTTGAAAAAGCCCCGAAACTCCAGATCGCATGTGCGACCACCGTAACCGAAGGCATGGTCGTCAAAACTCAGTCCGATCAGGCTAAGGACGCGCGCCAAAGTGTGCTCGAATTCCTCCTGATCAATCATCCGCTCGATTGCCCGATTTGCGATCAAGCGGGCGAATGCGAGCTCCAGGACTTCGTCTTCCAGGAGGGCCAGCCCGGGACGCGCTTCGGCGAGTTCGCCAAGCGGTTCAATCCCGTCGAGGACTTCGGCCCCGACGTCCTGTATGTGCCGAACCGCTGCATTTTGTGCACGCGCTGCGTCCGCTTCATGGAAGATGTGGCGAAAGAGCCGGTGCTCAACGTGTCCGAACGCGGCGACCGTGCCTTCATCGGCATTCATCCCGAAGCCCGGCTCGACCATCCCTGGGCCGGCAACGTCGTCGACCTCTGTCCCGTGGGCTCGCTGCTCTCCAAGGACTTCCTGCACAAGGCTCGCGCGTGGGAACTCGACAAGACGGCGTCGATCTGCACCGGCTGCTCCCAGGGGTGCAACATCACGCTCGATACGCGGGACGAAGTCGTGGTGCGGGTGCGCCCGCGGCCGAACCTCGACGTCAACCGCTACTTCATCTGTGATCACGGCCGCATGCACTATCGCTGGATGAACCGCGGCGACCGCATCGAAGCCCCGCTGGTCCGCAAGGACGGAGCGCTGCACGCCACCGACTGGGACGAAGCGTTCGCGCGTGTCCTGGCGATTCTGCGCGGTGCGTCGGGCAAGGCCGTGGCGCTGGTGTCGGCCGGAGCGTCGAGCGAAGCGCTCGCCGCGGCCAAGCGGCTGCTGTCCGGCTTCAACTGGACGGGCGCCTTCCAGGTGGTCATGGGCGAAGAGGCGACGCTCGCGGGCGTGCCGAACCTCGCCCTCCGCGCCGAGCGCGCACCCAACGCGAGGGGTGCTGAACAGCTCGGGTACACGCGCGACTACGCGCCGGCACTCGCCGCGGCGAAGCCCGCGGCCGTGGTGCTGGTGCTCGACGATCCCGATTGCGCCGTGGAGACGGACGGCGCGCTGATCTATCTCGGCACGGTACTGGGTGAGAATGCCGCGTGCCGGCGTGCCGACGTGATTCTGCCGATTGCCAACGTCGCCGAGGAAGAAGGGACGTTCACGAACCGCGACGGACGCGAGCAGCGCTACTTCCAGGCCAAGCCCGCTCCGGGGATGGCGCAGCCGGCCGCCTGGGTTCTGGGAGAGTTGGCGCGGGCGATGGGCCTGGCGGAAGTGGCATGACCTTCTTCCTGATCACATCGGCGATCAAAGTGTTCGTGGTCCTCAACCTGATCCTGGTTGGGGTGGCGCTGCTCACCTTGCTCGAGCGGCGGGTGTGCGCCTGGATGCAGGATCGCCTCGGCCCAAACCGCGTGGGTCCGCAGGGACTCTTTCAGCCGGCGGCCGATGGGCTGAAGAACATTCTCAAGGAAGAGACGTCGCCGGCGATGGCGGACAAGGCGCTCTTCACCCTTGCCCCGATCGTGTCGTTCGTGCCCGCCATGCTGACGTTCGGGGTGATTCCATTCGCGTCGCCGCTTCCGACCCCGTGGGGCGTCGTCCCGATGGTCGTCGCCGACCTGCCCGTGGGCTTCCTCTATATCCTCGCGATCAGCTCGCTGGGCGTGTACGGCATCGTGCTGGCCGGCTGGGCTTCCAACAACAAGTACGCGCTGCTGGGCGGTCTGCGCGCGTCGGCGCAGATGATCTCATACGAAATCGCGCTGGGGATGAGCACGGTGGCCGTCATTCTGCTCGCGGGCAACGTCACGCTGTCGCAGGTGATCGCGCAGCAGCAGCTGGCGCATGCCTGGTTCATCATCCCGCTGACTGTCGCGTTCGTGATTTTCTTTATCAGCGCCCTCGCCGAGACGAACCGGCTGCCGTTCGATCTGCCCGAGGCCGAGGGCGAGTTGATCGCCGGTTATCACACCGAGTACAGCGCGATGAAGTTCTCGATGTTCTACATCGCCGAGTATTCGAACATGGTGACGGCGTCCGCGCTGATGGCCACGCTGTTCTTCGGAGGGTGGGACATTCCCTTCACGACCTGGGATTCGAGCGGGGACCCGAGCGTTCTCAAGACGCTGCTCACGCTCGCCGCCTTCGGCGCGAAGACGTTCGCCTTCCTCTTTACCTATATCTGGGTGCGCTGGACGCTACCGCGGTTCCGCTACGACCAGCTCATGGCGCTCGGCTGGAAAGTGCTGCTGCCGCTCTCGCTGGTCTACATCACGCTGGTGGCCGTGGCGATCTGGTTCGTCCGGATCCGGCTCGGCTGGGAGTACGGCGCCGGCATGGCCTGGGTCCTTGGAGGATTGAATTTCGTGCTGCTGATCGCCCTGGTCTATTGGCTCGATCGCGGCCGCGTCGTGTCCGGCTCGGTCCAGGAGGAGGCAGCCTGATGACGATCGGCGTGAAGGTGATGAAGCGGCCGACGCAGCAAACGTCCTACCTGCGGGCCACGTTGAAAGGGATGGCGCTGACCTTCAGCCATCTGCTGCGACCCAAGGTCACGATGCAGTATCCCGAAGAGAAGTCATCCAAGGACTGGACGCTCTCGTCGCGGTGGCGCGGCACGCACCGCATGCTCACCGACGAGCAGGGCAGAGCCAAGTGCGTGGCATGCGGCCTCTGCCCCCAGATCTGCCCCGCCAACTGCATCAAGCTCGTCCCGGGCGAGGATGAAGAGGGCCACCGGTACCCGTTGATCTACGAGATCGACGAGTTCCGCTGCATCTTCTGCGGCTACTGCCAGGAAGTGTGCCCTGAGGAAGCGATCCACGTGGGCGCGCATTACGAGAACTCCGAGTACAGCCGCGATCGCTTCGTCTACGATCTCGAGCGGCTGACGGCGCAGACGCACCCCGTGTCCACGCTGTGGGACCCGTCGGACCCGAAGGGCGAGTAGTAGTGACGGATACGGTCTTTTGGATCTTCGGCGTGATCGCCATGGGCAGTGCCCTGCTGTGCATCACGCGCAAGAACCCCGTCGCGAGCGCCCTGTGGCTCGTCGTGACGCTGTTCGCGCTGGCCGCGCTGTTCGTGCTGCTCGACGCGCAGTTTCTCGCGGTGCTCCAGGTGCTGGTCTACGCCGGCGCCATCATGGTGCTATTCCTGTTCGTGATCATGCTACTCAACCTGGGACGACCAGGTCCCAGCGACATCAAAGGACCGCTCGGGCTCGGCGTCGCGGTCCTGCTCGGCGCCGCGCTGCTGTTTCTGCTGCAGCCCCTGACCCAGACCACGCTCCGGTCGGCGATCACACTGCCCCCGGGTAGCGTCCCGGCGCTCCAACAGCAGCAGGGCATCGTCGGCTCCGTCGCCAATCCACTGTTTGGCGCGTACCTGGTTCCCTTCGAGATCGCGAGCGTGCTGCTGCTTGCCGCCATCGTCGGCGCGGTGGTGCTCGCGAAACGGAAACTCTAGTGCTGCTCGGCCCCGCACTGGCCATCTCCGCGGTCCTCTTCACGCTCGGCGTGGTGGGCGTGCTGATACGGCGCAACGTGATCGTGATCTTCATGTGCGTCGAGCTCATGCTCAACGCGGTGAATCTCACGTTCGTCGCACTGGCGCAGAATCTCGGAGTGGGCGGGCAGGTGTTCGTGTTCTTCGTCATGGCCGTGGCCGCGGCCGAAGCGGCCGTCGGGCTCGCGATCATTCTCGCCGTCTATCGCCACAAGCAGTCGGTGAGCCTGCAGAATATGAATCTCCTCAAGGACGGATGACCGGTACCGCCGTCGACCTGATCTGGCTCGCGCCCGCCCTCGCGCTGCTCGGCTTCGTGCTGAACGGAACGCTGGCGCTGGCGCGTCCCAATTCCAAGACGTTCGTATCGGTCATCGGTGCCGGTGTGTTGCTGGCCGCGTTCGCCGTGTCCGTCGTCGTCTTCAGCGCCTTCGCGGGAGTCCATGCCGAAGAGCCGGTGGTGCTGCGCTATTGGTCGTGGATACCGGTCGGCACGCTGCAGGTCGACTTCGCGTTCCAGGTCGACCAGCTCTCGCTGGTGATGCTGCTCGTCGTCACCGGCGTCGGCTCGCTGATCCATTTCTTCAGCATCGGATACATGAAAGAGGATCCGGGGTACGCGCGTTATTTCGCGTATCTCAACCTGTTCATCTTTTTCATGCTCGTGCTGGTGCTGGGGGCGAGCTTCCCCGTGATGTTCGTGGGCTGGGAGGGCGTCGGCCTCTGCAGCTATCTGTTGATCGGCTTCTGGTTCACCGAAGCGGCGAACGCCAACGCCGGCCGCAAAGCATTCATCATGAACCGGATCGGCGACTTCGGGTTCATGGTCGCGATGTTCATGATCTTCTGGTCTACGGGCTCGCTCGATTTCGGTACGGTGTTCACGCACGCGCCGAACGCGCTGGCGGCGGGCGGCCGCACCGTCACGGTGATCACGCTCTTCCTGTTCCTGGGCTGCACCGGGAAATCGGCGCAGATCCCTCTGTACACCTGGTTGCCGGACGCGATGGCGGGTCCCACGCCGGTCTCCGCCCTGATTCACGCCGCCACAATGGTGACCGCGGGCGTGTACCTCGTGGCACGCTGCAATCTGCTGTTCGCCATGGCGCCCGTCTCGAGCGCGGTGGTCGCGGGCGTCGGCGCGCTGACGGCATTGTTCGCGGCGACGATCGCCCTCAAGCAGTGGGACATCAAGAAAGTCCTCGCCTACTCCACGATCTCCCAGCTCGGCTACATGTTCCTGGGCGTCGGAACGGGGGCGATCAGCGCCGGCATCTTCCACCTCGTCACCCACGCGTTCTTCAAGGCGCTCCTGTTTCTGGGCTCGGGCAGTGTCATCTACGCGCTGCACCGCGCCTACCACCACACGCATTCCCATGAAGACGCACAGGACATGCGCAACATGGGCGGGCTCGCGCGGTACATGCCGTGGACCGCGGCGTTGATGTGGATCGCGACGCTCGCCATCGCCGGCGTACCCCCGCTCTCGGGCTTCTTCTCGAAGGACGAGATCCTCACCGCGGCATACGCGCGCGGGCATGCGGACCCGATCTGGATCGTCTTCTGGGGGTTGGCACTCGCCGCCGCGTTGCTGACGGCGTTCTACATGACGCGGCTGATGCTGTACACCTTCCACGGTCCGAACCGCACCGGTGAGCAGGAGCAGCCGCATCTGCACGAGGCTCCGTGGATCATGACCGGCCCGCTGCTCCTGCTGGGGGTGCTGTCGGCCGCGGGGGGCGTGATCAACATCCCCGAGCTCTATCACGGCAACGCGTGGCTCCATCACTGGCTCGAGCCGATCACGCAGGCGAGCACGCCACTACTCCCGGCGGTGCCTCTGTCGACCTCGACCGAGTGGCTGCTGGTCGGCATCGCGGTGGCGGTTGCGATCGTCGGGATCGTGGGCGCCTGGCAGCTGCTCAAACCGCAGGCGCTCGTGCCGGCGCGCAGCGCTCCCGAGGAGCGGGGACTTGCCCGCCTGCTCCGAAACAAGTGGTACGTCGACGAGATCTATGACGCGCTGATCGTCCGGCCGTTTGTGTGGCTGTCGCGGGAAGTGCTCTGGAAGCAGATCGACAGCCGAGCGATCGACGGCGCGGCGGTTAACGGCGCCGCGAGAGGAGCCAGAGCGCTCGGCTGGGCGAATCGCTGGCTACAGACGGGGCAGGTCGGCGTGTACGTCGCTGCGTTCGTGGTGGGTGTGCTGCTGATCTTGTGGCGGGCGATGAGCTGATGTACGCGCGCTGGGTGCTCACCGCGCTGCTCGCGTGGCCGCTGCTCGCCGGCCTCGTTGTCCTGCTGTTGCCGGCGCGGCTCGCGAAATACGTCGCCCTGGGCGCCAGCCTGATCGAGTTCGCGATTTCGGTGCCGCTGTGGTGGACGTTCGCGCCGGCTGGCGGGATGCAGTTCGTCGCCGATCACACCTGGATCGCGGCGTGGGGCATCCACTTCACGGTGGGCCTGGACGGCATTTCGTTGTTCCTGGTGCTGCTCACGACATTCCTCATGCCGCTCTCGATTCTCGGGAGCTGGAGCTACATCACCAAGCGTGAGACCGGCTTTTACACCCTGTTGCTCGTCCTGACGACCGGCATGATCGGCGTCTTCGTGGCCCTCGATCTCTTCCTGTTCTATGTGATGTGGGAAGTGATGCTGATCCCGATGTACTTCATCATCGGTGTGTGGGGCGGCGACAATCGGCTGTATGCGGCGATCAAGTTCTTCATCTATACGTTCTTCGGATCGCTGCTCATGCTCGTGGCGATCCTGGTGTTGTACCTGCACGCCGGCCAGGCGACGGGGGTCTACTCGTTCAGCTACGCGCACCTCCTGAGCAACGCGAAGGATCTGGGGCCGACGGCCTGGTGGCTCTTCGGCGCGTTTTTCCTGGCGTTCGCAATCAAGGTACCGATGTTCCCGCTGCACACCTGGCTGCCCGACGCGCACGTCGAGGCTCCGACGGCGGGGTCGGTGATCCTGGCAGGTGTCCTCCTCAAGATGGGCACGTACGGGTTCCTGCGATTCGCGCTGCCGTTCTTCCCGGCCGTCGCACTCAATCAGAGCGTACAGCTGATCATCGTGGTCCTGTCGCTGATCGGGATCATCTACGGCGGCCTCGTGGCGATGGTGCAGCCCGATTTCAAGAAGCTCATCGCCTATTCGTCCGTCGCCCACCTCGGGTTCGTGACGCTCGGCATCTGGGCCCTGACGCTGCAGAGCGTGCAGGGCGCGCTGCTGATCATGATCAATCACGGGATTTCGACCGGCGCGCTGTTCTTCCTGGCCGGCATGATCTACGAGCGACGGCACAGCCGCCTGCTCGAGGCGTATGGCGGCATCGCGCGTGTGGTGCCGCTGTTCTCGGGCGTCCTCACGATCGTGTCGCTGTCGTCCATCGCTTTGCCGGGGACCAACGGCTTCGTCGGCGAATTCCTGGTGCTGCTGGGATCCTTCCGCGCCTATCCGATCGCGACGGCACTCGCGACGACCGGTGTGATCGTCGCGGCGGCGTATCTGCTGACCGCGCTGCAGCGTGTGATTTACAACCCGCTGACGAATCCTGAGAACGAGAAGCTGCCCGACCTGACGCCGCGAGAGCTCGCCGTGCTGATCCCGCTGGTCCTCGGCATTCTGTGGGTAGGGATCTATCCCAAGCCGTTCCTGCAGCGCATGGAACCGGCGGCGCGCACGCTGATCGAACAGATGAAACCGAGCGCCGCTCCGACGGCGGGTCAGCCATGAGACTGGATCCTGCCGTTTATCGCGACCTGCTGCTCTCGCTCTTGCCTGAGCTGGTGTTGACCGGGTGGGCGCTCGTGCTGCTCTTGTTCGTCGCGTGGCGCCATCGCACCGCGCGCGACACGCGGATTGCAGGCTGGCTGACGCTGCTGGCGCTGGTGTCCACCGCGATTGCCACCTGGTGGCTCTGGTGGAATCGGGCCGGCGTGGGGGGGGGAGTCGTGACGATGATCGCCGCGGACGACTTCCGCTGGGTCGCGGACTGGGTGTTCCTCGGCGCCGCCGCGCTGACCGTGCTCATCTCATTCGCCTATCTGGAGCGGGAGCAGTTGCTGGTACCCGAGTACTACGTGCTGCTCATCTTCGGCACGCTCGGCATGATGGTGATGGCCGCGGGCGCCGATTTGATGGTGATCTTCCTGGGACTGGAGCTGATGTCGGTCGCGGTCTACGTGCTCGCGGGTCTCGACCGGCGCCGCGCCCGGTCGGCGGAGGCGGCCCTCAAGTACTTCCTGCTCGGCGCCTTCGCATCGGGATTTCTCCTGTACGGGATCGCCCTCGTGTATGGCGCGACCGGTACCACGAATCTCGGCCTTATTGGCGGGCAAGTCAGCACCATGGGCAAGCCTGGCGTCATGTTGCTCGCAGGTCTGGCGCTGTTGATCGTGGGGTTCGCATTCAAGATCGCGGCGGTGCCGTTTCACATGTGGGCGCCTGACGTCTATGACGGCTCGCCCACGCCGGTGACGGCGTTCATGGCCACCGGCGTGAAAGCGGCAGCGTTTGCCGCCCTCTTCCGAGTCCTCAATCAGGCGTTCGGCCCGGTCGCCGTGTGGCACGACATCCTGTGGTGGCTCGCGGTCGTCACAATGATCGGCGGCAACCTCTTTGCGCTCGGTCAACGATCGCTCAAGCGGATGCTGGCGTACTCGTCGGTCGCGCATGCCGGATACCTCCTCGTCGCCGTGACTGCGGGCGGCGCGGCCGGTACGAGTGCGTTTCTCGTCTACGTCACCGCCTATACTTTGATGTCGCTCGGTGCGTTCGCCGTGCTGACGGCCAAGGGCAGGGCGGGCGAGAGCGACGTCTTGATCGACGACCTCGCAGGACTCGCGAGCGAGCGTCCCTGGCTCGCCTTTGCATTCGCGGTATGCATGCTCTCGTTGCTCGGCTTTCCCGGCACAGCCGGGTTTATCGGCAAGTGGTACATCCTCATCGCCGCCACCAGCGCCGGGAAGAACACGCTGGCCGCGATTCTCGTGCTGACCAGCGTCGTGTCGGCGGGGTACTATCTTCCCGTCATCATGGCGATGTACATGAAACCGCCGCCGGTCGAACACGCACATGTCGACGTCTCGCTCGACCGCTGGGGACGGACCGCCGTCGCGGTGGTCGTCGTCGGCCTGCTGCTCTTCGGCGTCTGGCCCAACCGGCTGCTCGATCTCGCGCAATCCGCCGCGAGCAGCGTGTATCCACCCTAAAGGCTGGGCTCGGCACCCTTCAGGGTGTGAGAGGGACCCGTGAACCTACCCGCCACAATCTTTCGCCAATACGACATTCGCGGCCTCGTGGACGAGCAGCTCACGCCCGCGGCCGCCCGCGCCGTCGGACAAGCATACGCCACATTCGCCTGGGAGCGGCTACGGAACGGCAAGCCGCCACGCGTCGCCGTCGGACGTGACAACCGGCCGTCGGGCGCCGCGCTCGCCCAGGGTGTGCGCGAAGGTGTCGCCGCGGCGGGAGGCGTGGCGATCGACGTCGGCGAGCTGCCCACGCCCGCGCTCTACTTCGCGACCAAGACGCTGCCGGTCGATGGCGGCATCCAAGTCACCGGGTCGCACAACCCGCCGGAGTTCAACGGCTTCAAGATGGTACTCGCGCACGACGCCGTCTTCGGCGACGACATCCAGGTCCTGTATCGCCTGATCCACGACGACAGGCTCGTGACGAAGCCCGGTGGTACACAGACCGTGCACCGCGCACTCCTCACCGCGTACCAGGAGGCAATCGTCAAGCGGAACGCGCCACTCGCGCGGCGCCTCAAGGTGGTGGTGGATTGCGGCAACGGCGTCACGAGCCTCGTGGCCGTCGAGACGCTCAAGCAGCTGGGCGCCGATGTCGTTGCGCTGTTCGCCGAGTCCGATGGGACGTTCCCGCATCACCATCCCGATCCCACGGTGCTCGAGAACCTTCACGATCTCCAGGCAGCCGTCAAAAAGGAGAAAGCCGAGCTGGGGATCGCCTTCGACGGCGACGGCGACCGCATCGGCGCGGTCGATGAACGCGGCGAGCCGGTGCTGGGGGACCAGCTCCTGGTGTTGTTCGGCCGCGATCTGGTGCACCGCATGGGCAAGAACCACCCCGTGATTTTCGACGTGAAGTGCTCGGAAGTGCTGCCGCAGATGTTGCAGAAAGCCGGTCTCCAGCCGGTCATGTGGAAGACGGGGCATTCGTTCATCAAGCAGAAGATGAAAGAAATCGGCGCCCCGCTCGCGGGCGAAATGAGCAGCCACATGTTCTTCGGCGGCGACTTGTACGGATTCGACGACGCGCTGTTCGCCGCGGCCCGGCTGCTGGCGTATCAAGCGCGCGAAGGCGGGCCACTCTCGCGCCTGCTCGCCGATCTGCCGAAGACCTACGCCACACCAGAAATGCGTGTCGATTGCCCGGACGAGCAGAAGTTCGACCTCGTCCAGCAGGCGTCGCAGGAGTTCGCCGCCAGGTACCCCGTGTCGACGCTCGACGGCGTGCGCATCACCTTCCCCAACGGGTGGGGACTGCTGCGCGCCTCGAATACGCAGCCCGTGCTGGTCATGCGGTTCGAAGCGACGAGCCCGAAGGCGCTCGACGCGTATCGCGCCGAGGTCGAGGGCTGGCTGGCGGCGCGTGGCGTGACGGCGTGACACGGTCGAACCGGCGCAGGCTGTACCTGATCGGCGCCGGTCTGCTGGTGGTTGCGTTGGTCGGCGGCCGCTGGCTGGCGGTAGAGACGGCGGAACGGGCGTGGGACCGCACCTTTGCGGGCGGCGAGGCGTTGATTGCCGTCCGCGATCTCGCCCGGCTGCTGCAGGCCTTCGTCCTGGTCGTCGCGACGGCGTGGCTGATAGGCAATCTACTGATCGTCTATCGGGCCATAGGCTCCGTGCAGATGCCGCGCCGGTTCGGCGACCTGGAGATCGTGGAAGCGGTCCCGCGCCGCACGCTCCTTACCGCCGCCGTCCTGCTCGGCGTCCTGGTCGGCACATTACTGTCCCTGGGGACGGGCGACTGGTGGCGTCACGTCGTCATGGCGGCGTCACCCCCGCATTTCGGCGTCACCGATTCGACAAACCTGGGTTACGACGCCGGCTACTACGTCAGCGTCGTCCCGTGGCTCGCCGCGCTGCAAAACCGCACGCTGATTCTGGTCGTGGCCGCCCTCGGCATCGTGGCGCTGCTCTACGGCGTGATCGGATCGTTGCGCATTCGCCGCGGCCTGCTTCGCGCGAGCGACTATGCCCGCGTCCACCTCGGAGCGTTGCTCGCGTGCCTGGCGCTCGTCATCGCGTGGGGCGCCGTGCTCGATCCGGCCGAAATCGTAGGCGGCCTGCACGGGGTCGTGGATCAGGCAGCCCTTACCGTGCGAAAACCGGGGGCGGCGGCGGTGGCGGCCGTCGCAATCCTGACCGTAGTCATCTCGCTCGTCTGGGCCTGGCGAGACCGGCCCACGCTGATTCTCGCCGGCTGGGCGGCATTGTTCGTCACGATCACCGCCGGCTATTTCGTGATTCCGGGCGTCGTTCGCGCCTCCACCAGCGGACCGGAGAGCGCCGAGCTGATACGCCGCCGCGGGGCGCTCGAGCGGATCGCGTTCGGACTCGTCGACATGGATCCGAGCGCGCCGCCGTCATTCCCGTCGGGGGAGGCGGCCGTCCGGACGATCCCGATCTTGGACCCTCCTCATGTCGGCGCGGCGCTCGGTGCGCCGACGAACGCCGTAGCCCTGCGCCCGCCGCGCCCCGACGATCACGGAGCGGTCTGGCTGGTGGCTCCCACGAACGCCCCGGGTCCGGTGCGCCTCGCGACGGAGACCGACAGCGGCCTTGCGGTGACCGCCGTGCCATCGGAGAGCACGCCACTGCTGTTCGGTCCCGGAATACCGGGACCTCTGGTGACGGCGGACAGCGCACCGGCCGTGACTCCCATAGAGTCCGGCGCCGTTCGACTTACGGGCGCGTGGCGCCGCTTCGCGATTGCGTGGACGATTCAGTCGTGGGGTTTGCTGCGCGGCGAATCGAACGGCAAAGTGCTGCTGTGGCGGCGTGACGTCACGGAGCGCTTGCAGCGGCTCGTGCCCTTTGCCAGTTTCGGCGCCGCGACACCGGTCCTGCTCAACGGCGCGTTGTGGTGGGTGAGCTGGGGCTATGTGTCGCACGACGCGTTTCCGCTGGTTCGGCCGCTCCCCTGGCGCGACGAGCAGCCGCGCTTTCTGCGCGCCGGCATCGTCGGCGCCGTGCGGGTTGCCACAGGCGAGACTCATCTGTGGCTGGCGCCTGCGCACGACTCGCTGACTGCCGCCTGGGCCCGGCGGTTCGAGCCGCTGATCGAGCCCGAGGACCGGCTGCCGGCGGACCTCCGAGCCCAGCTCGCCTATCCCGTTGAGACGTTCAAGATCGCGGTTGCCGAATTGGTGCGCGCGAGCGCCGATTCCTCCGTTGACGCGGGATGGTTCATGCGGCCGCTGGAACCGTATCAGCTGGGCGCGCCGGACCGGACTGTCTGGACCGCCGTTGGATTCGAGACCGGGTTGCTCACGCCGAAGCGGTTTGTCGCTTTGGGGGCTGCTGCCATCACGCCGCGTGGTGCGGAGCTTCATCTCTGGAGGCCGTCGGCAAGTGATCCTCCGCTCGAGCGCCTGCCAGGCGTGCTCGTCGGGTCATCCTTGCTGCGGCCCGGGCCACTTCGGGTGTGGCCGGTGGGGAATACCATCATCACCGTGCAGGCGCAGATCCTCGACCCGGTCGGCGCGCGCGCGCCACCGGCTCCTCGCGTCACGGAGGTCTACGTCACGTTGGATGGGCGCAGCGGACACGGCGTGACCGCCCGAGCGGCGCTGCTGGGCGGCGAACAGATCATCACCGATACCACGCTCACGGCACGCTGGGAGCGCGCGCGCCGGCTCGCCGTGCAGGCGGATTCGGCGCTCGCCGCCGGAGACCTGGAGCTGTTCGGGCGCTTGTGGCGGGCGCTGATCGGTGAGCTTGCTCCAGTCCACCACCCCCGCTAGGTTGCGCCGCCGTGACGGCTCCTGGAACGATCGTGGTCGCGCTCGGAGGAAATGCCGTCGCTCCGCCCGGTGAGCGGCCGACGATCAGCAATCAGTTCCGGCATACGCGCGCGAGCCTCGTCCCGATCGTAGAGCTCGCGGCAGCGGGATGGCACATCGTGCTGGTCCACGGCAACGGACCGCAGGTCGGCGACGAGCTGGCCCGCAACGAGATCGCCGGCGACCAGGTCGAGCCACTGCCGCTCGGAGTCCTGGTGGCGGGGACCGCCGGATGGATGGGATACATGATCCAGCAGTCGCTGCAGAACGCGCTCGCACGCGCGGGCGTGCAGCGGTCCGTCGTCACGCTGATCACGCAGACGCTGTGTCGTGCCGACGATCCCGATTTCCGCACGCCATCCAAGCCGGTCGGCCATACACTCGATCCGGTGCGCCAGGCACGGCTCCTCGCGCGCGGCATTCCAGTCCGGGACGGGAGGCGGCTCGCCCCCAGTCCCAAGCCGGCGGGGATAGTCGAACAGCAGATGGTGCGGGACCTGGCGGCCACCGGCCACATCGTGATCGCCGGAGGTGGCGGGGGACCCCCAGTGTACCAGGACCCCAAGTTGGGTCTCGAGGGGATCGATGCCGTCGCAGACAAGGACCGCGTCGCCGCGATTCTCGGCCGTGAAATCGGGGCGCAGGTGCTGTTGATCCTGACGAACGTCACCGCTGTCTACCGCGGCTTCGGCACGCCGCACCAGGAAGCGATTCGCCGGCTGACGCTCGCGCAGGCGGAGCACCTGCTCGCCGGGAAGGAGCTGGGCGCCGGTAGCATGCGGCCGAAGGTCGAGGCCGCCGCCGAGTTCGTGCGCACGGGGGGCGAGCGGGCCATCATTGCCGAGCTGGCCCATGGACTCGCCGCGCTCCGCGGCGAAGCCGGAACGACGATCGCGAAGGAGCACGCGTGAATCTGCACGAGTATCAGGCACGGGACATTTTGAAAAAGCACGGCATCCCGGTGCCTCCGGGCGAAGTCGCCACAACGCCGGCGGAGGCGCGCGCGATCGCCGAGCGCTTCAGCGGCAAGGTCGTGGTCAAGGCACAGGTCCACGCCGGTGGCCGCGGCAAGGCGGGCGGCGTGAAGCTCGCCAAATCGGCTGCCGAAGCCGAGGCGCACGCCAGGGCGATTCTCGGCATGACGATCAAGGGTCTCACCGTCCACAAGGTGCTCGTCGCGCCGGCGGCCGACATCGCCACCGAGAGCTACGTCGGGATCATCGTGGATCGTGCCTCGCAGCGGCCGGTCCTGATGGTGAGTCCCGCGGGCGGCATCGATATCGAAGAAGTCGCGGCCAAGACACCCGAGAAGATTCATCGTCTGGCCGTGGACCCACGCTACGGCCTGCTCCCGCATCAAGCGCTGGCGCTCGGCTTTGCGCTGTACAGCGATGTGAAGCAGGCGCGCGCCGCGGCGGACATCATGCAGAAGCTGTACGGCGTGGTTTACGCGGTCGGTGCGTCCCTGGCGGAGATCAATCCCCTCGTGACGACTCCCGATGGAACCGTCCAGGCGCTCGACGCCAAGATCGCCATCGACGACAACGAGCTCGAGCGGCGCCCGGAAATCGCGGCCCTGCGGGACGTCTCGTCGGAGGCGCCCGAAGAGGTGGCGGCGCGGGAAGCCGGTCTCACGTTCATCAAGCTCGATGGCGACGTCGGATGCTGCGTCAACGGCGCCGGACTCGCGATGGCAACGATGGATCTCGTGAAGTACTACGGCGGCCAGCCGGCGAATTTCCTCGACATCGGCGGCAGCTCGAATCCTCAGAAAGTCGTCGCGGCGCTGCGGATCATGACGTCCGATCCGCGCGTGAAGGTCATTCTCTTCAACATTTTTGGCGGCATCACCCGCGGCGACGACGTCGCGAATGGCATCGTGCAGGCCACGCAGGCGTTTCCGCTCAAGGTGCCGATCGTGATCCGGTTGACCGGCACGAATGAGAAGGAAGGGATCGCGATTCTCGAGCGGGCGGGATTCAAAGCGCTTGCCGACATGGACGAAGCAGTGAAACAGGCGGTGGCATGAGCATCTTCATCGATCAAGCCACCCGCCTCGTGGTGCAGGGAATCACGGGCCGCGACGGATCGTTCCATGCCAAGCAGATGATCGAGTACGGCACCAAGGTCGTGGCCGGTGTGACGCCGGGAAAAGGCGGCCAACGGTTCGAAAACACCGTCCCGGTATTCAACACGGTCGCCGAGGCCGTCCACGAAACGGATGCGAATACGTCGGTCATCTACGTTCCGGCCGCGGTCGCTGCTTCTGCCATCTTCGAAGCCGCCGATTCCGGCATCGAGCTGATCATCTGCATCACCGAAGGGATTCCCGTGCTGGACATGACGCGCGTGCTGCCGTTCGTCCATGAGCGCGGTGCGCGCCTGATCGGGCCGAATTGTCCCGGCCTGATCTCGCCCGGCAAGAGCAAAGTGGGAATCATCCCCGGCAATATCTGCAAGCCCGGAAAGATCGGCGTGGTGTCGCGCAGCGGCACGCTCACCTACGAAATCATCCACCAACTCTCGACAAACGGGATGGGACAGTCGACGTGCGTCGGCATCGGCGGTGATCCCCTGATCGGCACGAACTTCATCCACTGCCTTGCGGCCTTCGCGGCCGACGCGGAAACCGCCGCGATCGTGATGATCGGTGAGATCGGCGGTACCGATGAGCAACAGGCCGCCGCATTCGTGAAGGAGAAGGTCAAGAAACCGGTCGTCGGATTCATTGCCGGCCAGACCGCGCCCCCCGGGCGTCGAATGGGACACGCCGGGGCGATCATTTCAGGCTCATCTGGAACCGCGGCCGACAAGATGGCCGCGTTGGCACAGGCGGGCATCAGCGTCATGAAACGTCCCGCCGACGTCGTCCCCCTCTTGAAGGAGCGCCTGTAGCAGAATGCTGACCCTAGCCATCATCAAACCTGACGCCGTCGCCGCCAGACACACCGGCAAGATCATTGCTCACCTCGAGGCCGAGGGCTTCCAGATTCGCGACGCCCAGATGGTGCGGCTGACTGAGTCTCGAGCCGAGTCGTTCTACGAGGTCCACCGCGAGCGCCCGTTCTTCCGGCCGCTGGTCACGTTCATGACGTCCGGACCGGCGCTCGCCCTGGCACTTGAACGGGACGACGCGGTCACACACCTGCGGAAGGTCATCGGGGCGACCGACCCTGCCCAGGCCGAGGCGGGAACGATCCGCCGTCTCTACGCCCAGTCGAAGGAACGCAACGCAATTCATGCATCCGATTCGCCCGAGAACGCCGCACGCGAAGTCGCGTTTTTCTTCCCGACGCGTTGACGCAAGTGCCACAACGGTTTAGCTTCGCTCACCATGTTGCGAGTCGATCTGCGGGAGTTGGCCCAGGCCGGGGGGGCCGTACCGACCCAGGGCGAGCTAAGGCAGGGCGATCCGGTGCTGGAAGGCTTGGATGTCAGCCTGCGGGACCCCGTCTCGGTGACGGGGCGTTTGCAGTCCATTGGTGCGGGGCGCTTCTACTGGCAGGGCACGGCACGCACGGTCGTACAAGGCGAATGTCGTCGCTGCTTGACCCCGGTGGCGACGCCGCTGCACGTGGAAATCGGGGCGTTGTTTACCCAGGACCTGGAAGCACTCGACGACCCGGACTCTTACCCGGTCGCACCGGACGCGACGGAAATCGACGTGACACCCGCCGTAGGGGAAGAGCTGCTGCTCGCTGCACCGCGGTACCTCGAATGCCGTGACGATTGCAAGGGAATCTGCCCGCAATGCGGAAAGGATCTGAACGCCGGTCCATGCGATTGTGCGCCAGTAACCGACGCCCGCTGGCAGCCGCTGAAAGCCCTTAAAGACAAGCTCCGTTCTAACTAACTAAAGGACGATTGTAATGGCCGTACCCAAGCGTAGAACCTCTAAGCGCAAGAAGCGCGCGCGCCGCACCCACTACAAGGCGGTGCGTCCGACGCTGCAGCCATGCCCGCGCTGCGGTGACATGAAACAGCCCCATCGCGTTTGCCCGACGTGCGGGTATTACAACGGCGAACAGCGAGTGACCGTCGAGGACTGATGATCCGCATCGCGTTGGACGCGATGGGAAGTGACAGCGCCCCTCAAGTCGAAGTGGAGGGCGTGGCGCAGGCGCTCAAAGAGCTGCCCGCCGAATTCCAAATCCAGCTCGTCGGGCGCAAGGCGGACATCGAGGCCGCGCTCGGCCGCGTCCCCGGGGTGGATCGCACCCGCATCGAAGTCGTCGATGCGCCGGAAGTCGTGGGCATGGGCGACAAGCCGCTGGCGGCGATCCGCGGCAAGCCGCGCTCGTCGATCGCCGTCGGGCTCGGACTGCAGCAACAGGACAAGTCGGACGCATTCATCTCGGCGGGGAACACCGGGGCGGTGTTGGCCGCGGCCACTCTGCTGCTGCGCCTGCATCCTGGCGTCCAGCGCGCCGCGATTGGGGCGTTGTTTCCCAGCGCGGGAGAGCCGGTACTCGTGGTCGACGGCGGCGCCAACGTGGACTGCGACGCCCGCGAGCTTGTGGGGTTCGCGCATCTCGGCTCCGTGTACGCGCGGGACGTGCTGGGCCGCACGAATCCCACCGTCGCCTTGCTGAACATCGGTGAGGAAGACGAGAAGGGAAACGCCGTCGTCAAGGAAGCGCATCAGCTCCTCAAGCAGACCCCCGGCATCCACTACATCGGCAACATCGAAGGGCGCGAAATCCCCGTCGGCGAGGCCCGCGGGCAGCGCCTGGACGTCGTGACGTGTGACGGCTTCGTCGGCAACGTCGTGCTCAAGTTTTACGAATCGGCGGGACGCGTCTTCGTCTCGCTCATCAAGCGCGAGGCACCGGATGTGCTGCAGCGTCCCGAAATGGGGAACGTGCTGAAGGTGCTCGACTACGCCACCTACGGCGGCGCACCACTGCTGGGCGTCCAGGGCGTCGTGATCATCTGCCATGGTGCGTCGCCGGCCAAGGCCATCAAGAACGCGATCCGCGTCGCGGTCCAGGCGGTCCGCAGCCATCTCTCCGACGACATCGCCGCGGAGTTCTCCGAGGGAAAGGTGCCCGCGTGAAGCGGCCGTTCGCCGAGCTGTGGGGGACCGGCAGCTACGCGCCCCCGCGCGTCATGACCAACGACGAGTTCTCGAAAATCCTCGATACCTCGGACCAGTGGATTCAGGAGCGCACGGGCATCCGCGAGCGGCGCGTGTCGGGCAAGGATGAAACGAACGCCTGCATGGGCAAGGCCGCGGCCCTCCAGGTTCTGGAGGAAACCGGACTCACGCCCCTCGACATCGACGCCATCATCTACGCGACGGCGTCACCCGACCGGCTCCTGCCCTCGCAGGCCTGCGATCTGCAGGCGATTCTGGGCGCCAAGAACGCCGCCGCATTCGATATCGGCGCCGCGTGTTCCGGGTTCATCTTTGCGCTCAGCACGGCCGAAGGGATCATCGCGGCCGAGCAGGCGGAGCACGTGCTGGTGATCGCCTCCGAAAAGCTCACCAGCATCATGGACTGGACCGACCGGACGACGGCGGTCTTGTTCGGCGACGGCGCCGGCGCGACGATCGTCCGCAAAAGCACGAATGGCCGCGGGATCCTGTCGGTCTATCTCAAGACGGATGGCACGCTCGCCGAGCTGTTGTACCGGCCCGGCGGCGGCGCGTCGCATCCGCCGAGCGCAGAGCTCCTCACCGATCACAGCTACTACATCAAGATGGCGGGCCGCGAGGTCTTCAAAGCGGCCGTGCTCTCGATGGCGGACGCCTGTGATCACGCACTGGAGCGCGCCGGCCTGTCCGCTGGTGATATCGATCTGCTGATCCCGCATCAGGCCAACATCCGCATCATCGAAGCGACGGCCAAACACGCCGGCGTACCCATGGACAAGGTCTACGTCAACGTGGACCGATTCGGCAACACATCGGCGGCATCCATCGCGATCGCGCTCGACGAAGCCGTCAACACCGGCCGCCTGAAGCCGGGCATGGTCGTGATGCTGTCCGCGTTCGGGGCCGGCTTCACATGGGGCAGCATGGTCGTGCGGTGGTAGGGGCACAGCATGCTGCGCCCACCATCTGGTTGTGCCCGGGGCAGGGCGCGCAAAAAGTCGGCATGGGCAAAGATCTGGCAGAGCGGTTTCCCGCGGCGCGCGACGTGTTCGGCGCAGTCGATGAAGCACTCGGCGCCGCACTGTCGCGCATCATGTTCGAAGGCCCCGACGAAGAATTGACCGCGACCCAGAACACGCAACCCGCGATTCTCGCGCACAGCGCCGCGGTGTTCGCCGTCGTCGGGGAAAAGGTCGAGGGCGCCGTGGCCGCCGCCGGGCATTCGCTCGGGGAGTACTCGGCCTACGTCACGGCGACCGCCCTGACTGCGCCCGAAGCGGCAAAGCTGGTCCGGAAGCGCGGTGAGCTGATGCAGAAGGCGGGCGAGGAGCGGCCGGGCACGATGGCCGCCGTCCTCGGACTCGCGACCAAGGAAGTCGAGGCGGCGTGCCAGGAGGCGTCGCAGCAGGCAAGCCTGGCAGTGGCCGCGAATATCAACGCCCCCGATCAGACGGTGATCTCCGGCGATCCCGAGGCGGTGACCCGCGCGGGTGAAGCGTGCAAGAAGCGGGGCGCCAAACGCGTCATCCCCCTCAAGGTGAGCGGCGCGTTTCACTCCCCGTTGATGGGACCCGCGAAGAACCATCTCCAGCTCGCACTCGAGAAGGCCCCCTTCGCGGATCCAGCCTTCCCCGTGGTCGCCAACGCAACCGCGGAAGCGGTGAAGGATGCCAGCCGGGCGCGGCGCCTCCTGTCGGACCAACTCACGGCGGCCGTCCGCTGGGTAGAATGCATGCAGCAGGCGGCGCGTCTCGGTGGTGAAGGCGCGCGTTTCGTGGAAATAGGCCCGGGCGCCGTGCTCGCGGGCCTCTTGAGGCGAATCGTCCCTGAGGCGAACGTGGTCAGCCTTGGAACTGCGGATGAGGTGACCAAGTTCATGGAAGCGGCGTGACGATATGACCACGGTTCGACGGACGGACATAGACCCCGCGGCGCAAAGCGGGCATCGGATGCAGCTCGACCTGACGGGAAAAGTTGCACTCGTCACCGGTGGGACGCGCGGCATTGGACACGATATCTGCCGCGCCTTCATCGATGCGGGAGCCAAAGTCGCGCTCTGCTCGCGCGACGGTGCGGCGGCGGAGCAGGCGGCGAGCACCTTCGGCGAGGGGACGCGTGGCTACGCCTGTGACGTGGGCGTCGGCAACCAGGTCGAAGCGTTTGCCAAGGCCGTGGAGAAGGACTTCGGCCGGATCGACGTCCTGGTCAACAATGCCGGGTTCACCAAGGACAACCTGCTGTTCCTGTTGAGCGAAGCGGACTGGGATTCGGTCGTAGATACGAACATGAAGGGCACGTTTCTGATGACCAAGTACGCGGCCCGCGGGATGATCAAGCGGCGTTGGGGCCGGGTCATCAACATTACGAGTGTGGTGGGATTGAACGGCAACAAGGGGCAATCGAACTACTCCGCGTCCAAGGCCGGCATCATCGGCTTCACCAAGTCCGTGGCGAAGGAGTTAGCCTCGCGCAACGTCCTGGTGAATGCGGTCGCTCCGGGCTTCGTCGTAACGGAGCTGACACAGGGCATCTCTCCGGAAGCCAAGCAGTACTTCCTGGACAACATTCCGCTGGGACGGCTCGGGAACGGTACCGAGATCGCCGCCGCCGTCCTCTTTCTCGCCTCCGACTTAGCCAGCTACATTACGGGTCAGGTTCTGGTGGTCGATGGCGGGATGGTGATGTGAGCTTTCTTACCTTCGCTGAGGGTTACCCATGGCAATGGACATGAAGCAGCTCGAAGAGAAGGTCAAAGACATTATCGTCGAGGAGCTTGGTGTCGAGCGGGACAAGCTCACCAACGACGCGAGCTTCATGGAAGACCTCGGGGCCGACAGCCTCGACACGGTCGAGTTGGTCATGGCCTTCGAGAAGGAATTCGACATCGACATCCCGGACGAGGAGGCGGAGAAGCTGCGCACCGTCGGGGCCGCGATGAGCTACCTCCACGACAAGATGGGGAAAGGCAAGTAGTGACTCGCCGGGTGGCGGTCACGGGGATGGGGCTCGTGACGCCGGTGGGAAACGACGTCGCGAGCACCTGGGCCGCCCTCGTCGCGGGACAATCGGGCGCGGGTCCGATCACCCGGTTCGATTCGACGCAGCTGCAGGTGCACTTCGCCTGCGAAGTGAAGGGGTACGATCCCCTGCAGTACATGGAGAAGAAGGAAGCGCGCCGCTATGACTTGTTCTCGCAGTTCGCGATGGGCGCGGCGGTCCAGGCGGTGCGCGACGCCTGCCTCGAAAAAAGCCCGCTCGATCCCAAGCGCATCGGCGTGATCATCGGCAGCGGCACCGGCGGGATCGCGACGTTCGAAGAGAACATGCGCACCTTCATCGAGAAGGGCCCGAGCCGCGTGTCGCCTTTCTTCGTGCCGATGTTCATGGCGAACGTCGCGTCGGCGGTCGTCTCCATGCGCTTCGGATTCAAGGGACCGTGCTACTGTACGGTCTCGGCGTGCGCATCGTCCGGCCACGCGGTCGGCGATGCATTCGACCTCATTCGCACGAACCAAGCGGACGTCATGGTCGCGGGCGGCTCCGAAGCGGCGATCACGCCGCTCGCGCTCGCGAGCTTCGCGAACATGAAAGCGTTGTCCGAGCGCAACGACGATCCCAAGACCGCGAGCCGGCCGTTCGACAAGGACCGCGACGGCTTCGTGATGGGAGACGGCGCCGCCGTCGTGATTCTCGAGGAGTGGGAGCGCGCCAGGGCGCGCGGGGCGACGATCGTTGCCGAGGTCGTGGGCTACGGGGCCACGGCCGACGCGCATCACATCACGGCGCCTGCACCGGACGGCTCGGGGGCACAGGAGGCGATGCGCCTCGCCATACAATCGGCTGGCATCCGCCCCGCGGAGGTCGGCTACATCAACGCCCACGGCACGTCGACGCCTCACGGGGACGCGGCCGAGACGGCCGCCGTGAAGGCCGTGTTCGGCGATCACGCCCGCAAGCTGATCTTCGGCTCGACCAAGTCGATGACTGGCCACCTGCTCGGCGCCGCCGGTGCGTTCGAGCTCGCGATCTGCGCCCTGGCACTCAAGAACGGCCTGATCCCGCCGACGATCAATCAGTTCAATCCCGATCCGGCCTGTGATCTGGATTCCGCGCCGAACCATGCGGTCAAGCGCCAGTTCGACGTCGCGCTGTCCAACTCGTTCGGGTTCGGGGGGCACAACGTGACGCTGGCGGTAAGGAAAGTCGCATGATGTTTTCACAGGCTAAAGCCTGTGCTCGGCATGCACTGTCCTTAAGGACAGTGTTGGCCGAGCCCACCCTTTAGGGTGGGAACCATGGAGCCGAGACTCAAAAGCATCGCCGACAAAGTCGAACGCGGCGAGCGGCTCACGCGCGAGGATGGCCTCGCGCTTTTTGCATCTAACGACTTGCTCACCCTCGGCAACCTCGCGAACCTCGCCAACACGCGACGCAACGGCAGCCGAGTGTACTTCGCCGCAAACCAGCACATCAATCCGACCAACGTCTGCATCCTGCGCAACACCTGCGTCTTCTGCTCGTTCGCACGCATGCCGAAGGAAGACGGCGCGTACACGCGCAGCCTCGCGGAAGTCTTCGCCGAGGCGGACGCGGCGCGGGACAATCCGACCCGCGAGTTTCACATCGTCGGTGGGCTGCACCCGAAGCTGAAGCTCTCGTATTACACGGACATGTTTCGCGGCCTGAAGGAGCGTCACCCCGAGGTGATGATTAAGGCCCTCACGGCGGTCGAGGTCGCGCACCTCGCGCGCATCGAAGACATGTCCACCCGGGAAGTCCTGCAAGCGATGAAAGACGCCGGCGTCAGTACGCTCCCCGGCGGCGGCGCGGAGGTGTTCTCGCCCGCGGCCCGCGCGACGATCGCCGATCGCAAGCTCACCGGCGACGAGTGGCTCGCCGTCCATCGCGAAGCCCACCAGCTCGGCATGCCGTCGAACTGCACGATGCTGTATGGACACGTCGAGACGCTGGAGGATCGCGTCGATCACTTGCTCGCACTGCGCGCGCTCCAGGACGACACCGGTGGATTCCTGACGTATATCCCGCTCGCCTACCACCCCGACCACAACGAGCTGGGCGAAAAGTTGGGACGGACGGGAACAGCCACCACCGGTTT
>WNGA01010061.1_pt1 | contig 23081 bp, 25 predicted proteins | sample 5400061 | NCBI WGS metagenome assembly WNGA01 (sample SAMN13153366, study PRJNA577476) | soil metagenome | isolation source: 100 cm soil or saprolite under grassland replicate 2 | place: USA:California | collected 2016-06-15
CGTCGTAGCCGGCCATGATCATCTTGGGACTCGGCGCCCGCCAGACCGTGGACTGGTCGCGCTCACCGAGGAACGGCACCTTCGCGCCTACTTTGCGGACGACCCAGCACGGCTCGTGCTGCCAGTGATACCAAGACCTCCCCATGGCGAAGAGCGTCTTCTCCCAGATCACCTGGGACACGTGCTCGAAGCCGATCCGGGGAGACTCCGGGCACTGAACGGTCTCGCTCAGAGATAGGAGCCGGCCCGGCGCCCTAGAAGTCGAAGTGATGGCACGCCCAGTACTGGACATCTCCGATCGGCGGAACCGGCAACCATTCGTCCGTCGGGCACGGCTGGCCGGCGAACAGATCGGCCCGGATCAGGATCTCGGTCCCGGCGAACGTCCCGTCGACACGAAAGACCTGATGTTCGACCGTGGGGACATCGGTCCCGGCGATGATGTCGCCGACACCCGGCCTGCCGGGTGGCGAGCAGTGGTAGTGACCGCCCAGCAGGATCAGCGGCGTGCAGTTCCAGCCGTCCGCGATCGCATCGTCCAGGGTCCGACCGCCCGCCGAGACCGGGGACGCCATCGCTGCCAGGAGGCCCAGCAGTACGACCGACGTCAGGAGCCGCTCGACCCCTCGCCGGTCAGATCTCGAACGCATGTGGGTTACCTCCCTCGCTGCCGTCACCGGCGGCTTCTCCGGTGGACCTGACGAGCATGCCGAGGGGCGGTCGACGCGCTGGCTACCCGGGCTCTATGGCGCCTCTATCGGCGGCGCCAATCGGTGGAGGGACGATCCTCAGTCGTGGCAGTCGGTTGGGCCGATGCCGAGGGCGGCGGCGTCATCCAGCCGGTCGACCGGGAAGCACGGGACCTGGAGCGTGCCGGCAACGATCTTCGCCTCGAGCGCGTCGAGGGCGGGCCGGAGGTCGTCGATGTAGCCGCCCGAGTACGAGAGGCCGGAGGCGCCGGATTCGATCCCCCACTTCCATTCGCCGGCCCTGAACTGGCCCCTGACGTACTCGGCCACCACCTCGTAGGTCTGCGACTCGATGCCCTTCAGCACGGATGTGAGGATGTGCGCCTGCCACGCTCGGGCCTGCGTGGCGCCCGGCAGCCGCAATACGGTTTCGTACTGGTCGGAGTCAACTCCGATTGCCCACACCTGCCGGCCGCGCTCCCGCGAGAACAACGTCGCCGCGTCGAAGAGCCCGAGACCGGAGGTCCCGGCAGCATGGAAGATCACGTCGGCGCCGCTCTCGTACATCTGGAGCGCGCGGGCGCGGGCTCCCTCGACATCGTCGAAGCCGCCGAAGCCTCCGGGCGACAGGTACTCGACGAGGATCTCGACGTCCGGGTCAACAGCCCTGGCCCCGGCCTCGTAACCGGCCTGGAACCCCCAGATGCCGGTCCAGTCGACGCCACCGATGAACCCGATGGTGCCGGTCTTGCTGGTCATGGCGGCAGCTGCGCCCGCGAGGTATGACGGCTCCGAGTCCACCGACGTCAGATATGCAACATTGGGAGCGTGATTGCCGGGAACGCCGATGGCATATCTCGTCCGCGGGTGGTCGGTCGCCACGGCCTCCAGAGCGTTCACCATCATTCCCTGGACGACGATCAGCCCTGTGCCGTCCACGGACACCCGGCGCAGCTCATCCTTCTGGAGGCGCTCCAGTTGCATGGCCACTTCCGCCTGGGACATGTGCTCCCGGAAGTCGGCGCCCAGCTGTGCTTTGAGCTGTGCCAGCAGGTCGTCGGATGGGTACTTCCTGCCCACCAGCCCGAACTCGGTCACGGCGCGATCGAACCCGGCGACCGCCTGGAGGCTGACGACGCCCTCGTCGAACCACAGATACGCAACCGGTGCCGGCGCAGCCGGTGGGGCGGCGACGAAGCCGTAGCCAACCACGAAGGCGAGGATGAGCGCGGCCATGCCCGCCGCAGCGAGACCGAGGAGCCGCCGGCGGGCGCTTCGGGCCAGGCGACGATGCTCGTCGAGGCGGGCGTCCTCGGCGGCCCTTTCCAGCCATTGGTGTTCGGCGCCGGCCTTGAGGAACTCGAGCTCGCCGGCCGTCAGCTGAAGGCTTCCTTCGCGGCTCCAGGTCTCGAACTCCACCAGACGGGTGCCGGTGACGAGGTACTCGGGGTCGCGACCGGACAGTTCCCATTCGTCGACGGCCGATAGCAGGGCGTCCCGCTTCCGCAGGGCGGCCCGGTGCCGATCGATCCAGCCGGTGAGCCGATCCCACTCGGTGATCAGCGCCTCGTGCGCCAGCTCGACGGTCGCCTGTCCGGTCAGCTCGTCGCGGTCGAAGGTCAGCAGCCGGTGTCGGCCGAAGGCGGTCAGCACGGACGATAGTGCCACGGCATCGATTCCCAGGTCGGTCAGCTCGGATAGCCTCAGCCGCCGCCGTGCGTCGGCGGTCCCGCGGCCGAGCCTGACGAGACGGAGGAAGACCTGGATGGCGATCCGCTGCTCGTCGGGCTCGAGCCCGAGGAACGTGGCCTCCGCGCGACGCGAGAGGACCCCGCGAAGGCCGCCCAGGGCCGCGTACCCGGCCGGCGTCAGCGTCGGGCTGGTCCGCTGCTCGAAGAGCTCGGTGAGCGCGTACTGAAGGAGTGGCAGGCTGCCGGGGCGCGCGACCGAGTCGGCTACGAGCTCGGCCAACAGCACCGACTCGACGGTCACGCCGACTCGCTCGGCCGGCTCGACGATCGCCGCCTCGAGCTCCCGCGCAGTCATGGGCAGGACGTGCACCACGCCGGGCACGAAGGCCTCGCTGAACTCGGGATGCTGGAGCGGCCGGTCGTAGAAGTCGGCCCGGAGCCCGAGCACGACGACCAGGCGCCCCGCGGCCTCGTCGAGGCTGGCGGCGAGGGCGCTGAGGAACTGGTTGGAGCGGGACGCCTCGGTGAGCGTGGAAAGCTGCTCGAAGTGGTCGATGACGAGGACGAGACGCGTTCCCTCCTCCAGCGGCGGCAGGAACAGCCGGCCGACGATCGGTGCCCGGTCATCCGGCCGCAACCGGCCGATCCGCGCCAGGACCGACTGCACGTCGGCCAGCGGATCCGACCCGACCGGCACCGGGACGATGACCCAGCGGTCCGAGCCGGGCAGCGCTCCCCGCCGGAGCCTGGGGATGAGGCCGGCGGCGATCACGCTCGACTTGCCCGAACCTGACGGGCCGACGAGGGCGATGAGGCGGTGCCCATCGGCAATGGCCGCCAGCAGGCGTTCGACGAGCGCTTCTCGACCGAAGAAGTCCTCCGAGTCCGCCTCGCCAAATGGCTGCAGGCCCTTGTAGGGGTTCCGCTCGCCCCGCCGGCGCGGCTCCGCGGTGGGCGCTTGCAACAGCGACGGGTCGTGCAGAAGCACACGGTCCCGCAGCTGCTGGAGCGGCGGCGACGGCTCGAGCCCTAGCTCCTGGACCAGCAGCTGCCGGAGCCGGTCGTATGTCCGAAGCGCCTCCGCGTGCCGACCGGATTGGTAGAGGGCGATCATGAGGAGCTCGCGTGAGCGCTCGCGAAGGGGATCTTCGCGGATGGCCGTTTCGAGCAGCGCCACGGCCCTGCTGGCCCGCCGCGCATCGATCTCTGCGGCTGCGAGGGCCTCGATCGCGTCGAGGTGCAGGTCGTGGAATCGCCTGATGTACTGCTGCGCAAACTCCTCGTACGTGAAGTCCGAGAGGGCAGGACCGCTCCAGAGCTCCAAGGCGCTGCGCAGGGTCCGGATCGCGGACTCTCGCTCACCGACGTCGAGCTGCGCCGACCCCTCACGCACGAGCCGTTCGAACCGCCTCGCATCGACGGACTCGACCGGTGCATCGAGTTGGTAGCCGGGTTGGCGGTGGAGGATGAGCCGTCGGCCCGCCAGCGGTTCAAGGGCCTTGCGCAGCTCCGAAACGTAGATCTGGATCGAGTGCCCGGCGGTCCGCGGGGGATCGTCCCCCCACAGCAGCTCGACGAGTCGATCGGCGGGCACGATCTGGCCGACGTGAAGCAGGAGGATGGCGAGAAGCGCGCGCTGCTTGGGCGGGCCCAGCTCCGCGGCCGCTCCGCCCTCTCCGGCCTCCAGGGCGCCGAGGATCCGAAATTCCATGCAGTATCTCCGGCGTCGCGCGAGAGATGGTCGGTCCCCCACGCTCCGCGGTCGAGGGTGATTCGCTATCGTCAGGACACCGCTCTATCCGCTCTCTACGCTGCTGCTGAAGCCAGAATAGGAGTCAGGCGTGGGACTCGCCGGAAGCTCGTACACGTCCACTGGCGCCATGCCGGCAACGTTCGCTTCAGCCCGGCCGTGACCACAAAGAACGGTGGCTCCGTACGGCTCGCACCGGACGGCCTCGTTGCCGCACCGTCAGGAGGAAGCGTCGCCACACATCGATGAAACCAGCGCCATCGGGGGCGACTCGTCAAGACCATCGGGCGCGCCATACCGATCGTCCCGAGGGGACAACCTGCTATCATTACATCCATTGGAATGTAAGGAGGGCGAAGCCGTGGAAGTCAGCGCTCGACTCAGTTCGAAGGGGCAGGTGACCGTCCCGCGCGCCGTCCGCGAGGCGCTATCGCTCCACGAGGGCGATCGCGTCGTATTCCGTGTCGAGGGTCGACGCGCCGTCCTCGCCCGAACTCCGGATCTGCTGACTCTGGCAGGGTCGATCAGCGTGCCCGCCGCGAAGCGGGGGACGCCGTGGGCCGAGGTTCTCCGGGAGACGCGCCGCTCCCGCGCGACAGCGAGGCGGTGACCGCGTTCGTCGACACCAACGTCCTCGTCCGGCATCTCACCGGTGACCCGCCGGCCCAGGCGGCCCGGGCAACGCGGTACCTGCACCAGGCCGACGAGCTCCTGCTGCCCGACCTCATCCTCGCCGAGGTTGCCTATGTGCTCGAGTCGTTCTATGAGACGCCCCGTGCGCAGGTCGCCGAGACGCTCCGGGCGGTGTTGGCATTCCCGGCGATCCGGGTCGTCGACGACGAGCTGCTCCTGCGGACCGTCGAGGTGTACGACGGCCATCGCCTCTACTTGGCCGATGCGTACCTGGTCGCCAGCGCCGAGCGGACCGGCGTCGGAGAGGTCGTCTCGTTCGATCGCGCAATCGACCGGGTGGGTACCGTTCGTCGCGGCGAGCCAACCTAGGCGATCTGCGTGGAGCCGGTCTGGGGGACCCCTATCTGGACCCTTATGGATCCTGTTTCTTGTGTCTCATACGTCTCTTCTTGGTACTGGCTGATCGCGGCTGAGACGCATGAGACGGTTCACCGGAAGTCCGGTATGCGGTACCAGCTCGAAGTCTGCAGCGCAGGAGACGGCCAACGCCCTCATGCGGATTGATCCGCCGACTCGAACTCGCGTCGCCCGACGATGGGAGGTTGTTAGTACGGCCCTGACACCTGCCGGGAGACCTTAGCGGCACGGGGGCGCACCTCGCGGTTCACCCGGGCGAAGCGAGCATGCGGTACCTACAGCATTCACTGGAGGCAGGGCACCATGGCTCGTCGCGGAGCGCGTCGCATCCCCGTCATTGGAGAAAATTCGGGCATGCAGGTGACATATGCCTCAAAGGGAGGGTTCCAGCGGTGGGCGAGCTGACGGACCAGGTGCGGTCCTTTCTCGGCCAGCGGCGTTACGCAGTGCTCGCGACCCACGATCCGGACGGCGGCATCCGCCTTACGCCGATCTGGTTTCTCTTCGAGGACGACCGCTTCTATTTCGCGTCGTCATCCGGAAGCCGGACGGTGAAGAACGTCAAACGGGCCATCTGGGCCTCGGTCTTGGTCGATGCACGCAAGCCGGGGCGGGAGCGCTGGGTCTCGACGTCAGGCCCGGGTGAGATCCTGCGCGACGGCGAAGCGCAGTCGATCAACGCCCGCATCAGGCGCCGATACCTCGCGCCGAAAGCCCTCGACGGCCCGATCGAAGCCGCCCTCCGCGAGTCGGACGACGTCACGCTCCGGCTGACGCCGACCGTGTGGCGGTCGTGGACAGCGCCGATGGTGGACTCGCCGGAGGAGTTGTTCCAAGCGGTCGACGTCTAGAGTCGAGCGTCTCGTCGCGGCGAAGGAACAGCGGGCGGGATCGTCCTCGACCTCGCGATGCCGGAGGGAAGCTCATCGGGATCGAACCTCTGGGCGCTCGGAAAGCCGTTCTCGACGGACATCTGGACGAGCCTGAGCGCCGATAGGTCTCGGCGCGCGCGGCGCGCCTCGCCCTGGCGGACCCGCGGTGCCCCGCAGACCAGGTGCCTGCATCGAGATGGTGGTGTGGGGCGCGGAAGGGCGGCCACGGCGACACCGGCACCCGCGGATTGCCACCCCGGTCACCGAGTGGATGCAGCTCAATTGCTCGTAGTCGAGGCTGGTCCCCGTGGAGACGCTTTGTCCGCGGCGACAGGGAGCTAGCAGCGGGAGCGGTGTGTCGGGATAGCGGCGTCTAGCTAGGTAAAAGGGTCGCGTCACCTTTGACGATCCCGCCGCCGAGGGCTAGCGCTCGTCGACCAGCTCGCCATCCACGGCCGAGTGATCGATGGTCATTCCCAGTGTGGCCCCGACAAGGGGGACCTCACCCATCGTGTCGAAGGCCTTCGCCATCACCTCGTCCGACGCCCAGCGCCAGATGTCGAGGTACGTCCCGTCCTCCAGGCGGTACAGCCGGGTTTCCACGAGGTCGAAACCCGCCGCACGCCACTGGCCGATGAGCTCGGCCCGCTGCGCGAGGAACTTCTCCACCTGGTCAGGCGCCAGCGTGTATCGGTGGGTTCGTACGGTTGCCATCCGCGATCCTCTCGATGTCCACTCGATCGTCGCCTTTGCGGGTCAAGCGGATTGCTTAGCCCTCAGCTCACCGCCTTCTTCACGAGCGAGGCGATCAGCTTCTCGTCGGCGGGCGTCAGCTTCGTCAGGAACCAGGCGCTCGGCCACATCGTGCCCTCCTCGAGATTGGCCGCCATGTCGAACCCGAACGTCGCGTACCGCTCCTTGTACTTCGAGGCCGCCTTGAAAAAGCAGATGACCTTGCCATCCTTGGCGTAGGCAGGCATCCCGTACCAGGTCCTCGGCACGAGCTCCGGCGCGGTTGCCGTGACGATGGCGTGGATCTTCTCTGCCATGTCGCGATCCGCGGGCGCCATCTCGGCGATCTTCTCGCGCACGTCGCGCTCGCCCTCCTCGCGCTCGGCGGCCGGGTCGCGGCGCGAGGCCCGCTTTCGCTCCTGCGCGAGCTCCTGCATCGCGGCCTTCTCGTCTTCCGTAAAGACGGTCGACTTCTTGCGGGCCGGGGTGGTCGTCTTGTTTGGCATTTGTGGGTCCTCCTTCCGCAGGTTCTCTCCACATACCCGATGGGGCGTGGGTTCCGTTTGACGACTCTTCAGACAAGGCGGCAGGCCCGCCAGTGACAGCTCGTTAGTTCTCGCGTGGAGGGGCTGTGCGGCGGTCGAGGTGGCGGAGCTTGTCGGGATTGTTGATCCCCCGCACGGCTGCGACCTGCCCGCCGGCGATGTCGAGCGCGACGACGAGCACCGCCCGTGCCTCGGCATCGAAGAACACCGCGCCCGGCTGACCGTTGATCTCCGCGGCGTGCCGCTCCACGGCGCCGAGTTCCTCCAGCCAAGTGGGGAACATGCTGAGCATGCGGGTCACGTGCTCCCGCCCGTACAGCGGATGCCGCAGCGCCGATGCCTTGCCGCCGCCGTCGCTGTACATGACGACTTCGGCGGCCAGCATATCCACGAGCCTGTCCGTCTTGCCCGCACCGACCGCCTCGAAGAACCGCCGCGCGAGCTCCTCGCGCCGCTTGCGCGAGGCTTCGAACCGTGGCTTCCGCTCCTGCACGTGGCGCCGTGCCCGGACCGCGATCTGGCGGCAGTTGTCCTCGGACTTGCCGACGATGTCGGAGATCTCGTCGAACCCGAAGTCGAACACGTCGCGGAGGAGGAACACCGCTCGCTCGACGGGGCTGAGGCGCTCCAGCAGGACTAGGAACGCCATCGAAAGCGCGTCTGCGGTCTCGACCTGCCGGGCGACATCCGGCGCGGCGTCGGTCAGGAGCGGCTCGGGGAGCCAGGTTCCGACGTAGGACTCGCGGCGGACGCGCGCCGATTTGACGTGGTTGATCGCGAGGCGGGTAGTGACGGTCGAGAGCCACGCCTTCGGCGACTCGATCTTCGTGCATCTGGCGACCTCGCGATGGAAGCGCAGGAACGCCTCCTGGACGATGTCCTCGGCCTCGCCGACCGCGCCCACCATGCCGTAGGCGATCGAGAGCAGCAACGGCCGCAGCGCGGCGTAGACGCCGTCGAGCTCGTCGGAGTCTGCAGGGGTCCGGCTGGGGTTCATCTCTTCACGATGACAGTACTACCCAACCGCCCGTTGACAGCCGCCTGACAGAACCTCCGCCGTCTTTAGATGTCGTCGGCAAAATGGAAGGAACTGGCGGCCGCAGTACCGCGATGGCACCGCCGCGATGAACAGCGCGCCGCCCAGTTGTCACGGACCATAGCGCTTCCGAGGTGGACGTTGTCCTCAGGATTAGCGTCAGCTCAGGCCGACTGAGGTTCCACGTCCAACTCTCGCCGGCCTACGATGGGAATGGTTGTTAGTACGTCCCCGACACCTGTCGGGCGCACACTCCCTCCTCCGGCGCCGTGTGTGGGTCGTGTAGGTACGTGGATGACCTGCTGCGGGTCGAGACTGCCGGGCTCATCCTCCGGGCCTGGTCCCACGCTCGTGAATATGGCGATCGGCTTCACCGTCCGCCGGTAGCCCCGCGGGTTGGTCTGGTGACTGGCGGACCGCCTCAGGCGGGCCCGCGTCGACGAGGTGCTGGAGATGCCGGATGGCCGTGGGCCGCGGCACGCCGGGCAGGTCGATGGCCTCGGTCGTCGTGACCCTACCGTGCGGTTGACGTGCGCGCAGGCCCTCAGCACTGGCATAGCCCCGCAAGCCGACCTCGCTCGAAGCAACATACCTGTCCTCATCAGACGGATCGGCCCAGCGAGACCCTTGACGACCTCGCTCGCTCCCTCTACATTTCACGTACTCGTTAAATGAGGAGATGGGTGGCCGGCACCGACGAGCTCAGCATGGTGTTCTCGGCGCTCGCTGATCCGACTCGGCGTGCGATCCTCGCCCAGCTGGCGGAGCGTGACGCCACGGTCACCGAGTTGACCGCTCCCCACCCCATCTCGATGCCGGCGGTGTCGCGGCATTTGAAGGTGCTCGAGGGCGCCGCGCTCATCTCGCGAACGCGATCGGGCAAGTGGCGCGCCAGCCGCCTCGAGACCGCCCCCCTGCGCGACGCCGCTGACTGGATCGAGCGTCTCCAGCGATTCTGGGACGCGTCGCTCACCCGTCTCGACGCCCACCTTGCGGCAGTGCAGGCCGCCGACCGCGCAGCGGAACGGACGGCCAACGACCCCAAGGTCCCCGACGACAACGTCCCCGACAAGGAGCGCTAATGGACGCTGGAACTCCGCAACTCGCCATCTCGCGCGTGTTCGGCGCGCCGCGGGCGCTCGTCTACCGAGCCTTTACCGATCCGGACCAGTTGGCCGCGTGGTGGGGCCCCATCGGCAACGCACTGCCGCGCGACCAAATCGAGTTCGACGTACGTCCCGGCGGCTATCTACGGTGGATCGAGGTCTCTGCATCCGAACCCGACCTTCGTGTCCACATCTACGTCGACCTCACCGACGTCGCCGACGGCGAACTGCTCGAAGGCGTCATGCACGTAACCGGTCAGCTGCAGGAGGGCCTCGAGCCGTTCGAGACGAAGTTCCGATTCGAGTTCCACGACGAAGCCGACGGACCGACGCGACTCGAGATCCGCCAGTGGCTCCCTGAACACCTGACGGGCCCAAGCGAAGAGGGCTGGCTCGAAGCGTTCACCAAACTGGATGCCATGTTGAATGGCGCTCGGGCTGGGTCGGCACCGGTTGTCGAGGTGTAGCGGCATGGCCAAGCTGATCTATGCAACGAACGTGTCACTTGACGGCTACATCGAGGACGAACGCGGCGCCTACGACCTGGGCCCGCTCGACGACGACCTGTTCGCGTCCTACACCGATCTCCTGCGTTCCGTGGGCACGTTCCTCTACGGGCGGCGCCTGTATGAAACGATGGCCGTTTGGGAAACCAACGCCGCCCTCGCCGCGCAGTCCGACCTCATGGCCGACTTCGCGGCAGCCTGGCAAGCAGCGAACAAAGTCGTCTACTCGACAACCCTGGCCGCGGTGCAAACCGCAAGAACCCGGCTCGAACACCGCTTCGACCCTGCCTCGGTGCGCGACATGAAGGCTTCGGCTACAAGTGACCTAACCGTGGGGGGCGCACAGCTCGCGGCACAGGCTTTCAAGGCCGGGCTGGTTGACGAGTGCCGGCTCTTCGTCTGGCCCGTGATCATCGGTGGAGGCAAGCCCGCGCTGCCTAGTGGCAATCGCGGCGACCTGGAGCTCCTCGACGAGCGCCGGTTCGGAAACGGCGTCGTGCATCTCCGATATCGCATCCCAACATGAGCTACCAAGGCAGAGCCCGGGAGCACAGGGTGCCCCCGAATCGTCCGGGCGCTGGGGCCGGCAAGAACAGCTGTCTGGAGTTAGCACGGTCCTCGCGACCATCCGGCCCCGCTCGAAGACCTGCTAACTGGACGGAAACTCGATCTCGACGAGCCCGCCCACGACCAACAAGGATCCCGGATCGACCGTTCCTGGCTGGGCGCATCGAAGACCTGCTGTCCTTCCGACAGCGGGCTTCCGATGCTACGCGGGACGTTTGATGTCCTAGCATCGTTCACCGACGCAGGGCTCGTTCTAGCGAGAGGGTTCGATGGGATCCATGCAGGTTCCGGTGGATCAGACCGACACGGGATCGGTCGCGACCGGCGATGGTGCGACGGTTCATCCAGTCCCGGTCGGGATCGACGCCCCGAGCCTCGAGGTCATGGCGTCGATGCGTGCCATGCGTCGCTTGCGGCCCGATCCCGTGCCCGACGAGCTGCTCCGGCAGGTCATCGAGGCCGCGAGCTGGGCACCAAACGCGAACCACCTGCAGCGCTTCTCGTTCGTGGTCGTCACGGATCGTCGACAGATGGAGCGCATCGCAGAGATCTGGCAGGCGGTCGTCGGGCTGTACCGGGAGACCTTTCTCGCTGTGCCTCGACCAGATATCCAGCCGGACGTCTATCGCCGGACGCTCGAGTCGATCGACTACCAGGCGGCTCACTTCGCGGACACGCCAGCGCTCATCGTTGCCTGCTATGACCTCGGCAGCTATCCAAGCGCAGTCCGTCACCGGATGATGCGGGCAATGGGGGCCTTCAGGCGGTTCGGCGCGCGCCGGACGTTAGCGATGTTCCGGAACATAGGGACGGTCACCAGCCGGACCGAAGCGGCCTCGATCTATCCTGCCGTCCAGAATCTTCTGCTCGCCGCGCGATCGCTGGGACTCGCGGCCAACGTGTCGACCTGGCATCTGATGGCCGAGGGCGAGCTAAAGCACGTCCTCGGCATCCCACGAAGCGTTCACACCTACGCTCTGATCCCGCTCGGCTGGCCCGTCGGAACCTTCGGACCCGTGCGCCGACGGTCCGTCGAGCAAATGATCCACCGCGACCGCTGGTGAGCACCGCGTGGTCGGGGGTTGAGTCATCGCGACACGTGGCGAAGCGGGCAGCCGGCCATCGTGCTGGGTCGCCAAACGTGGGGCAGGATAGACCGCCAACGAACGGTCTCGTCTCAGACAATGAGGCGACAGCCGGTGAGGGCCGCATGGCAGACGATCGAACGGTCGAACAATTCGCGAGCCAGGGTGAGTTCCGATCCTGGCTGGCCGCCAATCACGCCACATCCGAGGGCATTTGGCTGAAGATCGCGAAGAAGGAGGTCGGTGTCTCCACAGTGACGTACGACGAGGCGCTCGATGCCGCGCTGATCTTCGGGTGGATCGATGGGCAGAAGCGAGCTCAGGACGCGACGTTCTGGCTGCAGGGCTTCACCCGTCGGGGGCCACGGAGCGTTTGGTCGAAGCGCAACCGCGAGAAGGCGCAGGCCCTGATCGATGCAGGCCTCATGGAGCCCAGCGGGCTTGCCGCGGTTGAGCGGGCCAAGGCGGACGGCCGATGGGCCAACGCCTACGACGGTCAGCGAGGCGCTCAGGAGCCGTCGGACCTGATGGCCGCGCTGGCCGCAAAGCCGGCCGCACTCGAGTTCTACAAGACGCTCGACAGCGCGAATCGCTACGCGATCCTGTACCGGATCCAGGACGCCAAGCGCCCCGAGACCAGAGCGGCACGCATCGCCAAGTTCACGGCGATGCTGGATCGCGGTGACAAGATCCACCCGTAGTCGCTTGGACCTGTGAGCAGGTGCGGTTACGCGTAGCCGCCCCGGCCTTCCAGGTTGTGTATTGACGCATGGGTGGACGGCCAGCAGGAACTCGCAGACGAGTCGACGAACGGCACGCGGACGGTCGTGCCCGACTCGGCCACGGGATCCAGGTCGAGCACGAAGCCGGGTCCAAGTCCGGCGGCTGTTAGCCGCTTGTTCGCAGGTTCGCTCCGGCCCGCAGCGGTGACCCTGCGGCCAATTCGTTGACGCGCAAGCGGGCGGCCTTGTGGCCTGAGCCGCTAGGGCCCAGGTCGAGATCGTGGCCCGGCAGTGCTGTGGCATTGGCGCGCCCGACAGGTGTTGGGCGCGAGATAACAACCTACACGATCCCGATCGAGGGCCGCGATGAGTGGTTGGCCGCGGCGAGGTTGGAGGCGTGAAGTCCCGGAGCCGGCCGCGTCATGGGGCCGCCGACCGTGCCACAGACCGCGAGGTCAGCGTCGTGGCCGCGGTCTTGAGCGCCGGATCGGAGAATGCAGCGGCGAACCGGCTCGGCCTGGCGCACTCGACGGTGAAGCACCACCTGGCGAACGCGCGGTCCAAGGTCGGTGCGATGACGACCGCGCAGCTCGTCTGGATCCTCGGGCCTCGCCTACCCGAGCCCGAGCAAACGGCGCACGGAGACAACTATGGCCGCCGCGCAGCGGGCGGTGCCGAAGCGCGGCGCGTCCCCGAGCGCGGCGTCCCACAGCACGTGATCCCGGTCGGGATGGGTCGCGAAGCCCGCGACGACCACCTGGCCCGACGCGCGCGGAGGTCGTCCCCGAGGCACGCCAGCTCCGTGGCGGTGATCCCGGGATCGGCGACCAGCGCGCCGGCCGGGCCGTGGACGACGACCGTCAGGTTCCGGAGCGGCTCGCTCCGGTGGACGAAGACCCCGTCCCCCGACCGGCGTCAGCACGCGATCCCTACCCGCGGGTGCTCGAGCCGAGCTTGACGAGCAGCTCGTCCAGCTGGTCGAACGCCTCGGGCCCCCAGCCCGTCGCCTCGGACGCGATCGCGGCGTCGAGCGCCTCCTTTGATGGATAGCGGTCGTGGACGACCAGCCGGGTCCCGGCGCCGTGGTCCTCGAACGTCGCGGTGGTCACGACCGTGCCCTCGTCACCTTCCTCGTTCGTCCAGACCAGACGCGTCGGCGGGGTCACCTCGAGGTACCGGCCGAAGAACGCCATCGGCTCGGCCGTGCCGTTGTCGAAGGTGAGCCGGTAGCCGCCCCCGACCCGCGCATCGACCTCGCACGACAGCAGCGTGACGCCGATCGACTTCGGGACCCACCACTGCCGGAACAGCTCGGCATCGGTCCAGGCCTCGAACACGGCGTCCCGCGGGCCATCGATCGTCCGGGTGACGACCAGCTCCTGATCGGACGTCCGCTCGATCGTCGTGCGATCCATCGTGGTGGTGGCCTCAGCTGCGCGTTGGGTGTCCATCGTTCCGCTCCTTCCGTCGTCGCTCCGCGACGACCTGCTCCAGCCCGTCGAACCGGGCGTCCCACAGCCGGCGCTGCTGCTCGATCCACGCGGTCTCGTCCTCGAGTCGCCGCGGGCCGAGCCGGCACGTCCGCACGCGCCCGACCTTCTCGGTCGTGACGAGCTCGGCGTGCTCCAGCACCCCGACGTGCTTCCGCATGCCCGTAAGGGTCATGTGGAATACCTCGGCCAGATCCGAGATCGACGCGTCGCCTCGCCCGAGCCGCTCCAGGACGCCACGCCGGGTGGCATCGGACAGCGCCGCGAAGGAGGCATCGAGTCGGCCATCGGGAGACTGAACCATCTGGTTCACTTTATACGCCTGTCTGGACCGGGATGCAAGTCCGATCTCGTGAGCGGGCGCGGCGACCCCTGGACACGAGTCAAGATGGCGTGGGGCGAGTCTGAGGTCACCGCAGCCAGCGTTTCGCCACCCCGTCCGCATAGAGCCGGCGCGCGTACTCCTCCGGATCAATGTCGCGGACGTTTGACGCTCGCTGGACGTCCCCGCACCGCTCAGCCGCGGCGTACGCGGCAACGACCTTGTCTTGGTCGCCCCCGAAGCGCCGGTTAAGCTCCCGCATCACATCCCGCTGACTCGTCCGCGCCATCACAACCTCCCTCAAGCCCGTCGCGGGAGCGCGTCGGGCGAGGGAAGCGCGATCTGACTCGCGGTCTCGCCTCGGGAACGCAGTAAGTGGACAGCTCCGGCCCGCCGGAGCCACGTGCTTACTGAATCCCATCGGTTAACCCGTTCTCGGTCGTCGCGTTCCAGACGGCGACGGCTTTGAGTCCGCGGAGGTCGACGCCGACACGCTCGAGGTCGTCGCGTGGGTCATCCATCGTCGAGTTGGGCGTTGTGCTCCCGTGGCTGCGCCCCCACGATCGCCGAGACACGGCGGGCAAGCAGGACTTGGAGGAGGGTCATGACGTTGGCGTCAGCGGTTTCAACGGGCGGCAATCCGTCACGGTTGCGGACAGGCGGCGCCCTCGCGGTCAGTTGCGTGCTCCTCGCGGCCTGCAGCGGACCGGGAACGACCAGCGGCACGCCGGTGGGGACAAGCGCCAGCAGAACCGCGGCCTCGTCATCTCCCTCGGCGGCGTCCTCAGCGGCGGCAAGCGTTCGTCTCTCCGGGCGGATCGTGTTCGAGCGTTGGGATGCGACACAGGGAAAAACGAGCGTCTTCATCGCCAATGCAGACGGCAACGGCGAGCGGCAGCTGTTCGCTCGTGGCGCGGAGATGCCGCATTGGTCGCCTGATGGGAAGACGGTGTCCGTCTTCTGCTGCGACGACGGAATGGTTGCGCACTTGATCGATGTCGCGAGTGGTGCGTTCCACGAGTTCCCGCCGCCCGATCCGGAGATCGAGGCGCATTGCGGACCGTGGTCGCCAGACGGTGGCCAGCTCTTGTGCGAGAGCTTCGGGACCAAGGACCGTGCTCGCAACGGGGTGTACGCGATCCGGTCGACCGATGGAAAGGGCCTGACGCAGCTCACTTCGAGTCCGAACGGGGATGACCTGCCGGGAAGCGAATCGCCGGACGGCAAAAGGCTCGTCTTCAACCGGGCCGAGACGACAGGCTCCAAGTTCGCGCTGTTCGTTGCCGGTCTCGGAGGAAAGGCCGTCAGGCAGATCACGCCGTGGGGCAGTGTCGACATCGGCTTCTATGGTCGGTTCTCGCCGGATGGCTCGCTCATTCTCTTTCCGAGCGCCGACGATGGTGGGCTCTGGGTGGTGGGGCCTGATGGCAGAAACCTCCACGAGGTCTACGGCGATACGCAGGGCCGCCGGGCGATCACACCGACCTGGTCACCGGACGGTAAATGGATCATGTTCGGGCTCGCGCCCTCCGGCGACATCTCCTCCCATCCCGCGACCGGGCTGTACGTCGTCGACGGGCAGGGCAAGAACCTCGCTGAGATTCTTCCCGCGCACTCCTACCAGTCCGATCCCGACTGGGCTCAGTAAACCAGCGCCGCGCACCCGGGCAGCAGCCCGCTCCAGAGCGACGCTGTGGTCTTTGGTTCCGCTCGCTGCTTGCCGGGTGTCGCGAGCGCCTTGAGGGCTGACGGCCTGAGATCGCATGCCGTCAGCTGATCGACTCGTGTGGTTCACCCCTGCGGCGCTTGCCGAATCCGCTCTACGCTGACGTCGGCATGGGATGCGCAAGCCCTCTTGAGCCTCCGGCCTCAGCGTCCGACAACCGCGTCTACGCCCGCTTCGGCCAGCACACCTGAGGCTCCGGGGAGGCCCTCGCCGACGCCAAGACAAACAGTGGCGAGGATCGTCCGGACGGCCCGTCGAAGGTGACCGTATAACTGACCCAGTTTCGCTCGGCGCCCCACGCTCGCAGCACAGCGCTCAGTCGGATACGCTTGACATGCAAGAGGTCACTGGTTCGAGTCCAGTGTCACCCTCTCCACGCTCAATCTGACCCTATAACTGCTCCGCGCTGCCCGCGACCGGTTGACTACAGCGCTCCGTGACCGCAATAACAGCCCGGCTCAGCCGGGGCTCCCGAGGTAGGAAACGACGGCCGACGAGCTCTGGATCCTGGATTCTGGACGGGCCATCGTGATCATCGACGCGATTTATCGCCCCGACACCCCGGCCGAGCTCATCGAGATGCGGCCATGGCCGAGTCGACCGCGTTCGAGTCCCGCTGACCGATTCCGATCCGGAGCCATGCGATGGGCGGCCCCGACGGGCCGCTCGTCGTCTGCGCATCACGTGCAAGCGTCCTGGGCCCGGCGGGCTGGATTGGGCAGTCGCGAATTCGGCAGCCCTTGAAAGTTCTGGCTCGCCCTCGCCTCATACCGGTTGTAGCGTCGGTCTGAACCGATGCCGCAACGTTGGAAGGGGCATGGACACCGATCTCGTGACACGTGCACAGGGCGGCGACCAGGAGGCATTTGCCGACCTGGTCTATGCCGTTGCGGATCGGTTCCTGGCGGTGTCGCACCGGATCCTGAGCGACATCGAACTTGCAGAGGACGCCACGCAGCAGGCGCTGCTCAGCGTCTGGCAGAACCTTCCGCAGCTTCGCGACCCGGCCCGCTTCGAGGCATGGTCGTATCGGCTCCTCGTGCGCGCCTGCTACGCCGAGGGTCGGAAGTCCCGCCGTTGGGCGCCGAACCTGAGGCCGCTGTCGGTTGACGAACCGATGGTGGTCGACGGCACGGGCGCGGTCGTCGATCGCGACGAGCTCGAGCGCGCCTTCAGACGGCTCTCCCTGAACCATCGGACGGTGGTGGTCCTGCACCACTACCTGGACCTGCCGCTCGACCGGGTGGCCGACATCGTCGGCGCACCGCTCGGGACGGTGGGATCGAGATTGCATTACGCGACGCGGCAGCTGCGCTCGGCGCTCATCGCTGATGCGCAGCGGACAGCTCGGGAGGTGGCGCAATGAACGACATTAGGACCACCGACCGGGACGTCAACCGCGCCATCCGATCGTGGCTCCACGAGGACCGGCACGAGGACGTATCCCGCGTCGCGGGGGCGGTGCTGGATCACGTGGAGACGATCCCACAACGCCGAGCCGCCTGGCTGGCGTGGAGGACGCCCACCATGAACAAGTTCGTGACCATTGGCCTCGGCGCCGCTGCCGTCGTGGTCCTCTCCATCTTCATCGGATCGCAGGTGCTCGGGTCGCCTGTTGGCATTGGGGGTCCCGGCGACGAGCCGACGCCCACGCCGTCGATCGAAGGCCCGCTGGCCGGATTGCCACTCCTCGGGACGTACCAGTCGCTTATCAAAGCGAATGGCTTCAAGACCGATCCAGCAATCGGGCAGTGGGACCTGCGGATCGATGCCCAGGGCCTAACCTTCATCAAGCCTGGTGGCAAGGAATTCTCGCCAGGTACCGTGAACGACGTAACGGCGGGCGAGATCACGTTCGCACCCGATTTCGGGTGTCCGACCCAGCGCGGGGAGGCCACTGAGGGTCGCTATCGCTGGAGGCTCGAGGGCACGAGCCTAATCTTCACAGAGATCTCTGATAGCTGCGGGGAACGCGTTAATACCCTCACCCAAAATCCGTGGGAGCTGAAGCCGTAGTTTCCCTAGCGGCGAGTGAGCCTCAAGCCGTCCTTCCTGGATCGATATCTGGGTTCGAGTCCAGTGTCGTCAACCATCAACCTCGTTCACGCTCAATCTGACCGCGTAACTGTTTCGCAACCCATGTAAGACGTGCGCGATCACGGTTTCCCTGAGGATTGGGCACCGTGATCGCCGCACGGCCTCACAACTCCGCGCGCGCTTGATCGCACGTCGGCATTCGACCCAGTGCCGCTGGATCGGCGGTCTTCGCTCGACGAACTGGTGGCACACACTCACACTCGACGAGGGCGACCGTCAGCCACTCGCGCGAGCGCCTGGGGGGAAGCGAGAGCTCGCTGGCAGTCTCGCCTCGGAGCGCAGAACTAACCGGCGGCGGCCCGCGGCCAAGCTCCTACGACCAGGCGGTTGACCTCGGGGGGCGCCACCCCGCGACGATCCCGTCGCTTACGCCATGCGAGCTTCGGTGCGCGTAAGCAGCTCTTCGAGCGCCGCCAGGAACGCGTCGATGCTCTCGATGTGGTGGGCGTGGTCGCCCTCGAGCTCTAGGACAGAGGCATCCGGCAGCCGCTCGCCGAGGACATCGACCAGTCGCTTCAGCCAGTCGGCCGTCTGGGTGCCCTTGGTCAGCAGCACCGGGCAGCTGATCCGCGCCAGCTCGTCGACCGACCGCTCCGTCGGTGATCACGCCACGGAGATTGAGGATCCGGGACCGGCCATATGTGCCTCAGAACGGCGCGACGACGAACCGTCCGTAGGCGACGAGCGCCGCGACGATGCCGAGGGCGAGATTGAACACCGCGTTGGGGGCCTCGCCCGGCCGCCGGGCGTGGAAGGTCGCCGCGAAGATCATCAGAGGGAGTTGGATGATTTGGGCCTTATCATCACGTCAATGGCTGAGGACCCATCAACGCTTTGGCTGTGGAGCGGAGCTCGTCCAGGGGTAGGCAGGCGATGGTGCCCAGGTGGGCTTGAGATTCGAATGGGACGAGAGCAAAGCCTTAGAGAACGAGGAAAAACACGGCGTCCCGTTTCCCGAGGCCGCCACGGTTCTTGCAGACCCGCTCAGCCTGACGATCGAGGATCCCCACCACTCACGCGTGGAGGTCCGCTTTCTCACGATTGGTGTTTCCTACCGTCGACGACTCTTGGTTGTCTGGCATGCGGACCGTGGCGATGTCGTTCGGATCATTGGCGCGCGTCGCGCCACTCCTCGCGAGCGGCGCGACTATGAGCAAACCTGAGCCCGACATGCGCTCTGAGTACGACTTCAGGGGCGGTGCCCGAGGGAAGTACGCTTCTCGCTTCCAAGAAGGGAGCAACGTCGTAGTGCTCGCGCCCGACGTTGCCGCGGAGTTCCCGACTCCCGAGGAGGTTCACGAGACCCTTCGTCGCGTCGCCAAACGACGTGCCCGTCGACGGCGACCCGCCGGTCAGACCGCGAGATAGAGGCTCCCGGTCTCACGCGTCTGATACCTGATCAGATGCTCGGGAAGGCCTGGGATCGACGCTGGCCACATAACGCGGCTCGTATCACCCGCACAACGGTCCTCCTGTGCCTCTTGGATCCGCGGTTGTAGGATCCAACCCGGAGACCGCGCGTCGCGCCCACCAGGGAGGACCGGGGTGTCGAGCTACAGCTGGACCGGCAGCGAATACGACCGGATGTCCAAGCAGGCGCAGGAGCGGTTCCTGGCCGACAGCGAGACGGTCGGCGAGCGGTTCGTCGAGGTCCTTAAAGAGGCGCGTCAGGCGCTCCGCGGGATGCCACTCGGCCCCGCCGACATCGGCTCCGTCCTGCAGCTGTACGGCAGCATGATGAAGCTCGGTGCGTCCACGGTGCGGATCCGGCGGATCCTCGAGCGGGACCACGAGACGGTCCAGTCGCACGGCCGTGAGCTCGTTGGTCTGACTCGCGACGAGAACGAGACCTTCGAGCGTTGGTTCGCTCAGCTGACGGAATTCGATCAGCGTCTGGCTGACCTCGACGTGGCTGCCATCGACATCTATTTTCCGGGCCTGCCCCACGAGCTCCTCGAGGTCGTCGGCGGCGACGTCGATTTCGCTCGTTTCTACAACGAGGAGCTCGTGCCCCGTTACGGGATCCGCAAGGGCAGCGTGCCGCGAGCGCTGGAGCACTTCGTGCGCGACTTCAGCGGCGACGTCGGCTACCGCAACCGCGACGTCGCTCCGAATGTCACGTCCAAGGAGATTCTCGGCGATCAGTTCTACGTGGAGGGGCATTCGCCATTCGAGGAGACGTTCGTGCGCCCGGCCGCCCTTGCCCGTATCGCGCGCCTGTCCGAGGCGCTCGAACAGTGCCGCGCGGTCGTCGCCGCGCTGGTCCGCGAGCACTGGGACTTCCGCGAGCTGGCCGAGATCGGTTCGCATCGGGACGTTTCGTTGGAGGTCACGATGGGTGACAGGTTCGAGAACATCGATGGATCGACGATCGTCAACCGCTCCCTCGTCGAGCGGTCGTTCAACAAGGTCAAGGACGAACATGGCACTGAGGTTGCGGCGGCGCTGGCCGCTGTCGCCGAGGAGATAGCCCGATCCGGCAACCGCGACGCGGGCGAGACGTTCGACTCGTTCAACGAGGAGCTGCAGCGTCAGGAGCCACGGAAGAACGTGCTCCGGAACCTCTGGTCCGGGGTGACTGGAGCCCTGCCCTCGCTCCTGCAGCTGACCGAGGTCGTCGAACGCATCTCGAAGCTGTTCAGTTAGCCATTTCCCTGGGCCCGCAGTCCAACATGGCGACGGCTGGACACCTGGACGCTGAGAACGGGCGAGCAAAAGGCCTTGGTCGGAGCGATCGCTTGGCATTCACGCTTTGCCTGCGTTGTGGTTATCCGAGCCAACCATGCGCTCCCGGCCGAGCGTCGTCCTGGCAGATCGTTCGCTAGGTCCTGGCTCGGAACTTCAGGCCGGCGACGACCGGCTCCGCCAGCTTGAGGAACGGCGCCAGCTCCTGCTCTGTCGTCTGAAGGACGATCGTGACGGTCGCAACGCCGTCGTCGAGCAGGTAAGCGACGAGAGAGTCGCCGGTGTCGAGCGTCAAGAAGGCGTCGGCCGCGCTCGCGTCGATCCAGAGCTCCTCGGGGGCGCCTTTCCCTGGATCGGCCGTGCATGGCCGCTTGGTCATCGCGGCGATGGCCAAGCGGACGCCGGACAGGCCACCGAAGGTAACGTCCCTCCTCTCGATGGCCAAAGCCGGGTTGTCCTCGAGCCATGCAACGAGTGAGCTAGGGTCGGCGCTAATGGTCGTCGTCCCGTCCCTGCAATGGTTCGGCGTCACAGTGCCCTGGAACCGGCCGAAGCGGAGGCTGGTGTAGTAGCCATTGTCGCGCGTCAGGACGGCCACCCCCGGCACCGACGTGCCGCTCCAGCCGTCATCGAGACGGACCTGGAACGGCGGCAGGAAGTCCTCGACCAGATATGTCCCCGCCGCAATTGGGGACGCGGTCTCGCCCCTCGGGAAGGGGGGGCCCGAGCCTTCCGTGACCGCCGCGGTTAGGCTCGGCCGCGCGGACGCGCTGGCTTCGCTGGTCGGGCCGTTCGACGAGGCCACCGTGGAGGCCGATCCTCCCACCGGCGCGCCGGCACAGGCGCCCACCAGCAGGACCGCCGCGACGAACGCGGCCGGGCATCTCCTGGCCGATCGCTCATGATCGAGGGCGCCGGCCGGACGACTTGGCACCGGTCGTGGAAGTCGTTGGACATCCATGCGTCCCTCCGAAGCAGGTCCTACCAATCGAGAAATGTCCCTGAGGCGTCGCGGACCCGGTCGAGGACCACTCGGCCGTCCCGGGCCGGATCCAGGAGGTTCGGCTGAGAGTGATCGAGCTCGATCGTCGGATGGATGTCGATCTGAGCGAGGTGCGGGCCGACGAAAGTCAACTCGACGATGAGACCCTCGTCGGTCTGCTCGGAGCGGCGCAGGTCGAAGATGAAATCGCCCATCGAGTAGAGGACGACACCGCCGCCAACGGCCTCGAGGGCGCCGGCCCAGTGCGAGTGTGAGCCCAGGATCACGTCGGCGCCGGCGGCCACGAGCGCGGCGGCCTGGCGGCGCTGAACGGCCGTGGGGCGGGAGGCGTACTCCGTGCCCCAGTGCGGCACGACGATAACGGCGTCGGCGCCCGCCGCCCGGGCCCTCGCAATGTCGGCACGACACAGTGGGAGGTCCAGCGGCGCCGCGCCCGCCCGGATGCGAGTCGCGCCGGCTGCGGGCAGATTGACGGCGTCGTACGCGAGGATCGCAACCCGAACCTCACCGATCGTGAACCAGGCAGGATCACGGGCCGCTCCGATGTTCAGGCCCGCGCCCACGGGAACGATGCCGGCCGACTTGACCGCCCGGATCGTCTGGACGACCCCGGTTGAGCCGGCGTTGCGGATGTGGTTGTTCGCGAGCGAAACGACATCCACGCCGGCGTTGCGAAGACCGGCCTCGAGACGCGGGTCGAACGTGAAGATGAGCCCGGTTGGGTGGTAGCTGAAGCGGTCCGGGGCGGGCCCCTCGTGATTGACCAGGGCGAGGTCGGCGCCCCTGAAGAGCGCCGCCACGGCGCCAGCGCCGCCAGTCCGGCGCGCATCGACGACGGGCAGGCCGCCGCGGCAGCAGGTCCGCCGGACGATCTTGGCCGTTCCCCCCTTCCACGGGAAATCCGGCCCGCCTCCAAGGAGGACGGTCCGGCGGTAGACCTCGCGGTCGTTCATGACGTCGCCGGCCGCCACGAGCGTCCAAGTCGCTTGAGGGTCAAGGTCTGGCGCGGCTATCGGTCCATCGATGTGCCCGGGGCCCGGGATGGTGAGCGGCCACTCTTCGATCGAACGGACGCGTGCGTTCCCGAAGAGCGCCCGGCCCTCCACTCCCAGCGCCCGGACGGCCGGCCGAACGTCGCTTGCGCGGACAAGCCCGAGGACATCGCTCCGGCCCCGAACCGCGGCAATGACCGCCCGGGGAGGGCGTTCCAAGACCGCCGGGCTGGACGAAACGCCAAGGATCGTAGCGAGAGCCGCGAGGTCAGGATCCGCGACGACGACCAGCCGGAACCGGCGATCCCGGCCGGCCACCGCCGCGCGGAGCTGGTCCGTGGACAACGACCGATCCGTGGACCAGAAGCCGACAATCGGGACGACTGCGATCCGGGACGCTGGCGTCGACCACGGA
>WNGA01012124.1_pt1 | contig 23076 bp, 29 predicted proteins | sample 5400061 | NCBI WGS metagenome assembly WNGA01 (sample SAMN13153366, study PRJNA577476) | soil metagenome | isolation source: 100 cm soil or saprolite under grassland replicate 2 | place: USA:California | collected 2016-06-15
GGCTCTACAAGGGAAAGCCGCCGGCGCCCGAGCGGTGGCAGCTTGATCCGACGCACATGCGCGAGTACGAATCCGAGCAGCACTTTCGCTCGGTGCTCGAGCAACCCGAGTTGGAGCTCGACGTCGTGCGCTCGTCGCAACTGAAGTTTCCGCTGACGGACCCGCTGTTCCGCATCGCCGCGGCGGCGCATCTGATCAAGAGGGAGCAGTTGCCGGAGATCTATCTACGCCTGCCGCGCCGGCTGCGAGGCGCGCGGCGCGCGCTCGGCGTCCCGATTCCCGGGTACCGCTGGGTCGAAGCTACGGGTCGCAAGCGCGCCACTTGAGCGAATAAGGTCGCTCCGTGGAAGGTCAGGCGACCCTCGACCTGCCTGAGGATCCGGCGCTCGCCGACATGGCGGCGGCACTGCGTGACGCGGGCCACTGGGCCGAGATCGTCGATCCGGGCTGGCGGCTGGTCTACAGCACTGATGATCTCCGCCGCATCTACGGCGGTCTCACGGATCTCGCGCCCGTCGCCCTCGGCGTGCACTACTTCGGACCCGAGGCGATGGACGTTCGCCTGCGCTGGCGCAACGGCCCGAACAGGGTGGAGCTGATTCGCGAGATGTTCGGCGTGTTCGGCGGATTGATCCTCGCCGAGACCCCGGGCGGCCACGACGAGCTACGCGAGCTTGTCGACCCCGCGCTTCGCGACATTGTTGATCAGCTGTCGCCCATCGGCCCATCGCCGGCAATGTCGCTCGCTTGGCACGGGACGCACGTTGGTACACCGGTGGACGCTCTTACCACGACGACGCGCGTCCACGATGCAGCCGGGCGATTCGCCGGCACCGCGCTGATCTCGAAGCCCGGGGCGGGCATGGCGATCCTCGCGACGGTTGCGGTCGGGGGTGATCTGCGGCACTTCGAGCGCATGCAGCACGTCGCGAAAGCGGCGCGGCGCCCCGCGGCGATCCTGTTTGCGGACCTCGAAGCCTCCACCCCGCTCGCGCGGCGCCTATCCGCGGCCAGGTACTTCGCTCTCGGGCGCCGCCTCGCCCGCGCGGCCGATCGGTGCGTCGTCGACGCAGGCGGCCTCGTCGGCCGGCATGTCGGAGATGGGGTAGTCGCCGTCTTCCTAGCCGAGACCGCCGGCTCGGAGTCCGCCGCTGCCCGCGCGTGCATAGCCGCGACCCGCGCCTTGAGAAGCGCGATCAGCGATGTTGCGGCGCGGAGCAACCTCGCTGCCGAGGAGATCGTCCTGCGCTTTGGGCTCCACTGGGGATCCACTCTCTACGTCGGGCAGATCGCGACTAGCGGACGCACCGAGGTCACCGCACTCGGGGACGAGGTCAACGAGACCGCCCGTATCGAGGCCTGCGCGACCGGCGGGCGCGCGCTCGCCTCCAAAGCACTCGTCGAACGTCTCGAACCCGTTGATGCCGACTTCCTCGACCTCGACCCAGACCACGTCACCTACACCCCACTCGCCGAGCTGGCCACAGCGACCGAAAAAGCTCGCCGTGACGCTCCGGCGATAGCAATCTGCGAGGTCTAGCGCGTCACGCGCTGCGCTGCTCGGCGACCGCGTGCAACCGCTCACGCAGATCGTCGACGTCGCCGGGTAGGTCGTCCAGCCGCGGCAACTGCGACAGGCTCTCCAACCCGAACACGCGCTCGAACAGCTGCGTCGTCTTGTACTTCACCGCGCCACCGTGGGCGCCGTCCTCGCGGCCCGCTTCGGTGATCAGTCCTCGCTCCGTCAGCCCCGCGACAGCCGAGTCCGCCGCGACGCCGCGGATCCGCGCGATCTCCGGCCGCGTGCACGGTCCGAGGTACGCAACGATGGCAAGAGTCTCCAAAGACGCCTGCGACAGCCCGCGCTGCACGGGCCGCTCGAACAACCGGCCACAAGCCTCCGCCGCGGCACGCGACGCGCGGAAGGCCCAGCCGCCGGCCACCGACTCCAGGACGATGCCGCTGCGACCCTCGTGGTAGCGCTCCGCCAACAACCCGAGAGCCAGCTCGACCCGCTCGCGATCGTCGTCCGCCGCAGCCACTAGCTCCTCCACGGGTAGCGGCGCGCTCGCCACGACGAGCAGCGCCTCGAGAGTCCGGGCGAGCTGGTCGAGCGGATTGGCGGTGACTAGGCGGAGCGGACGGTCCACGCGTGGGTCCTTTCGTTCACGGCGGCGCTTTCCTGCTCCACCCTACTGACACGGATGGGAGCGAAAGGAGCCGCCTGGCTGATCCTGATCTCGTCCGAACGACGCAGGTCCAACAAGGCCAAGAAAGCGATCGCCTGCTCGGCGCGCGACAGCCCGTCGAGCTCGGCATCGAAATCGAAGACAGAGCGTCGCGCAAGCAATGCGCGGAAGCGCTCGAGGAACTGCGCCACCGGCGGGAACCGAAGCTCCATGTGCGCCAGCGAGACCGTCGGCGGCTCCGCGGCGAGCAGCCGCACGACGTTCGCGAGCGACTCCGGATCCTGCGGCGCGAGTCGCCGCTCCGGCTGGGGCGCCAGCGGCGCCGGCCCGACCCGGAAGAACCGGTCGCGCTCCGACGACAGCCGCTCCGCGAGCCAGCCCGCCGCCTCTTTCATGCGCCGGTACTCGGCCAGCCGCCGCGCCAGCTCCTCCGCAGCCTCCTCGGGCTCGAGCTCGAAAAGCTCCGCCGCCTCGTCCTCGAAGAGCCCGCGCGCCTTCAGTTCCAGCAGCGCCGAGACCAAAATGAGGAACTCACCGCAGGCATCCAGATCGAGCGCGTCCCGCTCGGCGAGCCGCTCGAGGAAGCGCACGACGATCCCGGCGACGTCCACATCCGCAAGGTCGACTTCCTCCTTGAGGACGAGCGTCAGCAGCAGGTCGAAGGGGCCTTCGAAGGCGTCCAGGTCCAGGTCGAGCTCACGCACGATCATCGTGCGCCAACCTAGCGTCCGGAGCGGACGCGGCCCTTGGGGACGGACATCGCCGGGCCCGTGGGCACGATCGTCCTGGTCGCGCGCGGCCTGTCGTCACTGCTCGGCGTCCTGATGAACTGCCACCAGATGAAGAACGCCGTCGAGAGGACGAACACTCCGATCGAGACCCACGCATTCAGGCGCAGGCCGAGGAACTCGTGCGCCGGATCGACGCGCAGCAGTTCCTCGAAGAAGCGCCCGAAGCAGTAGTAGGAGACGTAAAGGGCGAAGAGCGCCGGCCGCCGGATGTTGAAGCGGCGGTCGATCCAGAGCAGGATCGCGACCCCGATCAGGTCGTACGTGAGCTCGTAGAGGAAGGTCGGGTGGAACGTGTCGTGGTCGAAGTAGCCGGGCGGCCGGTGCTGCGGGTCGATCTCCAGCCCCCACGGCAGGTTGGTCGGCTTGCCGAACAGCTCCTGGTTGAACCAGTTGCCGATGCGGCCGATTCCCTGCGCCAGCAGGAGCCCGGGCGCGACGGCGTCCATGAAGAGCCGCACGCTCTGGCCGGAGCGGTGCACGATCCACGCGCCCGCCAGGACGCCGAAGAGGATCCCACCCCAGACGCCCAGCCCGCCCTGCCAGACGGCGAACGGCCCCCACCACTGGTCGGGCACCTCGTTCCAGCTCGTGACGTCGTGGTAGAGACGCGCACCCACGATCCCGGCCGCAACACCCCACACGGCGACGCGGAACACGAGATCCCAGTCGCCGCCCCACTTAACCCAGCGATAACCGGTTAGCGCGCAGCAGGCCGCGATCGCCAGCAAGAGCATCAGGCCGTACATGTGGATCGTGAATGGCCCGAGGTCGATCGTGCCGCTCGACGGAGACGGTATGGACGCAAGGAAGGTCACAGGGCAGGGAATTCTGCCCGGATGCGCAGCATCCTGTCCGCGGAAGCGGACCAGGGGAAGGGGTCTGGGGAAACCGGGAGGTTTTCCCAGCGGGCTCCGGGCGCTTGCTAGAGCAGGATCTGCGCCGCGAGCTCGGCCGAGCAGCCGGACGAGAGCAGATCGATGGCGAGGTGCAGGTCGATGTCCTGCCGCATCGCGATCTCCGCTGCCGTCTGGGCGCCGTAGCCCGCCATCTCGAGCTGCTCGGCCCGCCAGGCCTCGACTAGCTCGATCTCTTCCCTGATCTCGGTATCTGCCGCAGTTGTCACGCTTCTCTATTCGGAAAAAGCGGCGCTGCGGTTCCCCCCTTATCGGGTGATCTGACGCCCGAGCTCCAACATCTGGCCCATGTTCAAGCCGCCCTCGAGACGGAAAGTGCGGTCGCCTTCGGTCCAGATCAGGACGTTGCCTGCGAGCCGCGGCTCGATTTGCCGAACCTCCCCAGAACCGGCCTCCCAGATCAGGACGTGCCGCCCACCCTCGAGCCAGAGGCCGAACGAGCCGATCGGCGCAGGCTCGACCCTCGTGCCGGGGCCCGCGAGCTTCTTCACGATTCCCGTCTGGTCACCCTGCAGCTCTGCTAGGAGCACACGCTTGCCACGGTATTGGAGCAACGTCGCGAGCAGCCCGGGCTGCGCGTAGAAGCGGCGCGGCCGCGGCCCGTTGAGAATAAGCGACACGCCGGAGCGTGCCTCGGCCTCGCGCAGCGACAGCGCCGGCCCGAGCCCGGCGGTGAGCGGGCGCTCGCGCGCGGGGGGCAACGTCTCGACACGCTCGATCGTCGCCGCACCGATATGGAAGAAGCGCAGGATCGCGCTGCGGGCCTCCGGCACAGCCATTGCGATCCCGAGCGCGACGAGGAGGAGCGCAAGCGCCGGCACGAGTGCGCGCCGATAACGCGGCCGCCGCTCGATCCGTTCTCGCACGAGTGAGCGCAGATCCGGCTCCGCCGGCAGGTCCAGCTCGCGCCCGAGCTGAACAAGTGCGCGTTCGAGCTCAGTCATACGACTCCCTCAGCCGCTCGAGCGCACGGGCGCTCCGTGACTTCACCGTTCCTGTTGGCAGCTTCAGCGCATCGGCGACCTCTTGCTCCGACAGCCCGACGAAGAACCGCAGCCCGATGACGGTGCGCTGATCCTCGGGCAGCTCGTTCACGGCGGCGAGCAGCGTCTCCCGCGTTTCCGCGGACAGCAATGACGCCTCGGGGGACGGAGCCGCGTCCCCCGAGGGCTCCTCCGTCGCCGCCCGCAGCGCCAGGTGCGCGCGCCGCCCCGCCGAGCGACGGCGGTTGCGGGCCTCGTTGGCGACGATCTGCAGCAGCCAGGGACGGAAGGGCGCGCCTTCGCGGAAGCGACCGAGCGCGCGCCACGCTTTGACGAACCCGTCCTGCGCGGCTTCCTCCGCGTCGGCGGCGTTGCCTGCAATGACGTAGGCGGTGCGGAAGGCGATGCCCTGGTGTGCGTACACGAGTTCCTCGTAGGCGTGAGTGTCGCCGCGCTTCGCGCGGCCGATCAGGTCGGTTTCGTCGAGTGGTCGGCCCACCACCGGTTGCTTCTACACCGTCCGGAGGTCCGGAGTTCCCATAGCCCGTGCCCGCGCGTCTACGCTTGGGCCATGCCGAAGCTCGTAGGCATGAACCACATCGCGCTCGCGGTCGGCGACATCGACGAGGCACTCGCCTTCTGGGAGTCGATCTTCGGTCCGCTGGAGCTACGGGGCAGAGGGAGGCAGATGGCCTTCATCGACATGGGCGATCAGTTCATCGCGCTCGCGCGCGGGCGCGCGCAACAGGCGGACCAACACCGCCACTTCGGCCTCGTCGTCGACGACAAGGAGGCGGTGCGCGAGCGACTCGGTGAACTCGGTGTCCCGACGTCTTCGGGCCGCGGGCTCGACTTCCGCGATCCGTGGGGCAACCTGATCCAGGTCGTCGACTATCGCGACATCCAGTTCACGAAAACGGACAACGTGCTGCGCGCGATGGACCTCGACGACCTCGAGAAGTCGGAGTCCGCATTGGCAGAGCTACGCGCCAAAGGCATCTCGGCCTGACCTAATCCGCCGGGGCTAACAGAACCGACGGCAAGGTGTCAGACACCGTGTCGTAAGTGTGACGCACGTTCCACAACTGGGACGCGAACCCGCACCGCGCCACGACTCCCCGGGGCCAACTGATTCAACGGCAAGTGTCGGACACCGTGACGTAAACGAGACGCCGCGCGCTAGGAGCGGATGTAGACGGGCGTCCCGAGCGGCAGGATCTTCGCGAGTCGCCGCACCGCAGCGTTCCGCAGCCTGATGCACCCGTGACTGACATCGGAGCCGATCAGGCCCGGCTGATTCGTCCCGTGTAGCCCGACGCGACCGTCCCCGCCCGCGAACCGCTTCAACACGTTCGAGTGCGCCGACAGCCCGAACGAGAACGGCCCGTACGAACCGTTCGCCTTGCTCGGCTGCAAGAGCTCGACGATGTAGTAGAGCCCGCGCGGCGTCGGCGTCGAACGCGTGCCAAGCGCCACCGGATACCTCGCCAGCATGCGGTCGCCACGCCAGAGGCGCAGCTCGTTGCTCCGCAGCCGCACGACCAGGCGGTAGCCGTTCGTGTACACCCGGACTGCCCGGCGCTTCACCCAGCCCTGGCTCCCGTTCGGACGAGTCGGCAGGAACACACGCACCCACTTGCCCTTGGTCGCACCTACGAGGAACGTCCGCTGCGTCCCGTTCGCGTCACGCTTCCCCAGCACGAGCGACGCATGCTTCGCACGCGGAGACCGATAGATCGCGATGTGCCGGACGCGCACGTGAGCGACTTCGCTCATCCCGTCCTGCCGCCACGGCAGCAGGCGCGTCCCCCGCTCCGGCTTGGTGGCCCGCTGCGGACGTGAAGGCTTCTTCCTCTGCTGCACGGCGGCCGGCGGCTGCGCAACCTTCTTCACCTTCGTCGGAGCGGCCGGCCGCGCATCCCGCTTCGCAGCGACCGGCCCCTCCTTCTGCACGGTCGCAGGCGCCGGCCTCGCCGCACGATCGCCTGAGCCGCCGGCGCAGCCGGCGGCCAGGATCGGGACGAGGACCCAGCTAGCTGCTCGCGCTGTCGCCAACGGCTACCCCGTGAACTTCGGCTCCGCCTGCGCCGGCGTCGCTGCGGGTGCGGTACCACCGCCGCCACTGTCCTCTGTGGTCGTCGTTGTGTCGGTGGACGTCGTGTCCGTCGCCGTCGTGCCTGTCGACGTGGAGTCCGCTGTGGTGGTCACGATCGTGCTGACCACGGTGGTGCTGCCGGTCGTGATCGTGGTGACGATCGTCGTCGTCGCCTCCGCCTGGAACGGCGCCGCGCCGGCTGTGAATGCCGCCGTCGCCGCGCCGAGTGTGATGAGTACGGCGAATGCGGCCCCCCACACCGCGTACTTCCTGTACTGCCTCCTCATACCCCCTCCTTGTTCCTGGACTACGAGGAGGCCTACCCACCTAGCGGATACCTATTCCAGGTCGATCGGCACGAGGGGCTCGATGAAGCCGGGAAGCGGCTTTCCCTCCTGTTCAACAGGCTCGAGATACGTGCGCGACCAGGCGACGCGGCCGGCCTGGACGCCGAAGATGATCACCCCGCGGAGCTCGAGCATCGCCCCGCTCCGCGCGGTCCCGTAGACCCGCCACTCGCTCCAGATCGTGTCGCCCTCCTGAAGGGCGGCCGGAATCTCGACGCGCAGGTCGGGAACGTCACGGATCATCTCCGTCCAGTTGCCGCGCACCTCCTCGCGATCGATCTTCCGCGAGCCGGGATGACGTGGTCGCTCGCCCGAGTAGTCCTCGTGGAAGAAGTCGACGAACGCGTCGACGTCGTGCGCATCCAGCGCGGCACGCATCTGTTCGGTAAGCAAGGGTGAGACGGCCATCAGGCCATCAGCTTGCCTAAAGAGCGGCAACCGTGCTGATCACCGCTGTCCGACGGCGTTTGCATCCTGACATGAGTGGCTTCGGCCGACCGGGATCGCCTGCACGCTGCAGTGCGCGAGGCACGTGACGACGCGTCGCCCTTCGCGCTGGCCGCCGCGGCCACTCTCGTTGCGTTAGGGCTCGTGAGCATGCACGCGCACTGGGAGTTGCTCGGGCACCGGCTCTGGTGGATCTGGCTCGTCGCCGCCGCTCCGTACGTCCTCCTGTCCGCGACGCTGCTGTTCGGCCTCAGCCGCCTCACCGTGCATGACCGCAGGCGCGAGATCGTGATTGGACTACTCGGCCTCGTCTGGTTCTTCAACGTCCTGAGCGTCGGGGTGCTCGTGATCTCCTTGGTGTCTCACTCGGCAGTCCACATCACGGGAAGGCAGCTACTGCTCAGCGGCGGCGTCGTGTGGCTCACGAGCACGATTGCGTTCGGTCTTGCTTTCTGGGAACTGGACTCAGGCGGTCCGGTTACCCGCGCCCTCGCGACGGAGCGGCGTAAACCCGACTTCCAGTTTCCCCAGGACGACAACCCGCAACTCGCACGGGAGGGTTGGGCCCCGCGCCTGTGGGATTACTTCTACGTCTCGCTGACGAATGCGATGGCATTCAGCCCGACCGACGCGATGCCCCTGACACGCCCGGCCAAGACAGTCATGGCGGCCGAGTCGACACTCTCGGCGATCACGGTTCTGCTGGTCGCGGCACGCGCGGTGAACATCCTCTAGCTAGACACGCTCACCGCCCTCGCGAGAATCTCCTCGACCACGGCCGTCTTCGCGTCCGCGTAGTTCTGCACGTACTTCCACTCCTGCGCGCCGAGCTCACGCTTCGTCCGCGCGTAGAGCTCGCGGTCCGCCTCGCTCGCGCGCAACCAGTCGCGGAAGAGCAGCATCCGCTCCACCTCGGGACACTCCGATGGAAAGACATGCAGGTTCACCGGCGGCTCGGAGCCGCGGAGCATCCGGTGCTCGAACCAGTCCGGCTCGCGAACGCGGAGGACGTAACCCGCGGCCTCCAGCCTCGGGACGTACGCCTCCTCATCGGTCGTATCGGCGACGACGAGGTTGATGTCGATGAGCGGTTTCGCCATCAGCCCAGGAACCGAGGTCGAGCCGACGTGGTGGATCTCCAAAGCGGCGTCACCGAGGGCCGCTCGTATCTGCTCGGCAGCCTGCTCGAAGAGCGCCGGCCACTGCGGGTCGTACTCGACCAGCACGATCTCCTGGTAGGTCGGCACCTCACCGACCGAGACGGCTCGGATTTGTTCGTCGTCCATCCCCCTAGAGTACGACCGCGGTGCCACGGGATCTCCCCTCAGGAATCGTCACGTTTCTCTTCACCGACGTAGAGGGCTCGACGAAGCTGCTGCACGAACTTGGCGCGGATGACTACGGCGCGGCCCTGCTCGAGCATCGCCGCGCCCTCCGCGACACGTTCAACCGCCACGGGGGCGTCGAGGTCGACACGCAGGGGGACGCGTTCTTCGTCGCCTTCCCGACCGGACGCGGCGCCATCGACGCGGCGCGTGAAGCGCAAGACGCTCTGCTCTCGGGCCCGATCCGAGTGCGCATCGGCATTCATACCGGGACGCCGAACCTGTCCCAGGAGGGCTACGTCGGCCACGACGTGCACCTGGGAGCGCGGATCGCCGCGGCCGGGCACGGTGGGCAAGTGCTGCTGTCGAAGGAGACATGCGAGGCGGCCGATGTCGAGGCAACCGATCTCGGCGAGCACCGGCTGAAGGATTTCGATGAGCCAATCTCCATCTTCCAGCTCGGCAAGGAGCGGTTCCCACCGCTCAAGACGATCTCGAACACGAACCTGCCGCACCCGGCGAGCTCGTTCGTCGGCAGGGACGCAGAGGTCGCGGAGGTCGTCTCGCGGCTCCAGAATGGTGCCCGGCTACTGACCTTGACGGGGCCCGGAGGTTCCGGCAAGACGCGGCTCGCAATCGAAGCTGCGGCGACTCTCGTGCCGCAGTTCAAGGCGGGCGTGTTCTGGGTCGGCCTCGCGACGATCAGAGATGCCGCCCTCGTCAGCGACACGATCGCGCAGACACTCGGCACGAAGGAGGCCCTCGCCAAGCACATCGGAGAGCGGGAGCTACTGCTTCTCCTCGACAACCTCGAGCAGGTCGTCGAGTCGGCGCCCGAACTCGCCGCGCTAGTCGAAGCCTGCCCCAACCTCGCGCTCCTCGTCACGAGCCGCGAGCTGCTTCGCGTCAAAGGCGAGGTCGAGTACCCGGTCCTGCCGCTCGCCGAGCCCGAGGCGGTCGAGCTCTTTTGCGCGCGTGCACAGACGGAGGCTGACGAAAGCGTGCAGGAACTCTGCCGGGCACTCGACAACCTGCCGCTCGCGCTCGAGCTCGCGGCCGCCAGGGCGAGCGTGCTCTCGCCGAAGCAGATGTTGGAGCGGCTCTCGAAGCGCCTCGACCTGTTCAAGGGCGGCCGCGACGCCGATCCGCGCCAGCAGACGCTGCGCGCGACGATCGCGTGGTCGCACGAATTGCTCTCCTCCGAGGAGCAGCAGCTGTTCGCGCGGCTGGCGGTCTTTGCCGGCGGCTGCACCCTCGAGGCTGCAGAGGAGGTCCTGGAGGCCCAGCTCGACTCGCTGCAGTCACTCGTCGACAAGAGCCTCGTCCGCCATTCGGCAGAGCGGTTCTGGATGCTGGAGACGATCCTCGAGTACGCAGCCGAACAGCTCGAAGACTCGGGTGAGGCCGACGAATGGCGGCGGCGGCACGCGGAGTGGTTCCTGGCGCTCGCCGAAGACGCGTATCCGCATCTACGCGGAAGCCCAACGGAATGGCTCAACCGACTGGAGCGCGAACACGACAACCTCCGCGCGGCCCTCGACCGGCTGGAAGCCACTGCGGCCCGCGCCCGGGCCTTGAACGGAGCGGCCGTGATGGCCGGCAGCACGGGAGATCCTGTGACGGACAGGCTGCGGACCGAGGAGGCACTCGCTCTGCATCGCGAGCTTGGTGATGCGTGGGGCATCGCCTACTCCGTCTTCTCGCTCGGGATGGCCGCAACCGAGGAGGGTGACTGGACAAGCGCCCTGCCGTATTTCGAGGAAAGCCTCGCACGCTTCCGCGAGCTCGGCGAAGAGCACTACACACTGTTAGCGGCCGACGGCATCGCTTGGACGTCCGGCGAGCTCGGTGATTTCGAACGCCGCCGCGCCGGACATGAGGACGTCCTGCGCCAGGCACGCGCTCAGCACGACTGGGCAATCGCCGCGCTCGAGCTCGACCAGCTGGCGCAAATCGCCCGCGACGAGGGCCGGATCGACGATTCCCTGTCGATGCTGGCTGAATCTCTTCGAATCAAGAGCGACCTCGAGATGCCCGGCCTGATCGTCGAGAGTCTCTCCCGCTTCGCCGAAACCCTCGCGGTCGCCGGGCGAGCGGAGACCGCCGTCCAGCTGCTCGCTGCCGCGGAGACTCTCCGCGAGGAGATCGGCGGGAGCCATTCCTGGGTCATAGACGTGAACGAGAAGACGCTGAGCCAGTTGCGCACGCAGCTAGATGACGCAACTCTCGCGGCAGCCCGCGAACGTGCTCGGAGACTCACGGTCGACGAGGCCGTCGCCTTCGCGCTCGCGATTTCTCCCTAGAGAATGGCGGCTTCGCCGAGCAGCGCCTTCGCCTCGGCGAAGAAGTCCGCGACCGGCTTCACCTTGTACTGCGGCCCGAGCACGAACTGCTTCGTGCCCTCGGACATCTCCAGCAGCAGGTTCACGCGCGAGTCGCCCGGAAAGTCCTTGACGAGCAGCGCGAGATCGCGCACAACGCCCGCACGCGCTACCCGTGCGTCGATCTTGATCGTCACCTCTTTGCGCTCCGCGACCGCTTCGAACGGCGCGACCTCCATCGCCAGCAGCTTCGTCTCGCCCTCCTGCTTGTGGTCGATCCGGCCCTTGACGATCAGGATGCGATCCATCACGCACAGCTCGCGCGCGTGCGCGTAGACCGAGTTGAAGACGACCACCTCCGCCCCGCCCGTGACGTCGTCGAGCCGCATGAAGACCATCGGCTCGCCCTTCTTCGTCGTCAGGTGCTTCAGCGCCGACACGATTCCGCCGACCGTCACCGTTTCGCCGTCCCGCCGCCGCTCGACATCCGCCAGCGCGCAATCCGTCTTCCGTCGCAGCTGGTCGCGCACCGAATGCAGGGGGTGCTCCGAGACGTACAGGCCCAGGACTTCCTTCTCCAGCCGCAGCAGCTCGCTCTTCTCGAACTCGTCGCCGGAGATGGGCACGTTCTCGAGCTTCTCCTCCTCGCCGAACAGCGAGCTCTGGCCGAGCAGCCGGTCGGTCTGGGCCCGCCCCCGTGGAGTCCAGCGCGCCGCACTTCACCAGTGACTCGAGCGCCCGCTTGTTCGAGGCCTGCGGATCAACCCGCTCCGTGAAGTCCCAGATCGACGCGAACGCTCCGCCCTCCTCGCGCCCGCGGATGATCGCGCGCGCCGCCGGCTCGCCGACGTTCTTCACCGCCGACAGCCCGAAGCGGATCTTCCCCTCGACGACGGCGAAGTCGAGCTGCGACTCGTTCACGTCCGGCGGCAGCACCTCGATTCCCATCTCGTCGCACGCGTTGACATAGATCGGCACGCGGTCCTTCGTGTTCATCACGGAGGAGATCAGCGCCGCCATGTACTCGCGCGGATGGTGCGCGCGCATGTACGCGGTGCGGTAGGCGATCACCGCGTAGCAGGCCGCGTGCGACTTGTTGAAGGAGTAGTCCTGCGAGGCCTCCGTGTCCTTCCACAGTTGCTGCGCGACGCCCGCGGCGACGCCATTCGCCGCGCACCCCTCGAGGAACTTGTCCTTCAGCGACGCCATCAGCTTGTGGATCTTCTTGCCGATCGCCTTGCGCAGATCCTCGGCCTCGAACAAGGAGAAACCGGCGAGTTGCTTGGCGATCTCCATGTACTGCTCCTGATAGAGGGCGATGCCGTAGGTCGAGCCGGTAATCGGCTTCAGGCGCGGGTCGATGTACGAGACCGGCTCCTGGCCGTTCTTTCGCCGCGCGTAGACCGGGATGTAGGACATCGGCCCGGGCCGATACAGAGCGACGAGCGCGATCAGATCCTCGAACTGCGTCGGCTTGACCTGGCGCAGCGCCTCGCGCATCCCCGATGACTCGAACTGGAAGACGCCCGTCGACTCGCCGCGCCCGAGCATCTCGTAGACCTTCTTGTCGTCGAGCGGCAGCTTGGAGTAGTCGAGCCCGTTGCCGACGAGCGCCTTCGCCTTCTCGAGCACGTCGAGGTTGCGCAGGCCGAGGAAGTCGATCTTCAAGAGGCCGAGTGCCTCGACGTCGCCGCCGGAGAACTGCGTCACGACCTCCTGGTCGGCGCCCTTCTGCTGCAGCGGGACGTAGTCCGTCAGCGGCTTGTCGCCGATCACGACGCCGGCGGCGTGGATCGAGTCGGCGCGGACGAGTCCCTCCAAAGGCCGTGCCAGGTCGACGATCTCGCGCGCGACCGGATCGGCGTCGTACTGCGTCTTCAGCTCCTGCCCCGGCTTCAGGCACGCATCCAGCGTCTGCCCCGGTCCTTCGGGAATGGCCTTCGCGATCTTGTCGACGACGCCGTAGGGAATCTCGAGCACCCGGCCGGCGTCGCGCACCGCAGCGCGTGCGGCCATCGTCGAGAAGGTGATGATCTGCGCGACGCGGTCGCGTCCGTACTTCTCGGCGACGTAGTTGATGACGCGGTCGCGCCCGTCGACGGCGAAGTCGATGTCGGCGTCCGGCAACGATTTGCGTCCAGGGTTGAGGAACCGCTCGAAGAGCAGGTCGTACTTCATCGGGTCGACGTCGGTGATCTCGAGGCAGTAGGCGACGAGCGATCCCGCGGTGGAACCGCGGCCGGGCCCGACGCTGATGCCGCTGCGCTTCGCGAACGCAATGAAGTCCCAGACGATCAGGAAGTAGTCGACGAACCCCATCTCCTTGATCGTCTTGAGCTCGAACTTGAGCCGGTCGGTCAGCTCGGGCGTGATCTGGCCGTAGCGCTTTTGCAGGCCCTTTTCGGTCAGCTCGACGATGTAGTCGAAGGCGTCGCGGTCGTCGGGCGTCGGGAACTTCGGCAGCAAGATGCGGCCGAGCTCGAGCTCGACGTTGCAGCGCCCTGCGACCTCGAGCGTGCGGCGAAGCGCGTGGTCGTAGCCGGGGAAGTCGAGCGCCATCTCCTCGGGCGACTTGAAGTAGAAGTGGTCGGTGTCGAACTTCCAGTGCTGCGGGTTCTTGAGCGAGTCGCCCGACTGGATGCAAAGCAGCGCCTCGTGCGCGCGCGCGTCCTCGTGCTTCAAGTAGTGGACGTCGCCCGTCGCGACGAGCCCGAGCCCGGTGCCCTCTGCCATCTTCGCAAGTAGTGGGTTGATTCGCTGCTGCGGCTCGAGGTGCGCGTTCTGCATCTCGACGTAGGTCGAGTCCTTGCCGAAGATCTGCACGAGCCGGTCGAGCTCGGCCGCCGCGTCACCTGGCCGGGCCTCTTCGAGTGCCTTGCAGACGCGGCCGGAGAGACAGCCTGAGAGCGCGATCAGTCCCTTGGAGTGGGTCTCGAGGAGCTCCCAGTCGACGCGCGGCTTGTAGTAGTAACCCTCGAGGTAGCCGGCGGACGCGAGCTTGATCAGGTTGCTGTAGCCGGTGTTGTCCTCGGCGAGCAGCGTGAGGTGCGCGTTCCCTTTGGTCTGGGCGCGGCGGTCGTCCGTGACGTAGATCTCGCAGCCGAGAACCGGCTTGACTCCGTGCTTTCCGGCCTCCCGGTAGAGCTCGACGGCACCGGCGAGCGAGCCGTGGTCGGTGAGCCCGACGGCCGGCATCTCGAACTCGGCGGCGCGAGCCGCGAGGGCGGGAATCCGGCAGGCCCCATCGAGGATGGAGTACTCGGAGTGGACGTGAAGATGAACGAATCCTGCAGCGGGCACGAGAAGCCGATTCTCGCAACACGACCGGCCAGCACGCTATGATATCTGAACGATGGCAAAACAGATATCTAAATCGGACAAGACGTCTATGGCCATCGACCGCGAGAAGGTCGCTCAGGCGCGGGAGATTCTCGGCACGAGAACCTTGGCCGACACGGTCGATGCGGCGCTCGACGAAGTGATTGCCTTAGCCGCCCGTCGCCGGTTGCTCGAGCGCATCCGGAGCGACGGCGGTATCGGTCCGTCGCTCGCAGAGATCCGTCGACTGCGCGAGCCTCGAGTTGCGCCTCGTTCTCGCTGACACCAGCGCATGGAGCCGAAGCGATCGAGCCGAGGCGCGCTGGGCTGACCTACTCGAAGCAAGCCTACTTGCGGTCTGCACGCCTATCGTGCTGGAGCTTCTGTTCTCTGCACGGAGCCGCGCCGAACGCGATCGTGTGGCCGGTGATCTGAGCTTGCTGCCGAGCCTTCCGATCGATCGAAGGGTCGAACGGATAGCACTCGGAACGCAGGCCGCGCTCACGAGCAGAAGCCAATACCGTGGCCCGACACCGGTCGATCTCCTCATCGCAGCAATTGCAGAAGTGAACGGCGCGACGCTGCTCCATTACGACCGCCACTTCGACGCCATCGCCCGCGTGACCGGCCAGCCGATGGAGTGGCTGGCACGAAGAGGAAGCCTCGACTGAACGCCTACGCCGCGACTGCTGCGAGAATCTGCGCCTGTTGCAGGGGATCGAGCGAGTCCGCGAGCAGCAGCGCGGCGAGCTTGAGCCGCACCTCCGGATCGCGTTCGAACCCGGCGCACCCGTCCGCGAGAACTGCGGAGGCATTTGCCCGTCCGGCGATCGGCAGCTGCGCACTGAGACGCTCGACAAGCCGCGCGAGCCGGCGCTCGTGACGCGGCGACCAGAGGCGCGCCGCTTCGGCCTTGATCGCGGCGATCCAGAGAATCTCGTAGGCGTCGTCGTCAAGGAAGTCGGGCACCTTCGCAAGCGCTTCGTCCGCCGCGGTCGCTTCGGCAATGCTCCACAGGTCGGTCGCAACAAGCGCCATGGCGAGCGCCTCCACCGCTTCCCCAGTGACGACTTCGTTCTCCTCGATCAGCTCGAGGACGATCGGATCCATCGCGCGCACCTCCTCGAGCGCTGCGACGAGCGCGCCGACGAAAACCACTTCCTCCGCCTCGTGTTCGTCGCCGAGGTCGTCGACAAGGCTGCGCCATACGCCCGGGAACTCCTGCGCGTGCGCGCGGACGATCCGCTCACGCTCCGCGGCGGGCAAGAGCGCCCCTGCCTCCTCGATCGACGCACGCGTCACCTCGGCGTCTCGTCGAGTGTCTACCCAGGCGTCGAATTCGGGAGAGTCGGGTCGAAGCAGGGGGAACATCGAGGCTAGCCCGAACAGCTCCTCGAACGCATCCGCCCCTCGGACAAGCTCGCGCTCGCGGTCGAGGCAGCAGCGTTTGTACTTCTTACCGGAGCCGCAAGGGCAAGGCGAGTTACGCGGGACGAGACTGATGCCGGCGAGCCTATGAACTCGTCCGGACGTCGTGTAAATTCGGGTCGGGCGCGGGTGCCGATGTCCGAACCGAAGAGCGGGGCGCGGAGATGGAAGCCCCGCCGCGCGGGATTGGCGCCGCAACGACGGCCCACACGAGTCGCTCTCCATTTGACTCGGTACCCGTGTCCCTCAGGAGGTCGGCGAACGCCTGACGAAGGCTAGGCGTGGAGCTCGGTGAAGCCGGCGGCGGCGAAGTCGCCGTCAAATGCCAACGCCTCGCGAATCCGCAACGAGCGCATGACGGCAAAGCTCGTCGCATCGACGAACGAGTATTCGCGTTCGTCGCGCTCGCGAAGCCAGCGCAGCGCTTCCTCCTCGAGCTCCCTGCTCACGAACTCGATCCGCAGGCGGAGAGCCCGCGACACCGTGTCGAGGAACGCGACGGCCGGGCCGTGACCGTGGCGCCGGTTCAGGAAGGTCCACGTTTCGCCGCGAACGTGGTTGGTCGTCACGAGCAGCGCATCTTCGGTACGCGAGAGTCGCCGGGCTTCTTCGTGGTGCGCGTCGCCCTCGGTTGCAGCTGCGATCCAGTAGGACGTGTCGACGAAGATCACGGGGAGCGCTTCGGTCCGTAGACGACGTCGTCCACGCTCGCGGAGTCGTCCGGCCTGCCTTTGACCATGCCGACGATCTCCCAGAGCGGGTCGTCCTCGATCGGCGGCAGCGGCTGCAGCCGTTCGCCGACGTAGCGGCGGATCAGCGCCGCCTTCGACACGCCCTCCTCGGCCGCCTGGCGGGCAAGAGCCGCATCGAGCTCCTCCTCGATCATGATCTGGAGCCGTTTCACGCACATATGTTACATCAGTTTCACAAAGTGATGTAACGGACTGGAGTAGGATCGGCTATGATCTGGAGCATGGTCGAACTCCAGATCGAGTCCATAGAGGCCCCACTGCTCGGGTCAGCCCAGGCGGCCTCGCTCGCGCTGTCTCTCGTCGGGCGGGCGCAGACAATGGGCTTCCTCCCTCTACGGGAAGGCCGGTTCGAACTCGACCGGGAGTTCCTCGAGGAGCTGGCCGAGCTGCTTCGCCGAAGGGGCGTCGCCTCCATGGCGACCGCGTCGCTCACGCATGCGATGCAGGCGGAGACTTTGAACGATGTCGAACTGATCGACGCGCTGCGCGCAACACTGGACGCGGTTGACGCCTCGCCCCACCCTGCGGGGGAGTGGGCGCCGGCCCGGGAGCTGCTCGGTGACGAGTTGCTCGCCCGTCTATTGCGCATCTCGGCCTCTTCGCTTCGCCGGTACGCAGCGGGCGACCGGCGTACCCCGGACGAGGTCGCCTGGCGGTTGCATCTCGTGGCGCGCCTACTCGCAGCACTCGTCGGCTCCTACAACGACTACGGCATCCGCCGCTGGTTCGAGCGCCGTCGCAGTGCGCTCGACGGGGCTACCCCGGCCGAGCTGCTCGAGCGTGCAGAGGCAGAAGACGACCAGCGGCTCGAGCGGGTCCTCGCACTCGCGGAGCAGTTGACAGGCGCGGGCGCAGCCGCCTGACCCAGTGCCTCTCTGGTTTCGGAACGCGGACCGTCGCTGGCCCTTTCTTTGGGAGGACGCTTCCCAGCCACCCGCGCGCTGGCACGGACCGCGTGAGGGCCCGGCCCAGTACCTCGCCGACACGCCTGACGGCGCCTGGGCGGAGTTCCTGCGCCACGAAGAAATTACCGACCGAGCCGACCTGCCGGGAATCCGGCGCCATTTGTGGGCGATCGAGGTTCCGAGCGACGAGCCTGACCCTCAAATCCCGGATCTACCTCGAGACGTTCTCCAAGGCGGTCTTGACAGCTATCTCGAATGTCAGCGCGAAGCGCGCCGGCTGCGAACGGACGGAGCCACCAGCCTCGAGGCACCGTCCGCGGCACTCCACGAAGGCGGCGCCCGCGGTGAGCTCACGCATGCCGGCCTGATCGAAGCGGATGCCCGCGACGGCCGTGTGCGGGTCCTGTACGGGCCGCGCCCCGGACTGCGCGGCTGGCTCTGCGCCGGACAAGGACAGCCGAGTGAGCGGCTGCTGTCTCTCGTCCGGCCGCTCTAGCTCGGAGTCACGCGGTCTCGAGTTGCTCCAGAAATGCGCGCGGCGACAAGATCGGCAGCTTGTCGCTGAGCGCAAGCACGTGTGCGTCACCCGAAACAAGTGGTGTGCGCTCGCGCGCAGCCAGCGCGAGCAGGTAGTCGTCGCCGGGGTCATCCGAGTGAACGGGCGGTGGTCCTTCGGGGTCCGCCACGACCTCCCCAAGCTCCTGGAGCAGTCCGACAAACCGGAGGGCGTCCTCGGACGCAACTCGGCCGCTGATCTTTGGTTGGTTGAGCGTTCGCTGCACCTCGTCGAGCAGGGTCTTGCAGACGACAAGCTCGAACTCACCGTAGAGCCACAGCTCAACCGGACGCGCCGGCGCCCCTACTCGCGAGATCAGAGCCGAGACGAGGACGTTGGCGTCGAGGACCGCGCGCACGCGCTACGCGCGGCGGCCCTCGTGCTGCGCCTCCACCGCGAGGCGGAGAGCTTGGTCCTCGTCGAGGTCGGCGGACTCCCAGACGCGCTCGAGCAGATCGAGCCCGAGGTCGCGCCGAAGCGCTTCCTCGATCACATCGCTGTCACGGCGGCCGCTGCGAGCCGCCTTCACCCGCACCGCGCGCAGGACCCGCTCGTCCACCGTGATTGTCGTTCTGGCCTTCGCCACATCCGCATCATAGCATCAATATGATTTAGTGCGATTATGCGCCAAGGCGGCCTTCAGGCGGCCAGCGCTGGCAGCCCATCCGGCGGGCGTCACTCGAGCTCCCGGGCAACCTCGGCCGCGATCGCGCGCGCGAGCTTCCGCGTGCCGCGACCGCTCCGCCGAGGACCGTGATCGCGGAGCGACCGGTCCTGAAGGCGCGGTGCCGGATGCCCGTTCTCGGCGCGAAGTCGCTCGATCGCCTCCGACGCAGCCTCCCGTGTCGCCGGGAACTCGTCCCCGCTCCGCTCACAAAGCGCAGCGGCCAGAGCGTAGATCTGACGAACCGTCGGCGGGGACATGGACACATCGAAGCAAGCAATCTATGACGCGTCTGCCACGGCTCTGCGTCGAATCTGGAACTTCGTATGTGTTACGCGAGATGCAGGATCAACTCAAGAGTCCGGCTTGACGGTTGTTATCTCCGCTGCCTCCTCGCGAGACTCGTCCTCGCGGCGTTCCTCCAACATCTCTTCGTCCGACCCGCGGCCGTGACTCCGCGCAGCCGCCGCATTGGCCAGATCGACGAGGCCGGCGGCCATCCGGCGGACGTCTTCCAGCAGCTCATGACGTTCGTTCCAGACAGCCTCGGTGTCAGCCTGAATCTCGCCCCTTCGAGTTTCCGCCTCCTCCCGCAGCGCGGCAAGCTCTTCCTTCAACCGCCGCAGGCGCTCGTCCGCCTCCGCCTGCGTACGCGCGACAATGCTCTCCGCCTGGGCTTTCGCATCCGCGCGCAATTCATCCGCCTCGGACTGCGACTTGGCGACTGCAGCGTCCGCCTCCATCGTCGCGTTGGCAATGAGTTGGTCTGCTTCGGCTTTGATGCGATCCGCGTCGGCACTCGTGTTGACGAGGAGCTCCGCCGCTTCCGCTTTTGCTTTGGCGGTGTTCTGTTCCGCTTCGTGTTGCGCGCTTGTCGTGATCTCCTCCCCGGCCTCCCGCGCCGCCCGAAGCAGCCCCTGAGCCTTCTCCTCGGCCTGTTCAAGCGCGTGCCTGACCGCGGCCGGCGGCGAGCTCCTCACCTTGAGCTCCGCGATCACGCGATTGACACGTTTGATGTAGGCATCGACCGCCCGGCGGTCATAGCCACGGACCGCGACCGGGAAGGAGACATCGAGGATGTCCTGAGGCACGTAAAACTGAAGGTCGCCGAAACTCTGCTCCTGCTTCGAGTCCTTAGCGGCTGACGAGAGTCTCTCTGTCTCGGCGGCCTTGGACGATTCGTCGTCGACCATGTCCCGAGTATGACCAATCCGGCCGAGGCTGGACATCGAACTCCCGATGCAGTCGACGGGACGAGCGTCACTGGCACTGGAGCCCGTTCTCCCAGGTTGACCCAGTGAAAGGGCCGCCGGCGGGATGCCGGCGGCCCCTGCAGGCCTCAGCTCATGGCGGCCATCGCTGTCTTGCCGCGCTCCATGATCTCCTCGGGTGTGAGGTCCTCCTTGTGTGTGGCGATCTGCCACTGATGCCCGAACGGGTCAGCAACAACGCCGAAGCGGTCGCCCCAGAACTGGTCTTCGACCGGAATCGTCACTGTTCCGCCCGCATCGATCGCCTGCCGGACGACCTCATCGACGTCTTCGACGTACAGGAAGACGCCAACGGTGGTGCCGCCGAGAGCGTTCGGTGGCTTCACGGTCGACTGCGGCATCGGATCGGCGAGCATGAGCACGGAGTCTCCGATCTCGAGCTCGGCGTGGCCGATCATGTCCCCCGGGCCCGTCATGCGCATGCGCTCCTTCGCGCCGAACGCCCGCTTGTAGAACTCGATCGCCTCCGCGGCGTTGTCGACGGCGAGGGACGGGGTGAGGGCGTGATAGCCCTCGGGAATCGGCTTGGTCATGTTCCTCCCCTCCTACGGTAGGTCATCGGACCAAAGTCCCTGATTCGCCTCCCACACTACGCCTCGACGGTCGAAGCCGCCGGAAGTCGGCCCGCCGGCCCCACCCGGTGTCAGGCGGCGTTGCCGAGGTCGTGCTGGCCGTACCAGGCGCCGGCGTCTCCGTCCGGTCCAAGCGGGACCATTCAGGCAATGGCCTGGGCTCGAACGACGCCGTGTCGGGAGTGCGGCTGCGACTTGCTCGATTCGCGCTGGTCGCCTCTGTGCCCGGTCTGCTACGAGAGCCTGCACCACGAGCAGCGTCGCGACCAGATCCGCCCGCCCGCGCTCGAGCCCGCGACCTGGACTGATCCGTCACACCTCGACGCCGCCTTCGAGAGCGTCCTCGGCGCGGAGCTGCCGTGATCGGCGGAATCGGTCTGGCTGTGACCGTCCTCGTGCTCGTCGCCCTCGTTGCACTCGCGGCCGCGTCGTTCTTCACGAACATGCTGACGGCAGTGCTCCTGTCGCTCGGGATCCCGGTCGTCGTCCTACTCCATGCACTCGTCGGAACTCTCTATGCAACCTTTGCGATCGCCGCGCTCGCGATCCTCGCCGCGCTGATCCATACGATCACCGACACGCTCAGGCTGATGCGCGAGGCCAAGAGCACGACCCGGAGAAGGCCGCAGGCGCAAGCGCGACGCGATACAGCGAGGCCGCACTCGGACCGCTCGCGTATCGCCGCCTGATCACCGCTACCGCGCGATGGGCGCCGGTGGGTCGCTCGTGACCAAGTCGTTCCCGCCCGGCGCAATCCTGGGCGCAGCTGCGGCAGGCATCAAGCGAGAAGCGGGCCTGAGAGGAAGGGGCTCGTCGGCCCCTTCCTCTCTTCCCGCTCTGTGCGTGGCTCTGTTAGCGCCGCGCCGGTGCTGCGAGCAGCGTCTCCGGCGAGATCTCGCGCAGGATGAACTCGTCGTAGCCGAAGAGTGTTGCCGCGATCGAGGAAATGACGCGCGCTCCGTCGAGCGGCGTCAGCAGCTCCTTCTCAACCGCGCTGCGGACCTGCTTCACAAGTGTGTCCGCGACCTTCCACTTCGGCTCGATGGCCGATCCGAACTCGGTCGGCTTCATCGATGCGAACTGCCGGACGAGCGACGGAGTAACCGTTTCCGGCATGACACAACCCCCTTTGGGTTGGAGATCGGATTACGAAGGTCATGGTCCCGAACCATGGAGATTCCCGCGCCGGTCCTTGCCGCAAATTCCGCACTTCGAGCCGACGTGTTATTCGCGGAGTTTGCGAACGATCTAGATCTACAGCCTTTTTGAGCCAAATTCCGGGCCGCGAGCGTTTCGCCAGGCGCTGTTACGGTAGACGTACTTAAAACGAAGGAGAGGACAAATGGTGCTCAGAAGCACAAAGACTCAGGCTGTCAAGGACAGCGCAGTGAGCGCAGCCGAATTGGCGAGGTCGCTCGCAAAAGACAAGAAGTTCCGCAAGCAGCTGCTCTCGGCGATCAGCCACGGAACGATCGCGCAGCGTCGGGCCTCGAAGCGCATCGGCTTCGTCGCCGCGGTGACTCGACTCGGTGCCGACCAGAAGCTGAAGAGCGAGCTGCGCAAGATGACGAAACATCTCGAGAGCGCGTGGGGCCGCGTCGAGAAGAAGCGCAGCCACAAGCTGCGCAACTCGTTCCTCGTCGTCGCCGGCGTCGGCGGAGCCGCCTTCGCAGCGACGAAGGCACGCAAGGGCGGGCTCCCGAACGTCGGCACCGTCGGCGGCGGCACAACGCCGCGGACGATCACCGAATCGATCGAGGTCGACGTCCCGGTCTCGACGGCGTACAACCAGTGGACGCAGTTCGAGGACTTCCCGCTCTTCATGGAAGGCGTCGAGCACGTGCAGCAGAAGGACGACACGCGCCTGCACTGGGTCGCGAAGGTCGGCACCAAGACGAACGAGTGGGACGCGAAGATCCTCGAGCAGCGCCCCGACAAGCAGATCAGCTGGATCAGCGAAGACGGCAAGAAGACGCGCGGCACGGTCACGTTCGAGCCGATCGGCGAGTCGCGAACGCGAATCATCCTTTCGATGAGCTATCAGGCGGAAGGCCTGACGGAAACGCTGGGCTCAGCCGTCGGCCTCGACCAGCGGCGAGTGCGCGGCGATCTGCAGCGGTTCAAGGAACTGATCGAGAGCCGCGGCGCCGAGAGCGGCGCTTGGCGCGGCGAGGTTTCCGCCGGCACGACGAAGACGA
>WNGA01004729.1_pt1 | contig 23062 bp, 28 predicted proteins | sample 5400061 | NCBI WGS metagenome assembly WNGA01 (sample SAMN13153366, study PRJNA577476) | soil metagenome | isolation source: 100 cm soil or saprolite under grassland replicate 2 | place: USA:California | collected 2016-06-15
CCGTTCGGGATCAAGGTGCTCGCCGAGGAACATCTGGCGCTCGAACGCGCCCACGGGGCGCTCCTTGGCGATGATCTGGTCGCCTTCTTTTCTGGCGTACAATCGCTCGGCGGTCACGCTGAGCACGTTCTGCTCGACGGTAAGATCGATCGTGTTCGGGTCGATGCCGGGAAGATCGAAGTGGAGGAAGACCGCGTCCCCCCTTCGGTAGGCATCCATAGGGATCGATCGAACCTGAACGACTCCTCCGAACGCCTGCTGCGCGAGGCGGTCGAAATCGCGGAACGGATCGAAGCGCATGACCACTGAGTCGTCACCTCCCGGGCGCGGACGTCGGTCCCACATTATCTGCAGGCGGCCTGCCTCTTTTCAACTCGCTCGGGGCCGTTGGAGGGGTCTGGACGGCGGGCGGCCAGGATCGACGAGCAGGGGAAGCGAACGGCCCGCAAGGCGTGAGGCTCGAGGCCGCGCTCCTCGACTGAGAGCTATGGATGGTCGGCCGGCTCGGAGGAGCCGACGATTGCCATTTCGACATCAAGGTGGCCGGCCCCGTCGGCTCTCCTCGTCGCGAATCCGCACAAGATCGCAGAGCCCGTGGACTCCCGGGACGAGCTGAAGGGCAAGGACGCGTTCGACATCCTTCGCCCTAGTGAGAGCCGTTCCGATCGAGAGGTTGGCCGGCGGGCTACGAAGCCCTCGGCGTCAAGGAGCTGAGCGCAGGCGACCGGACGGGCGATCATTTTCCTCCGGAACCTCTTCGGGAGGTCGCCAGCCCCGGGTCCGAGATGGCATCCCGTGCTCCGACGCATCTCCAGAACGAGGACACCATTCGCGAGTCGTGCGCAGCTCTGGCGGGCGAGTTGCTCAATGCCGTGACCGAGAGGATGAACTCATTTCTAAGAGGCGAGCGATGCCACACTTTGGTGGGCGCTCATAGATTCGAACCCCGCTCCTCTGCTTGGAACGGGCCTCGCGAACGCGCTGGTCAGAGGCCTGAGCAGGCGGGAGGAGCCTCATGAGTGCCGATAAGTTTCAGCGAGTGCGGCGAGTCGTTCTGCACGTGTCATGCAGATGACGACCGACGAGGTCACTGCTCGATACACGCGAAACGGGTCGGGGACGCCCTTCAGCTCGTGCTCGCAAGCATCCTCGAAGGCCAGTCCGGGGCCGGCTCGCTCAGGATCGTCACCGCGGTCAAGCGCCGGCTTCGCCGGGGCCGGGCCCTGTTCCGGCGACTGCTGACCCCGCAGCTACTTCTTGGTCCAGTTTGCCGATGATGAGGAACCTGAGCCTGCGGCCTTGGCCTTCTTCGCCTCTCGCTTCTCCTTCAGCGACTTGCTCGCCGCGGTCTTCGAGCTCTTCGAACCGCCCTTGTCCTTGTTGGCCATGGTTACCTCCTTCAGAAGGAGAGACCCGGAGCTGACCGTATCACCCTGGACCCCTCGACCGAGCTCCTGGACGCCGAGGGGCGAACCCGAGCGAGATGAAGTCGCGGGGCAGATGGAGGCCGGCAGGGCAAACGAACGTCAAGAGCCCCGTGCTTATGGGGAACGTCACGGAGATCACCGGGCGGGACGACGGGCGACGGCCCGCCACGACTTCGATCCCGCTCTCGAAAAAAGGGGAGGGCGGTCCTTCGGGGCCGCCCCCTCAGAGGTCCACCGTGCAAATACACTGACCTCTTCGACCGGCCTCGCGACCGGCCACACCATGTCGTGCCGCCCCATCGGGGGCTCCCAGGGTCCGGGCGCTGGCGGCAGCTCTTCGGTGCTTGCGTTATGGCCCTAAGTGGGCTCTGACCGCTGGTGGCTGAACCGGCTCGCGCCGCTCCCGTACCTGAACCGAACATACACCCGGCCACGGAAAAACGCAAGGGATCCCTTGCGTCCTTCACCGCCGACCGCTCTGCCCCTCGCGGTTGGCTCGGATGCGCCGCAGGCGATCCGCAACCGCCTGGCGGGATACGCGTAGCTCTCGTGCCACGGCGGCCTGGCCTGCCTCCCCCACCAGTTCGGCCCACTCGCGGCGGGTGGCCTGGAGCTCAACTTCGAGCCGCGCAATGCGACCCTCGAGCGAGTGCAGGTGCCGCTTTTCGGGCGTCGTCAGGTCCCTTCGAGGTCGAGGCACGCCCTCAGCGTAGCCCGGGCGTTCTACCAAGGGCAACCTTGACGGAACGTCCCGCGAAGGTGCCAGGATTTGCCTTGTCCGGCAAGGGAAGGGGGCCGAGGGCTAGCGGTCGCTTTTCAGCTTCGCGTCGACGAAGGTGATCGTGAAGGGAGGCAGGCCGAGTGCCACCCACACCTCATGTGCCCTATCCCCCAACATGTCCTCCGCCGCAGCCCTGGCTGCCATATCGTTCGTGGCATCAAGTGTCATCTGAACGAGGACGGTTCCCGAGTCCGGGCGAGTGAGAACGGGGAACACACGGTTCTTGGTAAGCAGATCAGTCAGCTCGCGGATCCCCTCATCGCTCAGTCGTCGCTGATCGCTGCCCCCGTTCATGAAGGAAGGAACCCACCGAGGTGGGCTCCCTCCTTCACGGTCGCGCTCATGCAGCGCACCGGGGCGGTCGCTGAAACCAGCGGACGGTCGGTTAGACCTGGTGTGCATTCGTATGAGGCAAGGTGGCCGATCTGGTTTCCGGCCCAACAACTAGCCGCGCGCGCCGACCAGCTCTTCCAAGAGTGCCGTACCCGCGAGCCCGAACGGTCCGCGTATCTGTGCACGGTGTTCGGCGCGATCCCCGCCGCCTTCAACTCCTCCTCGAAGCGCGCGAGCTCTGCATGGAACTCTTCGACCATCCAGCCCCCTCTCCGCTCGTCATGCTCACCCCCGGTTCCATTTACAGGTCACCGATCCGGACCGCGCCCTCCCGGGCCGAACCACGCAGTGTGCCTGAGATCCGCAGACGAGATGCCCCGGCGGTTATCCATGAGTACGAGGCCGTCGCAGCATCACGGAGCAGGGTTTTCGTGCCCCACAAGCACTCCTCTCCCGACGCCTCGCTCCTGGGACAAGACGTGCGAGGCCGTACGGGAAGGAATTCGGGCTCGCATCGAAGCCTCCGAAATGACGTCCCCCGGTTGCCTGCGACCCACGCGCTACGGGTAGCGCTCCAGCACCTCGAGCTCGGGTACGGTCTGCCTGACCCCGCCGAGCACTTCGGCAACCTGACGGGCGATGTCGACGCGCTTCTGGGTCTGCTCCCCTCGAGCGTCCGCCGAACGCTCCTCCCACACAGACAACCACGTGAGGCGGGCCTCGGACCGGTCTCTCAGCAGGTATGACGCTACGCAGCCGACCTTCTCGAGCTCGTCGACCCTGGATCGGTACACCGCCAACCATTGTTGCAAATGGCCGCGAAACCTGAAGGGTGAATTACTCTGGTCCGTAGCATGACCAGCGGGTTTCGCCTTGGCTCGTTCGGCCCTGGCCGGGAATCCGAGGAAGTGGAACACCATCCTTGTATGGGCCATGAGGTCCGGTGTGGCCCGACGATGTTCAGGGAACAGGTGTCTCGCTCGATCGACAGTCCGGATCCCCCATCGTGGCCGCGGAGGCACAACAGGCGAGCAACTCGAAGAAGACCTGGTCACAGGCCCCGATCCGAGGTTCTTGTGCCCTTCACCGTCAGCGGGAGGCTCTCAGTTCGTGAACAACGTGTTGGGGAGTACGGCTAGCCGGCTAGCCGGCGGTCCGCGTCGCGCGCGTGCGGCCAACGACGCCAGGCATCGGGCAGCAGCGGCACGACCCCTCCGCGGATCGCGGTGGCGAGCGCGGCCAGAACCCGCTCGCGCCGCGGATCCCAGGCCAGGCCGTACCCGGCGCGGACCCGCTCGGGCAGGAGCCCGGCGGTAAGGAATCGCATCACACCGACGAGGGGGCGGATCGGGGCGGGCGCCGGCGGTTCTAGCACGCCGCGGGAGAGCACGCGCGCTTCATCGGTGACTTGCAGCGTCGACACCATCCCGTCCACGTATCCGCGGAAGTCGTCGAACGATCCGGGCACGCGGTCCTCCGGGACGCCGAAGGCCACCGCCTGGCCCTTCATCTCCTCGTAGTAGCGGTCCCGCCCGACGGCGCAGATCGACCCGACGAACCGTTCGTAGGTTGCGAGTGCGCTGTCGACGAGCGTGGCGTGGACCCACAGGAGCAGCTCGGGGTCGAGCGCCCGGTACGGGCGGCCGTTGCGCTCCCCGGCCACCCGCTGGTGGGAATCGGTGACCCGCGCCACCGCCGCCCGGCGCTGATGCTCATCGCCGAACGACACAGTGAGTGTGAGGTCGAGCGTGTTCGCCAAGCGAATAAAGGCGTCTCGCCTGAAGTCGCTGTGGTCGGCCACCCCCGCCGCCACCATCGGGTGCGCGAGCTGCAACAGCAACGCCCGGCCGCCGCCGAGGAGCAGCGTAGTCTCGGCATTCACATGCCTAGCGACCGTGCCCGGCGGGAACAACCCCGGGTCGCCCCGCCGTCCGGGCGCCGGCCCGGGAAGCCACATCCGAACAGGGTCGAACCCGCCCATGCGGCTCATGATGCCGCAACCGGGCGGTGACCGGGCGCCACTTTCAGCAGGTCAGGTGCAGCGCCGCGGCCGTCCGCTCCGGGTCGAGCTCGCCGAGCCTGATCACGGCGCGGTCGGTTGGGAGGCACTCGACCTCGACGCCGCGCTCGTTGAGACGCTCCAGCGTGGATGGGTCGGGGCGCATCTGCGACGACGCCCCCATGCCGACGATCAGCCGCTCGGGGAGCTCCTCGAGAACGTCCGCGAGATCCTCGAGCACCAGGGCGTGCCCGTCGCGACGCCACCAATTCCGAACGACGCGCCGAGGCAACACGATCAGGTCGCGCGTCTCCTGCTGCCCTTCGACCACGACGTAACCGAACCGGTAGTCCCGGATCTTCGCCATGGCTCGAGCTCTCCTCGGCTTCACCCGCCCGACAGGCCGGACAGCCTCTGCACCCTGTATGGCGCAACTCCTACCACTCGAGCATCCATCGCTACGTGGAAACTCACCCGCGACCTTGCGCGGTCATCGAGAAGCCGCAGGTAGACGGTCCCCATTTTCGCTTCGCTGGCAGCGGCCGATCCGTGCTTTCCGGTCTCCGCCTCGTCACGGAAGGGCGGCGGCGGCGGCCTGCGTGAGAGGCCCGATCTCCACTTTGCAGCCTTCAAACCAATCCTCTTCATTAACTCGTAGGTCCGCCGCTCGAATCAACAACCGGGGCGTTGAAAGGGGTCTCGGGCATGCTCGAGCCCCCGCGACCGTGCGTGGTCCGTACAAGGACCGATTCGTGAATGGCAGGTCGCGGGCGTGATCAGAGTTTCTGTGCCCTTCAGGTCGATTGTCCAGACGAATACGGGCAACTGTTCGCCACGTCGAATTTGGTGGCGAGCGTTCGATCGCGGCGGATGCGGTCCGTGGCTCGGTTCCGAGCCGTCCTGATCAGCCAAGCGTGCGGATGGTCGGGGACGCCGTCCGGTGGCCATCGGTCGGCGGCGATGGCGAACGCCTCCTGGGCGGCCTCCTCGGCGAGGTCGAAGTCGCCTAGGAGGCCGATCAGGGTGGCGAGGACGCGGCCCCATTCCTCGCGGAAGACCTGGTCGAGCGTTGCTACCAATACGTCTCCGCAGGTCGGATCTCGACGGCGCCACCATAGCGGGCTGCCGGAACGCGGGCGGCCACCTCGATGGCAGCGTCGAGGTCGTCGGCCTCCAGGACGAACAAGCCGCCCACGGCTTCCTTCATCCCCACGAACGGGCCATCGGTTGTCAGGGTCTTGCCGCCCTCCACGCGGACGGTTGTCGCGTTCTCGGGTAGCCCCATCGGCAGCCCGGGAGTGATGCCCGGCGTCTGATTGATCCCTTGGTAGTCAGCGTAGACCTGCTTCTGCTCCTCCTCAGGAAGTGCGGCCTGTCGCTCGAGTGCGTCGCCCTGGTAGATCAGCAAGACGTACTTCATCGCCACCTCCTCGTCACTCCCAGATCGGTCGCAGTAAGACGAACGGCGAGCCGCGAAATCGACCGGTCGACACCGGAAAATCTTCACCAGGCGTCCCCGCTTGGGCCCAGAGGGTGAAATCACATAGGGCTTCGTTTCCCCGGAGAGCTACTCATCCAGTAGACGGCCGAAGACTCGATGGCAGCGCCAGCCGCTGGCGACGATCGTAGTCCTATAGCCCGTCCGGTGTTGAGGGGCGCCTACGACACGTCCGGACGGCAGGCGACGCGGTTCTTGCACCCGAATCCTGTGGGCTCGATGGGCCGGATGATGGAGCCCTCCTCGGACCCACCTCCGGGTGCTGGAACTCCGGGATGATCTCCCAACCGGCTGCTGCTCCTCTCCTATCACTGGCCCAAGACCGAATGGGTCTGGAAGCATGGGTTGTGGCCGACGTTCGGCCACTGCAGCTGTGCGTTTGTGCTCGAGCCGCTGGATGGGGGCGGACCCGGCTCATCCTCCGGGACCGGTTCCGGTCTGGGCCGGTGGACCTGTCCGTGCCGTTCTGGCCGTTCTTCCTCGTGGCGGATCTCATCGTGCAGCCGACCATGCTGCTGGGGATCAAGCGGCGGGTGGAGTGGACTCGGGAACGCTCGGGCTTGTCTTCGCGCCCAGAGGGGAACGCGACGGTCGCTCCGGTCGTGGACCGAAGCACGTGAGGTGCGGCTGCACGGTGGAGCGGGAGGTGGGACCACCTCCCCCTGACGCGACCGGAGAGACCCTGGGATTTCTTGCCACCCCGGCACCAGTCCCGCGTCGAGGGAGTACCTGTGACACCCCAGGGGTGGTGGTGCCACCCGAGCCATGCACCCTGCCCGAGCGCGATACTTCGGCGCACGACCAGGAGACCATACCCTCACTGGAGGCGATGACGGCGTGCCAGGAGCAGACGAACGTGCGCGAACCGTCACCACCGCCCGTACCGTGCTGGTCGCCACCATCGGTGGTTCGGTGGTCGTCGTGGCCATGGGCCTCCTCGCCTGGCCCCACCTCGACCCGGCGGACGCGCTTCTGGGGCCGGCGGGGGCGGTCGCCCCGGTCGTCTACGCGACGCTCGGGTGGCTGATCGTCCGACGCGCATCCAACCGGATCGGCTGGATCCTTCTCGGCGAGGGAGCCGGCCTGGTGCTGGTCAACGGCACCTCGATGTACGCGGTTCTCGGCTTCGCGCATCCCGGCTCGCTGCCTTCCCCGGCGTTCGTGGGCGCGGCCTCGGAGTGGATCTTCACGCTCGTCGTTATGGCGCTCGCGTTCGGATTGCTTCTCTTCCCGACCGGGGCACTGCCATCGCGGCGCTGGCGATGGGTCGCGATCGCGGCCGGCGTGATGACCGTGTTCGGGTTCGTGAGCATCATCCTGACGCCGCGCGACGTCGCCTTGCCCGCACCGGGCGGGATCTCGCTGATCTACCCCAACCCCGTCGCGATCTCGGCTCTGCGCGGCAACGTGTTCGGCACGCTGACGGGGATCGCGGCGCTGGCCACGCTCCTGCTCGCCGCTGCGGTGGTTGCACTCGTGATCCGGTATCGGGGTGGCGACCCGGTCGAACGACAACAGATCAGGTGGGTCGCGTTCACGGCCACCCTGTTCGTCGTCTGTCAGATCGCACTTGTAGGGGCGTTCCTCACCGTGGGCACCGACGCGGTGGTCACGACGGTGATCGGCGCCATCGCCGGGCTGACCGCGATGTTCGGGCTGCCCGCCGCGATCACGATCGCGATCTTGAAGCATGGCCTGTACGAGATCGACCGCATCATCAACCGGACGGTCGTCTACGGGCTCCTGGCGGCGATCCTCACGATCGTCTACGTCGCGATCGTGACGGGCGTCGGCGCGCTCGTCGGCTCCGGAGGTGGTCCGGTCCTGACCGTCGCCGCGGCGGCAGCGATCGCGCTGCTGTTCCAGCCCCTCCGCCATCGAGCGCAGACCGTCGCGAACCGTCTCGTCTACGGTGACCGGGCGACGCCGTACCAGGTGCTGTCGGAGTTCTCCGGCACGATGGCCCGCACAATGCCGCTCGATGAGCAGCTGGATCGGATGGTCTCGCTGCTCGCGAGCGGGACGGCGGCCGACCGCGTGGAGGTCTGGATCCGGGTTGGCTCCATGCTGCGGCGCGCGGTCGTGTGGCCCCGCGACGCCGAAGAGTCGGTCGCGCCGCCTCTCAAGGGCGAGGTCACCGTCGAGGGTCCCACTGGCATGTTCCCGGTCACGCACGACGGCGAGCATCTCGGGACCGTCGTCGTGGTCAAGCCCCACAGCGAGCCGTTATCGCCGACGGAGAAGGGATTGGCCGTGCACGTTGCCTCACAGGCCGGCCTGGTCGTCCGGAATGTCCGTCTGACTGCGGAACTGCAGCACACGATCGACGAGCTCCAAGCGTCGCGCCGTCGGCTGGTCCACGCGCAGGATACCGAGCGCCGAAAGATCGAGCGCAACCTCCACGACGGCGCCCAGCAGCAGCTGGTCGCTCTCGGGGTGCAGCTGAACCTGCTCGAGCGGCTCGCGGCCCACGTTCCCGAGGCCGACAGGCTCACCGCGGGTCTCCAGCGGCTCCGCGACATGCTCGGTGGCGCGCTCAATGACCTTCGAGACCTGGCGCGCGGGATCTATCCACCGCTGCTGGCAGACCGTGGGCTGGTCGCCGCGCTCGATGCCCAGGCCCGCAAGGCCGCGGTCACGACCGTCGTCGAGGCCCGCGGCGTCGAACGGTACGACCAGCAGGTCGAGGCGGCCGTGTACTTCTGCGCTCTCGAAGCGTTGCAGAACGTCGCGAAGTACGCGGATGCGACGAGCACCGTGGTGCGGCTTGCCGCATCGAACGGCCGGTTGTCATTCGAGGTCGCCGACGACGGCCGCGGGTTCGAGCCGGGCGTGGCTCGGGGATCGGGCCTTCAAGGCATGGCAGACCGCCTGGACGCGATCGGCGGTCGACTGGAGATTGAGAGCGAACCGGGGAGGGGCACGGTCGTGCGCGGCATCATCGATATCGATGTCGTCACGTGAGCGGGAGGGGCATCCCTTCTGCGAACCCGCTCACCCGCTACCAGTCCGCTAAATGGCGCGGGACTCGTCACGCAGCCCGCCGGTCGGGCCGTACGTGGAGCTGCCAGCGCCTGGCGCACCAGGCCTCTCCTCGTCACTCCGCCACCCGCAGTGGGCTTGCGCTCGACCGAGCCGCGTAGATCATCCTGGTGAAGAGGCTGTTGGCTTCTCTCGTGTGCCGGAGCCGCTGGCTGTCGATCAGCGTGCGCTTCCGGTCGTTCCGGCAGCCGACATCGTGCTGATCGATGCCGAGGTACTCGGCAACGATCATCGCGCCCACCTCGTTCAGAATGTAGTGCCACGGGAGGGAACCCAGATGAGCACGGGGACGGTTCCGCCAGATCACCCCCATCTCGTGGAGTTGGGAAAGGCGAGCTCGTGCTCGCTGGATGCTGGTGCAGTGGAGCTCGAACAACTGATCGATGGAAGGACTCGATGCTCGTGAAGATCGAGACAGATGAGCTCATCTCGTTCGGTAACAGATGAAGCAACGTCTACCGGGCCGAGCTCGTCACGTGTTCGTGGACGAGACCACGATCCGGGTCTGGAGCAAGAAATCCCCTCTACGTCTTCATGTGTAATTCTGATGGTCGCAAACCAGCTTGGGCTCGCTACGCCCCGGCTGATGCCTGGCGCGTGAGATCCAGCGCCATCTCGACTGCGGCCTCGACCCACCGCGTCCCGTGAAGGGATGCGAAGACGAGTTGGTCCCCGACGCTCACGAAGGCGGCCGCGTGGCTTCCATTAATCCCGCCTGCTGGATACTCAGGAAACCGATACACAAGTACGGTTCGCCCATCGGCGTGCATGGTCTGCACCAGATTGGGATTACCTTTCACCTCGTTCACGAAGTCAGTGAGGATCAACTTCTCGACGACATGAGCGTCACCGGCTCCGACGATCCAGTGCTTGACTCCCGGACAGTTCCCGCGAGCCGATGCTTCGCCACAGTTCGTCGGTTTGTGGAAGAAGTCCTTGTCGAACGTGAGCGTGTCGACGCGGGGCTCGTCGGCAAACGTAGCCGCACCGTAAGACCCCTCCATGTGGGTGATGGGGATATCCGGGATGAGCTCGGGGCACAAGACTGGAACCTTTGCGAATTGGCGTGCCTCCGTGCACGCTTCGCTGACCTGCTCCGGAATCGACCGTGTTAACTGCAGCTCCCCCAGACGTTGGGCATCGAGCCGAGGAGTCGCCGACGTAGTCGGCGGCCCAACGTTGCCGGTGCACGAGGCCACCAGAAGACCCAAGAGCAACCCAAACGTCACTCCTCGGCGTCGGAGCGAGCCCATCCAGACCGGCTCACGCTCCATTGTTCGATACCCGCGACCCCTGGCTCGATCAGCCACATCCATAGACAAGCCGATGCCCGGCATGCTGTGAAGACGCTCTCCCCGCCTCATAGGTTCTTAGCCTTCGGAAAGTTCGGAACTGGGGTCAACCAGGCTCGCCGCTCCGGTGATGGGTCAGCCAGTTGAGCACCTCGATCGCGTTCCGATCCGGCGGAAACACCGGATAGAAAACCTTCGCGATGATCCCCTGTTCGGCGATGAGCGTCAATCGCTTGTAGAACCTGCCCTCGTTGAACTCGAACGTCGGGAACGACAACGTCGAGGCGAGTATGAACTGTTGGTCACTGACGATGGGGAAGGGCATCCTGGTCCGCGCGGCGAATTCTTGCTGTTCCGCCACCGGCTGCGAAGAGACGCCAGCGACGCGCGCACCGAATGCTGCTAACTCGTCCGCGTGGTCTCGAAAGCCGCAGGACTGCGGTGTGCAACCGCGGGCTCCAGGGACCTCGTCCCAGCCAGTTGGGACGGGCTTGTCCGGTGGGCCCGTCTGCGGGTAAACGTAGAGGACGAAACGCTCAGCTGCCAGATCAGCAAGAGCAACATCTCCCACTGATGAAGGGAGTACGACATCCGGTATCCGCATCCCTGGGAGGTGGTCGGCGGCCCCATCATCAAGAGGGACGGGCAACCCTTCCGGCAGCACGTATGGATCGTGAGTTGCTGCGTCTTTGCCATCGCCCATCCGACATCACCTCCGACCGCAAGCCTCCATCGCCCGCGGCACGCGTGGTATTGGCCCTTGGGTCACCGGGGGTGGATCCTGCATGATGCGGCTGTGCATCTCGTCGAGCGAGCCCTGAACCACCTGAGCTTCTCCACCCACCACGTCAGGCCCACGGCACGCACTCTTCGGCAGTGCATCCCTTACCGTCTACTTGCCTTCCATTCAGTATTTTACGAACTGTTGTTTGCGCCAGCACGAAGCGGAGGGACTCCTGACTCGCTGACCGGACGGATGCCCCTCGGCCCTTCCCCAGGCTGTTGAACCCAGGGAGCTGGGGCGCCGCGGCGAACCGCGCTCACAGGCCTCGTCGCGACTCGCTGATACGCATGGTGATGTCGAGCGCGACGTCAATCCGATGGTTCTGCCGCGGCGCGCTCAGCGGGTCTTCGCACGGCTGCGCAGACGTTCGTCATGGTGATCGGGACATGACTCGGGTCGCGTTCATTGGCCTGGGCGCGATGGGCGGTCGCCTGGCGCGCCGGCTCCTCGATGGGGGGCACGACGTCACCGTGTGGAATCGCACACGCGCGAAGGCCAAGGAGCTCCTGAATGCGGGAGCGACGCTTGCCGCCACCCGCGGATGCAGCGGGCGAGTCGGAGGTCGTCATCACCATGGTGACGGACCTGCCCGCCTTGCTAGCAGTCATAGCAGGCCGAGACGGCCTCGCTGGGAGCATCGGCGGCTCCACAACGCTCATCGAGATGTCGACGGTCGGACCAGCGGCGGTGTCGCAGCTTGTCCCGCTCATGCCAGATGGTGTCGGCCTCCTCGACGCGCCGGTGCTCGGCAGCATCTCCGAGGCGGAAGCTGGCACCCTTCGGGTCTTCGTGGGCGGTCCCACTCATTTGGTTCAGCTCTGGATGCCGTTGCTCTCAACCTTCGGTATTCCCATGCATGTCGGGCCGCTTGGCGCCGGTGCCGCCGCGAAGCTCGTCGCCAACTCGACCCTCTTCGGTGTGCTGGGGACGCTCGGTGAGGCACTTGCCCTCGCTGACGGACTGGGGCTCGCTCGCGACGCGGCCTTCGAGGTGCTGGCCGCGACACCCCTCGCCTCGCAGGCGGAGCGTCGTCGCCCCGCGATCGAGTCTGACGACTATCCCCCGCGCTACACGCTCGCGCTCGCTCTCAAGGACGCCGGGCTCATCATCAAGGCAGCTGAAAAGGCTGATGTCGACGTTCGTCCTGAAGGCCACCCAGAGCCCGCCGTCAGCATCATGCCGAGGATTACGTTCGTCGCTAGTGAGGGCGATGTGGCCCAGTGATGATCTCGAGAGCCTCTGCGACCTGACGCAATTGCCTTTCACTCAGGCGTCCCGTGAAGTGCTGGCGAATGCCGCGGAGGTGAGTGCGAGCAGCTAACCGAACGCGGCGCTTGCCCTCGTCCGTGAGCGTCGCGAGGGTGGCCCTGGCGTCATCTTGGTCAGCCTCGCGACGAACGAATCCTCTGACCATTAGTCGATCGACCAGTCGAGTCACGCCGCTCGGCGACAGCATCACCCGGTCTGCAAGATTGGTCATCCGTAGAGCGGCTCCCGGCACTCGTGCCAGGCGGAGGAGCACGTCGTATTCCCCGAAGGTGATCCCGTGCTCTTCCCTTAGTTCAAGGTCTAGTCTCTGAACGAGATCGTGGTGCGCATGCAGCAACGCTTGCCAGGCCCGGAGCTCCGTCTCTGTTAGATCCTTTGGCATGAAATGGAGGCTACGCCGCCAACTTGCTCGGTCAACTGTCTGCTATTATTTGACTCAGCAAGTATGTCAGGGAGGGGCGCGTGGGCATTGAGGCCCAACACGTGACGGAAACGGGCACGGATCCGTCCGAGATCGGAGCCGCGGTCCCTGGTTGGGAGCGGCTCGCCCAACTGTTGGCCGGGCTCGTCCTGTTTGGAGCAAGCCTCGCCCTCCTCGTCAGAAGCCAACTTGGTCTCGACCCTTGGGATGTGTTCCACCAGGGGCTCTCAGTGACATCGGGGTTGCCGATTGGCGTCTGCACGATCCTCTCGGGAGCGATCGTCCTTGTGCTGTGGTTCCCCCTCCATCAGCGCCCCGGACCCGGCACCGTGGCCAACGTGATCCTCGTGGGCTTGTCTCTCGACTTTGTCCTGTTGCTTTTGCCTGTGCCGAACGGCCTCCCGATGCGGTGGGCGCTCCTCCTGACCGGGATCGCACTGAACGGGGTGGCCACGGGCGTGTACATCGGTGCAGGTCTCGGTCCGGGACCACGTGATGGCCTGATGGTTGGCTTGGCCAAGCGTGGACAGTCACTTCGCGTGATGCGGACCATGATCGAGGTCACGGTGCTGGTGGCAGGATTCATGCTCGGCGGGACCGTCGGCATCGGGACCCTGCTGTACGCAGTGACGATAGGCCCGATCGCTCACGTCACGATCCCGGCCTTCTCGCACACCAGGCGAAGAGCCTGATGGAGCTCTCGCGGCGGGAGAGGCAAACGTGACCGATCTCGTGTTCGGAGTGAACCTTTCCACCGCGGCAGGCCATGGTACAGACCCCGTGGCGGAGGCCATCCGAGCCGAGGGGCTCGGATACGACTTCGTCTCGGCGAATGATCACCCGAACGGGACGACGCCGACCCATGAAGTCTGGACCCTGCTGGCATGGGTCGCCGCCAGGACCTCGAGGATCAAGGTAGCTTCTCGCGTCTTGGGTGTTCCGTACCGTTCACCAGCCATCGTGGCCAAGATGGCCGCAACCCTGCAGGGGCTCTCGGGAGGCCGCCTGATCCTGGGCCTCGGAGGAGGCTCCTCCGATGAAGGAATGCAAGCGCTCGGCGTCGGTCCTCTGACGCCACGGGCCAAGATCGACGGACTAGAGGACGCTGTCCAGATCATGCGTGGTGTGTGGTCTCAACGTGACTTCTCGTTCGACGGTTCGATCTATGCAGTCGACGGCGCGAACTTCGAGCCGAAGCCCGACACCCCCATCCCGATTTGGCTCGGCACCTTCGGCCAACGCGGACTGGCGATCACAGGCCGCCTGGCCGACGGGTGGATCCCGTCACTCGGGATGGCTCCCCCGGAGCAAGCACGGCTGATGCGAGAGCGCATCGTAACCGCTGCGCGGGAGGCCGGGCGCGACCCCGGGACGATCACCTGCATCTACAACGTCGAGATCCGACTGGAAGAGAATCGACAACCAACCCCGGACATCGTGTCTGGTTCTCCTGAACAAGTCATCGAACGTTTGCTTGGGTTCGTGCATCTCGGCTTCGACGGGATGAACTTCATCCCTATTGGGCCGCGACGGGACGAGCAGCTCGAGCGGCTTGCGCGAGAGGTCTTGCCCCAGCTGCGAGCCGCATCGTCCCAGGACCGACCACGAGCCCAAATGCAACCGGTGCGGGACCGATCGGCCCAGTGACCGTTCGCGACCGAGTGCGGCAGCGATGAGCAGCCGATCGATTGAGCTTTTCGAGGCGATCGAGCGCCAACAACCCGAGGTGGTGCGAACGCTCTTGCGGAAGAAGCCTCGACTCGCGACCGCCCGTGACCAAGAGGGAGTCTCGGCGCTGATGCGGGCTGTATATCGCTCGAACGAGGACCTCGTGAATGCGGTGAGGGAACACATGTCCGAGTACGACGTGTTCGAGGCGGCCGCGCTCGGCGAAGTCGGCCGCCTCACTGAGCTTGCCGAGGCCGACCCCGACCTGCTTGTCAGCTACTCGGCCGATGGGTTCACCCCGCTCCATTTCGCCTCCTTCTTCGGCAAGAAGGAGGTCGTCCAGTTGCTCCTGACGGCGGGCGCCCACGTGGACGCCCCGGGCCGAGGATGGATGACGGGGACCGCACTGCACTCCGCCGCCAGCGAATCCGAGACGGCGATCGTGCGCATCCTGCTTCGAGCCGGGGCCAACCCGAACGCCAAACAATCGGCAGGCTGGGGACCGCTGCACTCCGCCGCCGCGAACGGCGATCTCGCGACCCTCGAGCTGCTCCTCGAGGCTGGAGCCGACCCCCGCGCGAAGGTCGACGATGGGCGAACCGTGTCCGATCTGGCCGAAGAGGGCGCAAATCCGGCCGTGATCGGCAAGATCGCCGCCGCCACCGGAACCGAACCCAACGCGGGCTGTCCCCGAGTGACGACGAGGGTGGGAGCCGCCATATACTTGACGGGAGCAAGAGAATCATTGACGGGGGCAAACGTAAGTGGCCCACGTAACACCCGAGCGGGTGGCTGAGGTCCGCGCCTTCAGTCGGTTCTACACCAACTTGATCGGCGTCCTGAGAGAAAGCCTGCTTCGGACGCCCTACACGCTCACGCAAGCTCGGGTGATCTATGAGCTCGGTCAGCAGGAGACCTGTGACCTGGCCTTCCTCCGACGATCGCTCGATATCGACGCCGGGTACCTGAGCAGGATCCTCGCGCGGTTCGAGGCGGACGGACTTCTCACTCGCGCGCGGTCGAGCACCGACGGCCGGCGGCAGGTCATCGGGCTGACCCCCTCCGGCGTGGCCGCTTTCCACACGCTCGATTCTCGTTCGGCCGAGGAGATCGCGGCTCTCCTGTCCCCCTTGAGCGAGGAGGAGCAGGGCCGTCTAGTGGCGGCCATGGGGACGATCCGATCGCTGTTGGGTGAAGACCACGCATCGGAGCCGTTCGTCCTTCGACCTCCGGAACCCGGGGACTTCGGCTGGGTCGTCCACCGCCACGGCGTCCTGTACGCCGAGGAATACGGGTGGGACGAAGCCTTCGAGGCGCTGGTTGCCCGTATCGTTGCCGACTTCATCGAATATCGCGATCCCAAACGCGAGGCAGCCTGGATCGCGGAGGTGGACGGCGAACGCGTCGGATGCGTCTTCTGCGTCAAGAAGGAGGAGACCCTCGCCCAGCTTCGAATCCTCCTGGTCGAGCCCAGCGCCCGAGGGATGGGAATCGGGAGCCGCCTGATCGAGGAATGCTTGCGGTTCGCTCGACGCGCAGGGTACGAGCAGATCATGCTCTGGACGAACGACGTCCTCGTGGACGCTCGGCGGCTCTACGAACGGGCCGGGTTCGAGCTCGTCGAGGAGGAGGCCCACCACAGCTTCGGTCACGATCTGATCGGTCAGAACTGGCGGCGGAACCTGTAATGCCCTCTGTACGGGCTCGGATACGTGTCGTTCATGCCCTTCATCGTGGCCCGCTAGCGCGAAGTCGGTGCATCCGTGTTGATCGTCATGCTCTTCTGGGCTGTCCTCGGTGCCGCCGCCACCGCCTCTGGGTGGCTCTGGCGGTCCCTGCTCGAGCGGGAGAGTGGCTTCCCACTCGCGGTCCTCCAATCTTTCTCCACGGTCGGCGCAGCACTGCCATTGCTGGGACGGGAGATCGTATTCATGCTCGGATCGGCGCTAGTTTCGGGTGCACCTTCCTCGGGGTCGTGGCTGCGATGACCCAACTCGTCCGGCATTCGCTACCGGAGGCGACGTCGGGCTCCGCTCTGGCGACATCGACCGTATTTTTCGGGGCTGGGTAGACCGTCGGTCTTTCCTCACGGACGTGTTGGCCGACCGGACCGGTGATCTGTCGACGAGGACTGGCTGTCTCGGCCGCGTTTCTCGGGTTCGCCTGCCTCGTCGCCACCCGTCAACGACCCTCGGCTCGCTCCGGCAGGGGGTCCCGCCCTGAGCATCGGTCCCCCACAGCCTTTGCCTCCTAGGACTCTTTACAGGCAATGAAGCATCGATCTGTCTGAGCCATCCAGGGCGCCGCGGGAGGCACGGAAGATGTGGCACGCACTGTTCGCACGGTCTGGTGGGTTCGGAGGCCTGTTCTGAGGACTAATCGAGACTGACCCATGCTGCGATAGGTTGTTGGTCGAGGGAGGCCGTATATCTCGGGGAGGCTGGCCACCTGAAAGAGTCACCGTCGGAGACAGAGGCCATCCTCGCGGAGCAGATCCGATACTACCGGGCTCGCGCCCTCGAGTACGACGAGTGGTGGGAACGACGCGGTCGGTACGACCGAGGTTCGGAAGACAATGCCAGATGGTTCTCAGAACGCACCGAGGTCCTGGCCGCCTTCGACCGACTGGACCTCCGGGGTGACGTGCTGGAGCTCGCACCCGGGACCGGTATCTGGACGGAGCGCCTGGCCCGCACCGTTCGTTCCGTGACCGCCGTGGATGCCTCCGATGAGATGATCGCCATCAACCGGGTGCGGATGGGCCAAGCGACCACCACGGTGTCCTACGTCCAGGCCGACCTGTTCGCGTGGGAGCCGACTCGGCGGTTCGACGCCGCGGTGTTCTGCTTTTGGATCAGCCACGTCCCAAGGGAACGGCTGGACACCTTCCTCCAGACCGTGTCCCACGCCCTCGATACCGGCGGGCGGGTCTTCTTCGTCGATGGAAAGCGCCAACCAACCTCGACCGCAATCGACCACGACCTGCCCGAGCCCGGCAGTGAAGTGATGACGCGGCGCCTGAACGATGGACGGGCATACCGCGTCGCCAAGAACTTCTGGCCGAGCGAGGAGTTGGAGTCGCGCTGCCGGAGGTCCCGACTGGACTTGACCGTAGCCGAGACGCCCACTTACTTCCAGTACGGCCACGGCCGGAAAGCCTGACTGGACAAAGCCCTCGGCAGAAACCGTTGAAATCCACGGGCCTTTGGGCACCGCCCGTTGGGCGACAACTTGTCGCTGAAGGAAGCGGGCGAGATCATCGGCAAGGCCGGGAACACCGTCTATCCGTGAGAGGTCGGAGGCGGCCTGCCGCTCCTCAGCTTGAGCCAAGATTGGGCATCCTAGTAGCATGCGCCCATGTGCGCAGAGGGGTGGCAGGAGCCGCGGCCTGCGTTTCGGATCCACGGCGACTACCCCAAGCGCGGCGACTTTCCTCTCTGATCGGCTCGGTTCTCCGCGGGTGAAGTCGGCCTTTCGCGCCCGAACGATCCGATCAGGGAGAGACAGGATGCCCTACCCGAAGATCGAGCTGCACGTTCATCTGGAAGCCACCCTGCGCCCCGAGCTGCTGTTCCAGATCGCGCACCGCAACGAGTATCCGCTGCCCGTTGACACCGTCGAGGGCTTGCGAGGGCTGTATCAGTACCACGACTTCGACCACTTCATGGAGGTGTGGACGCTCGTCACCAATGCCCTACGGCGAGCCGACGATTTTCGCCAGCTCGTCGTGGGCTACGCGGGTGAGGCCTCGCGGCACGGTGCCGTGTACCTCGAGGGGATCTTCTCCCCGATCGAGCGGACGTGGCGAGGCGTGGGCTGGGACGAGATCTTCGCCGGCTACTGCGACGGGCTGCAGGAAGCGAAGGAACGCCACGGCATCGAGGTCAGACTGACCCCAGATATCACCCGGGGGGCTCCGCTAGAGGACGCCATGACCGCCGTCGACTACGCGATCAGGTACCGGGATCGGGGCATCGTCGGCATCGGCCTCGGCGGCGAAGAGAACCTCTATCCACCCGAACCGTTCGAGCCAGCGTTCCGGGCCGCCCGGGAAGGTGGACTGGGCTCCGTGCCGCACGCCGGGGAGGTGGTTGGGCCGCCATCCATCTGGGGAGCCCTGGAGGCACTCCAGCCAGACCGGATCCGGCACGGCATCTTGGCCGAGGAGGACCCGGCGCTCGTTCGTGAGATCAGGGACCGGGGCATCGTCCTCGACGTGTGCCTCGTGTCGAATGTGCGGACCGGAGCCGTGGCCTCGCTGGACCAGCATCCTCTCCCCCGTTTGATTGAACGGGGGATCCGATGCTCGATCTCCACCGACGATCCTGAGATGTTCGACACGGACCTCACTCGCGAGTACGAGGTTGCGACAGCATTCGGAATCGCACCGCGTGCCTTCTACGACGCCGGTGTGGCCGGCGCCCTGTATGACTTGGAAACTAAGGAGCAGTTGGAGGAGATCGGGCGAGACTACTGGCCGGGCGTGGCCAACTGATCACGGGGCATGTAAACGTCCAGGCTCTCTGGCCGTCTATCACATGGCAACGCGGTGAAAGGATCGAAGCGCCAGGGGGTCCCGCGAACACAAAATTCGGACCTCGCGGTAGCCCTACCGAGCCGATGGTCGCGTCATGAAGAGCCGGGCGGCTGATCCGCTGAGGTGGTCCGTCGATCATCACGAATGAGGGGCCGGCGTCAGATCAGCGGCGAGAGGATCGAGGTCCGCTAGCCGATTCAGCGGATGAGGCCTATGGTGAAAGAGTTGATTCGGGCCCGCCAGCGAAGGGGGATGTCATGTTGAACCTAAACACGGTCATGATCTGTTCGGAGGACCCGCAGGCGTTGAGCGCCTTCTACACAAGGGTGCTGGGAGAGCCGGGATGGCAGGACAACGGGTACGTCGGCTGGCAGGCCGGGAGCGCCACGCTGATGATCGGGCCGCACTCGGAGGTAAAGGGCCGCAACGAGATGCCGGGGCGGATCATCGTGAACTTCGAGACCCCGGACGTGCAGGGCGAGTTCGAGCGGATCAAGGGCCTGGGTGCCGGGGTGGAGCACGAGCCCTACCAACCGGGCGACGGGGCGGAGATGTGGCTGGCGACGTTCGAGGACCCGGACGGAAACTTCTTCCAGCTCGCGTCGCCGATGCCGGCCACGTAGACCCGGAAGAACCGCAGGGGCAGCATCCGATCGGCCGGCCGACGCTCGATCGTGATGAACACGGTCAGGGCGACCCGCCGCGCCCATTCCCGCGAGCGGACCGATCCAGAGCCAGCCAGTCCGGGGGGTGAGAGCTTTATGGCCAACCCGCGTGCGGCACGTCGACACGGGCAGTCAAGACCTGACCCGTCTTCGCCTGCAGCAGCTCGTCGATCCTGTCCGGACCGAACCACTTCGCCACCACCATGAAGAGCGTCCTGCCGTCCTCGCCGCCCAGCATGCACGCGTAGCAGGGGCGGTCGAGCTCGATCCGATCGAGCACCTCACCACCCTCGCGGACGCGGAGACAAACAGCGCCCTCGTCCGGTCCGACGTCGCTGCACCACACGGCGCCTTCGGCGTCGCTGCAGATCCCGTCGCCCGTGACGTCGGCCCACAGGCGCCGATTCGACAGGCTGCCGTCGGCCGCGATGTCGAAGGCGGTGAGCCGTCTGGCGAAGGATTCGGCGACGATCAGCGTGGCATTGTCCGGCGTCACGACCATGCCGTTCGGGAAGGCCAGATCCTCGGCCACCTCCCGGGCATCGCCTTCGGGCGAGACGAGCGCGATCTTCCCGGTCGCCTTTCCGCTCGTCAGGATGTCGTTGAACTCCGCGAAGTCGAAGTTGATCGCGTCGACGTAGATGTTGCCGCGTCCGTCGACGGTGATCTCGCTCCAGCCGTACGGCGAGATGTGGCCCAGGAGGGCGTGTGGGACGCGAGACCCGTCGGCCTCCACGCGGATCAACTGCCCACCGGTGATCAGCATCCGTCCGTCCGGGAGCCAGTTGGTGGCCCAGCCGCTGCCCCCACCGCCGGGTCCCATGACTTCGCTGTTCCCCTCGAGGTCGACCGCGACGATTTCGTCGATGCCCCAGTGGGAGAACCAGAGGCGGCCATCGTGCCATCGAGGTGACTCGCCCATCCCAACACCACTCAACAGGACCCGTGTCTCCCGGATAGACGACTCGTGCGGCATCACAGTCCTCCTTCCTCGGCCGATCGCTGGGTAAGACCCCGGCCTGAGCCGGAAATCATCGCTCGCCTCTGGGCGGACCCGAAGGCGACACAATCCAGGTCGAACGTACTCCAGTCGGCTCGAAGTGCGTTGAAATGAAAACGGTGGGTTGCGCCACCCCGAATCCGGTTGGGAATGCGGGCATTGAGAGAGCGAGCCAAGGGGTCAGTTTTCGACCGTTGGGCGACACTCGAGCTCGTGGGATCGCGCCGAGGCGGGGTAGTCGAGCTCCAACCCGCGCTGAGCCGGGCAGTTAAGAGCCGCTCACCACTTGTACCCCTACACGATGGATGCCTAGGCCACCGCTATCGCGATCAGGGCCACCGAAGGCAACCACTTCCGCCGCATGCTTGGGGCTGGCGCGAGCTTGTAGACGAGGATCAGGCCGGCCAGGATCAGGACCCAGCCCAGGTTCGACATGCCGATGATGACCATCGCAGCCATCAACCCGGCGCTGCACCCGACGCAGCTGAGGCCGTATCTCGCGCCAACGACCAGCGCGCTGCGCACCAAGCTGAAAGGGAGGGGTCCGTGCAGAGAGCACAGCTCCCGGCACCTCGCCTCACTCGCGACTTTGATGGGAGTCAGTCCGTACAGGCCGGCCAGCGCGAGAGCCACTCCGCCGACCGGACCCTGATCGGCCCGAGGTACCGGGAACGCGTCGAGCACGAAGTAGCAGGCGAAGCCGAACCCGAGCCAGATCGACAGGTAGGTGGCCGTGAGCACTCCCGTCGCCGCCCGCCAGCGCCGTCTCCCCTCTGAGCGCCGAGCGAACTCGTACACGAGGGGCAGCGCCGAGGGCAGCATCATCGCCGCCATCATCACGGCCCAGCTGGCAGCGAGGGACTCGAGCGACCCGAGGCCCATCGCCATCCCACCGGTGGACCTCGACTGCCAGATCATCAACGCCCACGCGACAGCGGCCAGAGCAAGGAAGGCAAGCGCGGTCAGGGCAGGAGGCGAGATCTCTCTTTTGGCACGGCCTGGCTGATCGGCCGTCCCAGAATCCCATCCTCGGCACGCCGGGCAGAATCCGCGCCGCCTGGTTGGTCTGATCAGCCCGACGGCCGATAGCGCCTGGCTGAGTGACATCAGTCCGGATATTCGTCCCGGCGGTGGACCCAGGAGGCCAACCCGGATTCGTCCTCGTGTCGGCCCATTGGAACCAGATCCAGGTAGTGGTACGCGACGTTGAGCATGTCGAGGCCTCGTTCGTACGTCGAGTAGGTGTGATAGACCTGCTCACCTTGCTTGAGGAAGACGCTGATCCCCGGCGCCTCCGTCCCCGACCAGTGGATCGGCCGGTAGTTGTACTCGACCTCACCCGCCCTCAGTTCACTTGGGGTGAACGAGACCCGGTAGTCGAAATTGAAGTCGCTACCCGCAGACGAGTACCAGGGGAACGTCCAACCCATCCGCTTCTTGTATGCGGCCAACTTCGGGTACGGTGCGTGAGATACGGCCGCCATCGTGATGTCGCGATGGTTCAGGTGGACCGTGATGCCGTTGAAGTTGTCCATCCAGAACGAGCAGGCATAGCACGCCGCCTCGGTAGTCCATGTCGTGTGCTCCCCCGCCGTTTCTGGATTGAACATAGCGTGGTAGATGATCAGCTGGCCTCGCCCTTCGAAGACCTCGCTCAACGTTTGCCGACCATTCTCCCCCTCGAACATGTACTCCTTCTCGAGAAGCTCCCAAGGCAGTTCCCGCCGCTCCCTGCTGAGCTGATCGCGAAGGCGGGTGAACTCCTTTTCCTTGACCAGATGCTTCTTTCGGGCTGTCACCCATTCGTCGTGCGTCACTACTTTGTTGGTTGTCATCTGGTCCTCCTTTCTTCGTGTTCGACTCCTGGAGATCAATCTTGTTCAACGTGGGCACGACGGGACCGGAGAATCGTTACGATCCAGCCGTCACGAGCTGGCTCGTGCAGTTCGGGCAGCGCACGGCATTGATGGGGATCTCCGTCTGACAGTAGTCGCACGGCTTGGTGTTCTTCGGCTCCTCTCTCGGCTGGTTCACCCTGTTGTACGCCTGAACGAGGAAGAACAGGACCCACGCGATGATCAGGAAGCTCACCACGGCCGTGACGAACGCGCCGTACGGGATCGGCGTATCGTTCACTCTGAACGTGAGGTGGTTGAAACTCACGTTCCCACCGAAGATGGCAGCCACGAAACTCAGAATGATATTGGTGAACGCTGTAACCACCGTCGCGAATGCCACTCCCATGATGAAGGCCACGGCCAGCTCAAGGAGATTGCCGCGCACGACGAACGTCTTGAACTCACCAAGCATCGCAGCCCCCTTTCAGGTGACTTTTCATCGACGGTA
>WNGA01003632.1_pt1 | contig 23058 bp, 16 predicted proteins | sample 5400061 | NCBI WGS metagenome assembly WNGA01 (sample SAMN13153366, study PRJNA577476) | soil metagenome | isolation source: 100 cm soil or saprolite under grassland replicate 2 | place: USA:California | collected 2016-06-15
ACAGCGGATGCGCCGCTTTGCGTGCCGGTAGGTATCGAGCTACTGGGGCCCGAGTGGACCGAGCCAACGCTTTTGAAGCTGGCGTATGCATTCGAACAAGGCGCGCGCGTTCGTAAGCCGCCGGCGAGCACGCCGCCTCTCTGGTAAACCGCACGGAGGTCTCGGTGACGAAAAAGACGCGCGCAAAGCGCCGCCGATCGACCATTGGCTCTCGGGTTCTGTCCCGAGGCAGCCGGCAGCCGGTAACAGAAGCTCTCTCGGTGGTTCTGGAGCCCGCGCCAGGACGCGACGCCATGGCGATCGCGCGGCAGATTGCGCGGCGTCTTCGTTTGGGCAGGTGGCGCGTGGAGGCGGTCGTCGAAGATGGGACCGAAGTGGAACTGGTGCCGCCGGGCCGCGTGCGCGCCGCCCGCGCCTGGGATCTCACGTACGCACTGCGGGACCAGCCCGAAGTCGTCTATGCCGAGCCGATGTTCCGTTACTTCGTCCCCGAAAACGCGCCGGTCATTGCGCACAAAAAATCGGGTGCTGGATCAACCGACGATCCCGCAACGGACACCGAGTACGACTGGAGCCTTCGCAAAACGAATGTGTTCGAAGCCTGGCGATTGTTTGGTCCAAGGCCGCCCGGCGCCGGTGTGTACGTCGGACATCCCGACACCGGCTACACACTGCATCCCGAGCTTGCCGATCCGGCGCGTCTGCTCGTGAGTGCCGGCTACGACTACGACGACAACGACCCGGATCCTGTAGACGATCTGAATGACGGCTTTCTCGATAACCCGAGTCACGGCACCGGAACCGGCAGCGTGATCCTGAGCGGCGTCGGAGCGGCCGACGGCAGGCCCGGTCCTTTCGTGTCCGGTGCGGCGCCCAACGCGCTGCTCATTCCGATTCGGACGACAGAGTCGGTCGTGCTCGTATCGATGCGCGGGTTACGGCAGGCAATCGATCATGCCGCAACGCACGGCGCGCAGGTCGTCTCGATCAGCCTCGGCGGTCCGCTTCCTGGATTAGGCACGCGCCGCGCGATCCAGCGCGCCATCGACGGCGGCGCCATTGTTCTCGCAGCCGCTGGCAACGAGGTTGGCTTCGTCGTGTTTCCCGCCGCGTTCGACGAAGTCGTCGCAGTCGCCGCATGTAACATCCGCGACCAGCCGTGGTCCGGCTCCAGCCACGGCGACGCCGTCGACATCACCGCTCCTGGCGAATCGGTGTGGCGCGCACGAACAGTACGAGGCGACCGAGGTCGGATGACGTTTCTCGTCGAGCGTGGCAACGGGACGTCGTTCGCCGTCGCGACGACGGCCGGCATTGCGGCACTCTGGATTTCCTATCACGGATGGCCGACGCTGGTGCGAAAGTACGGGGCCGCGAATATCGCGAGAGTGTTCAAGCAGCAGATGCAGGCCACCTGCCGCACACCACGCGGATGGGACACGCGGCAATACGGTCCGGGCATCGTGGACGCAACCAAGCTGCTCGCCACGGCGCTGCCCGATGCGATGCCTGCACGCAAGCTTCGCGATGCCGGACGAGCCGCCGTGTCGACCGATACAACCGGTCTCGAAATGCTGGTGCACGTGCTCCCCGACGTGCCGCGCACACGTATAGAGGAGATGCTTGCCGTGTTGTTGGAGGTATCCGATCGCGATCTGCCGTCGGTCCTGCAGCGCTACGGCGACGAGCTCGCGTTTCAGCTTGTGATGCACCCCGCGGTGCTGCAGACGTTCAGACAGACGTCACGCGGCAGTCGAGCGGCGCGATCGTCGCGAATGACTGTGCGGCGCCGGCTCGTGCAATCAGAACTGTCGTCGCGACTGCGAAAGCGTCTGCGTGAAGGCTCAGCTCACGAGCATTAGTCCGCTATACTGAACGTGTTGAATAAGCCAATTACGATGAAAAAGCGCCTGCCCTCCCGTCGAACCGCGGTGCGTCTGGCCACGAAACTTCCAGCGCCGGCTATGAAAACGGTCCCTAACGAGATCGCTGTACGATACCGCGCTGGCCAGGAACAGCAAGTCCGCGAGGCGCTGTCGCGCTTTGGCAGCGTGCGGGCGTACCCGGTCAAGCGCATGATCGTTCTTCACCGGGCGCCAGGATCTGCGAGCGCCGCGGTGAAATCGGCTCTTGAGAATCTTCAGGGTACGGGAGACGTCGAATTCGTGACGCCGGTGCTGCTCGATCCCGACAGCAACGCGCGACAGGTGCTGACGGACGAAATCGTGGTGCGGCTCAAACCTGGCCGCACGACGCGCACGCTCGACGCGCTCCAGGCGGAGCACGGAATCGAAATCGGCAGCCGCAACGAGTTCGAACCCTCGCAGTACATCGTGAAGGTGCCGAAACCCTCCGGCACTCAGACGCTGGACGTCGCGCGCTCGATCGATCAGTCCGACGACGTCGAGTTTGCCAGCCCGAATTACCTCACTGAAGTGAAACGGTAGCCGCGAAACCGGGGCCCGCCCGCCCCGTGAGGTGTCTCGATGCCCCATTATTTTGCTGCGTCCGGATCACCGGTCCATCTCGATGAAGCCCCGGACGACGTCGGCGTTCGGTTCGGCCGCGAGGATGGCGCCGCCTCGTCGAGGGCGGCGTTTCGCACGCTCGTGCGGTCGGCGCCGAAAGCGAAGGCGCCGGCGCTGGGAGCGCGGCGATTCGGCCGCTTCATGATGCTTCACGACACCGGCGCCTGCGCGGCGCCCGTTGCGACCGTCGTCAACGCGCTGCCACATCGACTGGCCTCGCGCGTCTCACGAACGATGCCCGTGTTCGTGGAGCGTGAGTCACAGCTGAAGCTGGTGGTGACCGAGCAGATCCTCGTCGGCTTCAGACCGACAGCGTCCGCAGCCCTTCGGCGGAAGCTCCTCGACAGCCTCGGCCTGAAGATCGTGGGCAAGAGCGAATTCGATCCGGCGCGATTCATTGTCATACCGAAATCCGTGCAGCGCGCCTCGCGGTCGCTCGATCTCGCGAACCTGCTGATTGAGGCGGACGACATCGTCACTTACGCGGCGCCGAACTTTCTGGCAGAAGTGCGGAAACGCGCGGTGAACGATCCGCTGTTCACCGCGCAGTGGCATCTCGACAACACCGGACAGAATGGCGGGACTGCCCTGCAGGACGTCCGCGCGCTTCCTGCATGGAAGCGTGTCGGTGGCGGCGACCCGTCGATCGTGATTGCGGTGATTGATGACGGCATCGATTTGGATCATCCGGATCTGAAAGCGAACATCTGGAAGAATCCAACCCGTGGTGCGCGCGATCAACACGGTCGCGATTTCGTGGACGACTCCGACCCGTTCAATCCACGGCCGAAGGTGTTCAACGCGCCGTTCGACGACACCGACACCAACGACATTCACGGGACGCCGTGTGCAGGGGTCGCGGCCGCCGTCGGCAACAACCGAAAAGGTGTGGCCGGCATCGCGTGGAACTGCCGGCTGATGGCGGTCAAGATTCTCGCCGGACCGGACCTCGCGCCGAACGATCGCATTGCGGATGCCATCCGCTATGCCTCACAGCACGCCGACATCTTGTCCTGCAGTTGGGACGTCGCGCAGCATCCGGACATCGAGAGCGCCATTCAGTACGCGGTCTCGCGGGGACGCCGCGGACGCGGGTCTGTCATGTTCGCTGCGACCGGCAACGAGAGCCGCGCGCGCATCGGCTTTCCCTCGAGCAACGAGTCGGTCGTCGCTGTCGGCGCGTGCAACGATCGAGGCGTTCGTTCGTCGTACAGCAATTACGGTGACGGAATCGATCTGGTTGCGCCGAGCGACGACAGCCGGCGGCAGGGGATCACAACCACGGATGTCAGCTTGCGCGGCAAGGGGTACGCCGCCGGCGCCTATTGCGACGATTTTGGCGGCACGTCGTCAGCGACACCGCTTGCGGCCGGCATCGGTGCGCTCGTCCTCTCGGCGAACAAGTCGCTGAACTGGAAAGCGGTCCGCGATATTCTCACGCGCAGCGCGGACAAGATCGACACCGCTAACGGCCGCTATCAAGACGGCTACAGCAAAAAGTACGGGTTCGGGCGTGTGAATGCGGAAGCGGCTGTTTCGTCGGCTGAGCGCCGGAAACAACGCCGCCGACGCCGCCGCGCGACGCGGAAGCGCTAGGAGCCTGGCTAGCAGTGACTCAGCGAGCCGTCGAGACGGCCGCGACCCTCAGCGTCGGAGTCGCGGCGGCCGCGATATCGCGCCAGCGGAGCATCAGGAAATTGCGGCTCGAGCTGTTCATCGCGAGGAACATCCCGTCTGGAAAATCGGGACCGAGGGGGGGCGGCGGTGACATCCAGTCCGTCGGTGCCGTCCGCGCCGCCTTTGAACGAAACCAGCGTCTTCGAGTGATCGTGAGGCCGGCCGGGTTCGCCTTCTCGTTTGTAGACGTGGAAGATGCGAATAAACGGGTCGGGGGACGGAATGCGCTGTCCGTCGATCATCATCGAGTTCAGACGCGGCTCAGTGCCCCGAACGTTCACGTAGCGTCCCTCACCCTGATCTTTGGTGATCGAGACGCCGGGAATTCGCTGGGTCGTTTCGGCCGCATTGCGATCGGGAAACGACCCAATCTGATCGGCCGAAACCACGTTCGTGATGTTCGGCGCGCGCTTCGGCAGCGCCGCCGACCACGGTCACTTTGACACGGGCAAGGCCTCGCCCGTGTCGCGGCGTCGGTCACGCGTCCTTCAAGAACTCCGGGCGGCGTCGAGAGCGTCTGAGCCACGGCAAGAGGCACTCCGCCAGTACTCAGACTCGGGCGAGCCGGTGTCAGCTCAGAAGCTGTACTCGATGGCGACGAGCGGCGTGACCTTGTCGCGAAGGCCATGCTCATCGAGCTTGAACAACAGATTCACGTCGAGAAGGAAGCTCCCGAACGGGTTTGTCTTGAGGCCGAGCGCGCCGCTGAGCGCGTTGAACGAATCGGCCGCGAAGGAGATGTTCGGGAACACCGATTTTTCATCGAGCGCGTGAAACTCCTGAGATCTGAGACGCTCCGCATCGAGGAAATAACGGCCGAGGACATCAAACGCCAGCGTGACGCGCTGACTGACGCCGACATCCGCTCCGACGCTGTAGGCGACCTGGTCGGGGAAATGAGCCGAGACGCCACGAGCGGGATTACCGGCGAGCACGCTGGAGCCGTTCCACTTGTAGCTCGCATTCACATGCGGCGAAACCTTCTGGTATTTGCCGGACCAGATGGCAAACGGCTGCAGACCAGGGGCGCCACTGCCAAGCAGATTCATTTCGTTTCCGGTCGGCAGCCGCACGTCGATACCCGCGGAGATGCTGTTGGAGGGGTGTTTTCGAACGGCGCTTTTGACGCGAACCATCAGATCGCCGAGACCCGTCGCATTGCCAATCGCGGTAAAGATACGCCGATCGCCGACATCGCCGTTCGTTTGACGGAAAAAATGCGTCAGTGGGTTGGTCGTCCCCAGGCGGTGAATCGTGGCATCTGAAACGACCTTGACGTAATTGGAAACGAGCGGCACCGCAAGCGACACATCGAAATGATCCGTCACGCCAACGGTGACGAAGGTGGTTGTCTGGCTGACGTTTGCCTCAATCGAATTGAGTGTCGTTACAACATCTTCCCTGCCGCCGCGGAGAAATGCGTTGTCGTGCGTGAACACAGCGGGCACCCGGCGCAGATCGAGCCCCTCCACCGTGTCGAACGTAAAACGCTGAAAAGCGAAGCCGAGCGAAATACGACGGGCGCCAATCGTGTCGGCGCGATCCGCCAGAATGGGCCCGAAGCTTTCGGTGGTCCGCTGAAATACGCCGAGCGTGCTGTCGAACTGATACGTGAAGCCGCCCGCCGGCGACGGCAGCGGCACGCTCACGAGCTGACTGACGAGCGCAGTGCTGAACTGGCTGAAATTGACCTGAAAGTCGCTCGCAAAATGGGCGGTGTGCGGTTGCTCGTTGGGCAGCGTCGCCTCGCTGTCGACAACGAGCCCTCTTGGCCCGAATAAATCGGTAAAGAGCGTGGCGAGATTGGTAACTGGAGCGATGAGATTGTAAGGCTCCTGCGCACTCGCCGTTTGCGCGAGGCCGCCGACACAGAGCATCGCGAGGACCAACCGTGGAAGCATCTCCCCTCCTGAACTGAAAGGCCCTTCGGTCACAAGTCCGGCGGCGCCTTCGGTTCCCTTCGGCGCCTTCGTCAGCGGATTTCCACGATCACCCAACCGCTCGCCGCGCGTGAGAGCCGCATCGTCTGCTGCGTTTGCGTCGTTTGCTGCCGTCCACCAGCTTGAATCGTGTCGCGTCGTTTGAGGACGACTGACGCCGTGTCGCCATGCACGTCGATCGATGCAACGGAGACCTCGACGCGTTGTGACGTGACGGCCTTGAAGCCTTCCTGCAATCGGCGCTCTTCTTCGCGCGACAGGTTGGGTTTGATCGATCGAAACAGCGCAAGGTCCTTGGTTTCGATGGCGCGGGCGTACGTCGTCATCACGCGCCTGATGGCGGCTTCGTCCTGTTCAGCCGACCCTGCTGCTGCTTTGCGCTCGTTTTCGCGCTGCTCCGTGGCAGACGGTGGCTCCTTCGGCTCCGCTCGGGACGGCGGCGGTGCCGCGGGCTTCGGGGGCGTCGGCGCTGACGGAGGCTCCGGCGGCGAGACTTGGGCAGGAACGCTCGTCGCGGTCGGCGCCGGGGTTGGAACCGCGGCGACAGCCGTCGATGGCGTAGGGGGCGGCTGTGCCGAGGGCAAAGACGTCGGTGGCGGCAGTGCGGCGACGCGATCGTTGCGACGGGCGGCCTCCCGCGCCTGCCGCTGATCCGGTGGTGGCGCTGCGGCCGCGCGCTGACTCGCACGATCCGTCAATTGTCGTCTGCGCATTTCGTCCGCGAGTCGGGAACCGAGCTCCAGAACAACCGGCGAGCCGGGATCGATTTCGCGAGCCCTGTCGAGCGCGGCCGCGGCTCCCTGAGTATCTCCAGCAGACAGATGTTCACGGGCATCGTCGATCGCCGCATCGAATCGCGCCATGATCACCCGCGATTCGGCTTGAATTCGTTTTGCCTCGCTATTACCTGGATCGATCGCCAGCACTTGATCGGCATAATTGGCGGCGGCTCGATAGTTCCGGGCAGCGAGGCTCGCAACGGCGAGCCGGAGGGGCTCCTCGATTGTCGCCGCGGCCGCGGGTATCGTGCGGGTCGACTCTTGCGATACAGCAGGCGACCGATTCCAGAGCGCATAGACACCAAACCCGACAACGAGAAGCAGGACCCCGATTCCGGCGGCGAGTTGCATGCGGGAGATGCGCACGACCGACGCGTCAGGCGGCAGCTTCGCCGTGACTGGCTCCGAGGCGGCAGGATCGATTCGGCCAGACAACGTCGGCTGGCCGGAGCGAACGCGATCCGCGGTCGCGACCTGAACCGTGCGCGAATGACTTGACTCGATGTCGCGCCTGACGCGCTTCAGATCCGCACGGAGATCGGCAGCCGATTGATAGCGCAGCTCGCGATCCTTCTCGAGGCAGTTGTTGATCACCTCCTGAAGCCGCAGCGGCAGATCCGGATTGAGACTGATCGGCGCAATCGGCGCCTTGTTCAAAATCGCTTCAAATGTCACCGCGGACGTCTTGCCAGGAAACGGATGCGCACCGGTCGCGCATTCGTAAAGGACGACGCCAAGCGAGAAGATGTCGGTGCGGCCGTCGAGCTCTTCGCCGGTCGCCTGCTCGGGCGACATGTAGGAGATCGTGCCGAGAGCTGTACCCACGATAGTCGGCGCGAGATTGCCTCCGGTCGTGCTTGCACCGCTGAAGGCGGCCGTCAGCTTCGCCAGGCCGAAGTCGAGAATCTTGACGTGGCCGCGCTCCGTAATGAGTATGTTGCCGGGTTTGATATCGCGATGGATGATGCCGTTGGTGTGCGCGGTGTGCAGCGCATCGGCGACTTCGATGCCGATGTCGAGCAGTTGTGAAACTTTGACCGGTCCGCTTTGCAGCCGCTCTCGCAGCGTCAGACCTTTCAACAGCTCCATCACGATGAACGGATGGCCGTCGACTTCGCCGACATCGTAGATCGTGCAGATGTTGCTGTGGTTCAGCGCGGACGCGGCGCGCGCCTCCGAACGCAAGCGCTGCACCGCCTGTTCATCGTCGGCGAGATCTTCTGAGACGAATTTGACCGCCACTTCGCGTCCCAGCCGCACGTCTTCTGCGCGGTACACCACGCCCATGCCACCTGAGCCGAGCGGCGCGACGATGCGGTAGTGCGAAATCGTTCTGCCAATCATTCTCGTGAGTGCTGGACTTCCGTGAAGCGAGCGCCCTATCATACCAACCGAGCGCCGGAGGCAACAGCGATGACCATCTCTCGACGTGACGCGATCCTGGTTTCGGGCTCCACTCTCGCCGGCTTATCACTCGGAGCGCTCACGCGCGAGGATCTGCACGCGCAGGCCGCGCCACAGCAGCCACCGCAACAACCCTGGCCGGAGCAACTTGTCGAACGGCCGTTGCGCGAAGGGTTCCCGGCGCCGCTTCCTCTCAACGCCGACGGCTCAGCTCCCGAAAATCAGGCGAGTGAGGCAGGACCGATTACGGAGCCGCTCATGTGGCGGACGCAGAACCGTCAGGCGCCGGAGATCGAGTACGACTATCAGAAGATGAAGATCAAAGTCGATACGCGTGGGCTCGGGAAGCTCGCGGGAACGATGCACTTTTCGGATTTGGAAAAGTTGCCGCGAGTGTCGCACACATTTCTGCTGCAGTGCGGCGCACCGAATCCGCGCGGCGTGGTGAAGTGGACGGGCGTCCGTTTCAGCGACTTTGCCGACATGCTGGGCCTCGTCTCAGGCGTGCACTACTGCCGGCTGATTGCATCCGATCGCTTGTACGTCGACGAACCCGTGTCCACCTTGAGGCATCCTCAGGTGATGCTGGCGTGGCTGATGAACGACGCGCCGATTCCGCCGAAGCACGGCGCGCCGCTCCGGCTGATTGTGCCGTTCCGTTATGGGCAGCGGAGCATCAAGGCCATCACCGAGATCGTATTCGGCACGCCTGGTCTTCCGGCTCCGCCGGCTGCGTAAAAGCGTCCGTGCGAAGGTGCGATTAGTGCGAAGGTGCCAGGGTGCTGGTGCTGGGAGAGACCTCCGCGTTACGCACAGGCACCAAGCACCTGCACGTCGCACCTGCGTCAATTCGGTCCTTTACCAATAACACCCACGCTGGCAATGGTGTCACCTTTCGTGACTGATGGCACCGCGCGGATGTACAGCAGAACGCCGGCGGACTTCGCGCGCGCTTCGAAGATCTGACGGCCGACGAAGTCCGTCACGTAGCCGAGCTTCATTCCGGCTTCCACGTACGCGCCGCGTTTGGCGAGCGGATAGAAGATGCCCGACTGCTCGCTGGCGACATCCGCGAGACGCTCGATCCAGACGGGGTGATCCGCCGTCATCGGTGTCCCGGGCAGCATCTTCAAGTGACGCATCACGCTGAGCGTCCCGTTCATCAGGACCTCGACGTCATCGCGCTCCACCGTTCCTGCGTGACCGGCTTCCACCGTCATCGAGGGCTTGCCACGTGTCGTCGCGGTGTTCTCCAGATAGCGGGAGGCGGCGGGATCGGCCGGACGGTCGGTCGAGATGATGATGTGATCCAGGCCGAAGGCGAGCACCATCGCGAGCGACGCCGCGTCCTGCGCCGCACGGCCGGTCTTCGTCCAGTACGAGTACGGGCGGAGGCTCTCGTCGATGTCGCCGCCGTGAAAGTCAATCAGGTGGTCGCTCACCTCGACCACCTGTTTCGTGATCGCGTACGACGCGCGCTCGGTTTGCGTCCCGTCCGCACGGCCCGGATACATCCGATTCATGTTCTTCGCGTCCACCGGATTGAGGTGCGGCACGATCCGTGTGAACGAGGGAACGTTCAGCAGGGGAACGATGATGACGGTGCCTGAGACCTGGGCCGCGTCGAGCTCGGTAATCAATCGCTCGAGCGCGATGATCGAGGCGTATTCGGTGCCATGCGCACCTGCGACGAGCGCGAGTACGGGTCCGGGCTTCGCGCCGTGCACGACCGCCACCGGAATCGACAGCGCTGCGTCGCTGCCGGCCGGCACATCGATCGCGCCTGTCGCGGTGTGACCGCGCGCGGCAGTCGCGGTTCCGACTGAGAACGCCTGCGCGCTTGCGTCGCGGTTTACCAAGAGCGCGATCGCGATCAGCGCGCCGACGAATGACCGTCTAGTAACCATCCTCAAAAGACGATCCGCGCGCCAACCTGTCCCACGCGCGCGGGCACAAAGCTGTCCCGCTTGCCGAAGTTTGCCGAGCGATCGTCCACTGACAGGAAGCCAATCGAGGCGTCACTGTTGAACAGATTGAAGATGTCTCCACTGAACTCGATGCGGCGCGCGTGTCCGAGCGTCAGCGTCTTCTGAATCCTCACATTGAACAGGTGCGAAGCGTCTGACGCGAGCATGTCGACGTCGCGCCTGCGCGCGCGCGGATAGCCGGTCGAAGAGCCCGCGGTCGTGGTGTTGAAAAACGGGTCCGCGACAGCGCGGCCGTTGGAGAGCACGACTCGTGGCGCCGTCGCGTTGAGCGGAAAGTCGCCAGTGAGAATGTCGAACCGCCGGCCCTGAGCGTACGTGTAGAAGACCGAGAACATCGTGTCGAACGGCAGTCGCACGAATGTCGAGATGCGGCCGTGGTGACGCGGATTCGTCCAGTCCGTATGGTCGTCTGCGGGACTGAAGCCCAAAAACTGCAGCGTGTCAGATGTGGGGTTCCACCGCGTCCTGTATCGCGATGAAATCATGTACCAGTAGCTCGAATTGATGCCCCAGGCGCCCGCAAAGTTCTTCGTGTAGAGAAACTGGATGGATCGATTCTGCTGCCACGTGTAATTCGGATTGTAGGTGTTTCGAACCGTATCGAAGTCCGGGAAGGGACGGCCGAGAAAGGCGCCGGTGACCGGGTCGCGAATCAGATTCTTGTCATCGCCGCTCTGGTAATCCCAGTTGCGCCGCCAGAGGAACGTCACACCGAGCGAGCTCGTGCCGGGCAGTTGATGCTCCCACCCTCCGCTGAACTCGTTCACGTAGGTACGGCCGTTGTGGATGCTTCCATCCGTCTCGTCGCCGTACGCGACGCCGAGCGCAAATTGTCCGGGCAGCGTTTCGTTCAACACCGGCGCGGCCGTTCTCGGGTTCGCGCGAAACGTGTCCGTGGTCAGCACGTACGGCGCATGCGACGTGCCGTCGCCGCCTCCCAGATCGAGCCACTCGTAACTGCGGTTGGCGGTCGCTCGAAACACGCCGTACTTGCCGACGTCCCATGCGATGCCGACGTTGGGCATGCCGACCGTTTGATGGAATTCGCGATCGGCGACGTTCGTCGGGAAATTCGACGGGAGGCGAGGACCAAGCACGGTCTGGCGATCCTTCGTGTAAATCGCGTTCGTCTCGACGCGCATGCCGGCTTTGATCGACACGCGACTGGTCGGCTTCCACCGATCCTGGAAATAGAAGGCGTAGTGGCGCTCGTAGGCGTCGTTGTCGATCGTGGCGCCGTTCCCCGCAAAATTACGAAGCGTGCGCCGCTCGAACAGCACGTCGGCGCTGCCGGTGGTGCCTGGCGGCCGGTAGTAGAACTCGACCGGCTGGACGTCGCTGCTCGTGACGTTGCGGATGAAGGGATAGAGATCGGCGCCGCCGCGGAACTCGTGCGAGCCGAAGCGGTTGCTGAAGAAGGTCATCGACGGCGCGAGGTAGAGCATCGAGCGATCGGCTTTGTCGATGCCGCCGAAGCCACCTTCCTGCGCAATCGTGGTCAGGTTGCCAGCGATGTTGCCCGCCGTATTCGTTTGGATGATCTTGGTCGGGCCGTCGCCGATGCCCTGCGCGGGCTCGGCATTCGACGGCTTGCTCACCATCCAGCTGCTCACGAATTGCAGCAGCCGCGTGTTGCTCATCACCCAGTTGTAGTTCGCGCCCACCAGCGGACCGCCCGTGATACGCGTGCCGAATGCGGACGGGGAACTGATCTGCATCGTGGCGCTGCTGATCCCCGTGCTGAGATTGGCGAAGTTGCGTCCCGGCTCGACCGATCCGCGAATGACCGCGTTCTTTGCGACGGTCCGGTCGTACTGGAACGTCGTCGACAGCCGATGACTCGTGTTCAATTGACTCGTGACCTTCACGAAATACAAGTTGCCCCGGCGCTCGCGCGGCACGGGCGCGTTGTTCACCGTCTGGTCCTGCTGGATGCGCCGATACGATCCGAAGAACCAGACGCGATCGCGCTTGATGGGACCGCCGAGCGTCGAGTCCGGCTGAATGTCGCGACGGTTGTTCGGCGCAATGCCCTCGACGTTGCTGTCGTTCAACCGCTTCGGGATCATGAAGAACGCAAACGATCCATGCAGATCGTTGCCTCCGCTCTTCGTCACGACGTTCATGAACTGCCCGACCATGCTCGCGCCGTCCGATGCTTCCGCGCCAAGCGCCTTGATCTCGACGTCCTGAATGGCCTCGTAGTTGAGATTGACTGCGAAGACATCGCCGCCGAATGGATCGGTGACGTCCATGCCGTCAACGCTCGTGCGCCGCTCGGATCCGGTGGCCTCCTGCGTGTCTGGACGGATGTAAACGCCCGGCACCATCAACCACACATCCTGAAAGCGGCGGCTCGTCGTGACCGGCACCGATGTCAGCGCCGTGTTGTTGATGTTGACGGAGAGACCGGCGCGTTCGGAATCGACCAGCGGGCTCTCGCCCTGCACGGTGATCGTCTCTGTCAGCGAGCCGATGGCAAGAGTGATATCCACTTGCGTCACGCCGCCGAGTCGTACCGGCTCGCGGCGGATGACGGTCTGAAATCCAGCCAACTCCGCTCTGATTTCGTAGGTCGCCGGCGGCAGGTTCACCACGCGGTACTCGCCGCGCGCATCGGTGACGGCCGTGAAGTCGCCCAGCGCCTCCGGACTCTTGACCGTGATGGTGACGCCCGGCAGCACACCGCCGTTCGAGTCGACGATTCGCCCGGCGATTGTTCCTGTCGTGGTGCGCTGCGCCAGCGCGAGAGCGGGCATCAGCAGAAACCCGGCGATGAACACGACGCGCCGAAGGGTCATACCAGCCTCCTCGCACGAACGAAGAACCAAGAACAAAGAACGAAGAACGAAATCGATATTCAGAACGTGACGCGGTGCCGGACGCTCAGGCCGCCGTAACCGACCGCGACGCTGCTATTCGAGGTGCCGAGCATCATGAGCGCCGTGCCTCCGGCGGCGGCAATGGCTCCGCCGACGACCACCGCGGTGTTTGGCCCCTTCAGGACGTCGCAATCGTTGTTCCTGTAGACAGGGTTGGCTTTGAGCGCGACGCAGTTGTCGTAGGCGCCCTTGGGAGTGTTGCCCGACGTCGCGTCACTCGTCTTCAACGCGGTCATCCCGAGGATGATCGCGGTGCCTCCGGCCGCGCCAAGAAGAGCGCCGCTCCAAAACTTGGCCCGGTGTCTCGAGCTGCCGGCCCCCTGCCCAGAAGGCGCCGGCGCGCTGGCTTGTCCCGCGGCTGTGGTTGCCGCCTGTTTCACGGAGTCCTGAATCGGCTGCTGAGCGAACGCAGGGCCGTACACCAATCCCCATACAAGCGCGATGCACGCGGCTCGTCTCAGTTGTTTCACGGGCGCTGCTCCTTTCTGTGATGAAACGCGCGCCGGTCGTGATGGACGGCGCGCCACCAAGGGTGAAAGGAACCCGCCCCTGTATACACCCGGAAAGTGCCAGGTGCCAAGTGCCGAGTGCCGAGTGCCGAGTGCCGAGTGCCGAGTGCTGAGTGCTAGTGCGCTAGCGAATCCGCCACCCGTTCACAGGACCCGCGTGGAAGAACGCGGCCGGCGTCATCACGCCGTCCTTCTTGAACACCTGCCCGTCCTTCATCACGAACTCGACATGCTTCAGCGTCTCGAGATCCTCGAGCGGATTACCGGGCACGGCGATGATGTCGGCAAACAGACCCGGCTTGAGCGGACCGCGAGTCTTTTCCGTCTCGCTCACCTTGTATCCGTTGATCGTCATCGCGCGAAGGACATCCGCATTGGGAATGCCCGCGTCCTTCCAAGTCTTGAGGAACTCCAGACAGAGCTCGCCGCGTGTCTTGCCCTCGACGTAGTAATCGGCATCGGTTGAAAACGTCAGCGGAACTTTGTTTTCGTACGCGTTCTTCAGACCGGCCACGGTGCGCTGATACGCCTGCGGTGAGACTGGATGTCCAGCAATACCCTCCGGAGTCTCGGTGCCGGCACGCCAGATGCCTTTCTGCGCCATCTGCTTGTGCATCTCGTCGTTGAGCGCGCCGGAATGCGCAATCGACCAGATGCCCGCCTCGATGGCATTGCGGGCGCCGTTTGGCGTCTGCACGTGACCTTCGACTTTGAGGCCGGCCTTTGCCGCCTCGCGGATGACCAAACGGATTTCATCCGCGGTGTAGCCGTACGGTTTGCAGTCCACGCAGATCTTGATCACACGGGCACCGAACAGGATGTTCTGTCGCACGGCCTTCACGATCTCGTCCGGCGTATCGGCGTCGAGATATTCGGGATACACGATGTTGTGGTTCTTCGCCATCTCCGGCGTTGAAAAAAACTGTCCGCCCAGGCCGCCGATGATGATGCCCGAGTTGATGATCGTCGGGCCGGGAATCCATCCCTGCTCGATGGCTTGACGCAGCGCCGTGTCCGCATAGTTTCCGTTGTTGCCCATGTCGCGGACGATGGTGAAGCCGGAGGAGAGCATCTGAATGCCGTTGGACGCCGCCTGAATGGCGCGGAGCGGCGTCGACTCCTGCACGTAGGTGAAGTAGTAGATGTTGCTCTCGGGCTCGGGTTTGTAGGTGAGCGCGAGATGGTTGTGCGCGTCGACGAGTCCGGGCATGACCGTCATCTTCGAAAGGTCGATGACCTGCGCGCCTGCCGGAATCGCAACGTTGGGCCCGATGTCGCGAATGCGCGTCCCCTCGACCACGATGACCTGATTGGTCCGTACTTGCCCGGCTTCGGGATCCAACAATCGTCCGGCGCGAATCGCCATGACCGTCGGCCGCTGAACCGCCGGAGCCTGTGCATCTACCAGAACGCCGCTCACAAGGAGCGCGAGAAGAAGCGCGGCGGCGCCGTGTGAACTGTGAGGTCGTGGTCCCATGACAACTCCTGAAGCTACTTGATCCCGAGCAACTCGATGTCGAAGACCAGCATGCCCTTGGGAGCGCCGGGCCTCGGCGAGTTGTCGTAGGCGAGACTCCCCGGGATCCAGAACCGGCGTTTCTCACCGACGACCATCAACTGCACACCTTCCGTCCAGCCCTTGATGACGCGATTCAACGGAAAGGTCGCCGGAGCGCCCTTCTGGACCGAGCTGTCGAACATCTTTCCGTCAGTCGTCCATCCGGTGTAATGGACGGTGACTTCCGACGTGGAGGTCGGGTGCTCCTTGCCTTTGCCGGGCGTCAGCACCTTCGATGCAAGGCCCGACGACGTCTTCTGCGCGTCTGCAGGGGGCGCCGCGACATCAGGCGGCGGAGGAAGCATTTTGAGTGTCTGTTGCGCATCGGCCGCCAGTAAGGCCGCGGCGGCGGCGATCAACATCGCGGATACGAGAACGGCAAAATATCTCAAGGGGATCCTCCATCGCACGGCTCGCGTGCGTCGCGCGAATAATATCGCCTTTTCATCACGACGCTTGCGACACGCGGAAGATCAGGTATCAGGTATCAGGTATCAGGTATCAGGTATCAGGTATCAGCCGTGCTGATTGAGTTTTGAAATCCGCGTAATAGCTGATCCCTGACCACCTGTCACCTGATACCTGGTCTACGGAATGACCACCGTCTGCACGTCCGTCGCGGGACTCGAACCGCACGAGTTCATCGCGACCACGCTGAAGTTGTAGGTGCCGGCCGGCACCGTGCCGTTCATCGAGTGGCCCATGGTGCTGAAAGACCCGGCGAAAGAGCCGCTGACGTTCAGCACGGAGTTGGTAGCGGCAGGACTGCCCGCCGGTGCCGGATCCCAAACGACATAGATCGTGTTGGCGACCTTATACGCAAGGAAGTTGGGCGGAGTCGCCGGCGCTCCGGAACAGCCACCCGGAAATGAGACGGTCACGGCGTTCGAGGCCAGGCTGCTGCCCGCCGCGTTCAACGCGCGGAGCGTCAACGTGTAGGTTCCTGCGGGCACGCCGCTGAACATGAAACTGTCATTCAAGCCGAGCGGCATGGACGCCACCTGAGAGCCGGTGACGTCAAGCACCAGCGATACCGGCGTGCCGCCGGCAAACGTGTTGCGCCATGACAATGCGAGCGTGGATCCATTCAACACAGCGGCAAGATCGTCCGGCGCCGAGGGCCACGCGCTCTGGTTGTTGACGAAGACCGTGATTTCGTTCGACGCGGCGCTGCGCTCCGCGCCGTTCAGCGCGTGGACGCGGCAGTAGAAGATGCCGTTCGGCGCTGTGAACGTGAAAACCGCTGCGCCGCTTACCGGGAAGGCGACGAGCACCTGGCCAGGACTGGCGCCGCATTCGATCACGTAGCCGGTCGGCGGTGGGCCAATCGTCGGCGCTTTCCAGCGGAGCGTCACGACATTGCCGGCGATCGACCACGCATACAAGTTCGCCGGCCGCTGAACGACGGCGGGCTGCCCGACGGCTATTGTGACCGTCGCCACGTTGCTCAGACCGACGTCGTTGCTCGCGCGGTAGGTGAAGCGATCGTTGCCGGCAAACCCTGCGTTGGGAATGTAAGTAAAGCTGCCGTCTCTGAAAAGCGAGACAAAACCGTTTCCCGCATTCGTTTCGAGGACGGCCGTGATGTTGCCGCCACCATTCGTGTTGTCGTTGCCCAGCGCGCCGGGCGCCGAAACGCTCAACGTCGTATTGAACGCCGCGCTGTACGAATCGTCGGCCGCTATGGGAGGCGCGACAAACAGGAATGCGTTGGCCAGCGAGCCGGTGCCTCCGGCCGTCGTGACTTTTACCGCGGCCAAACCAGCATCGTGTGCCGGTGTTTGCGCGGTAATCGTCGTGTCGTTGACAACGGAATAGCTCGCCGCCGCAGTATCGTCAAAATACACTGCGGTCGCGTCGGTGAACCCCGTGCCGGTAATCGTGACAGAGGTCCCACCATCCTTTGAACCTCGATTCGGAATCACCGACGTCACCGTGGGCGCGGCCGCACCCACGATCGCACCGTTTACCAGCAGCAGGGCGGCAATCAGCAGTTGTGCGTTCGGCGAGGAAGGCGCTTTTCCTCTCATGGTTTGCTCCCGGACTCCCACCCGAGCTTTAGACCGACCAACGCGGTGAAAGGTTGAATAGCGACACGGCGAAAAGGGCAGGCCCTTTTTTCCTGCATGCCACATCGCGCTACCAGCGGATGCGCGACACGAGCTGCACGACGCGCACGTTGTTCGCCGGCGTGAGGGCAATGACCTCGTAACTCGTGGGCGCGCTGCCGCTCATCCGCCTGAAATTCGCGTTCGTGTTGGTCGTCGACGTCGTCAACCCGCTGACCGGCGAAAAGTTCAAGGTGTTCAAGACGTTCAGCGCGTCGATCCTGAACTCCGCGTTGATGTGTCCGACGATGTCCACGCGTTTCGCGACGCTGAGATCGTATTGCTTGAAGAGCGGTCCTTGCAGAACGACCGACTGCAACCCGCATTTCCCTTCTCCGCGGATGGCCTCGATGCAATCGAAGCTGTCCGCCGGCGCGATGTAACGCCCGCCCGGTGGTCCGAGATTGCCGTAGCCCGTGGCGGAGGTCGGACTGACACTGAACGCCTTGACGCTTTCGTCGATGATCTCCTGAGGCAACATGAAGACGCGACCGTGACCATCAATTCGCAGCTTGAACATCTTCTGCAGTTCTTTGCGGTCCATCCCGACCAGCCGGACATTGCCGAAATCGAGCAGACGCCCGCTTTGGACGCGTCCGTTGAGCGCGATTTGCCATCCGCCGACCAGGCGATCGAGCACTGCATTGGCACCACTGGCGAATCGCCGCCCGCGACCAAACGGGATCGGATACACCACGTTGAGCTTCAGCGCCTGGCTGACGTCGCCCTCCTCGCCCTCGTTGCGAACCATCGGGCTGTCGATCCGAAGCGACAGAAACTGCGACTGCGTGGCATGTCCAAGGACGTAGCTGCCGGCAAACGAGAGGCCGGTCGCGGCGCGGCGTCTGAACTCCAGCGCGAGCGAGTTGTAGAACGTGCGGTCCTCGTTTTCGACGATGTTGGCGCCATCGGTGCCGATCAGATCGGGGTTCACCAGGAGGAAATTGGCCGGCAGTCCCGCCGCCAACGCACGCGCTCTGGACGAGGCATCGCCATTCAGGTTCGTGGCCGCCGAGTACGGGTGCGGATTGAACCGCGCCAGCGTGTTCAGATATGTCGTGCTGCGAAAGTTCGTCGAGGTGTAGGCCGCGGCATTGTCTGCCGCGCTGCGATTCACGCCGTTGAAATACGCTAGAAAAATCGGCAGGGGCGACGTCCCGGATCCAGGACCGAAGTACGCAAACGATCCAGCGCGCGTGCCCCCGGCCGCGTTGTTGGCCTGCAGGTTGGCCATCGCCGCTTTGAACTCGTCGAGAAAACCGTTCTCGATGATGTTCGGTTCGTTGTAGTTGTTGGTCCGCCAGCTGTCACCCGATCGCGCTCCGAGATACCGCGCCTCGACCGACATCGTCCGGCCGATCGCGCGCGTGATTCCCGCTTGCCACGTATCGGAAAAAGGGACGACGAGGTCGGGGCTGAAGATCGTGATGTCGCCCGTGACGACTTCGGTGTACGGAAAGCGCGGTGTCGCCGGAAAAGGCGCGGCCGCCGTGCGACTCGGGTCGCGCATAAGCAGCGGCAGGGGACCGAGATTGCCGAGGGCAAGCTGTTTATAAACGTTCAGCGAGACGCCAGGATTGTTCGCGACCTGCCCCGCGAAATCGGTGAGACCCAGTCTCGTGTACGCACGGTTGTATCCTGCACGGATCGCAAAGTCGCCGGTGTTGGAGCCGGTCAGACCACGCAGGAACCCGCCGGCCGCCTTCGGTGTCCACGCGAAGCCGACGCTCGGCGACACGTTGTTCCAATCCATCGGATATGCGCGCTCGCCTTTTTGCAGCTGTCTGAACGTCGGTGGCCGGCCGGTCATCACACCGGGCTTGAAGAGATTGCCAACGCCCGAGACGCCGTACACATCTTCGAGGTCGCCAATCGAGTAACTGCTATTGAGCGCGATGAATGGAAACGTCAAGTCGTAACGCGCACCGTAATTGAGAGTGAAGTTCGCACCGATATGCCACGAGTCCTGCAGCCACAAACCGACCTGTCGCTGGCGCGCGCGCTGGATTCCCTTGCCAAGGTACTCGTACTTGCCGGTCGCCTCATTGAGGCGCGCAATGCCACGCACTTCGCTGACGCGTCCGGTGAGAATGGCGTACAGGCCGCGGGCGTTGGTCAAGTTGGTTGTCGATGCACCAGGAAAGTTCGCGACGGTGAACATCGGGTCGGCCGGATCGCCTTGAACGACGCCAAACCGGAGCTCGGGCACGACCTGCTGGTTCTCCTGCCACAACTGGAATTGGGTGAACGAACCTCCGAGGTTGAGGCTGTGCGATCCTTTGAGCCAGTTGAGCGTGTTCTCGACGATCTGCTGGTACGCGTCACGAGCGGATGGCGTGCCCGACGCTCCCGCGTTCATGCCGCGGCCCGCGGTCGTAATTCCTACGGCCTCGGCCATGTTCAGATAAAAGCCGCCCTGGTTTGCGACGGAACCGTTCCAGAGCGACGGCGTGAAATCGTTCTGCGCGAAGATCACCGGAGCGCCGCCGTATCCAAGTCGAAACTCGTTCACCATCGTCGGGCCGAGAATCGATCGAAGCCAGCCGCTCGTTGCACGACGCACGGATGTCTGGCGGCCCTGCACCGGAAAACCCGGGAAGTACATCTCGCGATTGTTCGTCGTGTCGGCGCCGCCTCCGATGTACTGGAAATTCATGGCCCATGTGAGGCGGTGCCGCGCGCTCACCTGATAATCGAGCCGCACCGTCGGATATCGATTCATCGAGTTGGTCGGCACGAGAAACGAGTATTCCTGGAAGAGCGGATCGTTCAGGTCGCGGGTGTTGCCTTCCGTCGTGGTGGCGTTCCGGATGTCGGCCAGCAGCCGCGCGATGATTGGATCGGGGGTCGATGTTTGTCCGTTGCGTGCCGCGAGCTCGAAGAGGTTGACCGTCTGCACGCCCTCAGCGGTGCTATACCGAAAAATGCCGCGCTCCGCGTCGGGGTGGAAAATCTGTCGATTGCGCCGAAGTTCACCAGGCTGGCGCAGCTCTTCGTAGTTGACGAAAAAGAACGCGCGGTTGCGCCCGTCGAAGCCAGGCAATAGAACTGGTCCTCCCAGGTTGAACCCGGGCTGATTCTGCAGGAGCTGCGCCTTCGGAAGCCCGTCGCGGTTGTTGAACCACGTGTTCGCGTTGAGCGCATCGCTTCGGTACTGGTGAAACACGCCGCCGTGAAAGTCGTTGCTGCCGGACTTGGTCGTGTATCGAATCTGCGTCGCGCCGCTGCCCGTGTTCTCGGCGCCCGACGCCGCCGTCGTGAACGAGATCTCTTCGACCGCATCGAGGCGGGGGCCGACGATGGCGAAGAAACCGTCGGTCGTCTTCAGCGTGTTGTCCTGAATGTTCACGCCGTCGAGCGTCATGTTGATGGTGCTCTGCGGAAGCCCGTTGACGATCGAGTCGCGCGTCCCACCTGGTGTCGTGACGCCCGGAAGAAAGACAATGAAGTCGGCCGCATTGCGGCTCGAGAGCGGCAGACTGGACACCTGGCGCGTATCGAGAACCGTCGCCACGGTCGCCGTCTGCGTCTGAACGAGCTCGCTGTTCGACTTGACGACGACCTGCTCGGTAAGACCGCCAACTTCGAGCGTTGCGCGGACGCTGGCAGTTACGCCGGCGTTGACGACCACCTCGTTGAGCACCGCCGTTTTGAAACCCTGGAGCGACACGGTGACTGAATACGTCCCGGTGATGAGCGCCGGAACCGTGAACACACCCTGTCCTGAGGAGACGCTCGTAAACGTCTCACCTGTACGAACGTTCTTGACCACGACATCCGCGCCGGGAATCACCGCGCCGTCCGTATCGACGACCACGCCGGAAATGGATGCCGTCGAGGAACCTTGCGCAAAGGCGCCGCTGCTCGCTGCCAACGTAATGAGCGCCGCCGTCATCAGCCACACGCATCCCTTGGTCATAGCAATCCCTTTCGGGAAAAATCGGGCCGGGCCCGAAGCGTCGAATGAACGCTACGCACTTGCATGAACAGCGTCAAGCGCCTTGCTGTCGGAGTTGGATAAGCGACAAAGATGAGGTGGCGGTTCGTGATCGAACGCGCCAGCGTCGGGACCACTCCGGTCGATGCCAAGAGCGACATGCACGGGCGATCCGAGCACGTTCATCAAGCTGTACTTCGTGCCGACGGAAGCGCGCGCCGTGCGCAAACGATGGAGCGTGGACGATCTAACTCAGGCCACAAATCATGCGCCATTTTCGTCGAAGCTCTTCTCTTAGACGGAGTCGCGTAAGACGAGTCGCGAGACGCAGCAACAAAGGTCAACAAGAACCGCGAAGTATCCGATACGCCTTCAACATCTCCGGGTACGTAAGCGTCGCGTTTCGACCGCTCGGGTTGGGCAACACACAAACCCGCGCGCCTTCGATCGACAGCGTTTGAAATCCGAGCACCACGGGCTGGCGCCGCAGCTCCTGCTCACCGAGCGCTTCGAGCAGCGCTCTCCACACCGTGACGCCGACGAGCGCGACGACAGCGGGCTTGTAGCGGTGGATTTTTCTCAGCAGCACTCGGGCGCCCGCCTGGTACTCGACCGGCTTCAGTTCATCGATTCCTGCCGTTGCCCGCGGGACGATGTTCGTGACGCCGTAGCTCCACTCGGGCAAGCGGGCATCGTTCTGGTAGGTAATCGGCTCCGGCACGAGACCTGACTCGAACAGCAGTTTCCAGAAGCGATTGGAGTAGCCCGCAAAGTGATGTCCCGTGGCAGCAGAGCGCAATCCGGGATTGATGCCCACGAAGAGCACGCGAACGCCTGGTTCGATTCGATCGCGAAGGCGATCAGTTGTGCGATCCGCTATTCTTGGCGGCATGAAATGGCTGGTGAAAGAAGAGCCCGAGCACTACAGCTACGATCAATTTGTTGCCGACGGATCCACCGTCTGGTCCGGCGTGAAGAACCCGCTGGCGCAGAAGCATCTCCGATCGATGAAACCCGGCGACACGGTCTTCTACTACCACACCGGAAAAGAGAAGGCGATCGTCGGAACCGCCAAAGTCTCCGGCGTACCGATTGCCGACTCCAACGATCGCTCCGGCAAGCTGTTCATCGTCGAGCTCGTGCCGGGGAAGAAGTTGAAACGACCCGTCACGCTTGCGGAAATCAAGGCGAGCGGAAGATTTGCCGATTTTCCTCTGGTGAGGATGCCGCGCCTGTCGGTGATGCCGGTCACTGAGACGCAGTGGACGCTGATTGAGTCGATGGCACGCGGCTGACCATCACTTTGTCGACGCGCCGCCCATCCATGTCGACAACCTCGAACCTCATCTCGCCGAATTCGAACGTGTCGGCTGTGCGCGGGATGTGGCCGAGGCGCGCCATGACGAAGCCGGCCAGCGTGTGATACGCGCCCGATTCTTCCGCCGGCACCTGCAAGTCGAACTTCGCGGACACTTCGTCCATGCCGACGGAACCCTCCACCAGCCAGGAGCCATCGGCGCGCGGCACAAAAGCCCCCCGTGCTTCCGTCGCGTCGGCGGGGAGCGCCCCGACGAGTTCTTCCAGAAGATCTGTGATGGTGACAAGCCCTTCGACGGCGCCGAACTCGTCCAGCACAATCGCCACATGGCGATGTGAGGAGCGGAATGCCTCGAGAAGCTGAAACGCGCGCATGGAGTCGGGGACGAAGAGCGCTTCGCGCAGGAGCGCGCGCAAATCAATCGCTCCGC